>Ga0068853_100001282_pt1 | contig 18015 bp, 14 predicted proteins | sample KBSCornC32_FD_65655 | JGI IMG/M metagenome (GOLD analysis project Ga0068853, IMG submission 65655) | Corn rhizosphere microbial communities from Kellogg Biological Station, Michigan, USA - KBS Corn C3-2 | ecosystem: Host-associated > Plants > Roots > Rhizosphere > Soil ...
GCGGATCTGGGTGAAGGCGCCGGTGTAGGTCGCGGGGTTGGAGCGCGGGGTGCGGCCGATCGGCGACTGGTCGATGTCGATGACCTTGTCGAGCTGCTCGAGCCCGGTGATCTTCGCGCAGGGGCCGCAGGGGATGCGCGCGCCGTTCAGCGCGCGGGCGGCGCCGGCGTATAGCGTGTCGATGGTCAGGCTGGACTTGCCGCTGCCGCTGACCCCGGTGACGCATGTGAAGGTGCCGAGCGGGAAGGCGGCGGTGACGCTCTGGAGGTTGTTGGCGGTGGCGCCGTGGACGGTGACGTACTTGCCGCTGCCCTTGCGGCGGGTGGGCTTCAGCGGGATCTCGCGGCGGCCGGAGAGATAGTCCGCGGTGAGGCTTTCGGTGCAGGCGAGGAGCTCGTCGAGTGTTCCCTGGCACACAACCTCGCCGCCGTGGACTCCGGCGCCCGGGCCCATGTCGATGACATGGTCGGCGTGGCGGATCGCGTCCTCGTCATGCTCGACGACGAGCACGGTGTTGCCGAGGGACTTCAAGCGCTTGAGGGTCTCGAGGAGGCGGTCGTTGTCCTTCTGGTGGAGGCCGATGCTCGGTTCATCCAGCACGTAGAGGACGCCGGAAAGGCCGCTTCCGATCTGGCTTGCGAGGCGGATGCGCTGGCTCTCGCCGCCGGAAAGCGTGCCGCTGGTGCGGTCGAGGTGGAGATAGTCGAGCCCGACATTGTGGAGGAAGCCGAGGCGCTCGTTGATCTCCTTGAGGATAGCCTTGGCGATCTCGTTCTGGGTGGCGGTGAGCTTCTCATGGAGCTTCGCGAACCAGGCGAAAGCGTCGGCGACGCTTCGGCTGGTGGATTTGGAGATGTCCTCGCCGGCGATCTTCACCGCCAGCGCCTCGGGGCGGAGGCGGGCGCCGTGGCACACCTCGCACGGGCGACTGCCCTGGTAGCGCGATAGCTCCTCGCGCATCCACGCGGATTCGGTCTGCGCCATGCGGCGGTTGAGGTTGCCGATGACGCCCTCGAACGGCTTCTTCACCTCGTAGCTGCGCTTGCCGTCGATGAAGCGCAGGGTGACGGCGCGGCCGCCGGTGCCGTGAAGCACGACGTCGCGCGCCTCCTGCGGCAGGTCCTTCCAGGGAACGTTGAGGTCGAAATCGTAGGCGCGCGCGAGGCTGCTCAGCACCTGCATGTAATAAGGGCTGGGCGGGTTGGACTTGGCCCAGGGGACGACCGCGCCCTTGGCGATGCTGAGCGCGTGGTTGGGGACGACGAGGTCCTCATCGAACACGAGTTTCTCGCCGAGGCCGTCGCACGCCGGGCATGCGCCCTGCGGCGCGTTGAAGGAGAAGAGGCGGGGCTCGATCTCGGCAATGGTGAAGCCGGAGACGGGGCAGGCGAATTTTTCGGAGAAGGTGATCCGGCCGGGCGGGGCGTAGTCGAGTTTCATGCCTGAAGTCGGGGCTTCGCCTTCGACCGGGTCGGCGGGGTCGAGGTAGACGAGCCCTTCGGCGAGCTTCAACGCAGTCTCGAAGCTGTCGGCGAGGCGCGATTCGATGCCCTCGCGGACGACGATTCGGTCGACCACGACCTCGATGTCATGTTTGTACTTTTTGTCGAGCGCAGGGGCGTCCTCGATCGCATGGAACTGCCCGTCGATGCGGACTCGCTGGAAGCCCGCCTTCTGCCATTCCGCGAGCTCCTTGCGATACTCACCCTTGCGGCCGCGGACGACGGGCGCGAGCAGATAATGCCGCGAGCCTTCGGGCAGGCTCATCACCCGGTCGACCATCTGGCTGACCTGCTGAGCCTCGATCGGAAGGCCGGTCGCGGGGGAATAAGGAACGCCGACGCGGGCCCAGAGCAGGCGCAGATAGTCGTAAATCTCGGTGACGGTGGCGACGGTCGAGCGCGGATTGCGCGACGTCGTTTTCTGCTCGATCGAGATGGCGGGCGAGAGGCCGTCGATATGCTCGACATCCGGCTTCTGCATCATCTCGAGGAACTGGCGCGCGTAGGCGCTAAGGCTCTCGACGTAACGGCGCTGCCCTTCCGCGTAGATGGTGTCGAACGCGAGGCTGGATTTGCCCGAACCGGACAGGCCGGTGATGACCGTCAGGCTCTCGCGCGGGATCTCCACGTCGATCCCCTTGAGGTTGTGCTCGCGGGCACCTCGAACAGTAATATGGGTCAGCATCGGTCGGCTTCGTTCCGTTTATGTTCCAGTGTAGCGTGGGGGCGCGCAACGGGTCAACGCGGCGCTCAACTTAGGTGGGGATTGTTCCGGCACATTGCGAGCGGTTGGATTCCCATTCGTCAGAATGCGCGATATGCCTCTCCTCGCGAGGAGGGGCGATGAGCGAGGTTCCTGTCGATACCGGCGCCGGAGATATAACGCCCGCGCCGCGCCGAACCGGCGGCAAGCATTTCGACGTGGTCATCGCGGTGGCGGCAATCTTCATTTCCGCGGTCTCGCTGTTCGTCGCCATTCAGCACGGCAAGACCGAGCGGGACCTCGTCGCCGCGAACGTCTGGCCGTTTCCGCGGGCGATCCTCAGCAACGGCTACGACAACAATCATTCGATCGCGATCGGGGTGTCCAACGGCGGCGTTGGGCCGGCGAAGATCAGCAGTTTCGAGTTATTCTATCGCGGACAGCCGATCAGCTCCGGACTCGATCTGCTTCGAAAGTGCTGCGGCCTGTCGTCCGATCCGGCCGCAGTGAAAACCGCATTTCCGAATGGCACGTACAATTCCATCGTCGACGAAACCGTGTTGAGGCCAGGCGAGGACAATCCCGTGCTACGCGTCGCGCCGTCATTGAAATCGCCGCAGGTCACGGACAATCTCGCAAAGGTCAGTGTGCTGAAGCAGATCAGCTTCCGCGTCTGCTATTGCTCGGTGCTCGACCAGTGCTGGGTAAGCGATCTTCGGAGCACGCACACCCGACCGGTTCGCGAGTGCGAGGCTCCAGCACACCCCTACGATCCGAACGGACTCTGACGTCAATCTGCTTTCGTCGATGCCTGCCTGACGCTTGTCGATACGCGGGATGGACTCCGTCATCTGTCTGGCTCAAGCAGCACATCTCATTGCATTGGCGGGGATTTTCATGAGCATGTTCAACAAGAAAGCGCTGGTGCGCGTCACCGTGGCGCTGCTCGCGGCCTCCACGGCCCTGACTGTCACCAGCGTTGCGCAGGGCGCGCAGCTGTCCGCGACCTTCCCGGAGAAAAAGCCGGCTCTTGGCCAGTGGGGCGTCGACCTCACCGAGCGCGACCTGTCGGTGAAGCCGGGCGACGACTTCCAGAAATATGCTTCCGGCACCTGGCTGAAGAAGACGGCGATCCCGGCGGACAAGCCCGAGGTCGGCTCGTTCTACGACGTGTACGATATGAGCCAGGACCAGCTGAAAGCCCTCGTCACCAGCGCGCCCGCGACGAGCAAATATGGCGCGCTTTACCAGAGCATGATGGACGAGAAGCGGGTCGAGGAGCTCGGCATCAAGCCGTTGAAGCCGGACCTCGCCAAGGTCGCGGCGATCAAGACCAAGGCGCAGTTCGCGCGCCACATGGGAACGACCGAAGGCCGCTTCGGAAGCGCGCTCTTCGCGTTCGACCTCGAGCCCGATACGGCCGATGCGTCGATGAACTCGGTCTATCTCTACCAAGCCGGGCTCGGCATGCCGAACCGCGACTATTATCTCGACGCTTCGTTCAAGCCGCAGCGCGACGCCTATCGCGCCTATCTGGAGCGGACGTTCAAGGCGATCGGTAACCCGAACCCCGCCGCCGCCGCCGACCGCGTAATGGCGTTCGAGACCAAGATCGCGAAGGTGAGCTGGGCGAGCGAGGACCGCCGCGACATCGACAAGACCAACAACCCGATGAGCACCGCGGAGCTCGCCAAATATGCGCCCGGCATCGACTGGAAGGCCTATTTCGCCGGCGCCAAGGTTCCGCCGCAGAAGCGGATGATCGTCAACGAGAATACGGCGATCAAGAAGATCGCGGCCCTCTATGCCGCGACTCCGCTGAGCACGCTGAAGGATTGGGAGGCGTTCCACACCACCAACCAGGCTTCGCCCTATCTCAACAAGGCGATGGTCGACAGTCGCTTCGAATTCACCAAGACGATCAGCGGCGTGACCGAGCAGCTTCCGCGCTGGAAGCGGAGCATCAGCCTCGTCAGCGGCGCGACGGGTGAACTCGTCGGCCAGGATTATGTCGAGAAATATTTCCCCCCGGCTTCGAAGGCCAAGATGGTCGAGCTGGTCGCCAATTTGAAGACCGCTATGGCGGCGCGGATCGAGGGCAATAGCTGGATGTCGCCGGAGACCAAGAAGGCCGCGATCGACAAGCTCGGCAAGATGCAGGTGATGGTCGGCTATCCGGACAAGTTCCGCGATTACACGCCGCTCCAGATCAGCGCCGACGACCTCTACGGCAATGTCGAGCGGGCCAGCGCCTTCAACTACGCCTACGGCATGGAGGATCTCGGCAAGCCGGTGAACCACAAGAAGTGGGGCATGAACCCGCAGACGGTGAATGCCTACAATGGCGGCGGCGAGAACAAGATCGTGTTTCCGGCCGGAATCCTTCAACCGCCGTTCTTCGACCCGAACGCGGACGATGCGGTCAACTACGGCGGAATTGGCGCCGTGATCGGTCACGAAATCAGCCACGGCTTCGACGACCAGGGCCGCAAGTTCGACGCGAACGGCAACGTTCGCGACTGGTGGACCGCGGAGGACGGCAAGCGGTTCGACGCCGAGGCCAAGATCTTCGGCGAACAATATGCCAAGTTCGAGGCCGCGCCGGGCGCGTTCGTGAACCCCAAGCTGACGATGGGCGAGAATATCGCCGACTTCGCCGGCATCCAGGTCGCGCTTGACGCTTATCACCATTCGCTGAACGGAAAGCCGGCGCCGGTGATCGACGGCCTGACGGGCGACCAGCGGTTCTTCCTCGCCTACGCGCAGGTGTGGCGCGAGAAGCAGCGCGAGGATTCGGTGCGAAGCCAGGTTACGACCGATCCGCACAGCCCGGGCCGGTTCCGGATCTGGGGCCCGGTGCGCAATGTCCAGGCCTGGTACGACGCGTTCGGCATCACGCCCGACAACGCGATGTACATCCCGCCGGAAAAGCGCGCCCACATCTGGTAAGCTTGGCGGAATGAAAAGAGGGAGTCGGCTTCGGCCGGCTCCCCTTTTTTGCCCTACGAAAGCGGGTAGCTTTCGACAGGCTCGTAATGCGCGCCGTGGCGTGAGAGCCGGCTTTCGAACAGAATGAATTCCGTGACGTCGAAGGGTTCGGACGAGAGGCCGCTGGTTCGCGTCAGGAAGTCCTGCACTTCACGTGTGCGCCTGCCTTTCCAGCGGGCGAGCGTGATGTGTGGGTGGAAGGCGCGGCGCTCCGGCTCAAGGCCGGCGGACTCGCACGCGCGCTCTACCTTGGAGGCGAGCGCGGCGACCGGCGCTTTGGGCTCGACGCCGGCCCATAATGCGCCCGAGCTGCGCTGCTCGAAGCGGCCGACGCCCGCGACGCGGAGCTCCATCCGCGGCGCGTGGATCTGGCCGAGCGTCGCGGCGAGGTCCTCCGCGACCGGACGGTCGACTTCGCCCACGAAGCGGAGAGTCAGGTGAAGCTGCTCATCGTCCTGCCAGCGGAAATCCGCGCTGTCGTCCATCGCATCGATCAGCAGGTCTCGGATCGGCTCCGGCGGGCGGATGGCGACGAACAGGCGAGGCACTAACGCGGGTTAGCGCAAGATGGAGCGGCTCACAAAAGTTCGAAAACGGCTGTTTTCCAAGAAATCCAAACGAGGGGCTGTTGACCCTGATGCAAGCACAACGCGCCGCTCCTGCCTGAACGCCAGATGACTCGAAGGGAGCGCTGCCCGTCATCGGGCGTTTCAAGAACTCCCCCAACACATCGTTGGAAATTCTAGGAGAATCATGATGATTCGGAAGATTTTGACTGCATCCGCCGCCAGCGCGGCGATCCTTATCGCCGCACCTGCGGCAGCTGCTCCAGGCGGCGGCGGTCATGCCGGCGGCCCTGGCGCGCATGTGGGCGCTAACGTGAACGTGGGAGCCACCATGGGCACGACCCATGCGAGCCCGAACAGCTCGATGAACAGGCTCGACACGACCACCAATCCGGCCGTGAATGTCAGCCAGGGCCCTAACCATGCGTCGATTAACGGGATCACTCACGCGAGCCCGAACAGTGTTTTGGCACGCGGGGCGGTCTCGTCCACGACGCTTCCGAACCTGACCACGGGCCTTAACGTTCAGAACAGCAGCGGCGCGACAATCGGCCAGGTCAGCCAGGTCGTAACCGACAGAAGCGGCAATATCCGGCTGGTTATCGTGACCGACAGCACGACCGGCCAAACCTTCCGCCTCGCGCCGAATACGCTCACCATTTCCGGTTCGACGGTGACAACGACGAGCACCACGGGCGGCTAATCGCCGACGCCCAGGGATAAATTGACGCCGGGTTCAGGGGCCCGGCGTTTTTTTCAGCGCTGGTTTAGATGCGGCCGGAGAGTCTCGATCCAGCGCAAGGTCGAGGCGGTGGTGTCGGGAGGCAACTGGTTTATCGGGAAGTCCGCGACCTCTTCGACCTCCCACGTCCATCTCGGACGATAGACGACGTCCTCGACGATCAGCAGCGCGGCAAGATCCCGCTTGAAGTCGACGGCTTCCTCCAGTTCGCAGGCGAGGCGGACGCGGCCGTGAGCGGTCATTCCAATCTCCTCCCGGAGCTCGCGCAATGCCGCATCCTCGGCCGGCTCGTTGCGATGGCGGCCGCCGCCGGGAACGCGCCAGCCCGGCGCGTAGCGAAGCTTCACCAGGATCAACTTGCGATCTGGCGTGAAGGCCAGCGCGTGCGCTCCAAATGTGCGCGGGCGGCGCACGAACCACGTCGTCTTCAGTAGCTTGTGCGCGGCCGTCAGTCCGATCCGAAGCAGGGAATTGGCCCAATTCATCGGCGAATGAGTGCAGCAGCTTTAGGGTGGTTCCAATCCGCGACTGACAATGTAACAAACAGCCGTTCAGCAGGGGGCGCTGAAATGAGCGGGAAGAGCGTTCTTCGCGACGACGAATATGACGAGTTGCTGAAGCCGATGGCGCGGGAGCTCAGCGCCATGGCGCGCTGGATCGCGGAGACGAAGCAGCGGCTGATCGTCATCTTCGAAGGCCGCGACACGGCGGGGAAGGGCGGATCGATCGACATGATCGCTCGCCTTCTAAATCCTCGCCAATGCCGCGTCGTGGCCCTTCCCAGCCCAAGCGAGCGCGAGCGGACGCAATGGTATTTCCAGCGCTACGCCGAGCATCTTCCGGCCGAGGGCGAAATCGTTCTGTTCGACCGCAGCTGGTACAATCGCGCCGGCGTCGAGCGGGTGATGGGCTTTGCGACGCCGAAGCAGGTTCAGGAATTCCTCAACGGTGCCCCGGACTTCGAACGGCATCTGGTCGACGATGGAATCCTGCTCCTCAAATATTGGCTGTGCTGCAACCAGGAGATCCAGGAGGGGCGGTTCGAGAACCGGCTCAACAACCCGATGAAGCGGTGGAAGCTGTCGCCGATCGATATCCAGGCGCGGCAGCATTACGAGGATTACACCGAGGCGCGCGAGCTGATGCTTGCGGCGACGCACACCGATTTCGCTCCGTGGACCCTCGTCGATTTCAACGACCAGCCGGTTGGAAGGCTAACCCTGCTGCGCGACCTGCTCGACCGGGTTCCCGACACGGAGCTTCCGCTTGCGGAGATTCCGTGGCCGAAGCTGGGTCATCCGCCGCTCGAGGAGCGCTATGGGGTTCTCAAGCCCATCCCGATCTATCCGGTTGAGAAGCACAAGCAGGGACACAAGCACAAGCACAGGCGCGAGAAGGAACACGAAACGGACTGATCTCGAATCTAAACAGCACAGGGGGAAATGATGCGTGCGTCAAAGCTGCTGTTGGAAATCACAGCTTATTATCTGGTCATCGGCATAGCCTTGTTCATTGCGGTCAAGGTGTGGCCGGACCTTCGCAACTACCTTCCGGTCGGCGGCGTCGAGCAGCTGATCACGCAGCCGACCAAGAACCCGCTTCAGGCCGAGGCCGTCCGAGCGGCGCACGTCGCGAACCTGGGGCAGAGCATTTTCTGGTTGGTGGTCGCGATCATCGCCGCGATCCTGGTCTCACTGCCGGTCAGCTGGACCTACATGGCGGTGCGCGGAGGGGACGAATATGACCAGTCGCTGGTCAACACGATCCTGGTCCTGCCGATCGTCGTCACCGGGATTGTGATCATCGTCCAGAACAGCCTCGCGCTCGCTTTCTCGTTGGCGGGCATCGCAGGAGCGGTTCGGTTCCGAAACTCGCTCAAAAGCTCGGGCGATGCCTTGTTCATCCTTCTCGCGGTCGGCACCGGATTATCGGCAGGCATAGGCGCGATCGAGCTCGCCGCGGTGATCAGCGTCTTCTTCAACTATTGCTTCGCCTTCCTGTGGTTCACCGAATATGGCGAGCGGGCGGGAATGAAGCGCTTCCTCGCCGACTATCGCGCCGACGAAGAAGTCGTTGTCGTGGAAGAGGAAACGCCGCCTAACTAGGTGCAGCGACGAAGGATGCGGTCGTTCGTGGACGCATCCGTCGAGATGTCGGCAAAGAATGGATTGAGGAAGGCGATCGCGCGCGCGGCCCAGCCGGGGTCGAGGCCCGGGGTCGAGGTGATCGCCGCAATCATTTGCGGGCGCTCCGAGCGCATCTGCTGAGCCACCGCGAGCGCCTGCGCATTGTGCGCGCAATAACCGCGGTAAAAACGCTGGCGGACCGAGCTGATCTTCAGCTGGTCTGGCGGGGTTGCGTAAGGCGTGTCGACGAAGCCCGAAAAGTCGAAGTCGTAGGGGATCGGGATCGTCGCGCCGTTCGCATAAGGGCCGATCAGCTCGGCATTGTGGCAGCATTCGCGACCCTGCGGCCCGGCGCGCATCGACCAGTCGTGATTGGCGATCATGTGCTGGAACATCGCGTAGCGGGCGGCGTCGGGCGGGCTCAGCGACGACGCCGAGATGAGCGGCGGGGCATGAGTCTCCTTCATGCCGTTCCGCTTCGCGACGTCGCTCAAATCCTCGAGAAAATAGCCGACGCGCGAGATGATCGGTTTTCCATCCGTGTCGCGATAATCGATGTTGGCGAGACGCACTCGGAAGCTGTGCGGAGTCAGCAGATTGTACATTTTGTACGCCGAATATTCGAGCAGCACATATTGCTGGAAGTCGGGCTTGTTGCGGCAATGGGTGACGAGCTTGAGGCTCTTTTGGCCGGCGAACAGCGAGGTCGGCGGCGGGGGCGCCGTGAAGCGCACCCTCAGCGGCGGGAAGTCGCAAATGTCGCTGGCGCGGCGGGTGATCCCGCGTGGGCTGAGGGTGATCGGCAGCGCCTGGCCGGACGGATCGGTCAGCGTGGCCGGCGCGACGTTGCCGCTGTTCCGGTTATGCGCGAAGCGCGTGATCGGACCGGTGATGACGATGTGGATTGGGTCCGACGTGGCGAACAGCGGCTTGGGCTGTTGCGCTGGAGCGGGAGTGGACAGGCTGAGCCACAGGGCAGCGGCAATCAAGGCGAGTTTCATTGCGCGGACCTCACTACCGTATGCGGAGTCATCGTCCCGCCGACGATTTCGAGCCAGCTGAGCGGACCGCCATAGGCGCGGGAATTGCCGGTATCGATCCGCGCCAGCCGGCCGCGGCTGAGGAACTCGATGCCCTTCAGGTCGGGCGTGTGAGCGACGACGATGCGCTGTGCTCCATAAGCAGAGAGGACGGCATCGACTTCCTGGTCGACGCTGAGGTGCGGCTCTGTCGGAAATAGCTTTGCCCGTACCGCCTGGGCGTCAGGGTCGGCCTGAACGAGGCCGCGATACCAGAGCGGGCCTAAAGGATCGTCGAGGATTGTCGGATTGCTTGCATCGCCCGCGCGCATGGCGGCTTCCACCCGATTGTTAAGCTCATTCATCGGGAGCTTCACATATTCGGCGCTGAGGCCGCCATGGACGAACAAAGTCCCGTCGATCTTCACGACCGCGGGATGGCTGATCGCCCAGCGTCCGAGCTCTCCTGATGGACCCCATGCAAGGCGATGCTCGACCCATCCGAGCGGGTGTTGCGTCATCCACGCATCGCGGATCTGTTGCGGCGTGAGGGCGGGGTTAGTGGCCCGCGCCGAAGCTTCGACTGCTGCGCGGTTTTGCTCGTAAACCCGATCGCGGACCGACGCGGAATTGGCCGTTGCGAACGCGGCGAATTCTCCGGGCGTCGTGTAGCGCGTGTCGCCGAGCAGGTTCATCGCTTCGTGGTTGCCGAGTACGAGCACCACCTTGCCGCCTGCGCGCGGCGCTTCCTTCTCGAGCTGCTGCAGGCTTCGGACGATCTTCAGCGAATCCGGCTCGCGGTCGACGATGTCGCCGAGCTGGACGAAGGTGGTCTTGCCAGCTGCCCAGTGGCCGCCGGCGTCGATCAGGCCCGCGCCGTGGGCGATGTCGAGCCAGGCCTGGTAGTCGCCGTGAAGGTCGCCGACAGCGATGATCCGCTTCGGTTGAGCGGCAGTCGCGGCGGCTGGGATGATGAACAGCAGGACCGCCAGCGCAACCAGCGCGCGGCGGATCATCCGCTGGAGCGGGAACCGTGCACCGACTGCCCCCATCGCCCCGCAGTGTCGCACCGCGCGCCCTTGCGGGCAATGCTGTTTAGCGGGCGCTTATTTTGCCGCATCCGCAGGCGTGAACAGCAGGTCCTGATAATCCCAGCTGAAGTCGGCGGTCGGCGACACCGGCTTCATCGTGACGCGATCGACTTTTCCGTTGGCGTCGATCGAGAAGCTGACGAACGCCGGTTCGACCCAGTCGAGCTTCGGGTTCGTCTTGAACGTGTCGTACTGATAGTGGGTCAGCGGGCCTTCCATCCCGCTCGAGTGCGGGAAGTCGATGGTGAGGCCGCTGCCTGACTGGCGGACCTTGATCGTTCCATACCAGGGGTCGGTATAGTCACCGACATAATGGTCGAGCGGGAGGGACGGACCGACCGCGGCCGGTTTTGCCGCTGCGGCCTGCACCTGCTTCGCTGCGTTTTCCAGCCGCCCGACCTTGAATTCGTGGAATTTCTCCGGCCAGTTTGCGCGCGGATATCCCAGATAATAATCGAGCAATTCGTCGCGAAGGCCGAGGATGATCTCGCCGTCCTCGCTGTTGGCGGCGATGAAGATGCCGATGTTCTTTTCGGGGAGGAGCGCGATGGTCGCCTGCGATCCGAGAACCGCGCCGTCATGGCCGACGACCTTCGCGCCGCGATAGTCGGACAGGTCCCAACCGAGCGCATATTCGTTGAAATGCGGTTCCGTCGCCGCGAACTCAGGCGGGAAATGGCGGATCGGAGTGGGCACGACTCCGGTCCACATCTGCTCGCCTTGCTCGGCGGAGAAGAGCTGCTTGTCGCTGCCCGGGATCTTGCCGTGGCCCAGCTGCGTCAGGAGCCAGCGACTCATGTCGTTCGCGCTAATCGCGAGACCGCCCGCGGGGGCAGCGTTTTGGGCGATGGTCGCATTCTCATCGAGCGGGGTCTGCGCTCCGAGCCCGTGGATCGGACCGCTGTTGCGGCTGTGCGGGCGCGCGTGGTTGGGGTTGGCCTGGAACTCGGGATCCGTGTCGGTCGAATTGACCATCCCGACAGGACCGAAAACATGATCGTGGATGTAGCGCTCCCACGTCTCACCGCTGACCTCCTCGATCAGCTGGCCGGCGGCCATGTAGAGGATGTTGTCATAGGCGTAGCCGCTGCGGAAGCTGGTCGCGGGTTTCAGGTAGCGGATCCGGTGCACGGTTTCCTTGCGCGAAAGCGTGCTGTTCGGAAGGAACAGGAGGTCGCCTTCGCCGAGGCCCAGGCCGCTTCGGTGAACGAGCAGGTCGCGGACGGTCATCTCACGCGTGACCCACGGATCCCACATGCGGAAGTCGGGCATGTGGTCGATAACCTTGTCGTCCCACTTGAGCTTACCCGCATCGACGAGCGTCGCGAGCGCGGCGTTGGTAAACGCCTTGCCGGTCGATCCGGTGAAGAAAATCGTGTCGGCATCGACGGGCTTGTTGGTGGTAATGTCGCGGACGCCCCAGCCGTGCGCGAGCGTGACCTTGCCGTTCTCGACGATGGCGATGGTGACTCCGGGGACGCCCATCGCCTTGCGAAGCTGCTCGACGCGCTGCTCGAAGCCGGGCGGAGGCGCGGCGCTTGCCGCTGCCGCCGCCATCACCAATGCGAGGCCAGTGAACGCGCGAAATCCAAGCTTCAGCATGATTTACTCCTGGACGGGAACGGGTTGGGGTTGAGCGGGCGGCGCGTTTCGGCCGCGCGAAAGCTTCCACACGCCGACGGTGATCAGCGGGAGGATGAAGGTCGCGAGGAGGACGTAGGAGAGCGCCCGGTAACCGGTGGCGATCAGCGCGACGAGGCCGAAGCGGCTCGCGAGGAACATGCACAGCACGATGACGACAAGCGCGATGGTGAGGCGCTGGCGGTGGGTCAGCGACTTGCCGGTGCGTGCCTTCCACGCGTGATCGATGCGCTCGTTAATCGCGTGCACCGAGCTCGTTCCGCTTTCCAGCAGCGCCGAGAAGATCATTAGCTGGAATAGCAAATGGAAGGCGAGGATTCCGATCCGCTGGAGCATGAAGTCCGATGGCAGCGTCGCGCTTTGCACCTGGGGATAGAAAGCGACCATCGGGATGAAGAAGAGGAGGGCCGGGACCATCGTCAGTGGGCCGGCGATAGTTCCGGCGATCACCGCGTCGCGGTCGCTCGTGAGGTGGCGGAGAACGGGAAGGATCACGACCGCGCCGACGATGTTGTAGCCAAAGTAGGTGATGCCCGCGATCGCCCAGCCCGAGGTTTGCGGATAGGCTTCGAAGCCGCCGGGCACGAGTGCGCCGAACTTCCACAAAGCGAGGACGATGAAGAGGGCGTAGACTCCGTAGAGGAGGTAGGAGACGTCGCGGAAGAGACGCTCGACCGCCTTGTTCCCGAAGGCGACGATGGCGGCGATGCAGACCGCGAGGAGCGCGGTTCCGACCCATAGGGGTGCACCGAAAACGGCATTCCCGATCGCGCCGGCAGCCGCGCCATAGACCGCGAGGATCAGCACGACGAAAAGGAGGTATGCGAGCTCAAACAGCGGCCAGGCCGGGCCGAGCAATTGCTTGAAGAAGCTCCGGTAATCGAAGGTCCGGAAATGGCGCGCGGCGACGAAGGTCAGCGAGCAGAAGATGCTGAACAGCAGGGTCGCGAAGAGGATCGCGTAGAGCCCACCCCACGGACCCTTTGAAAGGAAGAATTCCGCGAGCTCGCGGCCGGTCGCGTAGCCGCCGCCGATCACCACCGCCCTGACGCCGAGGCCGGGAAGGAGCCAACGCTTGAAGCGGCTCGGCGCCTTCGCCGTCATTCGGGCGCCTCGAACAGGTAGTAATCGTAGAGCGCACGGGCGACGTCGGCGATCACGCGCTCGCGATCCTCAATCGGCTTGCTGCTCTTCTTGATGAAGATCGCCACGATCAGCTTGCCGGCGTTTCCGGGCAGAGTGATGACGCCGACATTGTTGACCGAGCCGCCGATGGTCCCGGTCTTCTCGGCGACGACGGTGCCGGCGGGGAGGCGGGCTCGGATGCGCGCCTTGCCGGTGGTGTTTCGTTCCTGAATTTCGCGAAGCAGGTTGGTGCTCGCGGGGCTCAGCGCCCTGCCGGTGTAGATGCGCTCGAGGAGTTCGGCCATCGCGGTTGGCGTCGCCGTGTCCTGTGGATCATTGTCGAATTTCGGGAGCGGCTTGTCGCTCATGTCTTCGAGATTGGGATTGGCCTTGATTCCGGCGGCCAGCGAATCCGGGAAGGACAGTCCCGGCGGCAGGCCGTAGAAGTCGCGGATCAGGCCTGCTGTGTCACGGTCGACGCGAAGTCCGGTCACGCCCTGGCTGCGTACCCATTGAGTGACGACGGCGGGGCCGCCGACGAGCTTCTCCAGCGTATCCGTCGCGGTATTGTCGCTGACGGTCAGCATCAGCTCGATGAGGTTCTCGACAGAGACGCTGACGCCCGGATGGCGGAAGGTCTCCGCAAGACCCTCGGATTCGACCATCATGTTCGGATCGACCGGGACGAGCTGGTCGAGCTTCAGCCGGCCGCTATCGACCTGCGACAGGACCGTGCCCGCGATCGGCACCTTGAACGTGCTCGCCATCGGATATTGCTGGTCGGCGTTGACGAGGACTCGCGGGCCTTTGCCGTCGAGGCGCCAGGCGGCGACGCCGACCACGCCGTCGATGCCCTGCGCGATATGCGCGATTTCCGCCTGGACGACTGTTGGAGGCGCTGCGACGACAGGCGATGCGGTGGCGAGCAAAGCGAGAGCTGCGAACGCGACTAAGCGAGACATGAGTCGACCAGCCTTTCGAATTCTTGTCCGCCGCGGACCGGGTCGGCGACGGGAAGTCCGAGCCGCTCGCTTTCGCGCGCCATCAGCGCACGCGCTTCGGCTTCTTCGAGCGCGACGGTGTTGAAGCTGACTCCGGCTGCACGGATCGCGGGGTTGGTGCGCGAGCCGAGCCGGATGGTGAGATCGATGATCTCCTCGACGCTCGGCACCGCGAATTCCTCATCACCGAGCAGGCGGGTGCGCACCGGGTCGTGGCAGACCACGAACGCGTCGGGCTGGCTCCCGTGGAGCAACGACAGGGTCACGCCCGCGAAGACGGGGTGAAGGAGCGACCCTTGGCCCTCGATCACGTCCCAGTGATCGTCCGCTGCCGCCGGACTTAGAAGCTCCGCGGCGCCCGCTGCGAAATCGGCGACCACCGCATCCATCGGAATGCCGGCGCCAGCGATCATGATTCCGGTCTGGCCGGTCGCCCGGTAATCCGCGTCGACGCCGCGCGCCTTCAATGCGCGTGCGATGCTGAGGGCCGTATATTTCTTGCCGAGCGCGCAATCAGTGCCGACGGTGAGCAGCCTCTTGCCGCTTCGTTTGAGGCCGGTCCCGATCGGGATATTCGCTGGTGGAACGCGGACGTCGATCAGCCGCCGCCCGAGCTTCTCTGCGACGCTTTTGAGCTTGGGCAGATCGGCGAGATGCGCGTGCATTCCGCTGACGATGTCGAGCCCCGCCTCGAGCGCCTCGACCAGCGCGGGAATCCAGCTCGCCGCGATGAAGCCGCCGGAATTGGCGACGCCGATGACGAGCGAGCGGCCGCCCCGCGAATGGGCTTCCCACGGAGTCATTCGCGGAAGGCCCGTGGTCACGGTGGCGGTCGGAAGCGCGAACTCGCCGACGCATTTCTCGGGCGCCCAGTCGGCCAGGCCGAACGCCGTCTTGGCGTAGCCTGGCTCGACCGTGTCGCCGAGGAACAGAAGGTACGGCTGAGGCAGAACCAGCGACAGCCGGTCCGGCTCTGCCTCAGCTTCCCGTACGAGCACTCGTCCCCCTCCCTTCGGCTTAGGGCCGCAGGTTGGCGGTGAGCGTCAGGCCGATGGTTCGCGGCCGGATCGCCGACGCGCCCGCCGCCCCATTCGGGAACGTGAACCCATCGAAGCCGCCGACGTCGACCAGGCCTCGCTTGTCGAACAGGTTGTGCGCGAAGGCTTCGACCGTGAAGTCGCCGAAGTTCACACCGCCGCGAAGATCGACTTCGGTATAGGCCGGGACCCGGACCAGCGATCCGTCAGGATGACGGTCGTTGAACGGGCCCGTCCGCTTGCCGATGTAGTCGAGGCTTGCGCCGACGAATCCGCCAAGAGTCGGGCTTAGCGGGAATTCATAATCGGCATGGACCGCGCCGCTCCATTTCGGAACGAAGGGAAGCGGGTCGCCAGCAAATCCGCCGGTCACCTCCGGCGTGTCGTCCTTGAGCTTGGCGTTCGTATATGCGCCATTCGTCGACAGGGTGAGCCCTGGCGCGGGCCTGAGCGCCCCAGAAAATTCGAGGCCGTTGACCCTCGCCTTGCCGCCGTTGGCGTTGATGCCCGTGTTGTTGACGATCTCGAACAGCTGAATGTTCTTCCAGTCGATGTGGTATGCCGCCAGCTCAATGGACCAGAGACGCGCATCGGGGGCTTCCGCCTTGATGCCGATCTCATAGTTGGTCAGCCGATCCGCTCCATAGGTTGCGGGGGTTCCCGGTGGGGATCCCGCGGGGATCACGTTGGGTCCGCCGGGCCGATAGCCGTTCGCGACGCGTGCGTAGATCGAGGCGTGCTTGCTGAGCTCGTAACGCGGCGCGACCGAGAAGGTGAACACGCCTTCCGAGGAATGGAGGTTGTCTCCTTCAGCAGATCCCAGGAGATCGGAATCGATCAACAGATCAGCGCGCTGCTTGTTGTGCGCCCAGCGGCCACCGACCGTCAGGTCGGCGCGAGGCGTCATGTGCCAGGTCGCGTTTCCGAACGCGGCATATTCCGTATATTTGGAATGCAGGAAGATGTTGGCGATCTGGGCGACGTCCGGCGCGATCGTGTCAGTGCCAAATTCGGTAGCGAAATAATTCTGCGGATCGATCTTCGAACTCTCGTGCGTGTAAAATGCGCCGATCAGCCATTCGAGCGTATCGTTGTTCGGAGAAGCCAGGCGAAACTCCTGGGTGAACTTGTTCGTCCCGGTCGTCTGGAACAGCTCGACACCAAGCGGGCGAGTGATCGGAGTGTCCGTGATGGCCGGCAATCCGAGAACTCCAGGAGCAGCCGGACCCAGATTTGCAAGCGCATTGACTAGCTGCGCGAAAGTTAGTCCGCCCCCTACGTTTGTGAAACTGGCATCGGTCTCGAGGTTTTCGTCGAAGGTCGAATAGCTCGTGATCGATGAGAAATTCGCGAATCCGAGGTCCCAGTCGGCGTTGCCATAATAGGCGCGATATTTGATGTGCGTGGGCTCGCGTTGGTAACGGGATTGTACGAACCCGCCATAGAGCGACTTCAGCGTGTCCGGATCGATTTCGAACGTATTGCTCGCGCCGGAATTGAGGTTCTGGGCGAACGCGGTCAGCCGGATCGAAAGGTCCTGCGTCGGATTGAAAAGCAAGGATGCGCGGCCGCCAAAGCTCTTCCGGTCGTTGATGTCTTTCGCGACGAGCGTCCTGCCAATTTCCTCCCCAGTGAGAATACTGAGGATGGGATTGTTTCCGATCGAATCGATATAGCCGTGATCCTTGCGGTAGAAGCCGTCGACACGGATCGCGGCTTTGTCGCCGAGCGGGGCGTTGAAGACCGCCGCCGCATTGTAGCCGAGGCCGCCGTGGGCGGTGCTTTCGATGCCGCCTTGGCCGCGCAGCTCGAATTTACCAATCTTCGGCGTGTTGGTGATGTAGCGGATCACGCCGCCGAACGAGCTTGCACCGTAGAGCGTGCCTTGCGGCCCGCGCAGGACCTCCAGCCGGTTGATATCGAATGGGTCGAAATCGCCCGAGAGGATTGAACCGTTGGCAAGGCCGGTGCTCGATCCGAAGGGAACGTCGTCCATGAAGATCGCGACGGTCGAGGCGACACCGCCGGTGTTCGCGCCGCGCAGCGTGATGCGGGTGACGCCGGCCGTGCTGCCGTTGACGCTAAAGCCTGGGACCAGAGACAAATAGTCCTGGAAGCTCTTGGCCTGCTGGCGATCTAGGGTATCGCCCCCGACGACCGTGACTGACGCAGGGACGTCGAGCAGCACCTGCGCGCGCTTCTGCGCGGTGACGACGATTTCCTGCGAATTCTGATCGTTGACGCTCTTGTCGTTCTGCGCCGGCGATTGCTGTTGCTGCGCCTGCGCTTCCGTCACACCTTGTGGCTTTGGCTGCGGCTGTGCGGTGCCCGCGAAAGCCGGAGCAGCCATGCCCAATGCGAACAAGCCGGCGGAAGACAAAAGGGCCGCGCGTCCCGTGAAACCCATCCTATTGATCATTTTCCCCTCCGAGGTTCATTCGAACCGAATGTCTCGCCGAGCAGCCGGCGGAAAT
>Ga0068853_100001285_pt1 | contig 17999 bp, 17 predicted proteins | sample KBSCornC32_FD_65655 | JGI IMG/M metagenome (GOLD analysis project Ga0068853, IMG submission 65655) | Corn rhizosphere microbial communities from Kellogg Biological Station, Michigan, USA - KBS Corn C3-2 | ecosystem: Host-associated > Plants > Roots > Rhizosphere > Soil ...
CGGTGCTGCGTCTGGATACGTCCCGAATACGCGCATTGCTTCACCCTGCCAGCGAGCCTCACCGATGATCGATTACAGCGATTTTTTTGACGAAGTGATCCAGACCCATGTCGAGATCGAACAATGGTTTGCCGGCGTTGCGCCCGAAGGCACCTTGCAGAACCTGCTCGCGCGCTTCTCCCCGGAATTCAGCATGGTTGCCCCGGCGACCGGCGCACGGGTGAATGCGGCCGGGGTCAATGCCCTGTTCACTCGCTTGGGCGGCATGCGCCCGGGATTGAAAATCACCTTGAGCGAGATGGCCGGTATCGATCGCCATGCACGTGGCGCGACGGTGACTTACCGCGAGCATCAGGTGGACGCCAGCGGCACGCAGACGGATCGCCGCGCAACCGTGGTGTTCGAGAAGCAGGCCAGTGGTGCACTGTTGTGGCGCCATTTGCATGAAACGTTTATCGCGCAATGACATAGCTACTCAGGCCGCGTCCTACAAAAAACAGCGAACGGCCTGACATCATTACAAGTAAACATTCCCCAGCCTCCTTCACCTCTGTCGACTCACAGGTGAAAGGATGCCCAGGGATTTTCTGCAAAGCGGTGTGCCGCAAGCGCATACCACTACTCGCCAGCGGCTGACCAGTCTGCTGGACCTGCCCAAGCTCTATCGAACCATAGACGCCGACCCGGCCATCGTCGGGGCCGCAGTGGTGCATATCGGCAGTGATTATCAGGTGACGGTACTGCGTGAGTTTGTGCCGCTGTGCAGTATCAGGCCCAAGCGCGTGATGTTGCGGGAAATGGCGGGGCCGATCAGGGCGGCAGAAGAATATGCGCAGCTGGCGGCAAGTTCGCCGCGTGAGTCGCAGGTGTGGAAAGAAGCATCGGGAGTCGTGAGTTCCTGCGGCGGGGCTGTAATAGGCATCATAATTGCGAAGGCAGGAATCGCGGCGGCACCGTTCAGCGCAGGTACCAGTCTTGCTTTGTCCTACGTTGCTTTGGCCGGCACGGCTGCAAGCGGCGTGCAATGCCTCAACAGTCTATGGCGGACCTACAATGAGTTCGTCAACCCCGCCGAGAACGACTACTACGACTCGTTAGGTTGGTACCAGACAATGACCGTCGCTCTAGACGGAATCTCACTCGTCGGTGCGGGAAGCACTACGTTTGCCACGGTAAAAACGATTATGGCGATCAAACATTCGACGGGGCGCGAAGTCACTGATGTCTTGAGGCATATGAGTCGTCAGGAACGCGCAAAGCTAACCACCGAAGTATTACGCCTGAAAAACCCTCGTCACCCCAGTGCAATAGTTCGCCTGAAACAGTTGTCTGGGCAGTTGCCCAGACGCTTCAGCAATTCCCAGATACGCCTAAGCATCATGACTCAGATCCAAGACCAAATCGGCGCCACTTTGGCTGTCGCGGGCAGCACTCTATCCGGAAACGTCAATCACGTGATCGTTGCACTCTACGAGGAGTTCGACAGCCATGAAATATAGCGTCGACCCCTTCCGGGAGTATTTAATTTGGCGACGTTATGCGTACCGTTTTTTACCGGTATGGGGTGGCGCCTTACTGCTTTGCTTGAATACGATTGCCGGCAACATGGCGCATAGCCTCTCGTACTACGCAGCGCTCTATCACCTATCGACCGAGTATTCTTTCGGAACCGGCGTAGCACTCTGCTTGATCTTCTACGTGGGCCAAGCGATGTTGTGGGAAGGATCCCGTCATGCATTTCGAGTACTTGTAACTGTGATCATCGCGAATATCTTGCTCTCGATCGCCTATCTGGGCAGCCACGCTGTGACATTGCTCAACCTATTGCCGCTATTCTCGGCTCTGCTTTACATCTTGGTTCTCAACTCAAAAAAACATCGCCGTTTTACCAGCATCTTGAGAGTGAAACGCCGTCGCAAAGTGAGGGCCAACGCACGCCGCCAATAGCCGACCTCAACCTCCCGACAACTCCCGCACAATCACCGTGCACGTAATCCCCGCCGCCAACAACACCCCCTGCGGCACTTCATCGATATGAATCCGCACCGGCACCCGCTGGGCCAGGCGCACCCAGTTGAAGGTCGGGTTCACATCGGCAATCAGCTCGCGGCTCTCGGGGTTGTCGCGGTCGTAGATGCCGCGGGAGATACTTTCTACGTGGCCCTTGAGGGTCTCACCGCTCATCAACTGCATATCGGCTTTGTCACCGACCTTCACATGGGGCAGTTTGGTTTCTTCGAAGAAGCCGTAGACCCAGAACGAATTCATATCCACCACCGCCATCTTGGCTTCGCCGATGCGTGCGTAGTCGCCTCGGTGCACGTTGAGGTTGGTGACATAGCCGTCCACCGCCGCCAGCACCCGGGTGCGTTTCAGGTTGAGTTCGGCGGCTTCCAGTTGCGCCAACGCATGCTGGTAATCGGCCAAGGCGGAGTCGGCGATGTTGCTGGCGTCGTCACGGTTTTCTTTCGAAATCACCAGCGCATCCAGGTCCGCCCGGCGATGAGCGTTGACCTTGCGCATTTCCCAAGTGGCTTTGCGCGACGCGACCAGCGATTGCGCCTGCTTGACCGCAATGCGGTAGTGCTCGGGATCAATCTGCATCAACAGATCGCCCTTTTTCACCAGTTGGTTGTCACGCACCGGCACGTCGACCACTTCGCCGGTGACGTCGGCCGCCACGTTGATGATGTCGGCGCGCACACGGCCGTCGCGGGTCCACGGGGTTTCCATGTAATGCACCCACAATGTGCGGCCAATCCAGATGGCCAAGGCCAGTACCAGCAAGGTCGCGAGCAGGCTGAAAAACTTTTTCATCGGGGCATTCTCAACGGTAGACGCTCAGCGCCAGGGCGCCGAACAGGCAGACGAACAGGCTCAGGCGCAGCAACGCCGGGTGCCAGAAAAAACGGTACAGGTCGAACCCGGCCAGGAAGCGATCCACACCCCAGGCCAGCCCCGCCGCGATCAGGAACATCAGGGTCATGGTCGGCATATAGATGCCGTGGAAGGCGATTTCACGGGGCATGCGCAGTTCCTTTAAAGGCAGCGAGTGGCGATTGCGGGTCGAGCAATGAAGTGCGGATAAAGTGCAGGTAGCTTTTCACCCGGCGCAGGGCCGACGTGTCGAAGTGCGGGGCGAAGGGTTCGTCGGTAGCCTGTACGCGGCTGATCGCATGGTCGACGGCGATGAGGCCGCGCTCCAGGTTGCTCGCGCTGGGTTGCAGGAACAGCCGCACCAGCGAGCGGCCCATCACGCGGATCGCCTGGCGCCACGGCTGGAACTCGGCGTATGCCGGGTGCACCGGCAGAATCGCCTGTTCCTTGCGCAGCTCAATGATCGCGTGACCGACTTCCAGCACCACGAACATCCAGCGCAGCAGGTCGCGCTGCACTTGCGGCTGGCCGACGGCGAGGCCGTAGGCCTGGTGCAGCAGGTCGCGGGTGCGGCTTTCAAAACTCGAGGCCAGGCCCTTGAGCTTGCCGCTGATCGCATACACCACCTGTTCGCGCAGGTCCTGCTCCAGGCGGCGCCACAACCAGCGGCTGTTGGGCGGCAGGATGATCGCCCCCGCCGCCGCGCACACCAGCATGCCGATGACCATGGCGATGTAGTCGTTGATAAAGGTGTAGGGGTTGTAGACCGTGAGGTTATCCGGCACCGAACCGGTGCTGAAGAAGATCAACAGGCCTACCCCGACACCCGCGTATTGCGGACGTGAAGCGAGAAACGCGCCGAAGATGATCACCGGCGCAAGCATCACGCACAGCAGCGGGAAACCGTCGATCCAGGGGAACACGAAGAACATTTCGACAAAGCCCACCACCGCACCGAGCAACGTGCCGCAGGCCATCTGGAACGCCATGCGCTTCGGGTTCGGCGTGGCGGCGGACAGGCCCACGGTAGCGGCGGCAATCAGGGTCATGGTCGCACCGCTGGGCCAGGCGGTGGCGACCCAGTAACTGCCGAGTACAACCAAGATAAACGACGCGCGAATCCCCGAGGCGGCGCAAGCCAACCAGTTGGTCTTCGGGATAAAGGTTTCGTCCCACTGCTCGCGCGCATGGCTGTGATCGGCCAGGGACGCGTGGGTTTGCGCGTAGTTGTGCAGGTCGTCGACGAAGCGGTAGAGCAGCTCGTAGGCGGTGTGGAAATCCAGTTGTTCGGCTTCGGCGGGGTCGCCTTTCTGGAAGGCGGTGCGCAGGCTACGGACCTTGGCGGGCAAGCCGTCCTTGTAGGCGCTCAGTTGATTGACCAGGCGCGCCGCGTCGGGGCTGGTGAGCGCACGGCCCGAAAAACCATCGAGCACTTCGGCCAGGTCTTGCAGGCCGGGTTTGATGGCCGCGACAACATGGTCGGCGGCATCGCTGCGCAGGCGCTCGAGCAACTGGTGCAAGGCATTGAAGCGCGTGGTAAGGCTCATGAACTCGCTGTTGAGGCGACTGAGCCGACCATTGCGCCGGCGCATGTGCGGGTCTTCAAACACCGTGACACTGCGCAGCCCTTCCAGGCCCACGGCTTCGGCGATGAAGCGCACGTTGCTGGCCTCGAACCCTTCACGCTGGCTGCGCCCGCGCAGGCCATCGGTGACGAACAGCGCGAACACCCCAAAGCGCTGGTACAAGGCATTGCGCATGGCGGCGCTGGAGGTTTGCGGCAGGATCGCGGCGCTGACCAGCGTGGCGCACAGAATCCCCAGGGAGATTTCCAGCACCCGCCACACCGCTGCCATGAAAGCACCGTCCGGATGCGCCAGCGCAGGCAGGCCGACCATCGCTGCCGTGTAGCCGGCCAGTACGAAACCATAGGCGCGAAAGTTACGATTGCGCGTGGCACCAGCGGTGCACATGCCCACCCAGATCGCCAAGGCACCAAGGAACAACTCGGTGTTCTGCGCAAACAAGGCGATCAGCAGCACCATCACCGCCGACCCCGCCAGAGTGCCGAGGAAGCGATAGAAGCTCTTGGCGAACACCTGGCCGCTTTGCGGTTGCATCACGATAAACACGGTGATCATCGCCGTGCGCGGTTGCGGCAACTCCAGGCGCATGGCCAACCACAGCGTGAGGAACGCGGCGGCCAGCACCTTGAAGATATACACCCAGGTCACGCCGTCGCTGCGTACCCAGTCGAAAAAACCACGGCGCCACTCAAGGGCATGCAGCCAGCGCAGCGGTGCAGGCAAGGGAGTCATCAAATCCTACTCAGTGATCGAACACGGCCAGTGCCGTCGGGGTCTTGCTCGGGAGGGTCTTGGCGTCTTGCGGTACGTCGCTGCCAGCACCGAGGCCGCCGCCCAGGGCGGTGACCAGTTCGGCGTGGGCACTCAGGCGGGCGGCCTGCACCTGTTGCTGCACCTGTTGCTGGCGGAACAGCAACGTCTGCGCATTCAGCACATTGAGGTAGTCGGTGAGGCCGCGCTGGTAGGCGATCATCGCGATGTCGTAGGTTTTCTGCGCCGAGGCCACCGACTGCGCGGCGAAGGACGCTTGTTTGTCCATGGACTCGCGACGGATCAACTGGTCGCTGATGCCTTTGAGCGCGTTGACCAGCGTCTGGTTGTACTTGGCGACCGCGATGTCATAACCGGCGCTGGCTTCACCCAATTGCGCACGCAGGCGCCCGCCGTCGAAGATTGGCAAGGTGATCGCCGGACCGACGTTGTAGTTGAATTTCTTGCCCGCCAGGAACTCCAGCATGCCACCACCGGTGGCCATGTAGCCGAGGCTGCCGACCAGGTCCACGTTGGGATAAAAACCGGCGTGGGCCACGTCGATGCCACGGGCCTGGGCCGCGACCTGCCAACGACTGGCGACCACATCCGGACGCTGGCCGAGCAACTGCGCCGGCAGGCTCGATGGCAACTTCAAGGGTGCGGCGAGGGACAGGCTCGGGCGCTGCAGTTGCGCACCCGCCCCTGGACCTTTGCCTGCCAGAGCCGCCAGCTGGTTGCGGCTCAGGGCAATGTCTTCGTCCAGGGCATCCAGTTGACGATGGGTTTCAGGAAGCGGGGTTTCGGCCTGGCTGACGTCGAAGTGGGTGCCGATCCCCGCGTCCAGGCGTTTGTTGGCCAGGTCGAGAATCTGCTGCTGTTGTGCCAGCGTGGCCGCGACGATATCGCGGTTGGCGTACTGCAACGACAGCTGGATATAGGCGCGCACCACGTTGTTCTGCAATTCGAGCTGAGCCTGGCGCGCCTCGGCGGCGCTCATGTGGGCCAAGTCGACGGCACGTTCGCTGGCATTGCTTTCACGGCCCCACAGGTCGAGGGCGTAGCTCAGGCCCAGGGACGCATTGTTGTCCCAGGTGTTGGCACCGCTCAGCTCACCGGGACCATAGAACTGATCCTTCGGCCAGTTGTGACGCTTGAGGGTCGTGTCGCTATTGATCTGCAACGACTCGGCCGACTCGGCAACCCCGGCCATCGCCCGTGCTTCACGCACCCGTGCAGCGGCCATGGCCATGCTTGGGCTGTTTTCGGTAGCGAGGGCGACCCAGCGGTTCAGTTGGGGATCGCCGTAGGTTTGCCACCAGTGTGCGGTGGGCCAGTGGGCGTCTTGCGCGGCGCTCTGGATGGCGTCGTCGGTAGCCAGGTTATTGGCGTTGAGGGACTGGCCTTGAGGGGCTACTCCTCCGGTTCCGATGCAGCCGCTGATTGCGAACGATAAAGCCCAAACACTGAGAGTCTTGAGCTCTCTGCTGATGCGACGCGGCACTGCTGTGAATTCCTGAGAGGGTGTTGCGGGGAGAGGTGGCGCAATTCTAGGCGGCGGCTTGGCGGACGATAAGCTGGCATTCCTGTGAATCTTTGTTACCGTTCAGGCGATAATCCGAGCTAGCGCCAAGGATGTAGGGCTATTTATCCCGGCACAGGGACATTCTCCCTACAGCGCGGTGCGCTGCCAGCAAGCACACTAACGAGCATTCCACCCTCTGGAGTGCCCGAATGTTTTCAGTCCTCAACGCACGCCCTTTCGAAGCAGCCATATCCGCCCCTGCACAACAGACCGCTGACGTTCTGCGCAGGCAGCTACACCTCTCGCCAGCACCACTGCAACCCGGTATGCGCCCCCTGGAGCGTGATGTGTGCTGGATTGCGGACAGAGTCCTGGAAAAGCTGGTCCCGCTCGCAGACTATCATCGCGATCGAGCGTCAATAGAGGCGCTTCACCACAAGCTGTCCAGCCGAGAGCCGAGCCTTGAGGTGTCGGTAGAGGCATTACCGGACTTTTACGCGTTTTTCAAAAAGGCCGAACACCTGCTTCGCCGGCACCGCACCTCCAGGGACCCGGACATCGAGGCCGACTATGCACTGTGTCGTGCCCTCAAATGGCAGTTCCGGGCAGCCGTCAGTGCTGGCAAACATCTGCGCCTGACGCAAAAGTTATTACCGGCACTCGCCTATGTCCGCAATGGCGGCGAACGCAGCAACCACCGTCATATCGGCTACAACGTTGCATTGGAACCAACGCAACAGACGCGTGCCGGGCCGCAGCTGGCAGCCGACTCCCGCCTGAAGGTCTGCGCCGACCAGCGCATCAGAAGCACGCGCACCATCAGCCTGCAGGCACAGTTGAAGTCATCGATCGAGAAGCAGTTCCAGACCCACAGCCAACTCGGTATCGGCTATGTTTCGGCTCGCGAATACGAAAACCTGGAACAGTACGCCGATGCGCGCAGCCATTCCGTTCGCACCTCGCTAAGCGAGAGTATCCGTCGCACTGCGAAGAACCTGCCCAGCTTGTTGCGTGATAGCTACAACCTGCAGAAACACCTGGCCTACTCAGCGCTGAGCCAACCCTATGTCAGGGCGGCATTGGCCGACGCAGGCCTGACCGATGTTGAGCTGCCCAGCGTGAGAAACACGTCCCAACCGGTGATCACCGAACGCGGCTTCGCGTTGACGGCCCATAACAAGTCGACGGTGAATGTCTTCAGTGCTCTGCAGGTGAAAACCACGATAAAGCCAACCCTGCAACGCACTCACCGACACATCACCCTGGATATCCTGAGCCTGTATGAAACAGCGCCGGAGTTGGCGCATCGTCGCCTGGCCTCGCACAAGCACTACAACGACGACCCTCTGGCACTGTTGGCCGACATGAAAAACCACATAGACGCCACCAGCAAACAATTCACCCGGCAGGTCTGCACACCCGTGCCAGCGTCCGAGCTGAACGCCACCCGCCACGCCAGCAACAAACAGGCCCAATCATTGCTGGAGCGCTATGTGCTGCTCAAGGCACAGTCGCGCATCGATAGGCCGCTGGAGAATGAAATGTACACGCTGATCCAGTGTCACCCTGCTCAGCTGCGCCCCGATGCGCTGAAAGTCTACAAGCTGACCGCCATCGCCCAGATACAGAGTTTCTCTGCCGGGGTAGCGGCCTCGTCACAGGGCGGGGCGGGCAAAGGCGTGACCATTGAAGTCAGCCAACGCAAGCTCGATGACCCGCACCTGAGCGGTGATTACCTGACAATCGATATTGCCCCTTCAGAATCCCGGCAAGTCGTCAAGGAAATGCTGGACCAAGCACTTGATACCATTGGCGAGCAGACATTCGGCTGGGGACACCTGGTCCGCTCGATCAGCGAATCGCTGCCTGATCCCGCCAGACCGTGGTCCACCCAAGTGCTGGTAAAGATAAAGCACGGCCAACCGGTGGTGCTCTATACCCGTCATACGGAGGACAAAGACCGCAATCTGGTACTGCCGCAACAGGTTGAACAGTTCAGCGGCATCGAGGCGCAGTCGTTGCGCACCCGGCAAACCTTGCACAAAGACCGGTTAGGCAGCGACTCACTGGATCATCTGCTGCCAATCGCCCGCCGCAACCTGGAAAACCCCGATGAGCAGCCGGGCTGGGACGATTACGTAGAGCGGCACGCCGATGACTTTCATGCATTGCTCGACACCCTGGGCCGGCAGGCCCACGGTACGTCGCTGACCGCGGAGATTGACGCACTCAAACGCATCAGCCCGGTACTCACCCGGGCCGCCGAAACCCTGATACAGCGCGCCCACGCCGCCCTCGACGTGCCTACCGGTGAAAACCGCGCCCGCGCACAGGCGGCATTCAATCACTTGCTACAGGAATACATGCCGCACTATAGGGCGAAAGTCAGTGAGGCCTGGACGTTGTCCTGACTCTTCGCCACCCATGTCGGGAGGGGACAGCGCCCAGCGGATACACACCTGCGCGCAACTTCATGTCACAATTTGGCATCTCCCTTGAGAACACTCCATGGACACTTTGCAAAACATGCGCGCCTTCAGTTGCGTGGCCGAAGCCGGCAGCTTCACCGCCGCCGCCGTGCAACTGGATACCACCACTGCCAACGTGTCGCGCGCGGTCTCCAACCTTGAGGCCCATCTGCAAACCCGCTTGTTGAACCGCACCACTCGGCGCATTGCACTGACCGAGGCGGGTAAACGTTACCTGTTGCGCTGCGAACAGATCCTGGCCTATGTCGAAGAAGCCGAAGCCGAGGCCAGTGACGCCCATGCGCGCCCCGCCGGGCAATTGAAAGTGCACACCATGACCGGCATCGGCCAGCATTTCGTCATCGACGCCATCGCTCGCTATCGCCGCACCCATCCGGACGTGACCTTCGACCTGACCCTGGCCAACCGTGTGCCGGACCTGCTCGACGAAGGCTATGACGTGTCCATCGTGCTGGCCAGCGAACTGCCGGACTCGGGCTTCGTGTCCCAGCGCCTGGGTATCACCTACAGCATCGCCTGTGCCTCGCCGGATTACGTCAAGGCCAAGGGCTGCGCCCATCGCCCCAATGACCTGCTCAACCATGCCTGCCTGCGCCTGGTCAGCCCGGTGATCCAGCTCGACAAGTGGACCTTCAACGGCCCCGAAGGCCAGGAAAGCGTGGCAATCAATACCTCGCCGTTCCTGGTGAACTCGGCCGACGCGATGAAAACCGCGATCACCAGCGGCATGGGCATTGGTCTGTTGCCGGTGTACGCGGCCATCGAGGGCCTGCGCAACGGCACCCTGGTGCGGGTCATGCCCAACTACCGTTCCCAGGAATTGAACCTGTACGCCATCTATCCCTCGCGCCAATACCTGGATGCGAAAATCAAGACCTGGGTGGAATACCTGCGCGGCTCGCTGCCGGAGATTCTGGCGGCGCACCAGGCGGAACTGGTGGCGTATGAATTGAGTGGCAGCCTCAGCGGTGCGCGCCTGGCGAACTGATCTCTCCCAGGTGATATAGATCAAATGTGGGAGGGAGCTTGCTCCCGATAGCGGTGCGTCAGTCACCAGATGTGTTGACCGGTCCACTGCCATCGGGGGCAAGCCCCCTCCCACACTTGGTCCGGTGCTCACATGGATACAGGGACGTCCTGACAACTGTCGGCAGGAATGTTAGCGTGCTTGGCATTCTCCCGTAGTCGATGAGCCCGCCTGCAATGAAAAAGACTGTCCTCGCCTTCAGCCGCGTCACCCCGGCAATGATCGAACGCCTGCAACAGGATTTCGAGGTGATCGCGCCCAACCCCAAGCTGGGTGACATCAACGCTCAATTCAATGAAGCCCTGCCCCACGCCCACGGCCTGATCGGTGTGGGCCGCAAGCTGGGGCGCGAGCAGTTGCAAGGCGCAAGCAAGCTGGAAGTGGTGTCCAGCGTGTCGGTGGGTTACGACAACTACGACGTGGCGTACTTCAACGAGCGCGGAATCATGCTCACCAACACCCCGGATGTTCTCACCGAAAGCACCGCCGACCTGGCCTTCGCCCTGCTGATGAGCAGCGCTCGCCGGGTGGCCGAGCTGGACGCCTGGACCAAGGCCGGCCAGTGGAAAGCCAGTGTCGGTGCGCCGTTGTTCGGTTGCGATGTGCACGGCAAGACCCTGGGCATCGTTGGCATGGGCAATATCGGCGCGGCCGTGGCCCGGCGTGGACGCCTGGGCTTCAACATGCCGATCCTGTACAGCGGCAACAGCCGCAAGCCGGTGCTGGAGCAGGAGTTGGGCGCACAGTTGCGCAGCCTGGACGCGCTGCTGGCCGAGGCGGATTTCGTGTGCCTGGTGGTGCCGTTGAGCGACAAGACCCGGCACCTGATCAGCACCCGCGAGTTGGGGCTGATGAAGTCCAGCGCGATCCTGATCAATATTTCCCGCGGCCCGGTGGTAGACGAACCGGCGCTGATCGAAGCCCTGCAAAGCCAGCGTATCCGTGGCGCCGGCCTGGATGTGTATGAGCAAGAGCCACTGGCCGAATCGCCGCTGTTCCAACTGAGCAATGCCGTGACGCTGCCGCACATCGGCTCGGCCACCCATGAAACCCGCGAAGCCATGGCCAACCGTGCCCTGGACAACCTGCGCAGCGCCCTGCTGGGCCAGCGTCCGCAGGACCTGGTGAACCCGCAGGTGTGGAAGGAATGATTTTAGCGGCCCATGCCCCTAAAGCATGGGCCGCTCAAGTCGATAACCTTCCATAGATCGTCATCCCTGATCCACAGAAGGTTTTTATGCCCACCACCAAAGCCCGCGCAGACTCACTCTCGCTTCTGCTCTTTACCTTGCGCAGCGGCAAGCTGATGGCGATCAACCTGCTGAAAGTCAGCGAAATCATCCCGTGCCCGCCGCTGACCAAGCTGCCGGAGTCCCACCCGCATGTGAAAGGCATCGCCACTCTGCGCGGCAACTCGCTGGCGGTGATCGACCTGAGCCGCGCCCTCGGCGAAATGCCCCTGGCAGACCCGGACGGTGGCTGCCTGATCGTCACCGACGTGAGCCGCTCCAAACAGGGGTTGCATGTGCAGGCGGTGAGCAAGATCGTGCATTGCCTGACCACCGACATCCGTCCGCCGCCCTACGGCTCCGGCGGTAACCGTGCGTTTATCACCGGGGTGACCCAGGTGGAAGGCGGCCTGGTGCAGGTGCTGGATATCGAAAAAGTCATCCATGGCATCGCACCGGCGCCAATCGAAGCGGCGCCCACCGACTTGACCATGGAAGAGGCCGAAGTGCTGGGCAATGCGCGCATCCTGGTGGTGGACGACAGCCAGGTCGCGCTGCAGCAATCGGTACACACCCTGCGCAACCTCGGCCTCACTTGCCATACCGCACGCAGCGCCAAGGAAGCCATCGATGTGCTGCTGGAGCTGCAAGGCACAGCCGAGCAGATCAATGTGGTGGTGTCGGACATCGAGATGTCGGAAATGGACGGCTACGCCCTCACCCGCACCCTGCGCGAAACCCCGGACTTCCAGCACCTCTATATCTTGCTGCACACCTCCCTGGACAGCGCGATGAACAGCGAAAAAGCCCGGCTGGCCGGCGCCGATGCGGTGCTCACCAAGTTCTCTTCGCCCGAGTTGACCAAGTGCCTGGTAGTGGCCGCTCAAACCGTGGCGCAAAAAGGCCTGTGAGCGAATACTTCCAACTGCTGCGCCGCGACCTCACCGGCAGCCTGCCTGCCCCGCTGTGGCCCGCGGATACACAGTTGGATCATTATCGTGACGAGCTTGCACCAGCGATTCATGCGGTATTGCGCATGACCCAGGACCAGGGCGGCGGCCGCGTCCCCCACCTGGAAACCTGGCAACACCAATTCACCACCGACGCCGAGTTCGACCCCACGCTGTGCCTGGTGGCGAGCAACCACGACGGTATTCTCGCCGTCGCGCAATGCTGGACCAGCGCGTTCATCAAGAACCTCTCCGTTCACCCTTGCGCCCAGGGCCAGGGGCTGGGCCGCGCCTTGTTGCTGCACAGTTTCCAGGTGTTCAAGCAGCGCGGCGAGCCCTATGTGGACCTCAAGGTATTGGAAAGCAACCTGCGCGCTCGGCAGTTGTATGAGAGCGCAGGTATGAGATTTGTCCTACGCGATGTAGTGACAGAGGACTGACAGGCACTGGCGTGCAACTTGCTTCCACAGAGACAAAACGGTGAACAGAGGTAAAAACCCGTCACCGTTCTTGCGTGCCCTCTGACCTAGCCTGGTGACAGATCTGCCATGAGCACTCAATTTTCCTGCGTAGGTTGCGGCAAATGCTGCTCCGATCATCACGTCCCCCTGACCCTCGAAGAAGCCCGCCAGTGGGCGGCCGACGGCGGCAGCGTCATCGTCCTGGTGGAAGGTTTCCTCGGTAATGGCCTGGGCCTGCCCCTGCAACAACGCGAACATGCCGAACGCCGTTCGGTGGTCGTGCCCAGCGGCAACACCGAGGCGTTTGTAGCAATCACCTTTGCCGCCTACAACGCCGGCCCCTGCCGGAATCTTGACGAGGACAACCGCTGCCGTATCTATGAGCGTCGCCCGCTGGTGTGCCGCATCTACCCGATGGAGATCAATCCGCATATCCCGTTGAACCCCGCCGCCAAGGATTGCCCACCGGAGTCCTGGGAACAGGGGCCGGAACTGATCGTGGGCGGCCAGCTGATGGACCCTGAACTGGCGCAGTTGATCCAGCGCTCACGTCAGGCCGACCGTGATGATGTGCAGACCAAAGAAGCGGTGTGCGCCTTGCTCGGCATTCGCACTACAGCGCTCAAGGGGGATGGGTTTACCGCTTACCTGCCGGACATGGGCGCGTTTGCCCAAGCGATCGAGTTGGCGGTGGGTCAGCCGTCCGTGGCCAATGAATGGGTGTTCCATGTGTCGGGGATGGACATCGCCGAGCAAGTGCTGGATGCCGGGGCGCAGATTGCCACCGAAGTGCCGGCCAACTATGCGTTTATCTCGTTACGCGCGGCCTAGACCAGAACTCCCGCGCCAACTGCCGTAGATCCTCCGCCAGTGCGGCCACATCGCTTGAACTGAGCCGGCTCTGCTGCCCAGCACTGACGGTGGCCTCCCCGGCATCACGGATGCCGACGATGTTGCGATTGATGTCCTCGCTCACCGTGCTCTGCTCCTCCACGGCGGTCGCAATCTGCTGGCTCATGGCGGTGATTTGCGTGACGCGCTGGCTGATGCCATCCAGTGCGGCGGCGGCCCGCTGCGCCTGTTTGACGCTGGCGTCGACATGCTCGCCACTGTGCGCCATGGCCTGCACCGCGTCCCGTGCGCCGCCTTGCAGGGTGCTGATCATGCGCTGGATTTCATCGGTCGATTGCTGAGTGCGCTGGGCCAGGCCGCGCACTTCATCGGCCACCACCGCGAACCCGCGCCCCTGCTCACCGGCCCGCGCCGCTTCGATAGCCGCGTTCAGGGCCAACAGGTTGGTCTGCTCGGCAATCGTGCGGATCACTTCCAGCACGCTGCTGATTTCACCGCTGTGGTTTTCCAACTGGTGGATAACCTCCGTGGCCCACGCCAGCTCCTGGGACAAGCGCAACACTGCATCACGACTTTCATCCACACGCAGGTGACCTTCACGGGTTTCGTTGCCGGCCTGGTCGGCCGCCTTGGACGCCTGCTGGGCATGGTTGGCCATTTCGGCCACGCTGGCGGCCATCTGGTGAATGGCTGCCGCCACCTGGTCGGTCCGGGTCTGCTGGCCAAGGCTGCTGGCGTGACTGTTGTCGAGGTGCTGCACCAACCGTGCAGCGTGGCCGGAGAGGCGCTGGGAGGCATCGTCTATGCGCCCTACCACTGCGCCGACCTGGGCTTCAAGCATGTGCAGGGCGAACTCGATCTGCCCGCACTCGTCGCGGCGCCCGGTGTAGATCGCCTGGCTCAGCGGGTTGTCGGCCACCCGGCGCGCGCGCTTTTGCAGTTCAGCCAAGGGCCGCAACATCAGCCGCACGCCAGCCGCCCCCACCGCACACCCCGCCACCAACGCCAGTAACTGCCAGACCAGCGCGTAACCCGTCAGGCCCAAGCCCAAGACCCAGGTCACCGCGCAAGTGGCGATGACCCATGCCGACAGTTTCACGCCCATGCCAACGACCGGCCAGGACAGCCGCTTGCCCGCTCGCAAGCGCGCATACATCCGCTCCGCCACCGCGATCATGCGCGCATCCGGCTTGATACGCACCGATTGATACTCCACGGTCGCGCCCTCTCGGGTCACCGGCGTGGCATACGCGCTGACCCAATAGTGGTCACCGTTTTTGCAGCGGTTTTTCACCATGCCCATCCACGACCGGCCACTCTTGAGGATTTGCCACATATGGGCGAATGCCTCGGCCGGCATGTCCGGATGCCGCAGGACGTTGTGCGGCGCACCCAACAGTTCGTTACGGCTGTAGCCGCTGATATCAATGAAGTCCTGGTTGGCGTAGGTAATCGCGCTGGTCAGGTCGGTGGTCGAAAGGATGTTGGCGTCGGGGGCAAAGTCCACATTCCGACCGGTGACCGGCAGATTGATCTTCATGGAGAAGTGCGCTCGTGATTGTTGGGGGAGTCGGCAGGGCGTCGACTCTAAGCGCACCGAGGGGGCAAATACTGATCCAGCTCATGTTCCGCGCAATTAATTAGCCATCACGGCCGGTCCAGATGATAAGGCGCGACGATCCGCTGGTATTCGCCATTGTGCTTGAGCTGTTCAAGCGCACGATTCAGCTCGACACGCAGCGCCGTGTCGGTATTGCGCAGCGCAATCGCAACACCATTGCCTAACAGCTCAGCACAAACGGCGGGCCCCAGAAAGTCGAAATCCTGGCCGGCAGCCGTGTCGAGCAGGGCCTCGCGAATTTCCACAGTGCCCTGCAGGGTCGCATCGATATCGCCTGCCACCAGGCTGCGGACCAGCTCGTCGTTGAGCCAGAAACTCTTGATAATCACGCCTTCGCGCGCCCATTGCGAACGAACAAAGGCTTCGCGATTACTGCCCAGCAATACGCCCACTCGCTTGCCCTTGAGCGACCTTGGTGTCGGCATCAGGCCCGAGCTTCGACGGGCGACAAGGCGCGTGGTAAAGGGGTAGAGGTTGTCGGTGAAACTGACCCAACGCCGGCGCAGGGGTGTAGGGGCAATGCCCATGATTGCATCGAATTGCCGCGCTTCAAGACGTCCGAAGTTTTCGACCAGCACCTGGTCGACCCAGGTACAGCGAACATTCAACTGCTGGCAAAGGGCGTTGCCCAACTCGATATTCAAGCCGACCAACTGCCCTTGCGGGTTGCGGCTCTGGAAGGGAGGAAATTGCGCGGCAACGGCGAAGCGGATTTCGCGTCGAGGTTGATCAAGGCCTGCAACGGCATCCACCGCAAGCAACAGGACAAACGCTACACAGAGGTGTATCAGGGCCACAGGAAACGTCCTTTTCCGGAAAGAGCGCCCTCCGCTGCTCCCTGTGGAAAAACCAGGGGTGCAGCGGAAGCTGTGCAAGCTTTCAAGAAACGGTCGCGGGCCTACAAGAAGAAATAGCGACTGGAGCTGTAGGCAACATCCCGCAAATATTACAGTGGATTAATCTTAACGTTTACCCATGGAACGGCGGGTGCCCGGTGGCGCCATGCCCGGGGTCTTGGTGTGGCCATTCTTGGCACCGTTCTTGTACCAGGGCTGGGCGGCATTCTTGGCCCCGACCAGCTCACCCGGCTTGAAGGGGAATTTGAACGCCGGGATCTCGGCTTTTTCAACGCCTTCGGCGCTGGCCGGATCGACGAGGTCGGCCGCTTCAACAGGGGGTTGTGTCGGGGAAGTCATGGAAGCTCCGGAGCGTGCAAGAAATGACGCGGGGCCGGCTTGCGGGCCACGCTGGCGCGCAGTATACCTGCCCGCCTCGGATCTTTAACCACCACCTGTACGAATGGTCTGCCTTTACTGACAGCGCCGTCAGTTAGCAGTCACCTTGCTGACCGGGTTGGCAGGCTATAAAGGCCTCACACACTTCCAATCCTTTGCCCTGGCGCCTCACCCCATGCACATTCAACGCAAAACCGCCCTGATCGTGGCTGTCCTCGTAGTGTTGGCTGTTGCAGCCTGGACCTTGACCCGTCCAGCCAAAGCCAGACTGGCGGCGCCCACGGCGATTCCGGTGCGGGTGGTGAGCGTGGCGCAACAGGATGTTCCGCGTTTTGTCAGTGGGATCGGTTCGGTGCTGTCACTGCACAGCGTGGTGATTCGCCCGCAGGTGGACGGCATCCTCACTAAATTGCTGGTCAAGGAAGGCCAACGGGTCAAGGCCGGCGACCTGCTGGCGACCATCGATGACCGCTCGATCCGCGCCAACCTCGACCAGGCCAAGGCGCAACTGGGCGAAAGCCAGGCGCAGTTGCAGGTGGCGCTGGTCAACCTCAAGCGCTACAAGGCATTGAGCGTCGATGACGGCGTGTCCAAGCAGACCTATGACCAGCAACAAGCATTGGTCAACCAGCTCAAGGCCACCGCCCAGGGCAACCAGGCCGCCATCGATTCGGCCCAGGTGCAACTTTCCTACACCCAGATTCGCTCACCGGTCAGCGGCCGCGTGGGTATTCGCACCGTGGATGAAGGCAACTTCCTGCGCACAGCCGATACCCAGGGCCTGTTTTCCGTGACCCAGATCGACCCGATTGCCGTCGAGTTCTCCCTGCCGCAACAGATGTTGCCCACCCTGCAAGGCCTGATCGCGGCGCCCACCCCGGCCAGCGTCGACGCCTACCTGGGCGCCGATACCGACGGCCAGACCGGCGATTTGCTCGGCGAAGGCCATTTGAGCCTGATCGACAACCAGATCAGCTCCACCACCGGCACCCTGCGCGCCAAGGCCGAGTTCAACAACGCTTCACAGCGCCTGTGGCCGGGGCAACTGGTGACCATCAAGATCCAGACCGCCCTCGACAAAAACGCCTTGGTCGTTCCACCGACCGTGGTGCAGCGCGGCCTGGATTCGCACTTCGTGTACCGGGTCAACGGCGACAAGGTCGAGGTGGTGCCGGTGCAGGTGACGTACCAGGACAGCGACCTCAATATCATCAAGGGCGTGCAGGCCGGGGATGTGCTGGTCAGTGACGGCCAGTCGCGGCTCAAGGCCGGCGCGCAGGTTGAGGTACTCAAGGACCCGCCGCAGGTCATCCAGACCGTCGATGCCAAGGTGCAGCCATGAGCCGTTCGCCGTCAGCCTGGTGTGTCGACCACCCGGTCGCCACCCTGCTGCTGAC
>Ga0068853_100001288_pt1 | contig 17988 bp, 16 predicted proteins | sample KBSCornC32_FD_65655 | JGI IMG/M metagenome (GOLD analysis project Ga0068853, IMG submission 65655) | Corn rhizosphere microbial communities from Kellogg Biological Station, Michigan, USA - KBS Corn C3-2 | ecosystem: Host-associated > Plants > Roots > Rhizosphere > Soil ...
GCGAGCCGCGGAAGCGTCAGCCGATCCGACGGGTTCGAAGACGCGGGAGCCGTTTCGTCGCGACGCGGAAGGTGGCCGGGGCTGCGTCGTTTCTTCCGCGCCTTTTGGTTCAATTTTCTTTCGACTGCCTTTGGGCGGTCGTTGGTCGAATTCGTCCCCCCCTGGGCGATCGTCCGCCGACTGGGTCGCGCGGCTCCGGCGTCCGGGTTGGAGGCGTCGGCGGTCGGGCTCGGGGCCTTCGAGCTCGGCGGGGGCTCATCCGGCGCCGGCGGCATCACGGGAGTGGCGGAAGGGTCGGAGATCGGCCCCGCCCCGGCGACCCGAGCGCGAGGTGCGAGCGCGACGGCGCGCGCGCGCTCCCTGGCCGCGACCGCGAGCGCGGCGCGATGGAGGCGCAGCACCCGCTCGACATAGATCTCGGTCTCGCCGTTGTGGGGAACGGCGCGAGCCGCCCCGACGGCGCCGGGACCGGCGTTGTACGCCGCCACCGCCAGTCGGATCTCGCCGAAGCGCGCGAGCTGCTGGGCCAGATAGCGTCCGCTCGCCTCGACATTCTCTAGAGTGTCGAAGGGATCCTGGACGCCCAGCGCGCGCGCGGTCGAGGGCGCCAGCTGTCCCTGTCCCATGGCCCCGGCGGGCGAGATCCGATGAGGACGTCCCGCCGACTCGACCTGGACCAGGGCCGCCAGCAAGCCCGTCGGGATCCGGTGACGCGCCTCCACACGCGCGACCACGGGGCCCAGCGGAGGATGGCTGTCCTCGAAGCAACGCGGCCGGTGAGCGGCGTAGCTTCCGAGCGCCGATAGCTTGTCGCCGAGGTGCCGAGGCGAAAGCGGGAAGATCACCGTGCTGCCGCAAAACGCCACAAGCAAATTAATGCTCGCGATAGGCCCCAGGACGATCAGGGCCGCCAGCCCGGCGCGCCGCCAGCCGATCCAGACGGCCAGGCCCATGGCCGCGCGGCCGAGCGCGCGCGCGACCGCGCGCCCCGGCTTCTTCGACTTGCGGGCCACACCCAGCCGTACCGGATCGCGGCCGGCGCCGCAAGTTCATGCGCGATCGGGTGGTTCACGGAGGTAACGCGCGTCGCGTCCCGGTCCGCCCGCGAAACAACCGCCGGCTGCACCTGGTGCGCGCGCGCAACAAAGAGTCCCGGTTTTCCGGAACATAGGACGCCCACGGGCCGTGGCCCGCAGGCTGCATTGGGGGGCGACCGTGCATTTCCTGACGAAAGGACGACACGACATGAAGAAGATGAAGCTCTTCGGGGGGGCCGCGCTCGCGGCGATTCTGACGATGCCGGGGCTGGCGCAGGCCGCCGACCCGCCGGCGACGAGCGAGGTGCTGGGGAAGCTGCACCAGTCCAATCAGAAGGAAATCGAGATGGGCAAGATGGCCCAGAAGAACGGGACGTCGAAGGAAGTGAAGGACTACGGCAAGACCCTGGTCAAGGACCACACCGCCGCCGACAAGAAGGTGACGGCCCTGGCGAAGAAGGAGAAGGTGGAGCTCCCCGCCCCGGCGGCCGGCGCAGCGCACGACATGGCGGCGGGCGCCGACTTCGATGCGAAGTTCGCGCAAGACATGCTCGACGATCACAAGAAGGACGTCGCCGAGGCGACCGCGGCTCGCGACGCCACCAGCGACGAAAAGCTGAAGAAGCTGCTCACCGAGCTGGTCCCGACCTTGCAAAAGCACCAGGACACCGCTCAGAAGCTGGTCGACGCCAACAAGAAGTAGAGCAGCCCCGACACTCCCATGACGAGAACACACGAACACGAGCCCGAAATGTTGCGGCAAGTCTCCGAGAGAAGCTCCGAGGAGGCGCGGCCCGAGACGGCCCTGGCGGAAGGTCCGCGCATCGCGGAAGTCGCGAGGCCGAACGCGGTCACCCTGCCCGCCTGGTTCAGCAGCGCCCAGGCCTGCGCCGTCTTGCAGCTCAAGGCCCGTTCGTTCGTGTTGATCGCGGGGGCTCACGGCATCGACCGGGTGGCGTCGCGCGCCCGGCTGGCGTCGGCGCTGCCTCAGCAGAGCATCACTGGTTCGGCCGTTCCCCTCGGCCCCGGGGTCACCCCTTCGACCTCGGTCGCCGAGGCGGTACGGCTCATGAATGACCGCGCCGCAGATCACGTCGCGGTCGTGGTGGCCGGCGCGGTGCTGGGCATCGTCCCGCGAGAGGACGCCGCTCGGGCGCTGGCGAGCGGCCCGCCCCGGCCGCGCTATGGAGCGAGCTCGCCCCGAGGTGGGGCGGCCTCGACGGCGCAGGCCGAGCGCCTCGCGGCGTGAGGCCGCCCGAGGGCCGGCATGCGTGAGCGAGCGCCCGCAGCCAGGCTCTGCCGCTGATGATCGGCGCCGGTTGGGGGCGGCTGCTGGCCGTGTCGCTGGTGACGATGGGCCTGTCGCACACGATCGCGCGCGAGCGGCTGTTCGCTCCTCTGCGGGAACGGCTGGGCGGAAAGCAGACATGGCTCGGGTATCTGGTCTCGTGCCCCTACTGCGTCTCCCACTGGATCGCCGCGGTCGTGGTTCCCCTGACGGGCACGTACCCGCTCGATGTCGTGCCGTCCTGGGGATTCGCCTCCACCCTTCTGCGCTGGGTCTTGTCGTCGGTCCTGGTCGCCGTCGTCGCCGCCTTCTTGCGCGTGATCTTCTATTTCGTGGACGAGAGCCAGGGCCTGGTGAGGCGCGAGCAGCGCTCCGTCGAGGAAGAGGTGGCCACGAAGCAAGCCCTTCGGGAAAACACCGGACACCGACGGCCCGGGGCGCGGTGACCCCGCCGCTCCCCGGTCAGCGAAGAACCGGCGATTCGTTCGGGGACTCGGGGCTCGACGACGTGTCCCTGTCCGGTCGGACGACGGCGCGGGCCGGCGCCCGCTGATCGGAGGGCTGGTCCTTTTCGGGGGGCGCCGCTGGTTCCGCGAGGACGCGCGAGAGCGGCGGACGCGGGCGAGGAGCGGCGGGACCACCCGCGCCGGCGGGCACCTCGGAGTCCCCGGGCAAGCCGATTCGACGATCGGTGGACGGGCCTTCGCCCCTCCGAGTCGGATCGCGGAGCCCGCGCTTCGGGCGCGTAGGCCGCCCGTCTTCCGGTCCTGGCTCGTGATCCCGGGTGGTCCGGCCATGGCCTTCCTGCTCGGCGTGCTCGCTGCCTTCGCCGGGCTTTCCGTCTTCGAGGCGCTGCGGCGCGGTCTCGTGTCCAGCCGTTCCGAGGCCGCCGCCCGCGGCCTCGGCGCCGGGGAAGCGCACCGACGCTCGATCCGCGGCCGTGTCGACGGGGCGCTCGGCGGCGTTGCCGGGAGCGGGAGCGACCTCGGACGGTCGGACCGCGCGCTCCTCCGTCCGGGCCCGATCGTCAGTTCCTCCGGTCCGGAGCTCTTCGGCGCCGCCCCTCGCATGGGCGGTCGACGCCGATCCGGCCATGCGCCGGCCGACCATCACCAGCCCGCCGGTCAACAGCCCCGCGGCGATCACCCCGAACGCGACCCAGGCCGCTGGCCGCCCCCGCGGTGCCGCGAACGCCTCGTCCGGGACCGCGCCCGAGACGTAGGCCGAGCCAGTCGTCGAGCGGGTCGGCTCACGCTCGACCTCGGGCGAGCGGACTGTGCCTGCCAGCGGGGTCTTTCGCCGGCCGCTCCCCGATCTCTCCGCGGCGGCGACCGCGGGGCGCGCCGGCTCGGAAGGCTCGAGCGGGCTCGTCTCGCCGGCAGCGTCGTGCCGCAGGGTTCCTCCGGCGCGAGCCCCCTCGACCTGATCGACGGCCTCCGGCTCGAGCGGCGCGGTCCTCGGCAGCTCCACCACCGCCGGATGAAACAGCTCGTGAAGCAGCGCGATCAGCGGCCCGCTGTCCGCCGTGTAGCCCCTCGCCCCCAGCACCGCCGCCAGCGCGTCGGCGGTGGTCGCGAACCGGTTCCGAACCGCCGGCGCCAGCATTCGTCGTACGACGGCCTCGGTGGCCGCGTCCACGCCCGCCGACGCGGGGAGCGGCGGGATGATGCCGTTCACCACCTTGGACATGATGGCCAGCTCGTCCGGCCCGTCGAAGAGGCGCTGGCCCGCCAGCGCCTCCCACAGCGTGACCCCCAACGCGAACTGATCGGTCCGGTGATCGAGCGGCTCGGCGCGCAGCTGCTCGGGCGACGCGTACGCCAGCTTGCCGCGGATCGTGCCCGACTGCGTGCCCAGGTTCTGGGTCATCGCCTTCGCGATCCCGAAGTCGGAGAGCTTCACCTCCCCCGCGAAGCCCACCAGGATGTTGTGGGGCGAGACGTCGCGGTGGATGAGACCGAGCGGCCGCTGGGTCTCGGGATCGCGGCGCTCGTGCACGTAGCGCAGGCCCTTCAGGACCTCGCCCGCCACATACAGGGACAGGGCCGGGGGCAAGCGCCGGCCGCGGTGATGGGCGGTCTGCAGCACGCGTCGCAGGTCGTGGCCGTCGACGCGCTCCATCGCGATGAAGTAACGCCCCACGCTGCTGCCGTCGGGATCGGGCACCTTGTCGAAGTCGAAGACCGAGACCAGGTTCGCGTGTTGCAGCTGGGCGGCCAGCCGCGCCTCGTTCACGAACAAGCGTTCGAGCTCGGAGTCGCCGCTGAACGACTCGAGAACGAACTTCAGGGCCAGCGACTTGACGAAGCCCTGCGGGCCCTCGACGCGCGCGCCCCACACCTCGGCCATCCCGCCGCGCGCGATGAGCTCCCCGAGGACGTACTTGCCGACGTGCTGGCCCGGCCGCACGACCTGATCAGGGGCGAACCGGGACCGCAAGTCAAGGGCCGCCCGGCTCTCCCACGTCAGCGTCCGCGGGGCGCCGCCCGCGGGACGAGACGCAGGATCAGACGAAGGTGCCTCCGATCGATCCGATGAGTCCATGACGCCGGACCTGTTTCGATCCTGCGGACGTCCGAGTTGCGTGTCTCGTGCGTCTTCGCTACGGGAGAGGGGGACAGGAGGGGCTTCAGACCTCGGGCCTCGGGCCTCGGGCGGCCCCGGGCTTCGGAAATCACATGCCTTCTCGCTCCGAGAGCGGGTTTCCTGAGGTCCGAGGTCCGAGGTCCGAGGTCCGAGGTCCCAGGTCCGAGGCTCCCTTTTCGAGGCTTGCTTCTGGCGAGCGGCGTGGCGATGGTTCGAGGGACGTGAGCGCCGTCTCTCTTTATTCGAGCTTGGTGGGCGTGGCGGTAGCCGCGCTGGCAGGCGCCGCCGGAGCACCGGGTCGGCCGGATCTGACCGGCTCGCCGGGCGCGCCTGGCGCAGCCGGAGGGACAGGCGCGGCTGGGACCGCCGGGCGGGTGGCGGCGCCGCCCGCTCGCTGATCGGTCCACGGCGACTGCGGCCCGTTCGTGGGCTACCAGGGTCAAGCGCCTGGGCGACCTCACCTCATTCGCGCCACGAATCTCCCCGCCCCGGACCAGCCCGACTGGATCGACAACGGGTCACTTCAGCTGTGCTTCTATGACGGGACGCAGTTCCCCACCGACTATCAGGGCGACATCTTCGCGGCCCAGCACGGCTCGTGGAACCGCCATCACCGCACGGGCTACGAGGTCATCCGCGTGCCCATGCGCGGACAAGATCGCGCGAGCGGCGGGTACGAGGACTTCCTGGCCGGCTTCGTCACCGAAGCGGGCGAGGTGTGGGGCCGGCCAGTGGGCGTCGCCGTGGCGGCCGACGGGGCGCTGCTGGTCAGCGACGACGCGGGCGGGATCATCTGGCGCGTCGTCCACACGGGCCCGCCCCGCGCCCCGGCCCGCTGAATCGGACGATCCGCCGCTCCGCGCGCGATTGGTGGCCGTTGGCCCGATCTCTATCGATGAAAGCCTGTGGATTCGGCAGCAAATCCAAGCTGCGCTGTCAGAGTCGCTCGGATCATTGCGTCAATTGCCCCAAATAGACGGCATCGATGCGAACACATCGTCGATTTGCCCTCGACATCGGCCATTTTCGGATCTACTCTGGGCGTCCTTTCTCATCCCATGGAGGTTCGACCGTGACGCCACCCCGCTCGTCCACCGCCCGCCGCACGCAACCCGCCGCCAAGCTCGCTTCCGCGCCCGGCGCGGCCCCCGCGAAGGCCTCGCCGGTTGCCGCCGTCGCGCCGACCGGAGCCGAGAAGCTCATCCGTTGCCTCGAGCGAGAGGGTGTCGAGTACGTCTTCGGTCTGTCGGGCGGCGCGGCCATGCCGATCTTCGACGCGCTCGTCGACTCGAAGATCAAGCTGATCCTGGTCCGCCACGAGCAGGGGGCCACGCACATGGCCGACGGCTATGCCCGCGCCACCGGCAGGCCGGGCGTGGTGCTGGTGACGTCGGGCCCCGGCGCGACCAACACCGTGACGGGCCTTCTGACCGCGCTCATGGACTCGGTGCCGATGATCGTGCTCACCGGCCAGACCATCTCACCGATGCTGGGCAAGGACGCTTTCCAGGAGGCCGACGTGACTGGCATCACCTACCCGGTGGTGAAGCACTCGTACCTCGTGAAGAACCCGAACGACATTCCCCGCATCGCGCGCGAGGCGTTCCACCTGGCGACGACCGGTCGGCCTGGCCCGGTGCTGATCGATCTGCCCAAGGACGTGACGTCGGCGCGCTGCACGGCCGAGTTCGTCACGAACGTCGACCTGCCCGGCTACAACCCGCCCGGCAAGGCCGATCCGGCGGTCTTGAAGAAGACCGCGGCGTTGCTGGCGCGTTCGCGCAAGCCGGTCCTTTACGTGGGACACGGCGCGGTCATCTCCGGCGCCGGGCCCGCGATCATGAAGCTGGCCGAGAAGCTCCAGGCGCCCATCGTGAACACGCTGCTCGGCAAGGGCGCGTGCCCCGAGGATCACCCGCTGAACCAGGGCATGCTGGGCATGCACGGCACCGCGTACGCGAACAAGACCGTCATGAACACGGACTGCATCGTGGCCATCGGTGCGCGGTGGGACGACCGGATCACCGGGAAGCTCTCCGAGTTCTGCGTGGGCGCGTCCAAGATCCACATCGACGTCGACGCGTCCGAGTTCAACAAGATCGTCCGCCCCGACGCGGCGGTCGCCGCCGACGCGCGCCTGGCGATCGAGGACCTCATCCCGCTCGTGGGCAAGTGCGACAGCGAGGCGTGGCTCGAGGAGATCGACGAGTGGCGCAAGCAGTTCCCGCTCAAGTACACGAAGAAGGGCGGCCTCAAAGCGCAGTACGTGCTCGACCGTCTGGACAAGCTGGGGGGGCGCGACTGCATCCTCACGACGGACGTGGGCCAGCACCAGATGTGGGCGGCGCAGTTCTGTCGGACCACCAAGAACCGGCACTGGCTGTCGTCGGGCGGCGCCGGCACCATGGGCTACGGCTTCCCGGCGGCCATCGGCGCGCAGTTCGCGCAGCCGAAGAAGAAGGTGTGGGCCATCGTCGGTGACGGCGGCTTCCAGATGACGCTGGCCGAGCTGGCGACAGCGGCCATCCATAAGCTGCCGGTCAAGGTGCTCATCATCAACAACTCGTACCTGGGCATGGTCCGGCAGTGGCAGGAGCTGTTCTTCGACAACCGGCTGTCGGGCGTCGACCTCGAGGGCAACCCCGACTTCGTCAAGCTGGCCGCCGCCTACGGCATCCAGGGCTGGCGGGTGAAGCGCCCGGCCGAGGTCGACCGCGTCCTGAAGGCGGCCATGGAGTACAACGACGGCCCGTGCCTGGTCGAGGCCGAGGTGATCAAGGAGGACAACGTCTTCCCGATGATCCCGGCCGGGGCGGCGCTGAAGGACATGATCATCGATCGCCCGAAGCACAAGATGGAGAAGCCCACGGGGAGCACCTAGGGGCTTCGCCCCCGCGGGAGGGGCTTGCGCCCCTCCCACGAGCCCACCCCGCTTGCGGAGGTGAGCCGGCCCGGCGAAGCCGGGCCTCCCCGGTGCTTGGACTCGCGCCTGACGGCGCTCTGGCTTCGTAGCAAAAACAACGTCTGGAAATGGAAGGAATCGAATTATGACGGCAGCGGCTGTGGCAATTCCGGCGGTAGCGCCGATGCATACGATCTCGATCTTGGTGCGGAACAAGCCAGGGGTCCTGGTGCGGATCGCGCTGGTGTTCGCGCGCCGCGGGTACAACATCGAGAGCCTGGTGGTCAGCCCCGACGTCGCCGACGGCGCGTTCTCGCGCATGAGCATCACCTGCAGCGGCGATCCCGAGACCCTCGAGCAGATCATCAAGCAGTGCACGAAGCTGATCGACGTCGTGCACGCCATCGATCACACCGGGCAGGCGGTCATCGAGACGGAGATCGCGCTGGTCAAGATCCGCTGCCCGCTCGATCGCCGCACGGAGATCCTGCAGATCGCCGAGCAGTACAACGCGAAGGTGGTCGACTACAGCACCGAGTCGCTGATCGTCCGGATCTACGGCTCGACCGACAAGCTGGACGCTTTCACGGCGCTGGTTCGCCAGTTCGAGATCGTCGAGCTCGTGCGCTCAGGGAAGATCCTGATGGCGCGCGGGCTGGAGACGACGTAGCGCCCGGCCGATACCTGGACGGCGTGTCTGCGGTTCGGTCGGTCGGCTGGGTTCCGGCCGCCGGATCGTAGGCACGCAACCGATCGGCCGTCCGATCGAAAACAGCTCGGACGGCGCAATGGACGACGCGAGCATCAGACCACCACCGCTGGTGGCGGGGCCCACTCGCGAACGGCCTGACGAGGACCAGATGGCGACGGTCCGGCGCGCCGTGACCGTCGAAGACCTCGAGCGAGCGACGCGCCCCGATCGAGCGAGCGACGTGCCCGCGACGGGACGGGGCCGCCCCGCGGCCTGGATAGCGCTCGGCGTGCTGAGCGCGTGCGGTTTCACCGGCCTGATGATCGTGGCGAGCCGAGGAGCCGCGGGAGCGCGGGATCGGGGACCGTCCGGCCAACGCGAGCCGGGGGGCACCGAGGGCGATGACAAGCGGGCCTCGACCTCTACCGCGTCGGAGACGGGCGAGCTCCAGCGCGCCGAGGTGTGGCGCGAGCGAGGCGCGCTCGACGATGACGCCGCGCCCGCCGGCAGAGCGCGGCGCCGGCCGCAGATCCGCCCGACCCTGGACCGGGCGTGCCCGGCGCGGGCCGCCGCGATCGAGGCGGGGTACGAGAGTCCTCGTCGCCCCCCTGCCATGGCCGGTCCACATCGCTCGTCGGGCGGGCGGCTCGGATCGCGGCCGTCCAGGCGATCGTCGCCCCCCTCGTCGACGGCAGGACCTCCCCGCGACGCCTCCGACGCGGTCACCGAACCGACGCCGTCGCGGATTTCCCCTGAGAAGGCAGCCGCCCCGCCCGGCGTCCGCTGGCAGGCGCCCAATGACTCGCCGGTCTTGCTCTGAGCCGAGCCCAAGACGACGCTGCCGCGCTGGCCTCGTTCACAACACGTACTGCGATAGGTCTTCGTCCTTGAGGACGCCGTCCAGGCGCTCGCGGACGTAGGCGGCGGTGATCGGGATCGTGACCTGGCCGAGGCCCGGCGCCTCGAAGGCCAGCTCGTCGAGGACACGCTCCATGATGGTGTGCAGGCGGCGCGCGCCGATGTTCTCCATGCGCGCGTTGACCAGCGCGGCGATGCGCGCGATCTCGGCCACGGCGTCCTCGCGGATCTCCAGCGTGACCCCCTCGGTGGCCAGGAGCGCGGTGTACTGCTTGGTCAGCGCGTTCTCCGGCTCGGTCAGGATGCGGACCAGATCGTTGTCGGACAGCGACTCGAGCTCGACGCGAATCGGGAACCGCCCCTGCAGCTCCGGGATGAGGTCCTTCGGCTTCGAGACGTGAAAGGCGCCCGCCGCGATGAACAGGACGTGGTCGGTCTTGAGCGGCCCGTGCTTGGTCGACACGGTCGATCCCTCGACGATGGGCAAGAGATCGCGCTGCACGCCCTCGCGCGAGACGTCGGGTCCGCCGTGGCCGCCGGCCTCCCGGCCGGCCACCTTGTCGATCTCGTCGATGAAGATGATCCCGGCCTGCTCCGCGCGCCGGATGGCCTCCTTGGTGACCTTGTCGGCGTCGATCAGCTTGGCGGCCTCTTCCTCGACCAGCGCCTCCAGCGCCTCGGGCACGGTCAGGCGGCGGCGCTTCGTCTTCCGCCCCCCGCCCATCTGCGGGAGCATGTCCTTCAGGTTGAGGACCATCTCCTCCATGCCGGTGCCCGAGAAGACGTCGATGACCGACTGAGGCGCGTCGGCCGTGTCGATCTCGACCGTCCGATCGTCGAGCTTCCCTTCGCGCAACAGGCGCCGCAGGCTCTCGCGCGTGGCGTTCGGGCCGTCGCTGGCGGGGGCGCTGGTCGCCAGCGGACCAGACCCGGTCCCGTCGACCCACTTTTCGCCGATGGCCGGCATCGGGATGGGGCTGGTGCTCGCGCCGGCAGAGGCGCCCGGCGCGCCGGAGGAGGCCGACGGCGCCGACCCGCTCCGGCCCCGCGGCGACGGCGGCAGCAGGGCGTCCAGCAGGCGCTCTTCGGCGTTCTCGCGGGCTCGCGGCCGCACCCGCTCCCGCTCCTCCTCGCGCAGCATCTGCACGGCTGTCTCGGCGAGATCGCGCACCATCGAGTCGACGTCTCGACCGACGTAGCCGACCTCCGTGAACTTGGAGGCCTCGACCTTGATGAACGGCGCGCCCGCCAGCTTGGCCAGACGCCGCGCGATCTCGGTCTTGCCGACGCCGGTGGGGCCGATGAGCATGATGTTCTTGGGCGCGATCTCGTCCCGCATGGGCGGGGCTACCTTCTGGCGGCGCCAGCGATTGCGCAGGGCCACCGCCACGGCGCGCTTGGCGTCGCGCTGTCCGACGATGTAACGGTCCAGCTCCTCGACGATGGCCCGCGGCGTGAGGCTGTCCAGGTTCGGGCGCGCGTGACCTGAAGCGTGGTCGGACATCACAGCTCCTCGAAGACCAGGTTCGTGTTCGTGTAGATGCAGATCTCGCCCGCGATGCCCAGGGCACGCTCGGCGATGGCCCGCGCGGACAGCTCGGTCGAGCCGATCAGCGCGCGAGCGGCCGCCAGCGCGAAGGGCCCCCCCGAACCGATGGCGGCGACGTCACCGTCGGGCTCGATCACGTCGCCCGTCCCGGACAGCAGCAGGATCCGCTCCCTGTCGGCGACCAGCAGCAACGCCTCGAGCCGGCGCAGGATCCGATCGGTCCGCCAGTCCTTGGCCAGCTCGACGGCGCCACGCAGGAGGTTGCCGTTCGTGTCCTTGAGCTTGGCCTCGAACTTCTCGAACAGCGTGATGCCGTCGGCCGCCGAGCCCGCGAAGCCCGCGACGATCTTGTTGTCGTGAAGGCGGCGCACCTTGCGCGCGGAGCCCTTCATGACCGTGTTCCCCATGGTGACCTGCCCGTCGGCGCCAATCACGACGGAGCCGCCTCGTCGGACGGCGAGCACGGTCGTGGACCGAATTCGCGGTTTGCTCATGCGGGGGACTGTCTAGCATACGCCGTCGTCGCTGGCCGAGCGCGAGGGTCGTCGGCGAGAAGGCCCGCTGAGTACCAGCGCGACGAGATACCTCACCCTTCTTCGCGGCGCGGGGCCATGGAGATGCTCTCTGTCGAGGCGGCAGAGCGACCGGAGGGAGCGCGTTCATTGACGGGAGGCGCGGCTTGGGCGCGCCGGCTCGCCTCGGCACGATCCGGGGGGGGAACGTGGGGGGCCGGCCGCGGCCCCCCGCGAGCGCCGAAGGCGCTTCGGGGGTGGGCTTTGTCGTAGACGGACATGAGGTGATCGATGTTGACGTGGGCGTAGCGCTGGGTCGTCTGCAGGCTGGCGTGGCCGAGCATCTCCTGGATCGAGCGGAGGTCGGCCCCCTCCCCCAGCAGATGGGTGGCGAAGCTGTGGCGGAGCGCGTGCGGCGACACCAGGCGCACTCCGGTGGCCAGCTCGCGCGCGCGCAGCAGGCGCCGAACGGTGCGAGGGTCCAGGCGGCGACCGCGGTTGGTGAGGAACAACGCCCCGCCGGCGACGGCGCCGGCGCCCACCTCCGCCTGCGTCGCCTTCGCGAGCAGGGCCGCTCGGTGAGGCACGTAGGAGGTCACCGCGGCGATCGCCTTGCGCCCGAGCGGGACGATCCGGTCCTTGCGCCCCTTGCCCTGGCGGACCTTCACCTCACCCCGCGGGCCGGCGGCCTCGATGTCGTCGACGTCCAGGTTGCAGGCCTCCGACACGCGCAGCCCCGCCCCGTAGATGATCTCGAAGAGCGCCCCGTCGCGCGCGCGCGCGGCGGCGTCATCGCCGCGCCCCGGCTCGCCCTCGGCGGGCCCGCCCGCGCGCGCCAGGCCGTCGAGCAAGCGCCCGACGTCGTCCTTCCCGAGAAAGGCGGGCAAGCGCTTCGTTCGCTTCGGCGCGCGCAGGGCCGCGACCGGGCTGGAGGCGACCAGACGGCGACGGACGAGCAGCCGGAAGAACGCGCGCAACGACGACAGCTTCCGCCCGATGGTGACGGCGTCGTTGCGGCCGTGGAGCGAGGCCAGGTACGAACGACATACGATCACGTCCAGGTCGCCGAGAGTCGGGTCGCGCCCGAGGAGGCTCCGGGCAAATGCCGCCAGCTCCTCGAGGTCGTGCAGGTACGCGCGCAAAGTGTGCTCCGACGCGCGCTTTTCGGAGCGGAGATGATCCCGGAAGGTGGCGATCGCTTCGAGCAAGTCCCGAGATCCTACGAAACGAATCCCGGCGGCGCGATTTCCTCGTCTCCGCACGTTGCGGACCGGCCGCACAGGTGGCATGCATGGGCTCCATGGCAACCGTGCTCGTGACCGGGGCGAATCGAGGGATTGGACTGGCGCTCTGCCAGCTGCTGCGCCAGCGGGGCGACGAGGTCGTGGCCGTGTGCCGGCGATCGAGCCCCGAGCTCGACGCCACGGGCGCCCGCGTGATCGCCGAGGTGGACGTGACGACGGGACATGGCGCCGTGACGCTGGCGAAGGCGCTCGGCACCACGCGGCTCGATCTGGCCATCCTGAACGCCGGCATCCTGCGGGAGTCGGGGCTCGACGATCTGGACCTCGGCGACGTGCGCGAGCAGCTCGAGGTGAACGCCGTCGGCCCGCTGAGGATCGCCCAGACGCTGCTGCCCAACCTGGGCCGCGGGGCCAAGCTGGCGCTCATCACCAGCCGCATGGGCTCGATCGCCGACAACGGCTCGGGCGGCGCCTACGGATATCGCATGTCGAAGGCTGCCCTGAACGCGGCCGGCGTTTCGCTGGCCATCGATCTGCGCCCGCGCGGGGTGGCGGTCGCGATCCTGCACCCGGGCTACGTCCGGACCGACATGACCGGCCACGGCGGCAACGTGGAGGCGCGCGAGGCGGCCGGGATGCTGCTCGCTCGGATCGACGAGCTCACCCTCGAGACGACGGGGCGCTTCCTGCACGCCAACGGCCAGACCCTGCCCTGGTGACCGTCGAGATCGACATCGAGATCGACGCCCTCGACGCCTCCGGCTCCGGGCTGGGGAGGTACGAGGGCGAGCGGGTCCGCGTGCCGTTCGCCCTGCCGGGCGAGCGCGTGCGAGCGGCGGTCTGGCGGCCCGCGCGCGCGAGCGCAGCGCCCCCTGCCGCTGGCGACGCCGCCCCGGCCGAGGCCGATCTGCGGGAGGTCCTGCGGGCCTCGCCCGAGCGGGTCCCGCCCGCCTGTCCCCTGTTCAGCCGGTGTGGCGGATGCCAGGTGCAGCACCTCGCCTACGAGCAGCAGCTTGTCTGGAAGACCAGACTCGTTCGCGAAATCCTGATCGCGCGCGACCTCGAGATCGACGTCGCCCCGTGCATCGGATCCCCGCGTGTCCTCGGCTATCGATCCAAGATCACGCCGCACCACGACAGGCCCCGCGGCGACCGCCCGCTGGCCATCGGGTTCCTGCGCGCCGGACGGCGCCACGAGATCGTGGATGTCCCGCGATGCCCGCTGGCCACCGACGGCATCAACGAACGGCTCCCCTCGTTCCGCGCGGAGATCGCCGCCGCCGCCGCCGGCCGGCGCCGCGGGGCCACCTTTCTCCTCCGCGAGGCGGCGGGCGGCGTGACCACCGATCCGGACGCGCGCATCACCGAGCGGGTCGGCGCCCTATCGCTCGAGTTCTTCGCGCGCGAGTTCTTCCAGAACAACCCGTTCTTGCTGCCGCGCATGGTCGACGCTGTCGTTTCGGCCGCCTCGGCGGATGGGGCGCGCGCCCTGGTCGACACCTACAGCGGCAGCGGCCTGTTCGCGCTGGCCGCCGCCGCCCGCTTCGAGCAGGTGATCGGCGTCGAGGTGAGCCCCGGCGCCGTCGCCGCCGCCCGCGAGAACGCGGCCCGCAACGGCCTGCCCGCCGTCTCGTTCACGGCGGCCAACGCCGCCGCCATCTTCGAGGGCCTGCCGTTTCGAGGCGCCGACGCGGCCGTGATCGTCGATCCGCCACGCAAAGGCTGCGACGAGGCCTTTCTCGCCCAGCTCGTCGCCTTCGCGCCACGCACGATCGTCTACGTCTCGTGCAACCCGGAGTCGCTGGCCCGCGACCTCGTCCGGCTGGTCGCGGCCGGCTACCAGGCCCGCGCGCTGCAGCCGTACGACATGTTCCCCCAGACCCGCCACGTCGAGACGGTCGCGGCGCTCCGTCGCGTGTCGGGTTGAAGCCCTCTCGCCCGGGGCGGTCGCGAGCGCCGGAGCGGCGTCAGGGCGCCGTGACCACCTCGAAGGCGCTGGCGGGGATCTTCTTCAGGTCGTCGATCCCGTCGGACCAGTCGGGGCTGTCCTCGCTCTGGAAGAAGAAGTTGCTGCCGTTGTCGGCCAGGATCATGCCGTGCTTCTTGAACGCCCGGACGAACACCTGCGCCTCGGACGAGAGCGCGCTGCCGTCATAGCTGGCCTTCATGCGGACGCGCAGCCCCATCGGCGGCGCGTTCCCGTTGCCGGAGCAGTTGCCAGCCTGATGGGTGGCGGGTGAGACATAGCTCGGCGCCGAGCACTTCAACGTGAAGCGAATGGCGTGCGTGATCTCGCCCGCCGCCACCTCTTCGTGACGGGCCAGGCCGGCGTAGACCGACAGCCCGGCCGCGTCGGCCGAGGTCCAGCCTGCCGGCCGCTGTCCGAGGCTCTTCTTCTTCAGGTCCCACCGCGCGCCGCTGCCGCAGATCCAGCCGCCGGCGTCCTCGTAGCGGCAGGCCCACCCCTCGAAGAGCAGGCACGTCGTCTGCTGCACGACCAGGACGTGACAGTCGCCGTCACAATTGCGGGGATCCGTCGAGCCCTCGATCTTCGCGACCCCCACCGCGGGCAGCGGGAACGGACCCGCGTCGCTCTCGTCGCCGTATTGGTCGTACGTGACGGGCACGTTGGGCTGCGTGGCGGAGACGACGTTGATCGGAATGCCATAGCCGCCGCCGAAGTCGGGGTGCAGCTTGATGTCGCCGACCAGCGCCGTCAGCTTGCTGGTCCACGCCGCGTCCACGGGCGCCGCGGACACGTCGGTGTTCCACGGATCGTCCGCCGTGAAGAGAGGACACCCCGAGCTGCCCAGCACCTGCGCGCCGCCCGATCCGGTCGTCGCGCTCATCCCACCCGCGCCCGTCATGCCGCCGGTGCCGGCGGCGCCGCCTCCCGCTCGACCTCCTGCCCCGGCTGGCGCTCCCATCTCCGTGCTCCCACATCCGATCGCGCCCACCCAGACCACCGACGCCGCGAAGACAGCGATCTTCATCGCTTCATCATAAAGGCTCCCGCGAAATTCGTCGCGACGAAATCGCAAGGCTAATTACGAAAACAATCTGGTGAGGAAGTCCGGGTGCAAGGCCAGCTTCAGGAACCCAGCCAGGCCGAACACCGAGCCCAGACCGGCCAGCCCGCACCCGAACCCCAGCAGCAACTTCTTGCGGGTGAGCGCACGATGTTCCCGTCCTTGACGTTGCACAGGGCCATGAACGTCGCGGTCAGCGCGACCACCACCGCGATGATCGAGTTGAACCAGCCCTCGTTCCTCTCCTCTACAGCCTCGGTGATCGAATCGGAGAGCTCGCTCATACCGGGATCCTGACGTTCGGCGCGCCCCGCATGGCGGCCGGTCTCACCAGTGCAAGCGCGCGCGCAGCTCGGCCACCAGCTTGTCGGCCATGATCTGGTTCTCGGCCGGGTTGGGGTGATACTGGCACGCGGCCTTGTCGGACGTCTGCGGGTCAATCCCGTCGAAGAACTCGATGTTCGAGTCGCCCGCCGCCTTGCGCGCGTCCACCACGGCTCGGAGGTGGGTCTTGATCGCGTTCAGGTCGTCCCCGCTCAGCAAGGGCCCGTTCATCAACACGATCAGGGCCTGCGGATACTTCATTCGAATGGCCTGGACCAAGCCGATGTAGAGGTCCCGGAAGGGCATGCCGGGGTCACCCTTGTTGTTGCTGATGTCGTTGGTGCCCAGGTTGATGACGACGGCCTGGGGCGCGGCCCGGAAGTCCCACGTCGGGGTGGCCGCGTTTCTGAGCGCGCGGTCCCAGACCATGGGCATGGTCTCGGTCATGTCACCCGCGTAGTTCCGGTAGATGCCCTGCCCCGAGGTGGCGATCGTGCTCAGCTCGGCTCCCAGCGTCCGCGCGGTCACGGCGGCGTACGTGTCCCAGTGACTCTCGGTGGTCAGACATTCGCTGTCGGCCAGCTTGCCGAGCGTGCCGTACCCACAGGTGATCGAATCTCCCAGGATCTCGAGGAACCGCTCCGGAGGATCGGGCGGGTCCATGAGCGCTCCGCCGCCTCCCACCGTGAGGCCCATGAGCTGCGCGTTGCCCTGAGCTCCCTCGGTTTGCTTGTAGAGCTCGATCGTGTGCACGCCGCTGGACAGTCCGCTGGCGAGCACATAGGAGCCCTGCCCGGCCGGCGCCATGATCACGGCCTGGGGCTTCGTGTCGACGACGGGCTTGAAGAGCATCGCGCTGCCGTTGTTGAGCTGCGCCGTGAGCGAGGTCCCCGTGAAGCGGGCCACGAATCCCGTCCCCGACCAGCCGAAGCGCGGGTGCTGGGCGTCGGTCGTCAGGTCCACGCGGCCAATCCAGCGCACGCCGGCCGCCACCACACCGTGGCCCGTCCCCGACGACCCGCCCGAACCCGACACGCCGCCCCCACCGTTCCCTGCTGTGCCCGTCCGGCCACCTGCGGCACTTCCTCCCGTGGCCATGCCGGCCCCGCCGCTGCCAGGGACACCGCCCGAGCTCACGGCCGCGCCCCCGCTTCCCGGCGGGGCGAGACCTCCCGAACCCATGACGCCGCCGCTGGCCGAGGTTCCGCCGCTCCCCGGCGTCCCGCCGCTGGCCGTCGTTCCGCCGCTGCCCGTCGTTCCTCCGGCACCCGTCATCCCACCGCTACCCGAGGTCCCGCCGCTGGCCGAGGTCCCGCCGCTGGCCGAGGTCCCGCCGCTGGCCGAAGTCCCGCCGCTCCCTCCGATCCGACCGCCGCTGCTCGCTCCCCCGTCGAGGTCGTTTGCCGGGGTGCCTCCCCCGCAGCTCGAGAGGGCGAGAACGAGCGCGAGCTTCAGAGCAGCTCTTTCTGGCCGCGAGAGCGGGCTCATCCAGGCAGCGTCGCACGATCGCTGTTCCCGAGCAAGGCGCCCCCCGTACAGGTAGCCGTCTGCCCTACGAGTCTCCGCCCCGTGCGCTCGCCTGGCCGGCGATACGCAACAGCTGTTGCCGGGAAACCAACGGTGACACCAGGCCAGCATCAATTTTCCCGGATATAAGGTAATATCTATTACTATTTTATTTGGCCGCTATCGTGCATCCCCTCTTGAGGCGAGAGGCGGAGGGGCGGTCCCTCTTCCCGTTTGGTAGCCGGCCGGAGAGAAGCCCGGCGCTCGACACCGCGGAAAAGAAAGAGACGATGATGAAGACCCTCCGAACCCTACAAGGCCTCTTCGCGGCGACGGTTCTCGCCTCGGCTGGTTGTGCAGCGCCGGACGCCGACTCGGTGGATCCGGGCGTCCACGAGTCCGAAGCGGCCGGATTGGCGTCGACCAACGGCCTCACCTCGATCAACGGCCTCAGCTCCACCA
>Ga0068853_100001291_pt1 | contig 17981 bp, 20 predicted proteins | sample KBSCornC32_FD_65655 | JGI IMG/M metagenome (GOLD analysis project Ga0068853, IMG submission 65655) | Corn rhizosphere microbial communities from Kellogg Biological Station, Michigan, USA - KBS Corn C3-2 | ecosystem: Host-associated > Plants > Roots > Rhizosphere > Soil ...
AAGGAAGTCATTCGTGTCCTGCAGGATCTGAAGGGACTGACCCCGTGGGATATTCAATGCTAACGCAGCGTTTCAGACTTTCGCCGACTCAAAATATTATGGATGGTCGCAGTCGGGGTATCTGACTCAGATGGAGTGGGGGTATGCCTTGTCCCTGTTTGCCTATGTACGGGAGGAGCAGGAACCCGGATGGTCGGAGCATTTGTGCAAGAATGTCCGGGCGGACTTTATACAGGGGAAAAATTTTATCGTAAACAACGAAGAAATGATCTTTCAGCAGGAGTAGGTGGGGGTTATGCGGGAAGAATCCTTCTCAAACAGAAGAGTTTGTATCCAAAATCCAGCTCGCGGTAGACGTCAAATCCGAATTTTTTATACCAGGGGAGGTTTTTGGTCATTGAGGTTTCGAGGTATATGGGCCGGTGCAGCGACTCGCCGCGTTGTATGAGGGATCTCAGCAACGAGGTGCCGGCGCCTTTGTTTTGTTCGGAGGGGAGGACGCCGATGAACCAGAGGTAGTAGAAGATTTCGGAGGGATGTACTTTTTTTATTGCGGTTTCGCGGGTGAGGGCCTTTTTGAGGTTTGCGAGGCCGATGCAGGAAAGGGCGAGGGAGGCGTCGAGGGCGATGGAGCGAGGGGTCGTTCGTTTGGTCTCGGGTAGCACCGTGAGGGCGCAGGCGGTGCGGTCGGCGGACAGCCATACTTCGCCGAACAGCCGGCAGTAGTCGAAAGAGTATTCCATGAGCCGGGTTAGCCTGCGGACGCGGGTATTGTCCTGTTTGATGATATAGTTTACGCTTTTGTTGCCGTCGAAGGATTGGGTTAAGATATTAACGACGAGGCTTCTGTCCTTTGTTTCTGCCTTTATCATGGTGTGAGCGGGATGGCTGCGGTTTGAGCCGCTAAAATACGGTATTCCGCGTATTTGGGATGCAACTATGGCGCCAGCACCAGCCGGAACCCGACATGGGCATTGCGGTCATTGGGGTATCCAATATGACTGCCGAGGACCCCGCATTGGGTAGGATGGGCGCCCCAGCTGCCTCCGCGGATCGTATGGCCGGCGCCGGTGGATGGGCCGTAGGGGTTGGTTTCTGCGCCTTGTCTGAAGGGGCCGTTGGGGTCGAAAAAGTCGCTGCACCATTCTTCGACGTTTCCGGACATATCACAGATGCCGAGCTCGTTGGGATGTTTGCGGCCGACGCGGTGGGTCGAGTCGATGAACTCGCCGCCATACCATGCGACCTCATCGATGTCGTCGCTACCGGCGTATTTGTATCCTTTTGTTTTGTTTCCGCCGCGCGCGGCGAACTCCCATTGCGCGGATGTAGGCAGCAGATAGTGCCTGCCGGTCATTTTGTTTAGCGACTGGAGGAAAAGCTGGATGTCGTTGAAGCTGACGTCTTCGACAGGGCAGTCGCCGCAGCCCTGGTGCTGCGACAGGTTAACTCCCATTACCGCCGTCCATTCTGCCTGGGTAACTTCGTATTTCCCGATGCTAAAGCCGCTCAAACTGACCTGATAGTTGGCGTGAACGCTGATCGCGCCTTGTCCGGAGGAATCTGTGAGGGACCCCATTTTAAAGGTCCCGCCTTCGACAAGGATCATATCGGGGGTGGGTGGTTGTAACGATGGTGCTATTTCTGGAGCGGGGTTAGGTGGTTTTGACGACGGGGCTTTTTCTGCGGCGTGGTTTGGCGGCTTTGACGGCTGGGCCGTTCCGGCGGCGGAGAATAAAATGAAAGAAAAGAGGACGATCAGCCTGGTTTTCATGTTATGGTTTTTGACAAGGATGCCGGAAGGCGCATCATTACACAGGCGATCGGGAAAATAATCGATAAAGGCTATCTGTCGAGAAACTCCAGTACTTTCTTCATGAGGGCTACCCGGCGGTTCGTAAAAGGATGGTCGGTCGGCCAGACGGAATAGTCGAACCAGGCCTTGTTGGCGGATCTCAGCGTTTCTGCCAGGGACTTGTTCCCGGAATGTTCGTCGAGCATGACGACTTGTTTTCCCGCCAATGCTGCGCCGTCCCTGTCGAGCCGGATGGAGTTCAGATTTGCGTTGACGTCGGCCAGCAACTGGCTGCCCGGGGTGTTGAGAACAAAATAGGCGGGACCCTTGTCAAGGTCCTTGTGCTCGTTATAGATATCCCAGGTTGAAAGGGCGAAGCCCTTTTTTACTCCAGGCAGACGCTGCAGTGATTTCAGGCAGACCCAGCCTCCCATGCTGTGCCCGAACAGGACGATATTGGCCGTGTCGACGCGCAGGGAGTCCTGGTACTTTTTACAGAACGCAACGACATTTACGACGTCTTCCACACAGTGGAGGAAACTGAATTTGCCCTGGCTGCCCCACGATCCCCGATAGTCGAAATAGATAACGTTCCAGCCGTGGGCCCTTACGACCTGGGCCAGGTCGAGGTTGCGTTCGTTCCCTGGAAATCCGTGCAGCAGCAGCAGGGTCGGATGTTTTTGTGGTCCGTTGGCTTTATAGATAAACCCGGGTAAAAGCGCTCCGTTCGATGGAATGAACAGCTCGGTCATCCCGGCCGGCGACTGCCCGTCCCATACGATATCCTTTAATACGATGCTGTCCGTCTGGGCGTATCCGGTAGCGGATACAAGAAACAGGAATGTCAGTAAGATCACGGCAGGGGTCAGTCGCATAATGTCTTAAATTGAGGTACGGAAGGTACGACAATTATGACTTACCCTTCGGGAAACGGTCGCCCACCAGGTTCAGCTGTATGCCAAATTCCAGCCAGGCCTTGAGACCGGCCAATACCCAGCAGAAGCCGCCAACCGAGCCGGTGATATCCTTCAGCAGCCTGGCTTCGTCGCCTTTGAAACCGGACACGACGATGTTCACGAATGTCGACTGGTCACCCATCGGCGTGAAGGTCCACTGCGCCTGGGTCCGGTCTCCACCCCCGGCGCCCCAGTCGATCGCGATGACCGAGTTGAGGACGAGTTCTTTTACATGGACGATCGAGGTGACGTTGTACATTTCCCATGTCCAGACGACCTCTTTGCCTTTTTCGAGCCGGCCGGTGCTTCCGGTAAACCAGAATTTGGTCGTGATATCGGGGTTGACGAACGCCTCGAAGGTCTCAGCGACGGGCCTCCGGATAAGCATACCGGTTTCTCCGGACGGGTCATAAATGGCCGAATACCTTTCTTCCAGCTCGCAAAAGAGCCGCCAGAAGTTGGGAGGTGTTTTCCCCTGCAGATTGGCTATCAGGATATCGAGATGCGTGTGCCATCCGCCGCTAACGCCGGTGAGGGTGTCCTTGTCCGTGGGCAGCAGCCTGTGCGTCAGGGTCAGCAAAACCTTGTTGTCCAATGGTTCCAGTTCAAAGGTCACCTCCGAGGTGCCTTCCCAGGTAAAGGAAAGCAGGCGGGGCGGGTCTACCTTCAGTATCTTCCCCGTAAAGCCCGTGCCCGACTCCATATCCCGGTATTTTTCCGGAGGAGGGCCCGGTATCGGGCTCAGGTCCCTGTGAAGGAAATTCAGCGTGACGGCCCCACCCTCGCGCAAATCCATTTCTCCGGTCGCGAGCCATTTCCCGCGTTTTTCGGATTCGGTGAGATACGCCCACACTTTTTCCGGAGAACCGTTCAAAAGGCGTCTGAACTGCAGAACGCCTGGTTCAAGAATTTTTCCATTGCTTTCCATATGATCATTCATTTAATAGACCTTCTAAAATGTCGAGCCGGTCATCCCAGAACTTTTTGTACTGTTCCGCCCATCGCGTGACTTCTCCGAGCGCTCCGAGACGGGCGGTGCAGTGGCGTTCGCGGCCCTTTTTTATCACTACCACAAGTCCGCATTCGGTCAGGATGCGCATATGCCTGGAGATGGCCGGCTGACTGATATTGAAATTTTCCGCAATAGTGTTTGCCGTCAGCGTCTGTCCAGCCAACAATCCGATGATAGCCCGCCTTGTCGGATCCGCTATGGCCTGAAATACGTCTCTGCGTGCCTTCATCAATATATAACCATTTGGTTAAGTAAATTTATTGTAAAGAACCCAACCTGCAAAATCAAAGTTGTAATTTTGCGGGCGTATGGAAGTAATTCATAATAAAGACCTGGGAACGAAGCAGAAAGCACTGGCTATAAATCTCGATCCCCAGATCTACGGTTCATTCGCGGAGGTCGGGGCCGGGCAGGACGTAGCTGCGAATTTCTTCAAGGCTGGCGCGTCGTCCGGCACGATCGCCAAGACGATGTCTGCCTATGACATGACCTTCTCCGACGCCATCTACGGCGTGCAGGAGAGTCGCCGGTACGTCAGCGAAAGCCGTCTTATATCCATGCTGGAGCACGAATACGGGCTGCTGATCGAGCGTCTCGCCGAAAAAAGGGGGGAGACCACCACATTTTTTGCTTTTTCGGACACGGTTGCGGCGCTCAACTACCACAAGACGAACGAAGGGCATGGCTGGATGGGGGTTCGTTTTCAGCAGGCGCCGGGCGGGGGGTTCAATGACGTGGTGCTGCATTTCAAGCTGCTGGACAACGAGAATGTATTGCAGCAGCAGGCCGTGGGTATACTAGGCGTCAATTTGATCTACGCCTGTTTTTACTACCATACGCATCCTCCCGTCTTTTTACTATCGCTGATGGACAATCTGTCGAAGGACGGGATCCAGATAGACATGATCCGATTTGAAGGGCCGGACTTCAGTAAGGTGGACAACCGGCTGATGAGCCTGCACCTCGTAAAATACGGTTTTTCCAATGCTGCTCTCTTCGGACCCGATGGTCAGAACCTGCAGCCTTCCGAAGTCCTGTATAAAAAGCATATCGTGGTGATCCGGGGCCGTTTTCGTCCGGTCATTAACGTTCATATGGATATGCTGACGCGGGGTGTGAAACAGTTCATGCAGGAGCCCGACGTGGATCAGGAAAATGTCCGGGTCCTTACCGAACTGACGCTGCAGGGCCTAAAGGAGCGGGATGCCGCTCAGTCTGCGGAGATCGATGAAAAGGACTTTCTGGACCGGGTGGATATCCTGTGTGCGCTGGGACAGACCGTCCTGATCTCCAATTTTCACGAGTATTACAAGCTGGTGGCCTTCCTGTCGAAGATCACCAAACTAAAGATGGGAGTAGTACTGGGTTATCCCAACCTGGAATATATCTTCTCCGAGGAGCACTATTCGGACCTTCCCGGCGGCATTCTGGAATCCTTTGCGACGCTGTTCAGCCGGAAGGTAAAGCTCTTTATCTATCCTACGCTCCGCAATGGGGTCATCTACAACTGTCTCCGGTTCAATCCCCCGGCTCATCTGGTTGACCTGTACCGGTATCTTATCGCCAATGACAAGATCGAGGATATCCGGCATTACAAGGAAAGCAATCTCCAGATAGATACGGACAAGGTCCTGCAACTGATCAAGCATGGCTCCGAGGGCTGGGAGGAATATGTTCCCGCGGAGGTGGCGGCTATTATCAAGGATCGTTGCCTCTTCGGCTATGCCTGCGATGCGATGAAATAAAGGATGGGCTTGCGCCCATCCCACTAGCTGACAAGCTCCGCGCCAAAGGCGTGGTCTATGACGATCTTCCACGAGCCGTCGTCCTGGCGGCGCATGACTTCGATGCCTTTCGCGCTGACCTTTACTTCTTCGCCGTCGGTGATGCTCCATTCCGATCTGCCTACCGCAATGTTACCTGTCTGGAGGCAATAGACTGTTCTGATCTCCATCTGTCCTTTGATCGATAAGATGGCTTTTACGGCCTCTTCGAACTTTGTCTGCCCTGTGACCGGCTTGCCCGGTTCGGGTACAATAATGCCCGTGCTGTCATACATGCGCATGACCGTCGAGAGCTCTCCTGTGTTGAAAGCTGCTGCGAGTGCTGCGTGTGCGTCTTCCGCACGTTGGGGTAAATTCATGCTGTTGTGATTTTATTGGTGAATAGATGTTTTGTGAAAGCGTCTATCTGCTGATAGGCCCTGCTGAAAATGGCAGGCCCCATACTGAGGCGCCGGACGCCGAGTAGCTGTAGTGTATCGGGCCCCGGCAGGCCTGGAATGTACATTACGTTGAGGGGCAGCCTGGTATTGCTGACGGCGTCTCTTATATCCTCTTCCTGTGCGATGCAGGGCAGAAAGATACCGTCTGCGCCCGCCGTCTCGTAGAGCTGAAGTCTTCGCCTCGTCTCTTCCTGCTTGTTGTTAACGTTTAAAATATAAGTGTCGCAGCGGATATTGAGGAAGAGCTCTTTCGACCAGAGCAAATTCCTGACCTGATCGATCGTATGGGCGAATACTGCGGCATCTTTCAGGGTCCGCCGCGAGCCGGTGATCGTGGAGTCTTCGATATTGATGCCCACTACACCCATATCGGTCAGCCTGCGGATATTATCCGCGATCGCTGCGGCCGATGAGCCGTACCCCATTTCCATATCCACCGACAGTGGGATCCGGATGGAGGCGAGAATGCGTCTGATCACGAACAGGTAGTCGTCGAAGGGCATGTTCTCTCCGTCGGCATAGCCCAGGCTCTGCGCGACTGCGGCGCTGGAAGTGGCGACGGCGGGAAACTCTTTTTCCTGGAGGAGCGACGCGCTGTACGCATCCCAGGCGTTAGGCAGCACCAACAGTTGGTCCGTATGGTGCAGGTGTTTGAATGTTTGATAATTTGGAGACATAGTATTGTGTTTCTGACCCCAAAATTAGAAGGGGGACAGGACTCCAAATTGTACAAAACGGAACAGATCAGCTGTTGACGAGCGCTTGCGCTACGGGGTAAGCCTCGGGCAAGTAGGAAGAGGGGGTGATGCCCGCAAAATGTTTGAAGTCCCGGATAAAATGGGACTGGTCGAAATAGCCGCAGTCATAGGCTATCGATGTGAGGGAATACCGGTTCTCCGTGATGAGCCGGAGGCTCTGCTGGAAGCGATGGATCTTGTCGTATAACTTCGGGGTAACGCCGGTATACTGCAGGAATAGCCTGGAAAGATACCGGGAAGAAATATTATACCGGCCCGCGATGGCCCTGATCGAGTTCGGGTCGGCGTTCTGCTGCATTTCCCGGATAATAGTTCCGACCATCGTTATATTGGCGGCTCGTTTTTCCTTTTCGGCGAGTCTGGCCAGCAGGAAATTTTCGAGGAGCTGCACCCGGCGTCCCAGATCGGACTCTTCTTTCAACTGCTCGTGGAGGGCCCTGACGGGCCTGCCCAGCAGGTCTCTGAGGTCGGCTATCCGGTCGTTGAACCCGCTGAGCTCTTCGTTAAAAAAGAAGGCTGCCGAATGAGCGTAAAATTTGATGCCCAGCATCCTGTTGATGCCTACCGACCTGATAGCGAGGGGCTGGGTGAGCTTCCCCCAGAGTTCTACGGGAGGGGTTGTAAGCCAGCCGTTGTCCGCCGCCGATCGCCAGATGCCTTCCCCGAGATTGAAGACGATCTCTAAATGCCCGCCGGGGAACACGGTGTCGTCGAGCTCGACGTCGGAGTCCGACTCGAAGAAATAATAGCACCTGACATAGGGCCTTAGTCTTTCTCCTGGTATGATCTCTTTGTACTTCATTGATGGCTATACGGCTAATCCACGACTTCTACGCCCTTCCAGAAGGCGATATAACCTTTGATATTGATCGCCGCGTCCTTTGGCTCGGGGTAGTACCAGGCAGCGTCTTTATTCAGCTGTCCTCCGACTTCGATGCTGTGATAGGAAGCCAGTCCTTTCCAGGGACAGACCGATTGTTTGGCCGAACTTCTCAGGTATTCCTTATTTACCGACTCAGCGGGAAAGTAATGGTTGTTTTCCACCACGATGGTTGCGGGACTTTCTGCGATAATTACGCTATTCCATATTGCTTTCATACTATAAAAGTAGGAAATATTGGAATGTGGATTTATCACCTTGCACAAACTAAAAAAAATCCCTACTTTACCTGAGTTAAAACTCCCGTATCGCTATGAAAAATTCTTTGAGCCTTGCCGGCCATCAGAAGGACCTTCTGTCTGACGTCTCCTACAGTCTGGAACAGGCCGGCAGCGGCAAGCGGTTCGCCAATTATGTGATTGACCGAATCGCTTTTCTGGTTATTATCTTTCTTTCCGCCTTATTTTTTCTGATCGTCGACGCAGACAACGCCAACAAATTCATCAACTATTACGCAGTAGGCCTGATCGGATTTGGATCGGTGCTGGGGAGCGTTTTCCATGTGCTGGCGCAGGGCATCTTTATCGGCCTGATAGAAGGCCTGACCCGTGGCAAGTCGCTGGGCAAGCTGATGACGGGCACCCGGGCCGTCAATGAGGATGGTACGCGCATCAATTTTAGGACGGCGATGCTGCGCGGGCTTAGCCGGGCGGTGCCGTTCGAGGTCTTTTCCGGTCTGGGCAGTGTTGCTTATCCCTGGCACGACCGGTGGACGAATACGATCGTTGTCGATGAGCGACTTTCCAGTCTACCCGATGCATAGAGAGCCTGATTTGTACCAACTTGTACCAACTTGAACCACCATACCGGCAATTGTCCGGGATTAGTTTGCGAGCTTTAGCGACACCAAAAACTGTCATATGCGAAACCTCGTTAAAGTCGGGCGTTGGTTTTTTGCGATCTGTCTGCTGGGGCTTGCCGGCCAGCAATTCTATTATTCGGAGTTCAGGCCGGTATTCGTTCCCTCCTGGCCGGGCCATATCCCAGCCGGGATCATATTGGTTTACCTTTTTAACCTGATGCTTATCGGGTGCGCCATTGCCCTTTTGCTGGAGCGGCAGGCCAGGTCTGCGATGCTGCTGCTGGGCGGTATTTTTTTGATACTCCTGTTGTTCTGCCATATTCCATACGAGCTGATCGTAGATCCATACAGCAAGCATATCGGTGTCTGGGCCAATGCCTTCAAGGATCTGGCTTTTGCCGGCGGCGCTTTTGCGGTGGCGGGGTCATTTCCTGATAATCCGCTTGCCATCCGCAAAAAGTCGGCGGTGGTCAGGATACTGGAGCTGCTGATCCCGCTGGGCAGCTTTTTCTTTTCGATCACTATGATCGTCTTTGGGGCATGTCATTTCCTGTATGTTGAATTTACGGTATCTATTATCCCGGTCTGGATACCGGGTCATCTGTTCTGGACCTATTTTGCGGGGGTAGCTCTTATCGGGGCAGGGTTGGGGGTCATGTTCAGGATCAGGCTGAAACAAGTGGCTATCTTATTGGGGACCATGATCTTTCTCTGGGTTATCCTGCTGCATATCCCCCGGGCGGCCGCTGCGCCGCCCACGGACAAGGGGAATGAACTGACGAGCGTATTCGAGGCGCTGGGATTCAGCGGAACTGCTTTTGTGATGGCCTATGGGTATGCGCTGACGCGGGTATTTCCCGGCGCAGTGGCGGTGTCCTGAGCTGAGCCGGTGCGGTGTCCGGAGCCAGCTGGCCGCGGCCACCCCCGGGGCGCGGCTATACGAACTCCCTGTTGTAGCGGTTCCTGTATTGCAGGGGGGAGAGGCCAGTCACCTTCTTAAAGATCACGCGGAAGGCCTTGGGGTCGGAATAGCCTACCTTATCCATGGCTTCGTTTACGCCGAGTCTGGACGTTTCCAGACTTTTTTTGACGGCTTCCATTTTGACCCGCTGAATATATTCCATGATCGAGTTGCCCGTCGCCTTTTTGAAACGGCGTTCGAGGTTGCGTCTGCCGAGGGCCAGCATGGAGGCCAGTTCGTCTACCGTTATTTTGGAATGGACGTTGTTTTCAATAAAATCCTGGGCCGTCCGGATGGCGGTGTCTTCGTGCTCTTTCTGTCCGCTGAAGATAATAAAGGGGGACTGGCTGTCCCGCTGATAGTCGATCTGAAAACCTTTTGAGCAGAGGACGGCGATCTCGCGGCCGGCGTATTTTTCGACCAGATAGAGGATGAGGTTGAGCCATGAGTAGGCCCCGCCGCTGGTATAGATATTATTCTCGTCGGTGATGATCTTGTCTTCGACGAGTCTTACGGCGGGGAACATTCGCTGAAATTCGCCGGTGAACTCCCAGTGTAAGGTACAACTCTTTCCGTCCAGCAGGCCTGTGCCCGCCAGGACAAATGCGCCGATACACATCGAGGCTACGGCTGCCCCTGACCGGTATTGCCGGGCGATCCACGCAAGCATGGGCGCGTTTTCCGCCAATATTTTCGATTTGTCTCCGTGTACGGATGGAATGAGGATAAGGTCGGTGCGGTCTACTTCCTGTATCACCACGTCGGGGTTGATGCAAAACAGCCCGTTCTTCGTTCGGGTCTCCCGGTGAAGCCCGACCAGCTGGACGTTGAACAGGGGAGGGCGGCCGGCCTCTTCCAGCCAGTCATTCACCCGCAGAAGAATCTGATAGGTGCCTTCGATAGTCGTGATGCTGCATTCGCCATCCGGCACCAGAATTGATACGTGCTTCATGTAATAAATTTACCACTAAAATGCTTAACTGGAGACAGGGCTGTGCGAATCCTGTGTGGCGACGATCTTTAAAAAAGGATGAAATCCCAAAAGGATCTTCGACTTCCAGGGTATCACGGGGTCCAGGCGATCCGGTGTGAGATAAAGGACCAGTAATACCAGCAGAGGGAAGAGGGAGAACACCAGTGCGGGAGCCCAGACATGAAAGGGAATATGCCATCCCGCGGCGGGTCCGGAGCTGATCAATCCGGCGAGGGGCCAGGCGATAAAGGGGCCTCCGACGATCAGGAACAGCAGGAAGAAGAACAGGTTGCGGCTCAGCACCAGGCGGTGTTTCAGCGTCAGCAGGAGTGCCGTCTCCTCTTCTATTTCGCGGAGCTCCTGTCTGTAAAAGGTCTTGACGGCGGATCGGTAAAATTGTTCGAAGTCCCCGCCCTCTTTCAGGTTCTGCTCGATGATGACACAGATATGGTCGAGCAGGTCATACCGAAGACTCTCCGTCCCGATCCCGCCTGCCTCGAGATCGCGAAGGATGAATTCGATCTGCTGGTCGCTAATTGGATACATCAGGCAATTTTCGGTTTAATATCTAACAGGGATACCATTGTCTCGATAAAGCTGGCCAGCTCTTTCACCTTTTCTTTAGCCTTGGCCTTTCCGGCGGGGCTCAGGCTGTAGTATTTCCTGACCCGCCTGCCAATATATTCGGTCTCGGTCGTTACGAATCCGTCGGCTTCCAGCGCATGCAGTGTAGGGTACAGCGCCCCCTCGGTGATCTGGATCCGGTCGGTCGTCAATTCCTTTACCCTCTGCGTGATCTCATATCCATACATCTTCTTGTTGTCGGCCAATAGTTTCAGTATAATGGTCTTCAGCGTCCCTTTTAATAGTTCTGTGGAGTACATCATATTCTAACCCTTTAGTAGGTGCAAGTTGCCGATTTTGGATTGAAAATACGAAATCTGGTGGAATGATTATTGCTTCGGCCCTTTTACCATGACAGAGATCACCCGCGTTTTGCTGGAGAATGAAGTGGGCGTTTCGGCGGCGCAACGGCGTATGAGAAGTGTTGCTCAGCTGTTTCACCTTACCCATTCCTCGCAGACGGTCATCGCTACCGCCGTCGCCGAGGTCAGCCGGGTCGTCGTGGAAAGAACGGGGCTTGGGTGGTTGAGCATTGCCGTGGAAAAGGTGGACAGGGGATTTTTGCTGACCGGATCTGTCGGCTATCCGGCCGGGGTCGACCTGCTCCTAAGCGAAGAACGGCTGAAACACGTCAGATCGCTGGTCCCCCAGTTCCATTTTGAACACGGAGGGGACGTAACGGCCATACGCATCAGTGCCGGGATCCCCCGGTCGGTCAGGGTGACCGGCGCCCGTATCGCCGAGGCGGTGCAATTGTTCCGCGATCTTGAGACAGAAGGCGCGCAGAGGGCTGGTCTTCTGCTGGATGAAAAGAAGAGCGAGTTCCTCTCTGTCGCCAGCCACGAGCTGAAGACCCCGCTGACGTCTATAATGGCTTTTACCAGGCTTGCTCTCGACGCCGATACTATGGGGGTTTCTGACACGATATTGCAGTATCTGGAAAAGATCGACCTCCAGACGCGGAAATTGCATATGCTGATAGAGCAGCTGCTGGATATTTCGAGGATCGAACTGGGGAAGCTTGATTATGATATGCAGGAGAGGGAGTGGAATGGTTATTTGACCGAGCTGATACCTACCCTTATGCTTCTGGTACCGGCGCACCACCTGTTCTGGACGCCCTGTCCCGGGGCCACGATGATCAGAATGGACGGACTTCGGATGGAGCAGGTGCTGACCAATCTTGTCAGTAATGCTGCCAGATACTCGGACCCCGGCACCCGGATCGATATCAGCTGCAGTGCGGATAGTGATGGTCTTACAGTCTGTGTCCGCGATGAAGGCATCGGTATTTCGGATCAGAATGTCGCCCTTCTCTTTGATAAATATTTTCGGGAAGAGACGGTAGCGGATAAGTACAGTGGTTTTGGCATCGGGCTATTCATCGCCGCGGATATCGTCCGCGGGCATAAAGGCTCTATCCGGGCTGAAAAGAACGAACAAAAAGGGTCATCCTTTTATTTTACCCTTCCGGTTTTTTCCCGATAATGGGCACGCGGGTGAAGATTGGGCCCGGGGTTTGCATTGTCTACAACTCATGAGTATCAGATGGCGTTTATTGTTGTTGGCTCTTGTTATCCAGGGAGCCGCCTTCGGGCAGGTGGGGCATCCGACTGATTCCCTCAAAACGGATTCGTTGAGTGCAGGGAGGCGGAAGTCGCCCCTGCCGGCGGAGGATCTCAGCAAACAATTCGATTTCTCCGACCTGACCCGGACGATCCTTCATCCGCACCGGGAGGCAAACCCCATGCACAACCGCTCGGGCATTACAGTAGTGCCCAATATCGCTGCCAATCCTACCATCGGGGGGCAGCTGGGTATCAAGGCCGTTGCGGGCCGGAGGCTGGGCACCGACTCCAACACCCTGTTTTCAGTAGGGGCGACCTCGGCAAGCATTACGACCAAGGGGATCATTTATTTTTATATCAATCACAACCTGTTCACCCCCGGCAACAAATGGAATTTACAGGGGAATCTGGTGGTTGCAAAGACGGTCACGCCGGATTTTGGTCTTGGCATCGGCCAGGGACTCAGCGGCGGGACCAAAGAAGATTCCGTGCTGGGCGACCCTAACCATAAGGGCTATCTGATCCGGTCTTATTACTACAACGCGAGGGAGAAAGTGTACAAGAACGTCGCAAAAAATCTGTTTGTCGGCGCGGGTTTGTCTTTCGAGATCAGGAGGCATATCAATTTAGGGGATACGACCAATAATGCGACACCCTCCAGCGTGTATAACAACCGGCACGGGTTTCCCAAAGACCGTTATTCCGCGAACGGGTTTCTTTTCAATGTGGAATACATCACACGGGACAACCCCAACCGTGCCTACAAGGGTATTTTCTTCGATGCGGGTATCCGGGTCAACCAGAAGTGGATAGGAAGTACAAAAAATTCGGCGCAGGTGACCACCGATTTCAGGAAGTACCTGAGTCTCTCGGCGTCCAGTCCGGAAATGGTGCTTGCGTTCTGGAACTGGGGCTCCTATCTGCTGGGCGGCGAGCTTCCCTATCTCGAGCTGCCGGGTACGGGGAGGGACGGGACGTACAGAAGCGGCAGGGGATATACGTCCCAGTATTTCAAGGGAACCCAGTTCAACGATACCGAGCTGGAGCTCCGTTTTCCGATACTCGCCAATAAATTTATCAGCGGCGTTACGTTTGTGAACCTCCAGACGGGGAATGACGAGCACGGCACGAAGATCTTTCAGGTGTTTCAGCCGGGGTATGGGGGAGGTCTGCGGGTACTGTTCAACAAGCATACGCGGACTAATCTGGCACTTGACTATGCGTTCGGCCGGTTTGGCCGCAAAGGATTTTTCCTGAACCTGAACGAGACCTTTTAGGTAAATTTACGGCGATGGCAAATCCTTATATCTCGTTGCTTGGCACCGCATGGCGGTATGCCCGGAAGGAAAGGAAGAAATATGTCCTTGTGTACTGTATGTTCGTCGCCGCGCACCTGACGATCTCACTCACCCCCCTGCTTTTCGGCTGGTTTGTGGGCACCATACAACACGATCCGGGGCGTCTTCCGCGTAACGTGCTGCTGTATGCGGCGGGTTATGCCCTGATCAAGCTGGTACAGTGGTGTTTTCATGGGCCTGCCCGTATCATGGAGCGGTCGCTCGCCTTTGATCTGAGCCGGAATTTTCTTCAGGAAAAGTTTCACCAGGTATTGCACCTGCCTGTAAAATGGCAGCAGGAGAACCATAGCGGAGCCACCATCAACCGTGTCCGAAAGGCCTACGAGTCGCTCCGCGAATTCTTCGACCACGGCTTCATGTATGTCTATGCGCTGGGGAAATTTGTGGTGTCTGTCGTCGCCATCCTCATCTTTTCGCCGTTGTTCGGCGGCATCGCCATCGCGATGGGCATATTCACGATCTTTATTATCCGCACATTCGACAAGCCCTTTATCCGGGCGCTCGACGAGGTGAATGAAAAAGAGCACGTCGTTTCCGCCACACTTTTCGACAGCCTTTCGAATATCATGACCGTCATTACGCTGCGGCTCGAAAAGAGTATGGAGACTGGATTGATGAACAAGGTGCGGCAGATATTCAGTCCTTTTCGCAGGAGCGCCGTTATCAACGAATGGAAGTGGTTCTGCGCCGAAATGCTGATCGTTTGCATATACGTGACCGTTGTTTTGGGCTATATCTTCCAGCACTGGGCTCCGGGGAAGGAATTCTCACTGGGCAGTCTGGTCGCCCTGGTGGCGTATATCAACCAGTTCACCAGCGTGTTCCAGGACGTGGCCTGGCAGTATACCGAGATCGTGCAGTACAATACCAATGTCCAGACTGCCTCGGTCATCAGCGAGTCTTATGCGCAGCAGCACCGGGCCGACCGCTCGGATGCCCTTCCCGAGAGATGGAAGACCATCGATATCCGGGGGCTCAATTTCTCCTATCACGAATCCTACGATACGACGCGGCGTGCGCAGAGTCTGCACGACCTGAAGCTGGCTATCCATCGCGGAAAGCGAATCGCCCTCATCGGGGAGAGCGGCAGCGGCAAGAGCACTCTGCTGGCGCTGCTGCGGGGGCTTTATATTCCCGAACCCGGATGGCAGGTGAACGTCGACGGCAAGGGAGAGACGCTGGATCAACTGAATGAGACCGTTACCCTCTTTCCGCAGGAGCCCGAGATATTTGAGAATACGCTTGCCTATAATATCACGCTGGGGCTTCCCTTTTCGGAAGAGGAGATCCTGCAGGTCTGCGAGAGCGCCCATTTTACCGAGGTCATCCGCCAGTTGCCGGAGGGATTAGAGTCGGATATCCGGGAGAAAGGGGTCAATCTTTCGGGCGGTCAGAAACAGCGACTGGCCCTGGCGCGGGGGATCCTTGCCGCCCGCGACAGCGACCTGGTCCTGCTCGACGAGCCCACCAGCAGCGTCGATCCGCGGACCGAAGCGCTTATCTATGAGGGACTTTTCAGGGCTTTCTCCGACAAGGCCATCGTCTCTTCCATCCATCGCCTGCATTTGCTTTCCCGGTTCGACTATGTCTATATACTTCACCAGGGCCGTATCATCGACGAAGGCAGTTTTGACTGGCTACGGGACAATAGCCCGGCTTTCCAGGAAATGTGGCGCCACCAGAAGGAGGAGAGCCGCATGGATGTTTAGCAGTTGCCGGCGCCTTTCGCCGGGATGAGCCGGCAGGGGCAGGGACGGGCCCGCGGCGCTAAAACAGGGACGTTCCGCGGGGCTACGAAAGTTCCGCGAGCTCCAGGCTTTTCCTTTTTTGTTTTTGTACCTCCGCCTCTTCGAGGATGGGTTCGGGCAACAGCACCAGAGAGGTATTGTTCTCCTTCCACCAGCTGCCTTCCTTTATTTCGCGGAAATGGATAACGCCTACCAGGTATTTGCGGTTGCTGTCCGCGTGCCATTCTTCTATCCACTCGAAGCGTTCTCTGGGGATATATTTCCAGGCGTCAAAGCTAAGGTATGCCCGGACAAAGAAGTCGTCGGTCAGCTCGTGCGGGGTGTGGTGGTAGAGCTTTTTGTATTCGTATTTGTACTGATAGCGGAGGGCCGAGAGGTCGCTCAGGACCGCGGAGGCGGTGGGGAAGGATCCCGCTCCCTTGCCATAGAAGAATTGTTTGTCGGCGAAGCCGCTTTCGATGACCACACCGTTGTATTCATTCTTTACAAAGGCCAGGTGGTCGTCCTGCTTGATGAATTGGGGGAGGACGAAGGCGGCTACCTTTCCGCTGTCCAGCTTCTTGGCCTGGGCAACCAGCTTGATCTCGAAGTGTTTCTCCCGGGCGACGTCCGCGTCCCTGCCCTGTACGAACTGGATACCGCTGAACACCAGGTTTTCGGTCTTTTCGACGATGCCGTAGGCATGGGTCAGCAGGAAGCTCCATTTATTCACGGCGTCGTATCCTTCGACGTCGAGGGACGGGTCGCTTTCGGCAAAGCCCAGCTGCTGGGCCAGGGCCAGTGCTTCGCGGAAGCCGAGCTTCTCTTCGAACATCTTGGTCAGTATGAAATTGGTGCTGCCGTTCACGATCGCCTTTATCGAATGCAGCAGGTCGTTGTCGTAGTATTCTTCGAGATTGCGGATGACGGGGATGGAAGCACATGCTGCGGACTCATACAGGAAGGATTCTCCCGTACGTTGCTGCAGCTCGAGCAGCTCGGGCAGGTGTTCGGCTATCATTTTTTTGCTGGCACTGACCACGGACTTGCCGTTCTTCAGCGCCGTGGATACGATCTCGTATGCCGGGCCGGATTCGTTGATCACCTCTACCACGACGTTGATAGAGGGGTCATTGAGGATGGCATTCCGGTCTGTGGTGAACAGGTCTTCGGGAGCCTCCCGCCGTTTGCCAGGATTCTTGATACATACTTTTTTGATAGTTGCATTGAAGGACGGCTTCTGCTTCAATATTTTATAGAGGCCTTCCCCTACTACGCCAAACCCAAAGAGCCCGATGGTAAGCTGCTTATGTGTTTCCATTGTTTATTATATGTTGTTTTTGTCTTGTCGGGATCCGCCTCCGGCGGATCGCCCCTTAATTAACAGCGGCGGCCTGAGTTGGTTCAGACTGTCTGCCGTTGAGCCCGGGCGTCAGCAGGCCCAGGCTGCGTTTGGCCTCCAGCTTGTCCAGTGTGGTCCGCAGGTCTTCGATAAGGTCTTCGGCGTCTTCCAGTCCCACGGAGAGGCGAATCAGGCTGTCCGTTATTCCGGCTGTCTTGCGGCGGTCGGCGGGAATGGTCTTGTGCGTCATCTGGGCGGGGTGCGATACCAGGCTCTTGATGCCGCCCAGGCTTTCGGCCAGTTTGAACAGCGACGTCGAAGTAACGAAGTCGTTGGCTGCCTCGATGGTATCGAGCTTCAGCGAAAAGGATACTATACCTCCGAACCCTTTTGACTGTGCCGCGGCGATGGAATGTCCCGGATGCGTGGCAAGTCCCGGATAGTATACTTTGCTGACGGCGGGGTGCTTTTCGAGGAAGGCGGCGACGGCACGTGCGCTGGCGCTGTGCTGGCGTACGCGCAGGTGCAGCGTTTCGATGCCTCTGATGAGCAGCCAGCTGTCGAAGGGGCCGAGAATGGCGCCGCTGGCGTTCTGGAGGAATTTGACCTTTTGTCCCAGTTCGGGATCGGCGGTTACCACCAGACCTGCAATGAGGTCGCTGTGTCCCCCGAGGTATTTGGTACCCGAGTGAACGACGATGTCGGCGCCAAGCAACAGCGGTTGCTGCAGGGCAGGGGACGCGAAGGTATTGTCGACGGCGAGCCAGCACCTGTGCGCCTGGGCGATCTTCGAAATGGCCCGGATATCCGTGATCTTCAGCGTCGGGTTGGTCGGGGTTTCGATCCAGATCAGTCTGGTCTTTGGCGTCAGCGCGTTGAATACTGTCGCCGGGTCGGTGGTGTCGACGTAGTTGACGGTAATGCCGAATTTTTTGTACACC
>Ga0068853_100001292_pt1 | contig 17980 bp, 17 predicted proteins | sample KBSCornC32_FD_65655 | JGI IMG/M metagenome (GOLD analysis project Ga0068853, IMG submission 65655) | Corn rhizosphere microbial communities from Kellogg Biological Station, Michigan, USA - KBS Corn C3-2 | ecosystem: Host-associated > Plants > Roots > Rhizosphere > Soil ...
AAACGGCGACACCGCCATATCCGGCCTCCGGTTCCGCTTCGCTCCACCTCCACCCGGATATGGCGGCAATGAGATTAATCCACTAACACTCCAATCGGTCCACTCAGTGGGGGCAGATCAATCCACGCCGTAAAATTCACTGTCATTCGAGCGCTGGATGTAAACCCGCGACGTGCTTGCTCGGCTTCCGTCAGTCGAACCTGGCGTTCCCCAAGACGAACACCGAGGTTGCGGCTACGTGGGATGCGCATTTTCTTGCGAGGAAACTAGGTCGCGTGCAACACGGTTGCTGATCAAAGGGGGAGGTCGGGTTGGGGCTACCGCGTGTCCGATTACTGCAGATTGGCGATCTGCACCTGCCGTCCGCGGCCCGGACCGAGCGGAACGTAGACCAGAAGGATCGGACCTTCTCCGTCGAACTGCGCAACGTCGTCTCTCGCCAGCCGATCAAGACCGTATTCAAGCGCATCTATCGAATGTGCGAGGCCGGCGAGGTGGATGGTGTCCTCCTTATGGGCGACATGACCGATTTCGGGAAGCTGGATGGCTACCAGGCTGGCTTGGCTTATGTGACGAATGCGCTTCAGCTCGGCGCGGGGCGGCGGAACGCTTCGACCTTCGGAATCGTGCCAAGCAACCGAGCATGACGGCGAAGTTCAGCCCGCTCAACGCTGCCCTCAGCGCGGCCGGCCTTGGACAAATCCCGGTCGAAAAACCAGTTATTGGCCATGTTGGTTCGACAGATGCTGGATGCGCCCTCGTCCTCATGAACAGCTGCTGGGGCTGCGGTGCTGTTGAGTATATCCCGGCGGAGTGCTACTGGTCGGACTTGCTGCGCGAATGTGGGCAACATTTCCAGTCGGATGTCGACGAGCAATTGCAGGAGTGTGTTGAGCTTCTCATGGCAGACCAGTCAATTGCGGTGGAGAATTACGACGCAAGGCCCGACAGCTGGATACTGGAAGCTCGGATATGACCAGCGGCGCGATCAATCCGTTTCGCCCGACAAGGTGGGAACATCATACCGATGGTCGGCCACTGATCTGGTTCACGGAGGAGGCGGACGAGCTGTCCGCCGACAAGTCGACCTATATTCACGGGACCCGCGGCTGCGATCGGGTGCTACGCCGGCTTCTCGCGACGTGATTGCCGCCGTCTCATCCAACGATCCGTCACGACCGGTCGCAAATGCGAACATAATCGTGTCCACAGCGGTGGCGAGATCGGGGAAGCGCGTTCGCGCTGCGGCAGGGCTGGAGCATTCGGCGAGCAACGCCAGGAACGTCGCCTCGATCTCGTCCTTGCGCTCAACTGCACCTTGATAGCGCGTAAGCTTGGCATTCCACCCAGTCCATCGCACCGGATGGCGACCACCGTCACCTTTTAGCAAGGCAGGTCCCAGATAGAGCTCGATACTGCATGCGAGGCCGTTCACGTTCAGGTCAGCCACGCCCTGCGGTCCCTGCGTCGGGTAGTTCTCTGCGACTTCGCTCCGCGGTAGCGCGAGCACCTTGATGTTCGGCGGCAGCTCGACGTCGGCCAAGGTTTCAAGAGCTGCCGCGCCTGCGGTGTCATTGTCGAAAATTGCGATCATTCGGGCACTCATCCGCGCGCCGACAAAGGCGCGGACCGTCTTCGCGAGCGTATCGGCGCTGCCCTGGAGCTTGAGGCCGTCGAAATCAAGGAAACCGAATAGATCGACGAGATGCGGAGCCATCGCAGTGATCGCGACCGAGAGAATCCGAGTACACTGCGCCCCTCGGTCAGCACCACGATCGGTCCATAGACTGGATGTGTCTCGGCCCAGGCCGTTCTCGCGTTCGCGCATACAGGCTCGTCCGGCTCGTAATAGCCGCCATGAACCATGGCGCTGAAATCCGCGACAACCTCTTTGGCTTCCGGAAGTGCGTCGAGAATGGCGCGCATCAGCAGCCGTTCGTCGCTGAAGCCTGCGCCAAATCCATATTCGCCATGATTGCAAAGCACGGAGCCGTCGGGATCATCCCGCCATCTCTCGGTATTCCAGAATTGGAATCCGCGCGCCGCGACCCGCGCCACCATGGCCTACCAGACTTCGAAGCTGCGCGATTTCAATGCCGCCACTTCTTCAGCCGTGACATGGCTCGCACTGTCGGCGAGCCACTCTTCGCGCATCGCGACCTCCTCGGCGAGCGCGGGGGCATAATCCGTCCGTGCCCTACCGAGCGTGAAGCCGAGCACGTCGAGCCGGTCGCGCATCTCCTGCGCGGCCACCGCATACTGGTAATTCAGCTGGACTTCGGGTTCGTCGTCCGGCTCGGCCTCTGGATCGGGGATGACCCGCCGATCCCGCTCCTGGAACAATGAAAGCGCGTCCTGATCGAGATAGCTCTTGCTCGACCAGAGCATCATGCAGTCGATGTTGATGTCGGACCAGCTGCCCATTTATTCGAACCGGCTCTCGTGATCGCGATCGCGTTCGTCCCATAGTACGATGCTTTCCTCTAGCGCCTGGCTTGCGGCTCGGGCCCAATTGCGCACCCGGACATCGTCATGCGTCCGCATTGCAGCAACGAGGGGCCGGCGTCGTACGAAGCGCGCAGAGAAAGCGCCCGATCCACTTCCCGTGAAGAACCGCCGCTCGAAATTTTGCAGCGTGGGAAGCGGGTCCGGCGCGGCATCGATCAGCGCCAGAGCAAATGTGGACCATTCGAGCAGCCCAGACTCCTCGTCCTTTCGCGTGTACGGGACCAAGTCGGCGAGCAGGGGCGCCCGCTCGTTGGGCGCTTCGCGGACCCATTCGAGCGCGATAGCCTCATCAAACCGGATTTTCGCCTGGTTGGTATCATCGTCATCGCGGACATGGCCGCCGAAGAAGCGGGCCATCAGCCCGCGACGCGCTCCGTGCCTGATGATCTCGTCCAGCACGACGCGCGGAAAGGATTTCATCAGCACGCCGCAGAGCGTGTCGTACTCACGGCTATAGTAGCTGTCCGAGCCTGGCTCGCCTCGCAACGCACGGCAGGTTGCCGCGGCAGCCTCAGCAGCACCTTCGCCGGCCAGCGCGACCTTGGCAATCGTGGCAATGCCGTGGTCCTCCTTCGCATTGGCTTCGCCGTAGGTCCGCGGATCCGCCAGGAACTTGCGGCCGAGCGCGACGAGCGCCGGATCGACGTCCCGCTTGTCGCTGCGGTCCCCGAAGATGCGCATGTGAAGAATCTGCAGCGCCGGGAGAACGCCACCCTCGGTCTCGTAGAGTTCACTGAGAAATTCAGCCAGCGCCGAACCCGGCACCGGCTTCGTGACGCTTCCGAATTGCAGGTGCGAAAAACGCCACGAAGGAACCGCCCCATGGGCCAGCGCGCGCCGGAATCGGGCCATCGCGGTGGCGTCGAGGGGCACGGCAAGCTGCAGCACGACGAGATGCTCCGCGAGAAGCGGATCGGTGATCGCCGCATCGAGCCAGGCCTCGACCGACGCGCGACTCCGCCTTGCGGCCCCGTCGATGATGCCGGCCAATATCCTCGGATTGCGACGAGTGGTGTTCGCCGCAGCGAAGATCGCGCACGTTCGCTGCCAGAGCCCTGACAGGTCGGCGCTGCTGCGCGCGAGGCCGCGCGCAAACACCCAGGCGCTATTCTGCCCTTCCGCCGTGATCGCACGCGCAAGATAGGGGAGCGGATCGACGCCGCTCTTCGCGAGACATATGCCGACGGCTTCCGAAAGTTTTCCGACATCGCGTGTCGGGCGCTTTTCGGTCCGGGCCGGATGCCAGTGCCGCCAGGGCTCGCCGATCGCGAAGGCTTCGAAACATTCGTCAAGCGTGTGGGGGCGCAGCTCATGTTCGAGCGCGCGCACCTCCGCCAGCATGTTGTCGCCGAGACCGTTGCCGCTGAAGCTCAGGCCGTCGGTGACCGCGCGCCACCCCGCGTCCCAATAGCCTTGGCCGCGCACCGCCCGTATCGCCGCCATCGGCAGCTCCGGCAGACCCGCGTCGAGATGCTCGCGGAAATGGCCGGCGATGATGCTGCGGGCCTGATCCGCGTCGGGTGCGTTGGCGCTCGCAATACGGGTAGCGCGCTCATAGGCGGCGCCGAACCAAGCGCCATAGCCGTTGCCGGGCCGCCACTCGGTCAGGTGGGCCTTCGCACCGAACTCGAGATTGAGCGACGAATTGAAATAGCCCGCGTCGAGCATGTGATCGAGCGCTTCCAGACCGAGCGCTCTGACCTCCTGGCCGGGATCGTCGAGAAGCCGATCGATGAAGTCCAGCCGCGTTTCCTGGTCCGCCAGGGTGAACGACAGATGGGTCCAGAAGCGCTCGAGAAAATGCTTGGTCGCCTTATGGTCGTCCCGCGCGTCGCCATCCGCCAGCGCGAACGCGAGCAGCACTTCCATCGCCCGTGCAAAGAGAGCGGGCTCGTGCGCCAGATGGACGAGCAGCTCCGGATAGTAGCGCCGCCCTTCCGAGCGCGGATCGAGCAACTGGTCGCGCTGCGGGCCGGCGAGCGATCGCTCGAACGCAGCCAGCGCGGCATCGGGCGCGGCCGGGGCCAGATGGATGAAGCCGCGTCGCAAGACATCGTCGAGTCCGGCCGGCTCGCCGAACGCGCCGTCGCGACCGAGCAGGCGCTGCGCGAGCCGGACCGCCGCCGGCTCGTTGTGGAGTTGGCCCAGCCGGCGCGCGAACGAGGCGAGCAGCCGCGGCGATGCAGCCAGGAAGTGACCGAGCAAGGTTTCGGGATCGCTGCGCCGGATGAATGGCGCGGTCAGCATGTTCGCGAATGGGGGCGGCATCACCGCGCGTTGCGGCCCGCGCTGCTGGACGACGCCCCATTCGAGCAAGGTCGCGACATTGCGGAAGAAGGTATCGACATTCACGCCCGCAACGGATGCCAATACAGGGTGCTCGGCCGATTGATGGTCGCCCACTTCGACACAGAAGGCATAGACGAGCGCCGCGGCGTCGGCGCAGGCGCGCGCGTTCGGGTCGCGCTCCTGGCGACCGCTCTGGAACAGCCGCTCGAGCAGTTCGCCGTCGTTGAGCGTCGACAGGTCGATACCCTTGTCCGCCCCTTCTGCGATCTTCAGAGCGATCCGGGCATTGCCGCCGGAGAAGTCGGCGAGATGACGGCATTCGGCCTCGCTCAGCGCAGGAACGCGCTGCTGGAGCAGCGACATTAGCACCAGCTCGCTGTTTTCGCCGAGCGCGACGAGTAGGCCTGCCGGTTTCTCGCCACCCATGTCATAGTCGATCGTCAGCACGCTGACACGGCTGCCGGGACGGCGTGCGATCTCCGCGAGCTGGCCGTGAATCGCCACGTTGGCGTTGTCTACGATGATGATCGCCTCGGCGGCAGCCAGCATTAGCTCCTCGGCAACACGCACGGCGCGGGCCTCGAGGTCGCGCCCGGCATCGGCGTAGATCGCCTTCGCCTTGGGCAATGCGTTCTCGCCAAATCGCTCGTCGAACAGTGCTTCAGCAAGCCGCGTCTTGCCCATCCCGGACAAGCCGACGAGCCGCACGACACCGCCCGGCTCGCGCAAGGCGGCCCGGATATTCGCGATCGCCGAACCCATGCCGACCAGCTCGTCGCCGAAGGTCGCACGGGCCTTGTCATCGACGATATAGGGTTGGCTTGCGGCGCCTTCCGCCGACCAGTCGCCATAGGGTCGCCATCCGCCAAGGGCGCGACCGTCCTGTCCGATCAGCCAGATCGCGACGCCGGGATGGAGATTCGCCCAGCGCGCGATGCGGTCGGCGCCATAGAAATCGAGATGGATCCGTTCAGCCCCATCGACATCGCCGACAGCTTCGCGAAGCGTCGTGAGCCGGCCATCCATCGCCGACTTCGAGGGGTCATCAGTCGAGAAGACGACATAGGCCCCGCCGGCCGCCGCAAGCTCGGCAAAGATCGGGCGGGGCTTGCCGTTGGGCCGCATCTCCGTGCGCAGCTTGGCCGGCCCCATCGCTTCCGCTTTGCACTGGAAATAGATGAGCCGGCGCGGGAGCCATCCCGATGGCTCCGGGTCGGCCGACCAATCCATCGAGGCATCAACGCCGCCGTCTACGGCCGTCTGATTCCCACCGACAGAGATGGCGATGTGCGCGATACCGCGAGCGCTCGCTTCTGCGACCAGCAAGCGCTCGAGCAGCTTGCGCAACTGCTCATCGTCGAGCCGCGCCACGAGTTCCTTGCTGACCTCGAACGGCCCCATGCTAGCGCCCGTGCCCGCCGGGCTGAGGTGGTTCCGTTGCCGCCTGAGAGAAAAGCGATCCAAACGGCACGAATGGGTGTCCCGTCTCGGCCGCACGCCGGACCTTGGCGCGCAACAGGTCCGCCAGAGGAATCTGCTTTTCGAGCGCGTCGTAGATGTCGCGGCCCTCCATACAAATAAGCCGCTTTGCCGGACCGAAGGCCGTCAGCCCGTCGTTCGTGAAGCCGCCGTAACTGACGAACAAGCCGCGGGTCCAAGCCGCCTTTTCCAGCTTGCCGTGAAAGGCATGAAGGTCGGCCACGCCGATCGGGTCGCGGGTCCATTTGGCTTCGAGCAGGTAGATCTGATCATCAAGCAGGAAGCTGCCGTCGATTTGTTCACCGACATTGCGGAACGGCTCGCGCGTCTGGAGGCCAAACAGGTCGAATGCGCGCTTCAGGAAATTCTCGAACGCATAGCCGCGCGGATGCGGCGCGAGGTTGCGAAGATCGTAGAGTTCGGTACGCAACTCGGCGAGCTGAGTCGCATTGAACGCACGCCGCGGGGGCGGGTCGGATGGACCGGACGCCTCGCCGTTCAGCCGCTGCACGAGGCCAAGGAACCGGCCTTCGGCATTGGTCACCGGATCGGTCGTGGCGGTCGCATAGATATGTTCGCGGCGATATTCCCATAGCGCCTGCAGGGCGCGCGCCGCGGTCGCGTTGTCGACCTTTCGAAGGAAGCAGCGCAGTCGCTTGCCCTTCGAACCGCCATCTTCGGCATAGGTTGGATCATCGATGTCGACGTCGAACTCCGTCGCGAAGAACTCCGAAAAGGTCACGTCGGAGAAGTTGAGCACATAACCGCGGCCGCGGACGAACTCGACAAGCTCCTCGATGAGCCTGAAATCGATGGGGCGAAGGGTGCTCATGTCGGCGGCTCAGCGAAGACCCAGGGCGTTCGCCCAGACGTCCACCTGTCCGAAGGCGTCCTGCTGCCACTCGTCGAGGCTGCGCTCGCCGACGATGTCGGAATCGGCGACGAAATTGCGCACGCAGGTGGGACCGAAATCGTCGGCATGTTTGAACTTGGCTGCGACATGCCGGAATCCCTCGATGCCGCTCTGGTGCGCCATCAGCGGCCGGCACTCCTCGATCAGCGCGTCCATGCCGTCCGGATAGTTCCGGATCGAATAATAGACGTCGTAGGCGTCCTTCTGCTTGGTTCGCCCGTCGAGCGCATAGCCCTTCATCGCGAGCAGCGCCGGGATCGAGGCGACGGCGATCAACACCGTGTTCTTGCCGCCGCGCGGCATATCCCCCTCGATCGCGACCATCTTGTAGAAGTGGGTCGCCAGATCGGCGCCGAACGCGCGCTGAGTCGCGAAGTCGGTTGTGATCGGTGGCTTGTTCTTGCTGATCACGGCATCGAAGGGCCGCAGGAAGTCGACGATGATGTCGATGGGGGCGCCGCCATCCTTCGGATCGACGGTGCGCACCATCCGGAAATTCCGGAGCTCCTCGCGCGTCTCGTAGCCCTGCTCGTGAAGCGCTTCGACTAGGCCGGCATATTGCTCATCCTCGGCGAGCGCCTCCGCATCGAGGCTCAGATCGATGTCGGCGGTCCCGACGTGACGCATCTCGCTTTCTTCGAGCAGCAGCCAGGGCACGGCTCCGCCGACGACCGCGAATTTTCCGCGATAGCTCCCGAGCGTCTGGCCGATCTCCACGAGGACGGAGCGGACCGCGGCCGTTGTTCGATCGCTATATTGGTTCGCCGACTGGAATTCCTCGTTCATGGGTTCCATTTCATCAAGGTGGCGCGCAGATGCTCCGCGCCCTCACGTCCGCGCTCACCGGCATGCATGAGGTCGAGATAGGTCTGAACGGGGCTCGTTGCCCAAAGGCCGTCCGCCACAGACATGGCATCATCGAGCACGCCGGCTTCATCGGGTACACGGACAATGAAATTTGGACCCTTTGCCGCAGGCTTCAGATCGAGCCCGTTTTCGAGGGCAGCCAAGCCATCCTCGCTGGCATAGAGGAAGGTGCTGGCCTGTCGGACATAGGGAGCAAGCCATTCTGCGGCCGAGAAGGACGAGAGCACCGCGCGCCCGTCCTCAATTGACAGGTTTCGGAGCCGTTCGGCCAGTGATGCCCCATGGAGGTGGGTATAGAGACGAACCTCCTCGCCGGCGGGCGGTTGATAGTCCTGCGCCCAGGCGTCGAGAAGGTCGTTCGGTTCGACGAGCACCAGTCCCTGCTCGCCCTGCTCGATCCAGCCCCTGGCGCGCAGGGCCGATCCGATCGTGCTCACCAGCCCAATGCTCACCTGCGCCGTTTCGGCCAGCTCCGCAACGCGCCAGCCTCTTCCCGGCTCACGCATGAGGCTGCGCAAGATGCGCGCGGACTTGGGCTTGAAGAGTGAACGAAGCGCGCGGCGCTCCGGTTCGGGGCGGCCGGCCACCTGTCTGTCGATATAGACCGTGTCGAACGCGATGTAGACGTTGCCCTGGAAGTCGGCATAGCCGACTCCCTCCTCTCGGCAGGCCTCGCGGGCCTGCTCGGAGAGGTAAGGGGCCATCACCACTGGCACCACCCTTTCCTTGCGATGCTCGAGATAGCGCTTCAGCTGGTGGGCTGCGTCGCGCATGATCCGGGGCTGGCCGTTGCTCTTGACCTCGACGGCGAGCCGGATCGGTCGCCCGCCATATCTGCCTTCCGCGACGATGTCGTATCTGGCCTCTGTGCCCAGAGACGCTTCGCGGTCGACGCGATCAAGATCAAGCCGCGGTATTTCCCGCAGCAGGCTCTCCAGCACCCGCGCCGCCTGACGTTCCGTGTTCACTGAATTCGATTGGTTCATCGATTCGTTGAATAGGTGATTTCACTGAAAATTACAATGCGCGTTTTCAGCGTTTTGTCACTTTCAACGAGACGTTGAAATCGGAGCTATCTGGCGGCCGAATCGGTTTATGGGAAACGACCGCTTTGGGCTTGTCCGAAATATGACCACATATTTCGGACAAGCCTGCGATCATCCGACTACGGCCAGTCCGAGCCTGTCGCCGAACTCGTGCCCCATATGCTGTCCGCTTTCCTGGCGAGTGACCGAGGTTTTGCGAAAGCACGAACGATCCTTCCTAATGCCAAGCGCAACGATGCCTGAGACTTGGGAGCAACCCGAACGATTCATCCGGCTCCCCGAGGTCTACCGGCGGGTCGGCCTGGGAAAGTCGATGATCTACGAGATGATACAGAAGGGGCGCTTTCCGAAGCCGTACAAACTCACGCCCTTTACGTCGTGCTGGAGCGAGCGCGAGATCGTGGCGTGGATTGCCGATGTGAAGGACGGTTTTGAAGGAAAGAAACGCAAGGTGTGACACGCGGGTCCATCAACTCACAGGATATGCACAGCCAAGTCGCGGCTCCATCGACCGAAACCGGCAATCTCCAATTCAAGATGCACCGGCAACCGTCGCTCGTTTGGCTCTCCGATAACCTGGACCTTTTCGACGCGCTCAACGCACATGAGGGGCGTGTAATGCCGGTTGAGCATCGGATCATAGTAGGGGATTGAGGCTAGGCGGACGACATCAAGCTTGAGCAGTTCGTCAAGCCAAGGCGATCCGACGAAGTTGGACCAGTAATCCGCCAGGCGAGAGCCGAAATCGGGATGGAAGGGGCTTTCCCCCCGACGCATCGACAGGCAGGTCAGCAGCTTCTGGGGCAAGGCTGCCAGCCCGCTCACGGTGGCGATGCTGCTGTCCCCGACGGTCAGGTCGTGCTTCGCCGACAGCGAAAAGTCCATCGGAAGCTCAGCGGCGGGCGTGCGCGGAAAGCTTTGGGCGACCGTGCAATCCACCTGCATCCGATCGCCATCGCGGCGAACCGACAGACCTCCTACGATGGAGCGTCCCTCTCCCAGGCTATTGACCAGGACGTAGCGGTCGCGCTCCGGGCTTATCGGCATCCGTCCGGCAAGTCGGACCACTTCCGAAAAGCTCCCGACGATGAAATGGTCAATTCCGATGCACCAGCGGTCACCATCAACGCGGTCAATGTCGCCTATGCAGACGATTTCGGGTCCAAATGCGACGAGGTGGCCGGCCGCCGGCTTGAACCCAATGGCACGCTTGCACCGCGCCTCATGATCAGCCTTGTACCGACGAAGGACTTCCACGGTGTAAGTGATGTCGTCGGTGTCCACGAGGCGGCCATGGGCCGCACATAGCCAAATCCCGTTGTCGATCCCCGCGCGCTGCTCGGATGTCATTGTCTCGTCGTAGCGGCGACCGCGCCGTGCAGCGGCGCAGATATGCGCTGCGGTCCCAATGTTGGAGGTTGCCGTCGGCGATTCATCGCTCGGCCCGACCGTTGGCCGATCGCAGATCGAACATTGGAATGAGGCACGTGTTGCGAGCGCGTTTCTTATCGCGGCCGAGAACTCATCGCGATGACCCATTGCTTAGGCCTTTTCCCAGGTGCGGCCCCACACCGTCACCGTCTTGCCTGACCGGCTTTTCTCTTCGGGAAAAAAGCGGCGCCGATATCGAACCCCTTCATGATCGATGACCTGACCGTTCGAGGCGTTGGGTACGATGCTGTCCAAGACCGCGCATAATCGCTCGTGGTCGGTCATTTCCAGGTCGCCTTGCGACTTGAGCTTTGCCGTCAGCTCTCGGACTCGGCGCCGCGCGGCTTGGCGCTCCGACCAATACTTGTTGGGATTGTTGCTGCTGTCGTTCGCCCATCGGTCATCCCAACGGGAGAGATCCGCGCGGGCCCGTTCAAGGTCTTCGAGGGTCGCCCGCAGTTCCCCGCTCACCCGACATCTCCTGTTTGCATCCCAATCAACCGCCCGAACCGCCGAACGAGTTCCTCGACCTGGTCGTCAACGCCGTCCGTTGGATAAGCCCCGGAAAAGGGCTCGGCCACCATGAGGGCAGGCCGCCAAGGATGGTTATACGGCGCCGCAGCAACAGATTGAAGAGATGTCGGCCGAGGTCGTCGAACGGCACTCCCGACATTGAATCGCCTGCCGGCGGCTGCTCTATAATGCTCGTCGCTGTTCATTCCACGCATCGAGCCGTTCAAACGCTCTATTCGTACGCGCGACGCGCTCAGGGTCACGAAATGGGGGTATCTCGTAGCGTCCTAGTGAAGGTGGTTTAGGCAGCCGGGTGGCAACGAAGGAGAGGTCAAGCGAAATGGTGGACGGAACCTGTCCCGACCCTTGTCGCGTTCGCACCTCACTATCTGACTGCTCGACGATCTCTTCGCGGAAAACAGTCCTCTCGGCCTGGCGGCGTGACGACCAGATGGCCGCGCTCGCCTCCAGTTCTTGCAGGGAAGTGTTCGTCGCGACGAGCAGCACGGCATGTGCGGCCTCCCACTGAAGATCATTGATGAGGCGGATTTGCGCGCCATCGGCGATCCGTATGTGACCCATCGCATTCGTTTCGACGCGGTAGGCTGCGGGATCGAAGCCGAAGAGCATCAGGTGCGGCCCGAGCGGCAAGAACAGCTGCAATCCGACATTCGCGTACCCGGTGACGCTGATATGTTGACCCTCGTAGAGCCTGTTATGGAGAACGACCGGCGTGTCCGACGCGATGAAAGGCATGTCGCTGTCATTGTGCAGCAGCACGAACGTCAGATCAGCGAGGAGATTGGCTCCGATGGTCGCATAGCCGACGATTTCCGATACCGCATTCGTCCGCGTGATCCGAACCTTGTCGAGATACTCGAGGATCTGGGTGTTGCCCTCCAACTCCGCCTTTCGGCGCAGCATGGCCTTGGCGACCTTTTCTGAGCCTTCATTGTGCTGTGCCGCGGCGCCTACCGTTCGGGAATGCTGGATCCCAAGATAAAAGATGAGCCACTCATGCTCCTGGCTCTCAGGCGCCGGAAGCCGGTTATGTTCAACTGCGTCGGCGAACACCTTCGCGGCCTGGCCTTCGATCTCGCCAAAGGCCTTTTCCGTGCGAGGATCCTTGCCGTAAAAATAGTCGCGGCAAGCCTGCCCACGGATCGGCGCGTTGGGAATGAACCTCCCGTTCTCGATCACATAGACGCCGATCCGGTTTTCGCGCGGACGCGAGAACAGGCGCATGTACATCTGCGGCACATAGTGATGGCTCTTATATTCAGGCATCTCGCCGCTTGATCAACGCTGCTAGTCTCGGACAATGACGATCTTCGCTCGCCGCCGCCTCCAGTCAATGCTGAGCGAACTTGCCCCCGCTTTGGGTGCGGATAAAGGCCGCGATATCCTCATGCGGCTCAATGACCGCAAACAAGTTGACCAAGCGCTGCCTGCGGAGATGGAATTGGCCTTGCTCTGGGCGATCCATTCGCTTGGCGATCTCGAGGTCGAGCCGGAATGGTGGGGCGACAGCCGGCGGCCTGACGCTATCATCGAGATGCTCGTGCCCGGTCGAATCGCTGCCATCGAGATAGCGGCGACCACGGACAATGCCATCTCAGGCGAGGAGGATATGGACGCGATCGCGGTCCAGATCAGTGAGGCGGCCAGCCGCGCTCGGAAAGGCGCCGGCGACCATCTCTATTTTCGCTTTCGGGAGGAGAATGGTTATGTCGACGGGCGCTATGTCCGTCGGCGCTTAGCACCACGCGGCATGAAATTGAACGACGCGCAGGTCGTAGCGATCACCGCATGGGTCAAATCCGACGACTGCCTGAGAATGCGATTGCGGCTGGAAGCTAAGGGCCTCGACGTCGAGGTCGAGCACACCGAACGCAAACAAATCCGGTATCACAATATTTGGTCCACGATGCCGCCGGAAACGCACTCGCTCGAGGACAATCCCCTCTTTGACCTGCTCGTGCGCAAGGCCCGCCAGCTGCGAGCGGCGGTACCAGGCACGCTTCGGATCCTGTTCGTGGCGGATGTCGGCTCGACCTTGCTGCGCCGCGTCGGTCGTACTGGAGAAATTGACCATACGCGGCGGTTCGTATCGGCACGCGAGATCATTCTTCATTTCTTGCAGGCCCGGTCGCGTACTGTCGATGCCGTCGTCACCTTCTCGCCGCTCAAGGAAACGTCGAGGTTTCTCGGGGGCGATCCGTTGGGCCGAAAGCCGCGCCGCTGGACGGTGGCATTCTTCGGAACACCCGCGCTTGCGGAACCGCCTCCGGCGCTTGAGAAGATCGCCGCGATGCTGCCAGAGCCTCACTACGAGGGATACCAGGCGCGGTCGCTCTTCCGTCAGGGCGCTTTTTCACCTTCCAAGACAGGACAGTATCTCGGCATGACGATCAGAGGTAATCACGGCGCCAAGACCTTCAGTGTCGACTTCCCGGCCCGGATGCTCCTCGACCTCCTGGCAGGCAGGCTGACCGAGGAGCGCTTTCGGGCGCGGCTGGACGGTCGCGATGGCGGCCAAAACATCTTCAAGACCTGGCTCGATCAGGGCTTGACGATCAGCGGGGCCGAAATGGCCCCTCGGAGCGCCGATGAGGATGACGATCACCTGATCCTACATTTCACCGACGACCCCGCAGCACGGCCGTTCCAGTTTCCCGAAGCGAGCGCTAACGACGATACCGGCGACGATGGGGTAACGCCTTTATCGAAGTGAGCCGAGAGTGTGATCCGGGGAGCCGAGCCGCGTGGCGAACGTACCGGCTTGGTTGATCTCGACCCATCAAGCGGCTATTCTTTTCGTGCACCAACGAGTGGGTGCCGAGGTAACCGGTCCTACAAAGGGCAAGGTTTCAATCACGTGGCTTCAGCGTGGCGCTTTTCGGGCCTCGAATTGAAAGACGTAGGAAAATCAAAGCCTAGACGTCTCAGTTCGAATCCCTGCCGCGCCACATCCGGGTCTTCAGCGACCCAACGCGAACGGTCACGGTTACTTAAATCATTGGAAAACCGGGAGGTTTCGAAGGAAATCGGTTCGCTCGAGTTCGCGGCGAACCGCGCCAAAACCTGCGCCGACTTTATGACGGGTTTTATGACTTGAGGCGTCATTGCAGTCAGCTACGCCGTGCTAGGAGGCTCGCCGTGCACGTCAGAAATAAGTTCAACGTCAAACAAATCGCGAATCTGACCGAGCCCGGAATCTATTCGGATGGCGGCGGTCTCTACCTCCGTGTCCGATCGACTGGCACGCGCTCTTGGCTCTTCGTGCGCATGGTCGATGGAAAACGAAAAGAAATTGGTCTCGGGTCGGTTCAAGATATCTCTCTCTCGAAGGCACGCGAGATCCGAGAACATTTTTTTAAACGGTCGGGATCCGCTTCAGGAGCGGAGGCAGGCCGGCGTATAGGAACGGCACGGACGCCATTAGGCGCTCGGAAGCTAACCGTCTCAAAATGTCCCAACCTCTACTGATAGCAGGCAGTCGGCGGCACCACAACGGCCCGATCCAACTCATGGCATTTCAGTGAAAAGGTCACGGGTAGGAGCTTGGAGCTTTTTCCGTTTTTAAGCGCAATTTTGAACGCGTCGAGCAATCGCTCGACAGAAAAAATTGTCACGGGAGGTGAACATGAAAACGCATTCGCATACAACGGTCATGCGGAAGCTGGTCGCCGGCATTCGAAAAACGCGCACGGCTCAAGGCAAGGACAGCAGATTGGTACTCATCAGCGGAGCTGCACTCGCTCCCGAGGGAAAAGATGGAAGGGTCGTAGCAATTCCCCGTGGCTGGCACACGGCATGTGGGACCGATATGCGCATTGTCGCCGTTCCGCCCGGCGGTCATGGCCAGGAAGGTCGAGACAATCGAATGGTCGCAATACCCCCTGGATACCATGGTGTGGAAGGAAGCGATGGCCGCATCGTCGCGGTGCCGAACGTTTAAATGGCCATTGCGAAGGGACTGGATGCGGGCACCGAAACAGATAGCTGTCCTTAATCGACATTGATCGTCCGGCAGTTCGCGACCACTGTCGGTCGCTCGGTTCAGCACCGTGGTCGTCCGCTTCAGACGAAAGTTGTCGATGGGTCGTCCCGAAGCGGTCTGTCAACAAAGCGCCCCAATTGCCGTCGTTCGATAGATTCGCACGGACCTAAAAGCCGGCATTTGTCACCGCTTTCAAATCCGATGCGTTTCAGTCGCGCCAATCAAATTTCGATGACCAGTCCGATCGGATCGGGCTGATGGTTTGGGCGGGTTGGCTTGCGACAGCCATCGGGCAGACGCGCGAGATCTGCCTCCCCCCTCCCAATATAGCCATCGCCGCCATAGCCTTGGCGGTCCTGCGGAGGATCCTTCCAAGGTCGTTGCATCGGCATGCGGTGAGAGCCAGATCACCTGGCGCCCAAGAGGACGACATGAACGCCGACACCAGTGGCTGCCGCGCCGCCTTGCATTCATCCCAATCGAGGCTTTCACCGTCTTTGTGGGAGAGGACAAAGCCTGCCGGCAGATCAAGCGCGGCAGCCACTGTGCCAAGGCATGCGGCCAGAAGGAATTTCTCCCACAAACTGCGGCGGATGTCCGAAGCAGCCTCAACCGGAAGGGTCGTGTTTGCGAAAGCGGCCCCGACGATCTGCTCGACCAGAGTCCGGTCGCCGTTGGCGCATCCGAACAGGATTGATGGAGGCACCCCGATATGACGGACCGCATCCAGCGTAAACAAATCGTCCGCGCGGGGCCCCGGTCTCAAGACGGTACGTCACCATCTCGTTCTCGAGCGTGCCAAGCTGGACTTGCTGGCTAACCGCGAAAGCTTGCCCGCTGCCGCTGCTGCGATGATCTGCTTCTCGTCGATCAGTTCCAGCAGGCGCAGTAAACGCACGCCTGGGCCGAGTCGCCGCCCTGGTGTCCGGGCGAGGAAGCCATCGGCAACGAGGGTCGCAACCTGCCGATGCGCTGTCGCGACCGGATTGCCCAGCGACGTGGGGACGGCCGCGACGCCCCGCCCTTCCCCGTCCACAAGCACCGCCTCCAGAATCTCGAGGCTGCGCGAAAGCGCGTTGATCGTAGGCGTTCCAGGCGTGCTCATCAGGCGTCCAGCGTTATGTCTCCAATGGGCACGGAGCAGCAGGTCAGGCAGACGTCCTCGTCCACTTCACGGGCATGGCTGACCACGCCGGCCACGAGCCGCAGTGCACAGCTTTCACATTCGCCTGCCCGGCAGCCGGCCGCGAGCCTGACCCCGGCCGCTTCGGCCGCTGCAAGGATAGAGGGCTGCTCAGGCGTCCAGACGAAGCTTCCGCCCGAATTGGCAAGCGTCACTGTCGCATGCGCGAGGCCCGTCGTGATCGGCGTGTGCGGCGTGAAATGTTCCTGCTGGATCGATTGCGGATCGATGCCACGGGCGATCAATGCTTCCTTCGCCGTGGTCATGAAACCCTCGGAGCCACACAGGAACGCGCGGGAGCCGCGCGGGATTCCCGTCAGCAAATCGGGCATCGTCCTGCCGGAATCGACGCGCAGATAGGTGAAACCGGGGATGGCCAACGACGCCAGCTCGCTGTCGAACGCGCTGTCGCGGGTGGCGTAGATCAGCGTTATCGATGGCACGCTGGCATCTGTACCGGCAGCAATCGTCCGCAGATATCCGAGGAAGGGCGTTATACCGATGCCACCGGCCAGAAGCAGAATGGGTCGCGTCGAACGCAGAGGGAGCCGGAACCGGCCCGCCGGTGCCGCCAGCTTGATCCTGTCTCCAGCCTGCAGGTTTGCGCAAACGTGGTCGGACATGCCACCCACACCGGACCGGCGAATGGCGACGGAGAGTGCTGCAGAGGCTCCCTTACCCGGCGAGACCAGCGAATAATGGCGCTCCAGCGGATAGCCCGGAACCGAAAATGCGACATGCTGGCCCGGCACGAAGGCCGGAGTTGATCCGCCGTCCACCGGTTCCATGACCAGTTCGACGATGTCACCGGGGTGATTATTTCGAACGGACACGCGGAAATCCCGCTTTCCGTTCCAGTTGCCAAGCGAGCGCTGCTCGTCCTTCTCGATCCGGCAGGCAATACGGCGCAATTCCGGCGCACCGCTGATCGGATCGTCATCGCCATTGCGAAGGATGGCGTTGAGATTGGTGCCGCTCGTCAACGCATCGCCAGCATCGGCCTGCTGCCACCAGCCATGCTCCCCGACGAGCACGTCCTCGGCCAGTGCATCGTCGATCCGAACCTTCATGCTGACCGAACCCGTGGGTATCACAATCCTGCACCAGTCGCCGGTGACAAGATGCGCGGCAGTCGCTGTTGCATTCGACATCGCGACTTCCGGAGCAGGAGCGCGGCGCGCAAGCGACGGCACGTAGCGCAGGGACGACTGGGTATACACGCCGCGCTTTGCCGTCGTGAGCGTCAGCGGGTATTCGGGGTCGATTGTCGGCCTGCTCCAGATCGGCAGAGCAGGCTGGCCGGCCTCCGCCAGAAGGGTGGAGTGGAATTCCACGCGACGCGTCGGTGTGCCAAAGCCTTTCGCTGCACCTTGGGCGCTCACTTGTGCGTAGCCACGCTCAGGGTGAGCGATCGGCAAGGTCACGCCGCCGGGATTGCGCCGCAGTTCGTCGAGATGCAGCCCACTCGGCGCAAGCCGCAGGTTCCACGCCTCCTCGGTAGAGCCATGCCACAGCGGGTCCTCGAAGCCCATCCGCCGGGCAATATCGCGCACGATCTCGTAGTCGGGCCGTTGCTCGTCCGGCGGGCTGACCACGGCAGGCCGGAACTGCACATGCAGCGCGCTTGTCTCGTCGAGCTCGAAGCCGGGCCTGAGGGACGCATGCTCCCACGGCAGCGTGACCGGCAGCAGATAGTCCGCACTGTCCGCCATCGGCGTCATCCGGACATCGCAATGCACCCTGAAATC
>Ga0068853_100001297_pt1 | contig 17944 bp, 7 predicted proteins | sample KBSCornC32_FD_65655 | JGI IMG/M metagenome (GOLD analysis project Ga0068853, IMG submission 65655) | Corn rhizosphere microbial communities from Kellogg Biological Station, Michigan, USA - KBS Corn C3-2 | ecosystem: Host-associated > Plants > Roots > Rhizosphere > Soil ...
GTCGCCGATCACCAGCGAGTCCCAGGCCCTTTTTTCGCGGATCAGCCGCGCGGGGAAGGTGCTGTTGAAGTGAGGCGGCGACGGACGGCCCAATAAAAATACGTCGATATAGTCCTGCGAGATGATGATCCTCCCGCTCATGACCGGCTCGCCATACGGCACCTCTTCCAGCCATAGTATCTTCTTTTGCCCAAGGAAATCCTCGGGACCGAACAACGACTGCATCGCCAGCCGCTGCCTCCTGTCCTCTCCCGCCAGCAGGAACAGCGCCGTCTCTCCCGTCGGCAGGAAGCTGCGGGAGTTCTTTCCCCGCACACCCCCCAGCTTGGGAAAATTGCCCGCACCCGGTATCTTACTCTCTATTACTTCGTCAAACAGCTCGGGCTGGAAATGAGGCGCCAGCGCGATCAGCAACAGCGTGGCCTCGCCGACATTCAGTCCGTTGTCCAAAATAAATTTTCCCAGCGGAAGATGCCACCCCGACGGATGGGGCATCAGCGGCAGCGAAGCGTCCGCCTCCAAACCCGCCAAACCCGCCGAACCCGCCGAACCCGCCGCACCCGCGAAACCCGCGGAACCCGCCGCACCCGCGAAACCCGCGGAACCCGCCGTACCCGGAAAGTAATCATTCAACCGGCTCCGGATCAACTGCTCTAAATACATAAACTCTGGAAGACTATTCATACTCTACGAAGGTGTTTTCGAATCAATGACATTAGGACTCATACCACTGCCGCAGCAGCTCCAGTGATAGCTGAGCCCGTGCGGTATCGCCGGTGAGGTGTTGCCGCCAAGCCGGGGATCCTGTTCGCTCGACAACAGCGCACCCGCGGCGGTTTTGGGATTGTTGCGTATCATATGGTCCGGGATCTCCGACTCGCCGACATTGTCGTGGTAGGTGGCCGCCGCAGCCCAGACGGCAGACCCATAGGTGTGGGCCGTATGATCCCGCGTTTCGACGTTGAAGAAGAAGCTGTCTGCGTTCTCGGGCGTGATCTCGGTGGAATTGGGCTCCACCCGCCAGACCTCGTAGTAGTGCAGCGGCATCTTTTTCTTCAGCGAAATGGGACGGTTGTGGCAGTCGAACGCGAGCGCCATGATCGTGATGTCCTGGACGATATATCCGCCCTTTGGCGACGAGTTTTTGGACAATTCCCAGTTGATCCCCGACTTCAGGTCGCTGCACCCGTCGTTGACGAGATAGGATGGTTTGGCCGCCAGCGACGGCGGCGTACTGGCCGGGTTTGCCCTGGCCGCGGACTTCACGGGCTGAGGATTAAAGAACGCTTTCTCCTTTTTGTCCCCGGTACTCTTGTCCGCGGGCCCCCCGCCACGGATGGCGCCGGACTTGCTGCTTCGGTAACTTCTGCTTCTGAACATGTTGAGATTTATTTATTGAACGCTCCCTCCACGGTACTAAAACGGCGTTCGCGGTGGTATTTATTGATATCCGCCGTCGGATAAAGAACCAGCGCCTGCCGCTGAAACTCCTGGATCAGCGTGTCCTCGCTGCCGATAGAATGGGTCGGCGGGAAAAGGAAGGCCTGCAGGGCGGTATAGGCAGCCAGCGCCTCCGGACCGGCAGCCGTGGCCGCGGCCTTGTCGATGGTAATTGGCTTCGGTTTTTTCTTGTGTTTTGTGTGTGGGTGGGGGGCCGGTTGTGGTTTTGGAAAACTATCCACAAGCGTCTTCAGCAGTTCGGCCGTCTTTCCCTTCGGATCAGTGCCCGGGTCGAGGGCGCGCCACAGCGAATACTGCACCCACGCAGGCCGGTTCACGCCGAGCATGATGGCATTGGCCACCGCCTTCTCGGAGGAGAGGAAATCACCCACCGTGGAAGTATTGTCAGGCGCGGTAACAAGTACCTTGTGTTCGGCGTCCGCCTCGAAGCTCGCCGTTTCATTCCCCGGCTTATAGCCCCTGCCAAGCCTGCCCTTGCCAGTCGCACCCGGCCAGACGGTGTGGGACTTGAACTCGGTGATCCAGTCGTGTGCCGCCACCAGCTGATACGTTCTCAGGTCTGTATCCGACCCCAGCACGCCGTGCATGGCCGTTTCGACCTGTCCACCCGTGGCGCGGTTCCCGTTGAGCGTGATGAAACCGTCCTTGTCTATATCCAGGCCTTCGTTGGTGCAGGCCGCCCAGGCGTCGATATATAGCTTCTGTTCGTCCGTCCGGTCTTTTGCCTTCGTCTTTCCGGCTTCCGTCGCCCTGTTCTTCAGATTCAGGAAGAACATCGCGAGGCTCGACGAGGCATCTTTTTTGTTTCGCAGCATCCCCCACTGAAATATCCCCAGACTCGCCATGATGTCCCCCGATGCCGCGCCCCCGCTGGTGGAGCCAAAACCTCCTTCGATGGTACTGACGACTCCGAGAGTGGTCAGTTCAGGCTCGATGTCCCCTTTCAGGTTGTCCGGGAGCTTATCGCCCTGATCGGTCATCACCTTTTGCTGGGCCTTCGTGGACCTTGCCGTGACCCATCTTGCCTTGTCCGCGCTCTCCCCATGCTTATGAAAGGACATCAGCGTCCACGCCTGCCCGTTGCTAAGACTTATGATGGAACCCTGCCCGATATCGGATCTGATATCGCCGGGCAGCTTGTCGAACTCCGTCGGAGCAACGACGCCCTTGTCGGAAACGCTCAGCAGCTTGTCGCTAAAACTTCCGGCAGCCGAATCAAAAACCACCGTCCTTGCGTGCCCGCTATTTTTAAGATGGACCGACTTGCTGTCGCCCACCGCCGCCGCGTCCGCCATTTCGGTCGCCGTCACCTCCCTGATCCTGACGATCGGGCTGTCCCCATTCTTCGCGCCGCCCTTCAGCCTCACTACACCTACAGCCGCCTGGTCCGCCGAAACAGTATCTCCCTTCTTATTCACAAAGACGAATTGTTTACCATCCTGCAAAAGACCTACCCGGTGCTCATCACCCATCGAGGCGTCATTAAAAAGCCCGCCGTCCCTGGCTTCGAAGAAGACGGGCTCCGGCTTTGGCGCCGCCGCGTGCCTGTGGTGCGTATGTGTATGCGGTTTGGCCTGAACCATCGCGCCCGACGCCCCCTGCTGTACGACGTGCGTCAGCTCGTGCGCGAGCAGGTGCTTGCCCGTCGAGCTGGATGGATTGAACTTGCCCGTGTTGAAATAGATATCGCTGCCATGGGTGAAGGCCTGCGCACCAAGCTCCCGGTTCATGCCGACGGCGTCGGAGTCCGTGTGAATATTCACTCCGCTGAAGTCCCTGCCGAAGGAGGACTGCATCTCGGACAGCGTGGCGGCGGGGAGGGGAGAGCCTTTGCCCCGGCTGCTGTCGACGCGGCCGGAGACCGAATCCGATGCCACACGCGAACCCGCAGCTGCAGCGGAGGGTGAACCCGGCTTCATTTGCATCCCCATCTTCTCCTCCTCCTCACAGTGGGCGCACTTCATCTGCACCTCCGGCTTCTCCCGGAGCTCGCGGTCGCGCCTCATCCGCTGGTCGTTGGTGGCGAAATTCTCGTCTTCCTCCGGCGTGGCAAGGCGCTGTATGCTGCTGATCTCCTGCCGCTGGATCGCGGGCTCGTCGTCCATGTCTTTTTTGCTGATCACTTTGTCGGCGACGCTGTCGGCCTCTTTTTCATATTTATCCCCGGCCTGGCCGATGGACAGTTTGGTCTGGAAAAATGGCGTTTGCTCTTTTTCCTGTACCGGCGCCTGGGGCGTAAAGAAGGCCTCCTGCTCCGGCGACTGTGTCGTCGAATACGCCGATTTTGTGCTCCGATAACTGCTGCTCTTATTCATCTTCGATGATTTTAAAGTTGATAGACCTCTACACTCAGATCGGTATCGTCCAACATTTCTACAACGGTATGACCCGTAAAATTGGCGATCAGCCTGATCAGCCCTTTCTGGTTCGCCTCAAGCCCGCTGTCGTACTCCGTCGCGCGGCCATAGTCCAGTAAAGTCCGGTCGCCGGATACGCTGTTGACCCTCGTCCTCTCCCCTCCGGAAAAGATCGAGTAGGCATAGGTGTCCGAGCCGCCGTCGATCAAAAAACATACAATGTCCCTTTCTTTGGACAGCGCCGCCAGGTCGAGGTCCAGACCGGACGGCTTCTCGCCCTGTTCAAAGGAGCAGGAGTATGGAATATCGCGTCCCAGGACGACAACCGCGTCATCCACACGGGCTATCCCGATCCCTTCAAATTCTCTCGACGTAGCCTCGTCCATAGTAGTGGTCCCTCCGTCCGACGCATCGGCGTGGCCCAGAATAGCCAGTATCTTTTCGTCGCCGATCGAACTCCCCTTTTTTATTAACAAACCACCCATTGAAATTCCCATATCGATAAGTTTTGATCATTATAGCCCCGACGGCCTTTCTATGTCTACTGCCATTGCTCTAAAGTTCGGCATTTTCTTGCCTCCGAATGCTTTTATGGCGTGTGGCCCCGACGGTCTCAGCCGGTCGAGCTCGCCTTTTCTTAGCCTGTCGTACACGATATCCTGCGTCCCTTTATTTTCTTCCGCGGTATCCGAGGACTTGAATTCTTTGTAGGCCACCACCTCGTCGCCCTTCAGCAGGACGGCGTCGAGCATCGCATAGTCTCCCGTCTCCCGTCCGTGGTCGTCCAGAATATTGATGCGCACTTCTCTTATTACTTCATAAGTTTTTCCATACACTTTCGTTTTTGCGGCGGCCCAGGCTTCGCCGATGATATTGTTCTTCTGAATGGTGACGAGGTCTGTATTCTCAAACATTTCCCGGACCATCCTCCATTTCATTGGGTCAATCGCCGATTCGTCCGGCGTCAATATCTGTTGGAGTATATCGTCAATATGGGCGTTGACGTATGCCCTTGCCTGGTCGCCCGCTTTTTTGCCCTTGAGGGCCTCACCGATAAATACCTTTATTTTTTTCCCTGTAGGCGTTTCCTTCGTCTCGACCTTCCGGACCTTGTCTCTGAATATTTTTCTGGCCAGCGCCTCTCCGCCCTTAGAGAAAGCTTCCTTCAGCTCGACCTCGAACTTCAGCTGCTCCCTGATCTGCGCAGGAGTGAAATGTCCCTCGCCCAGCTGTTCGAGCGCCTTTTTCATCTTCGCCAGTCCCGCTTCTCCCGGGTCTGCCTCGTTCAGCAGGTCAAAAATGTCGTTGCGGCTTCCCTTTGTGCGGGTAGCGATCAGCTCGAGGGCTTCCCTGAAGGCCTTATCATTGCCCGCCGGATATTTTTCCCGCAGATTGCCGACGTCGGCAAAGCTCAGAGCGTCCATTATGACATTTATGTCCTGGTTGTTGGCTCTTCTTCTCATGAGCAGCTCGGCCCCTTTGTAACTGCCCGGAGTGGCAAGTCCTTCCATCAGGCTGTCGAACCTGGGTTTGCCGAGTGCGGTCTGATCCTGGCTGAGGAATAAATTGAAGTCGCCAAGCACCGCGTTCGGATTGGGGTACCGGTCGGCGATATTGTGCATGACCTGCAGGATCGTGGCGTCGGGGACATTGGCCTGTCTCATTTTCTGCAGGCAGTGATCCAGATACGGTGGCCGGCCTCCCTCTTTCTGCCAGGCCGAAGGCAATGACTCCTCGAAATTCTTTGGCGCGGGTTTGACGTCCGGTTTTGGGTCCCCGCCGGGAGGCGGCTTTTTGCCGGAGCCCGGTGCGTCGGGATCGGTGTCCTTAACAGTGCCGATCAGCTTCATTTTTGCGCGGATAAAGGGTGGCGCTTCGTCGGTAATGACCGTCTTCCCGCTGACCTTTTTTATCCAGCCGCGCTGCTCCCAGGTATGCCAGGTCACACCCGCGGTCTTCGCCTTGAAATGTTCGAAGACTCCGCGTCCCATACTGTAGGCCGACACGGCCATCATAGCACCCTGCTGTATCGCCTCGAGGTTGACCTGCGCCAGCAGTTCATCTTCCTCCGCCTTTGGCAGGTGCATCGCTCTTATCGCGTTGGCGTCTTCCTTGACCTTTTCATGGATCAGCCAGGTATTGGCGCCAATATTCACCGCGTCGTAGATGAGTACCAGACCCCTTGCCTTTTCGATCGTCATCATCAGATTGACCGATCTCGAGATCACCTGCGTCAATTTTATTGCGGTTCCGGCGGCGAGGAAAACGCCGGCGATGATGTTGATGATATCCAGCGATGTCTCGGCATCCCATTCAAAGGTTCCTTTCTCCCTTCGCTCCTGGATATTCCTGATGGACAGATAGGCGCCCGCCACACCGACTGCTACTCCGAGCACTGATATCGCTGCAGCGGCCGCGGGCGATAGCAGACCACCCGTGGCGACCACGCCGGCCACCAGCAGCACCAGACCCAGCGCGGCTACGGCCATTTTCAGATAGTCCGTCCACTTTGTATACGAGTCGAGGTTACCCTGGAAGTCAGTACCCGGTACCCGATAGATGATCCTTCCTTTTCCGTAGTGGTGGCTGCCCGCAAAATTGTGGAATGCGCTGGCGATTCCGTCCCGTTCACCACTGGCCTTGTCACTGGCTTCGACAGTATCGCCGACGTAGATCATATCCCCGGGTTTGGGTGCATCGAAGGTCACGTCCACCAGTTTCATCTTGTATTTCCCCTTTTCCGGTTCTGCATCGGGGTGGTAGCCTGCCAGCATGATCAGCGGAACCAGGTTGCCGTCTTTCTCCTTGACCAGCCCTGCCACTACCCGGTAGACGGGCGATCCGCCTTTAAAAGCCTCACCCGCCGTGATGGTCCGCTTCCTCAGTTTCTTGATATCCTGCTCCTGGTTGGTGAGCATGGTGATATACTCTTCGACGGCATGCTGGTCGCCGTATTTGTTTTCGGGAAAGGTCTGACGGATCAGGGCAAACAATTCGTACAGCACGTGGTCCTCTTTTTTCAACTGTATCATAAAGGGGTCGGCCGTTTTGCTGCCATAGTAAGGATCCCCTTTTTTGCGATACTTTTTGATAAATTCGAGGAGCCTGTTGGCATCTTTCAGCAGGTCTCTCGTACCGTCCAGGTCCTTCTTCGTCAATACCAGCAGGTCGGTCGTCTCCCGATTCTGCAGCCTGGCGATCTCTTTTTCGAGTGCGGCTTTTGCGATCGGGTCCTTTTCTGCCGCGGCCTGTTTCTTCAGTCTTTCGATCTGGTCCGGGTTCTCGAACGCCGAGCCCCTGGCCAGGTCCACGGCTGTAGTGACGAAAAATGGAAATCCCGCTGTGCTCGGAGGCTGGACATAGTCTTTTTTATAGGAAGGCACGGCCTTGCCCATGAGCACGAAATCGCCGAGGCCCAGCGGCTCCATATTGATCCTCCTGTCAGGGTCCTTATCCGGCTGATAGCTGTCCAACGGGTCTCCGAGGTTTTGCGGAGAGTTCTTTACAAATTCATTGGTGAGATTTTCCATATCCCCGGGGCTGGCTCCGGCGTCCTGTACCTTTTTGAGGGAGGTGGGCATCTTGAACACCTTCCAGGAATGATACAGTTTCATGCCCGTGTCCATGGCCATGACGACGCCGTTCAGCAGATTGGCGCCGTGTACCTCGGAGAAATCCGTGACCATGACAAATCGGTTGTGGGCAGTGTCTACGGTCGAGTGATCCGGATTCAGGTCGGTCGCCCGGATAAAGGACGGGAAGGGCGGCAGCATCTGGATGGCGTCTTTGGGAATATTGTATTCGTTGGCAAAAGTCGACAGCAGCCGGACCCTTCCTGCGGATTGTGTCCTGGCCTCAGCGGCCATATCCCCGTGCTTGTGGGCTACCCCGATAAAGGCCATCGTTCCGCCCAGGCTTCTCAGTGCTACCGGAGGCTTGCTGGTCTTGTTGGGGCTCTGGTCTTTGTCTATTTCCCAGAGAAAATAATAAGCAAGCTGCGTATCCGGATTCTGTGAAAGAGATGCGTCCTTCCGGATCTCTTCGAGAAGAACGACCTCGTCGTATATCGGCTGGAATATCTGGTTGATCGTGGCAAGGCCCATATCCGCATCGTCCTGGCTCTTCGATTTTCGGAAATCCTCCAGTGCTTTCCCATAGTCATCCAGTAAGGGGATATACTGTGACATCTGCACATTAAAGACTTCTCTGCTATACCATTTGGGCAGCGGATATCCCGTCTCCCTGAAAGTCTGGACGATATCGGCCCAAAGGCTTACGTTGTTGACTGCTCGCCGGATCTTTTTCCTTTCGTCATCCGACAGCTTTACTTCCAACCCTTTTTTCGTAAGGAACGCTTCAAAATCGAGGAAGACAGTTATGCCAATATAGAGATCCTTCATCCTTTCTCCCTGTATCGCGTCTTTGGTATCGCCGAAATGTCCAAACCGCTGAATATCCTTGTCGCCAAGAAGTATCCTGGCCATCGGCGCCACCAGGGATTCGTCGTACTTGTCGTCCACGAGTTTCTTCAGGATGACACCCAACAGCTGTGGGAGTTTTGGTCCGGGCTGGAAACTGGCGTCCGGAGAGACGACAAAGGTCACATACCCAAGGTTGCTCAGATCGAGCGTCGAATTGGGGATGAACTGATAAAAATCCTTATCGATCTTTTTCTCTGGCGTCTTCGCCTGGGGAGCAGGCTGTCGTTGTATGGCCGTCGGGCTGCCCCCCTGCTGCACCGTATGGGTCAGCTCGTGGGCGAGCAGGTGCTGGCCCGCGCTGCTGCCGGTATCGTATTTGCCCTTGTTGAAATAAATATCGCTGCCATGGGTAAACGCCTGGGCCGAGAGCTCGTTGCTCATCTGCACGGCCGAGTCGTCCTGGTGGATACGTACCTTGCTGAGGTCGGCTCCAAGGGAAGATTCCATTTCTTCCATCGTATCGTCAGGCAGGGCCTCGCCTCGTCCCCGGTTGGAGCTCAGCCTGGTTTCCAGAGAGGGCGCGGCTTTCGGAGCAGGAGCAGGAGCAGCGGCAGGCGCGGGGGCGGGGGCCGCAGCAGGCGCCGGCGTATCAGCCTTTTTCTGGACCACCGGACCGGACGCGCCGGGGACAAAAAAGTCCTGCGCTGCCTCCTTGCCGAAGAAGGGCGCATTTACTTTGGCCGGCGCGGCCTTTGGTGATGATTCTGCTGTCTTCATTTCACGTCCCATTTTGCGTCGGCCTTCCCCGTGGCGGCCTGTATCTCCGGTCTGGTCAGGGCGTCCATCGCGGCGACAAACATTACATAGTGTCCTCTTTTTACAGTATTACCCCTGGACATGATATTGGACGAATCCGTGATCTTTAGTTCGTCGGCGGCATCCTGCCCAATAAGATCTTTCACCGGATCGTAGTGCGTCGGCTTGTCTCCAAAGAATTTCGCCCTCGCCCCCGGGATATCGGGTTTGGTGTCGACATATTCATCGCCAAGACCGATCATATGCCCAAATTCATGGGCCGCTACATTCTGTTTATCGGTTTTCGGTTTGGTACTGTCCGATCTGAAAACGCCGACGCTCACCCGCCTGAAACTGGCGTCGTTCGTAGCCTCTTCCTTCCCCGCCGCCAACCCGATAGTAAGGCACAGTCCCGGCAGCCCGTCCAGCTCTTTACTCACCGAATCCATCCTCCGCTGGCTGAGCGCCTTGTTATAGGCGGCGCTGCCTTCCGCGCTTGCCCTCCCGGTATACTGCAGCGAGAAGGTGCAGTCATTCGGGTCTTTTGCAGGCGGGATCGTAGCGATGAAATCCCTGATCTTTTTTATCGCCGCCTGACAGTCGGTGTTGAGGTCGGCCTTGTCAAAATCGAAATTCCCGACGTCCTGGAGAAAATCGGGTTCATTCAGCTTAGTATCCTCCGGCACCGTCGGATCGCGGAGATCCATTCTGGCCTGGTGGGTGGTGATGGCGCCCGCGGGGGCTGCCTGACCCGTCACCCTCGACCGGAATCGCTTTTCTTTGGCGCCGGGTTTGACGACGTGAATGACGGTATGGGCGTCCGCGGCCTTTGCTTCAGGAACCGCGGTCACGTCCACATTGGCCTTGTATTTGGAGAATCCGGGCTCGTCGAGCGTGAGCAGGTGCTTGTTGCTCCATCCGTCGTGGATACTTTTTACAAAATCGGTTTCGAACGTCGTCTGTTCCGGCTTCGTAACGGCCCTGGGGAAATCGAAGAACACATGATGCGTAATAAAGAGGGTCCCCGTCGCCGGCTCGGGCCCGACTACGGCGTACTGCGAGTTGAAGAAGCCAAAATTGTGAACGAAATTATTGACCGAAAACTCGGGAGTGCTCGTCTGTGGCTGCCGTTGAATGGTGAAAAAAGGTTCTCCTCCTCCTCCCTGGTCTTTTTGAAAGAAGGGCTGCCCGGTCTCCCTGGCCGGGGCTTTTGCCGAAGTGCTTGTATGTGTCGCATCGGAAGCCTTCATAACTACCAGTCGAGATGAATGGCCTGTTGCAGCCAGGGTAATTTGATAATACTCATATTCCACGGCAGGGGATAGGTGCGCACCAGGATATCCACGGCGTGCTTCTCGATGACCAGCTGCAGCTTGTCGTTCTTCGGACTCAGCTTGCCGCCGCGGGTAAGAAAATTCGCCCGCAACCCCTCGACCGTTATATTTTTCACACCCCAGTGACCGAGCAGGCCTTCCAGCAGGGAGTCGGCCTCCTGAAGCTCTTCGGGGGTGATGACAGACTGTTTCTCTACCGGGTATTCCAGCGGGCAGCCGCAGAGGACCTTCGCGGCCGTCAGTTCGAACTCCCCGGCAATCGTGCGGCCCGTGGCGAGATAGTGCAGCAGGTGGATGGCTTTCTGCCGCGCTTCGTCGGCGATGAACTTGCCGCCGGCGAGCAATCCGCTGAGCCTGAAAAGATGGTTCAGGAAAGGGTGGGTAAGGATGACGCCCGCATTCAGCAGGAAGAGACCTTCCTCCGGCAGTTGTTCGATGCTGAGATGGGTTGGTAGGGTGGGCGGTACCAGTATCGCCTTCACGGGGCTTGTGCCTGTAGCCGCGTCGACGGCCAGCGGCGCCATGCCGGCAGAAGAGCTGGTGTCCCCGACTGATCCTGCTTCAACGCCGCGATGGGACAACTTAGCCACTGGCAGATCAGAAGCCGGCAACAACGGATATTCTCCGGTGGCGGGGGGGGCTGAAGGTTGGAGGGGCGCCGAAGGCATGGGAATATCTCGGAGACCCGAAGGGGCGTCTGATATCCGCGGGTCGGCAGACCCTTCGACGGCAGGCGGCTGAGGCCCTGCGGGCGGCGACACGATATCTCTTGCAATAGGATGCGTCGTCAGATAGTCCTGCAGCTCCGGCAGATATTTCGGATAGTCGGTCCAGTAGTGCGTCAGCAGCCGTTGCGCCAGCATCTCCGTGCTGGCCTCCTTTCCAAGACTTGCCGCCAGCATCAGCGCGTCCTGCCAGGCCTTCTCCGGCGTGGGTATGACCAGCCTGGGCTGGTATTCCACTGTCTCCAGATTCACCGCATAGATCAGCAGGCGGCGCAGCTCCTGGAGTGTTTGGGGCAGGGGAGACTGCACCACGGTGGTGAGTATCTCCGTCAGCCGCATCAGAAACATATCGTCGTGCTGCAGCGCGATACGCGCGAGCGTCGCGGGCTGATTGGTCAGAAGGCTCCGGACGCGGGTGATGGCGGGGTAGTCGGTAGCCAGCGTCTCGAGCACCTTGTTCTCCCATTCCGGGGTCACGCGCAAAAGGCTCCAGGGCAGGTAGCCTTTCTCCATATACGATATCCACTGTTCGAAGGCGTTATGACGTGTGCTGAGGCGCTGTACACCACCGCCCTTTGCCCCCCGGGACCGCGCGCCTGATGCTGCCCTCCCGGAGCCACCGGCAGCAGTCTCCCGACCGCCATCGGCGCCGCCCACTGTGCGGGTGATATCGGGCGAACTGAGCTTTTCGATCAGCCGTTGTTTCAGCAGCCGGTCGTCGAAATCCCTTCTGCTGAACTCTCCCAGGTCAAGCACCAGCCTGTCGATGAACATGACCTCGTCTTCCCCCGCCAGCTGGTCGAACCATTTTTCGAGTACGGGCAGCAGCGACTGATAGTACTGGTCGCTCAGCCTGTTTTGCAGGTCGAACGGTGGCTGGTGTCCGTCGAGGGTCAGCTCGAGCAATTGGCGGCGAATGATGTGGTCCATGGGTTATTGATTTTGTGGATGAGGCCAGCAGTACAGCTCGCTCACCTGCTCCGAGAAGGCAGGCAGTGCGTCCCAGCGGGTATTGAAAAGGTATTGTATGAAGTCACAGCCATTGTTGTTGGCGAGCCAGCCTTTGTATCTTGTCTCGAACTGATGACAGTCCTTCGGGTCCAGCCACAGTATCCGTAACAGGACGTGCGCCGGCGCCTCCCTGTACAGTGCATTTTCGAGAACGAGTTTGTTGTCCGGCGGATAGAACTTTTCCGGCCAGGCAGGAAGCACCACGGTGGCGATAAAGGACCAGGGGTCGTTGCCGGGTATAAAGGACGGGCTCACCGCCGGCGCGCAGGGGTCGGCATCCGCGTCGGGTAAGGTCCACTCGTAGCTGCATGCCGGCGGCGTGCCGCAGTAGGCGATGCCGAGACAACCGCAGTCCGCCTTGTCGCTGTGACGCAGCAGGATATGTTCTATCAGATGTAACCCTTCGGTATTGACGGCCTTCTTCATGCGGCAGACGGCTGCGATTACCGGTTCGCGCGCATTGTAGGACTGGGGACACACGGCAATGATCTTTTCAGGGTCCAGCAGGAATATGCCAAAACTCCGGCAGTCACAGCTGAACCCGGGCAGCAGATTCGCGGCGACCGACAGCAGGGGCAGAGCGCCGTTCAGCGCCGTCTGCGCGTTGGCCTGGCTGTCATATGTCTCTGTGCCGATCCATGCCTCGGGCATATCCGGCAGGTCGATCGCTATGGACCAGCGACCGTCGGTGCCCTGTACGACCGACTGCGTGCCCGTCTGTCCGGTGAGCTGCGCGATAGCCGCGTCCCGCTGCCCCGGAGTGGAGTAAGTGTAGGGATGCTCCAGCACCGGCAGACTCCCAACGACTAAGTAACTATTGGAACAATCCGCTTTTCTGTAGTCCACGATGGTACCCTCTATACGCAGCGCCGCTATGAACACATCCACACCCGCCCAGGCCGCGTCTTCCGTCATAAATCGCCCCGCGCTCGCGGCGAGCACTTCGGCAACATAGATCCGGAACACCCCCGCAGTCGGGCCCTGCTCCGTAAAAAGATTGACCGGAGCCCGCAGCAGACTCATCAGATACGCGAAGTCCAGCTGGGCGTCCGCGATCGTCTTGTGCTGACAGGCGCATTTCAGTACAAAAGGAGTCGTATCGGGAATGGTAAGACTACAGTAATACCCATCCCCCGATCTTTTTATCGGGTAGGCCCCCGCCATCGCGACGAGTCTGGCGATCACGTCCGCGTCAGCCCCGCCCAGCGAGACCTTTGTCTCCTTTGGAACAAATACCAGCGGGCCATCCGGTGGATTATTGCTGAAGACCTCCGTGAGACTGATCAGCGGGCCGTAGTTGCTGTCCTTTGCCGCGTCTTCGAGCAGTGTGAGATAGACGTCCTTAAAAGCCTGTTTGGCCTCGTCCTCTGAGGGATAGCCCTTCACGCTTTCGAACAGTATCAGCTGCCTGCCGGAGGAATAATAATAGTTATGACTCTTTATCAGCCAGTGATAGCCGAAGACTCCCGTCACGGGGTCCCGTCTTTTTCGGGTGATCCTGCCGTCCACGCATATCTCGAGGTATTTGATCCCCTGTGTGATCAGTTCGGAGAGCCTTTCCTTCGCCGCATCGGCGCTGGCCTGGTCGGGATAGTCCAGCGTGACGAAGGCGACGCGCTGGTCGACGTCCACGCAGAGCCAGGTGTATTGTCCCTGCTGGCTGACCGGGTCCATCTGTATCTCCGTATAGTCGGCGGGGTTCTCCGACCCGACGGCTTTTTGTATATCCTTATATAACTGTAGTCCCGAAGTGTCGGCTGTACCCACCTCGACTACACTGGCGAGGTCCTCCGGCTTGCTCCACAGCGCGCGCAGCGCCTCCATAGCCGCGGCCGAACTCTCAAAATCCGCCTTACTGTCGAGGGTGACCCGGCCTGCATCCTCATAGCCCAGATAAAAATGGAATTTCCAGCGTGAAGGCTCGCTGCCGGTCTGCACCGTATACAACTGCCGCCTCACCTGGTCCTGTATCTTCGCGGCAAGCGCGGCGGACTCGGCCTGTGCCTGCCCGGTCGCATAACCCGCCTGTTTGCGTCCCGCATTGGTGATCCAGACGGTGCAGCTGCCGGCCTTATCCTCTTCCACATAATAGTTAGCTGGCACCGTTAGCAGCAGGAGCAGCTCTTTCGCCTGAGCCGTCGCCGCCTCCCGGGTGTCGAAATCCTCGACGGCCTGGAACCTGAATCCGTTGCTGACCGGCTGAATATTGTAGGTAAACCGATCCGGCTTGTCGGCGATCTTGTCGTCGATATCGATCCTGAATGCGTCCTGGTCGATATACTGTTCGACGTCTGTAGCCATCGTATTCCGGGTGAGGGTATCCGTTGTCCGGGTACTGGCGCGTTTGGAGTAGTCGACGAGCTTCGTAGTCTGGACAAAGGCGCTCGCGAAGACGTCGCGTGGCGAAGGCCGCTGTCCGAACAACGCGGCCATCCGGTCTGCGATCGTATTGGCGTATTCCTCGGTCGGATACCTGTCGGCAAGCGTGCCGTTCCCCGCGGTGATCGTGCCGTTCCCCACCGTGATGGTGCCGTCCGCGGCGACCGTATAATTCGACCGGTCGGCCATCGCCTTCAGCAGCGCTGCAGACGCCTGCCGCGCGGCGTCTTCCGAACTGAACCGCTCCGGCGGGCTAAAGAAGACTTTGCTCCCGATCTTCAGGGAGAAGCTATACTGCGGATCGGTCCTGCTGACGATAAAATTGCAAAGGCTATGGCGGCTCCCGACAGGCGCGCCGATAAGGCCCTTCCACTTCTTTTCAAACCCTTCGGCCTGCCCGCGTGTGCTGGCAAGTACGGCATAGTTGGACAGGTATCTCTCTTCCGCCCCGTTGATATCGCCGGGCCGGTACTGCAGCAGCGCGTAGTCGGTAAACCGTTCCGCAAACCGCGACAGCAGATGGTCGAGGAAATACTTACGGCGTTTCGTATAAAGTGCCGGGTCTTCCAGTTCTCCCCGCAGGACGGTCTTGAGGTCGATGGTCCTGTAGTCGACCGTGAAGGTAAATTTGTCGCCCGCGATGCTGAACAGCGAATAGAGCGAATCTCCCATTCCGTTACCCACAACATAGGCCGCGTGTTTGCCGGCGTCCGCCGCATTCGCGAAAGTCCGGCGGCTCACGAGCACCATATCGGCGGCAGAAGTCGTGATCGTATAATAGTAACAGTCCTGAAACTGCAAAATATTTACAACACCGCGGCCCTCGGAGAGATCTGTCTTCAGCACAGTGATGGCATTCTGCATGTCCTCCCAATTATTATAATCCAGCGCCGCCATATCGGCGGGGGCTGCCGTCTGAAGAGGCGCCGCGGGAAACACCAGTGTCGTCCCCGAACTCCCCAGCAACGCCGCCAGATCACTGCTCACATAATTCCCCCAAAGTTTCCCCACGTCCGGCACATAATTCGGACCATCCGGGTCGTCCCCGTTGTCCAGAAAATTCAAAAAATAACTCGATCCCCCGCCGCGACCCATGGAGAAAAGCTCGCGTATATTCGCCAGCTGCGCCAGATAGTCCGCCAGCAGCTGGTCAAAGAACAGCAAAAAGCCTTTCAGCTGAAGCGCCCATGCCTGTCTCGCCTTAGGCGCATCTGCCGGAACACCTTCCCTGCTGATGCCATACGCGTATGGAAAATCGTTCTGTATGGAATAATAGTCGCCCAGGTCAGCCCGGTAGTTGCCCTTCGGAAAGGGCAGGTCCAGGTTGGGTAGCAACGAGCTGAATAAATTCTTCTTCGCCGCTGCCGCCAGCAGGGCCTCATACTGCGTCGGGTCAAAAGGCACCGGCTTGCCGTTCCGCATGAACTGCAGGCTGCAGCAGGACACGGTAAAATCCACCACATTGTTCTCCGGTACATTGAACTTCCATCCCCCGCGGGCCGCGCTGCCACAGGGCTTCCACTGCAGGTCGCGGATCGTCCTTATCCCCGCGACATCGAACAGCGCCTTATACATATCGGAAAGATGTATCTCCTTCTTCAGCTGTATCTGCTGCAGCTCGTCCGTGTCGATAAAACCGTGGCTCACGCTGGTGGCATACGGGCGCCCCGCAAAGACGGCGTCGATCGGCCGGCCCTTGTCCAGCAACTCCTGCAGCGTATAAAAATGCGGTGATGGCGAAAGGAAGGCACCCAGCGCCGTCATCATATCCAGATAGACCTGTACCGGATCTGCATCCACAGCCAACTCTATGATCGCAGCGACGCCGAGCGGCAGTTTACCCATCACGACGACGTCGGCCAGGTCCTCGCAGAGATTGCGGTGCGCGCGCATGGCAGCCTTTACAGCGGCGACGACTGCCGCCTCATCCGCGCCGTCTTCCAGCTCTATACTAACGTGATAAAGACCATTCAGGTTCCCAGGCTTCCGGCCCTCCGGCAGACAGTTATCCGGCTGGTCCAGCGCCACTTCCAGCCAGGCGTTGCGGACACCGTCGATGTCGGACAACAGCTTGCGGTAGTCGACGATCGTCAGCGGGTTGCAGGCGAGTATCTGTGCGGGTGAATAAAAATTGTCATCGGTCACGCCCTCCCCACCCGCATCTGTCCCCGCCGCGGCCGGATTGCGCGCAAATATATCCGCAGCAGGCAACTTAGCCCGGTAGTCCAGGTCCAGCAGGGCATAACACAGGGCTTCCAGTATCGTAATACCCGGATCGTGGACATTATAGTCCGTCCAGAGTTTTCCAGTGAGATTCCCAAGATGGGTGATCCCTTCGTTGCGGAGGTCGTTGAAGTCGAGGTAGCTAGTCATGCTATTAAATTTTTGCGCCCCATTTCGGGCAATCATCCTGGACGATCGTTATGTCAATATCCCCGCCTATCAGTATCGAACGCGGCGTCATCGGAAATATCTCCGCCTGGTCGGAGGGCACTAAAACAACCTCATCTTCTTCATGCCTCCACTTCCAGTCGAGAACATAGTCGAGATAGTCCCGGGTCTCTAAGAAGCGAATGACGTCCGACCGGTTGACCACCTGACCAAAACGGAGTTTGTCAAATTCTCCCACCGCCCACGGCGCCATGAACTCCCGTATATCGTCGCTCAGCCGCTGTTGATAAAACACAGGGTCCTTCCCCCGGACCAGCTTCACCTGCAACACAAAATCCACCTTCTCGTACCGGGGATTCATCGCGCGGAACCGGACAAAAGGCGAAGTCACCTCCTGCATCTTCTGCTCCAGCTGCTCCAGCAGACTCAACGGCGCGCGCGGCTCGAAGCTCGCAGCAGCCTTCAGCTGGTTGAGGTCGGGGATGACGGCCATCAGCACGTAACCAGGCGCCATCGGATAGTCATTCGCGTATTTGTGGGCATTGAGCCCGATGCTGTGGTTGATACACTTGGCTTTGAACAGCTGGGGGAAGGAATCGAGCGCTATCCGCTCGTAGTCACAGCGCTGGATCGCCCGGCCCTTGTGCCGCAGGGTCTCGCTGACGCGGACATAAAAGTACCCGTCCGTCTCCGGCACCCTGCCGCCAAAGGAATCGTATGGCTGGTCGACCTTCTTCACATTCGCGTCCGCCACCTCCAGCTTGTTCAGCGAGCCGGCGGCCAGCGGCCCCGTCAGCCTCGCCTCGTCATCGCCCGGTGTATCCGTGAACGTGGCGCGTATCGCCTGCGTATACACCTGGAAGGTCTCGGCGACGATCTTGCTGTTGCTGCCGATAGCCGCCTTTATCCAGGAGTGACCGGAGGGCATCACAGTATTGTCGTCGGTAATATTGTCGGGTATCGCAAACTTTATGATACCCGAGGTGGAGAGCTCGTCCGTTGCGTCGTCCAGCACCTCAAAACCTTTCCGCAGCGGCTTCCAGACATTGTGTTCCAGATAGCTCCATTGG
>Ga0068853_100001298_pt1 | contig 17942 bp, 13 predicted proteins | sample KBSCornC32_FD_65655 | JGI IMG/M metagenome (GOLD analysis project Ga0068853, IMG submission 65655) | Corn rhizosphere microbial communities from Kellogg Biological Station, Michigan, USA - KBS Corn C3-2 | ecosystem: Host-associated > Plants > Roots > Rhizosphere > Soil ...
CATCGAAGCGAGCGGGTCCCAGCACCCGGGAGGCGCAGCTTTGCCGCGCCGGCGTCGTCGGCCTGCTCTGGGGTGGGCCCGCGGGAGGGGCCTCCCGTCCCGCGTCAGCAGCCATGCAGCAGCATCATCTCGGCGCTGAAGCCGGGACCGAAGGCGGCGAGCAGCCCATGCGCCCCCCGCTGGGGCTTCCGCGTCGTCATCCACTCGTGCAGCACGAAGAGCACCGACGCGCTCGACTGGTTCCCGTACCGGCGCAGCACGTCCCACGACGGCTGCGTGGCCTGCCGCTCCAGCGCGAGCTCCTGCTCGAGACAGCGCAGGATCGTCTTGCCGCCCGTGTGCAGGACGAAGAAGGACAGGTCGTCCCGGCTCAGCGCCCGGGTGGCGACCAGAGCGTCCACCAGCTCGCGCGCCCCGGCGCGCAGCACGTCCACCACCTCGCGACGCAGGATCGAGTGGAACCCGTCGTCGCGCAGCTCGAGCCCCAGGAGGCCGAGGGAGTCGGGGAAGAGATGGCTCATGGTCTCGATGATCTCGAGGCCTGGCCCTTGGCGCGGACCGAGGACCACGGCCGCCGCCCCGTCGCCGAAGATCGCGCTCGACACGATGTTGTCGTCGGACGCGTCGGCGAGCTGCAGGCTGAGGCTGGGGAGCTCGACGGCCACGACGAGGACGTGGCCTCCGGGGTGGCCCACCAGGAAGTCGCGCGCGCGCGCGAGCGCCGCCGCGCCCCCCGCGCACCCGAGCTGCGTCAGCGGCAAGCGGCGCACGTCGGCCCGGAACCCGAGGACGTTCGCCAGGTGGGCGTCCATCGACGGGATCATCACGCCGGTGCACGAGACCGAGATGATCATGTCGATGGCGTCGGCCGACACGGCGGCCTTCTCCATCGCGCGGGCCGCCACCTCCTCGCCCAGCGCGGTGGCGTGGCGCCGGTAGTTGAGCGAAGAGATCGTCGGTGTCGACGTCCCGAGCTCGGGCAGCGGCAGCGCGGCGTAGCGGGTGGCCACCGCCGCCCGATCGAAGGCGGCCGTGGCCAGGCGGAGGCGCGATTCATCGAGCTCCGCGCGCCCCAGCAAGTGCTCCTTCAGCTCCTGCTGCGACCAGAAGAACGGCGGAACGGCGGTGGCGGTGCCGAGGATGCACGCCTCGCCGGCGCTGGCCCCCCGGGACCGCGTGGCAGCCCGCGGTGACTCCTGCGACCGCGCCCCGACCGCTGACGACGTGATCACCGTCTCGTTCAACGCTCCGCCGTTCGGGGGGCCGCCATCTTCCAGTGCTGCTCGGCCGCGGCACCCGCCGGCATCAGGAGCGCGCCCACGGAACGCGAGCCGATCGCGCCGCAAAGCTCCTCGGCCACCGTCTCGATGCGACGCCCGTCGGCGGCGACGAGCAGGTCGAAGCCCTTTCGGGCGCGACATCTGGCGAGCTCGTAGTCGATGCCGGTCGATGGGCCGGTCACGACGGCAAGCGCGGTGTCACTGGTGGTCGCAGTCATCGGGCACTCTCCCTCTGTCTGTGGAAGGTAAGAAGGTCCGGGCCAGAGGGAAGGCCGGTCCGCTTTTTCGGGCCCAGACGGCGACGAAGGGACTGCACCCTTTGCACCGGGCTGGCCCGCGACCCGCACGCCACCGGGAAGGGGCGCTCCCCCCTCGTCCGTCGAATGCGTTCGTCGACGATGTCGTATTACGATGCGGCCATGACCGGTCCCGTGAGAATCTCGTCGCGCGCTCGCTCGCTTTCGCGCCGGCACCACCCCGGAAGGTCGGCGCTCGTCATGGCCGCCCTGGGGGCAGCCCTCGCCGCATGCAGCGGGAGCGGGCCGAGCGCCGGGCCCAAGCCGGCGGGCGGCGGGCCCGTCATCCTCATCGACATCGACGATCATGGCCTCGCCGGTCTGTGGATGGCGAATGCTCCCAACTTGAAGGGCCTCATCGCGAACGGGACGTTGGCCTATTCGCGGGTGGTGGTGCCGACCCACAGCAACCAGAACAACATCGCGCTCCTGACCGGCCAGTACCCGGAAGGTAACAACGTCCCCGCCAATTCGTGGCTGTCACGCGCCAAGAGCTTCGGTCCGCCCCTCAACCTGGTCGGGCTCGAGCTGGGCGACTACGCCGTCTGGACGCAAAACCCGCTGCTGACCCGGGGAGACAGCCTCTACGCGGCGGCCCGGCGCGCCGGCGTCACCAGCGCCTACTTCGGCGAGCTGCCCCCGTTCGAAGCGGGCGCCGACCTGGTGCACCTCACCATCGTCGGGCTCTCCTTCGGATCGTTCACGGCCAGCGCCGATCTCGGCCGCGCCCTGCTCACCGGCGTGCTGGGCTACCCCCAGACGGTCGTGAACGGCTACGTCTTCGACGGGCCGCCCGGCACCGCCGAGTCCTTCACGCACTTCACGCTGCGGGACGCCGCCGCCTTCGTGCGCGCGACCTCGGCCACCAACCCGATGCCGGGCTTGATGTTCATCTGGGACTTCATCGCGCTGGACGGGAGCCCCACCGACGTGACGGGCGCCGACGGCGCGTCCCTCATCGCGGCGGTCGAGGGCTACGACGTGGCGCTGGGCGATCTGCTGAGCGCGCTGCGCGAGAAGAACCTCTTCGGGGACACGAACATTCTCTTCACCCTGGATCACGGCAAGGTGAACACGACTCGACAGGTGGTGCTGGGCACGCGCGGCGGCGGCGACCCGGCCAAGCCCGCCGATGGCCAGCTGGCGGCCGCCGTCACGGCCATGGGTCCCGCGCTGGGGATCACCACCGCCGACTACGCGCTGCTGAACGAGGACGGCGACGCCCAGATCTACGCGCGCGTCCCCAACGCGGGGACCCCCGAGGGCGCGCCCCTGCAAGCCGCGGTGACCCGCGCGCTCCTGAAGATCATCCAGTCGGGCGCGATCCAAGGGCTCGACACCAAGCGCACCATGACCGCGGACGGCGCCCTGGGAACCCGCCGCTTTCAAGACTTCCGCGCGTCCGGGCCCAACCAGGCGGACATCCTGGTCTTCCCGGCGGACGGCTGGACGCTGAACCAGGTGGATCCGACCAACAGCGTCCCCGGGCCTTTCGTCGAGCACGCCGCCCACCCCTACGGCCGCCACGGCGGGTTCTCGGTCGACGAGCTGTACGTGCCGCTCATCATGTCGGGTCCCGCCTTCAAGAGGGGTGCCCTGGTCCCCCACCCGGTCGAGCACCCGCAGGTCGCCTCGACGGCGTTGTGGGCGCTGGCGCAGACGCGGCTCGCGACGGCGGATCGCGGCCCCATCACGGCGGCGCTGGCCGGTGATCCGGCCGAGACGATCGAATTCCCCGATCCGGTGTCGACCTCGCGAGAGGTCGTGCTGACGGTGTCCGGATACGGCGGTGACCCTGCCCTCACCGCGGCGGCCGCGACCTCCGCGGTGATCATCGACGTCGCGAGCCTCTACGAGGAGGAGCTCTTCGATGATCCCGCGCTCGTCGACGCGGCGGCTCCATGGCGCGCGCTCGCCGCCCGAGGGGCGCGCCTGGACGACTTCTGGACCCGCAGCCGTGACTGGCCGGTGACCGAGTACGAGATGGTGGTCGGCGGCTTGCCCACCTTCGATCGCCTCGCCGTCACGCCGGCGGAGGCCGACCCCGCGCAGCTGGTGGTGCCGGCCGTCGGCCTCTTGCAGATGCCGACGGTCCCCCGCTTTCTCGCGAACGGCGCGGGGTACCAGGGCTGGCGGGCGCTCGGCGCGTTCACGACCACGGCGCCCACGTCCAACGACTCGCTGTTCTCGGTGGCGAAGACGCGCGGCATGAGGACCGCCCTGCTGGGGGCCACGGACTTCCACTCGGTCCACGTCGATCCGCTGGCGGTCGACGTCCTCACGCCGTTCGCCAGCGACGCGCCGGCGAGCGTGGCGATTGCCGCGCTGCAGAGTCTGCTCGCCGCCAACACCAAGGTGATGGCGGTGGTGGCGCTCGGCGGCCCGCGCGCCGGCGATCGGCGGGCCCCCGCGGCGGCGGCCGAGCTGACCACCCTGGGCGACACGGTGACCGCCCTCGCCGATCTGGCGATCGCCGAAGGTGCGGCCGTCTTCGTGACCAGCCGGGGCGCGACCACCATCGATGATCCGCAGGCCGACTTCTACGGCCCCGGGACCTCGCGCCACGTCCCCTTCATGGTGATCGGGCCCAACGCACGACCGGGGATCGTCTCGGGCCAGCCCGGGACCTCGGCCGACGTCCCGGCGACCGTCCTGTTCGCGCTGGGCCTCCCCACCGACACGGACTTCGTCAACGGGACCTGGGCGGAAGGCAAGACCGTGGAAGGGATCGCGCAGCCTCTGCCCGCGCCCGCGACGGCGGGACACGCCCTGGTGCGGCTGTTCCGCCTGTCGACCTCGAGAGGCTCCTCGATGACGCCGCCCTGAACGGCCTGCGGGTGATCGGCCCGCCCGTCGCCACAACCGCCTTCGCGACCGGCGGAGGCGCGTTGTATAGAGGGCACATGTCAGTCGAACGCACCAACATCCCCGCGCCCGAGGCGTTGCAGCGCCTGCGCGACGGCAACCAGCGCTATCACCAGAACGTCCGCAGCGTCGATGCGATGCTGAGCCACAGCCGCCGCGACGTCACCACTCAGTCGCCGTTCGCGATCGTGCTCGGGTGCTCCGACTCGCGCGCCCCGGCCGAGATCGTTTTCGACCAGGGCCTCGGAGACCTGTTCGTGATCCGGGTGGCCGGCAACATCGTGGCCCCTTCCCAGATCGGCAGCGTCGAGTTCGCGGCGGAGCGGTTCGGGACCCGCCTGGTCGTGGTGATGGGCCACACGGGCTGCGGCGCCATCGACGCGACGCTGGAGGCGGTCGCCAACGAGCGGAAGGCGCCGTCCGCCGCCGCGGTCCCCTCGCAGCGCAACCTGATGTCCATCGTGAATCGGGTCCGTCCCGGCATCGAAGCGCTGCTCGACACCGAGCTGGCGCGCGATCCCGTGCGCCTGCGGCGCGAGGCGATGCGGGCGAACGTCCGCGCCTCGGCGAATCATCTGCGTCACGGGTCCGAGATCATCGAGCGCCTCGCCGACGAGGAAGGCCTGGCGGTGGTGGGCGCGGAGCTCGACCTGGCCACCGGCGAGGTCAGCTTCTTCGACCACCTGTGAGGGTGACGTGAGGGGACGCTCCCCGGGGACCGCCCTCGGAGCGTTCGGTCGTATCCGCCGGGGACGCCCCTCTACACGCGGAGGGCGCCCTGGAGCTCGGCCGGGAAATCCGACAGCTCCAGGACTTGCCGCACCTCGATGACGTTCCCGGGGCCCGCCGGGCAGCGCCTGGCCCACTCGACCGCCTCCGCCTTGGACTTGACCTGGAGCATCCAGTAGCCGCCCAGCACCTCCCCGGCGTCGCCGAAGGGCCCGTCGACCACCGTCGAGCGGGCGCCCTGCCCGCCGCCCGAGAAGCGCACGCGCGCGCCCATCGCGGGCGGGTGAAGGCCGTCCAGGGCCAGCAGCACACCCGCTTCCTTCAGAGCGCGGTTGTACCTCGTCATCGACGCCACCGCCTCGGCGTCGGGCAGGGCTCCGGCTGGCGCGTCTTCGTAGCCTTTCGGGATCATCAGCATCATGAATCGCATGGTCGTGCCTCCAGATTCGTCCGCGTGGTTCGGCGTGCGGCCAGGCCCCGGTGGGTCGGGCACTGGCTCCGCAGATCCCGACGAACGGCCGGCCAGGAGATCGACACGACGGTCCAATTTCTTCGCGGGGCCTTCGCCGCGAGGGGCGCCGGGAGCTCCGGTGACGTGGCACGGTCACCGGTCTTCGCGAGGCCGCGCACCCATTCCGCCCTTTCCGGTATAAGAAGGCCCATCGGCACGAGGAGCTGGCCTGGGCCGGAGGCGAGAGCCGGCGGCGCTCCTCGCGCCGGGAGAGACCTTCCCATGGCAAAGAGCCTCGGCGTCCGCTTGATGTTCTGGTCGCTCGGATGTCTGCTCGCCGCCGGCTGCGGCGGCGGAGGTGGCGGCGCGAACGGCGGCAGGCGAGGCGGCGCATCGGGGGCGGCGGGCCACCCGGGAGCGGGGGGCGGCGGGGGTAAGGCCGGCGTCGCGGGCACCGCCGGAAGAGCGGGCGCCGGGGAGACCGGCCGCGGTGGAGCGCCGGGCGCGGCCGGAACCTCCGGCAGCGCGGGCGACGGCGGCGGTGAGCGGGGCGGCGGAACGGGGGTTCCAGACCCGGGCGCGGCTGGCGCCGCCGGCGCTTCCTCCAGCACCGGGGCCGCGGGCGCGGGCGCCCCCTCCGGTATCGGCGGCATCGCTGGTGGTGGTGGCCCCGCCGGCATCGCGGGAAACAGCCCGTCCGGCGCGGGCGGGAGCGCCGCCCCCCCGGTGAGCGGCGCCGCCGACGACCCGGGCGGCACCGTCGTCGCGGAGACCTCCGTGCCGATCACCGGGGCTCGGCAGGTCGTCGTCGTCGGCCCCGCGCGGGTCACGATCCCCGAGGGGGCGCTTCCGGCCGACGCGACGCTGATCCTTCGCCTGCTGTCCGGAGTGGCGAAGCCGGGCGGCGCCCCGATCCGCGGGCTCACCATGCAATTTGCTCCTGCGACGCCGGCGCCCGCGCTGCCCCTTCTGCTCGAGCTTCCGAGCCCGGGGCCCGGCTCCTACGACGCGATCTCGGCGGCCGAGGCAGCGCCTGGCTGGACGCGGGAAGAGCCGGCCCGCGTGGCGAGCGGGTACGTCGGGATCGGCGTGCCTCACTTCTCGCTGTGGTCGGCGTCGCCGTCGGGTCCCTTCCCGGACTGGCTCGAGCAGGATCCGCTGGCCCTCCCCGCCCTGATCCCGACCGTCTTCGCCGGCCTGCAAAGCGCGGCCCCCGCCTCCCGCGGCGGCGGCGTCGAGCTCATGTTCGCCGCCGCGACGCCCAGCCCCAGCCGCTATCTCTTGTTCGTTCGCGCCCAGGGCGAGGTCTACGACTTCCAGCGCGCCTACGCGCTCGTGTCCCCGAACCAGGTGAACTACGTCGGTGGCCTCGCCACCGAGCGGACCTGGTGCTTCACGGTCCGGCTCGACGGCGACGCGAACACGACCGAGGCGTGCGCCGCGCCGGCGGTCACGCCTCCGCAGCCCGACGTCCCCACGTTCATGAGCGGCCCGACGGTCCCCTGGACCGATGCTCTCCTCGACCTGCAGTGGGTGGTGCGAGGCGGGGCCGGTTGCCGCTACGACCTCGAGCGACGCTCGAACGGCGGCGCGTACGAGACGCGGGCGTCGAAGACCATCCGGGCCACCGTCCTGGCGCCCGCCGACGGGAGCTTCATCGGGTTCGCCGACGTCGCCGATGCCCCGGGGACCTACGACTATCGGGTGCGCGCCTTCGCCGACGGTGTCGAGACCGGGCTGTCGGCCGTCAAGACCGTCGAGGTCGTCAAGAAGGCCTGGCGCCAGCCGCTCGAGCGCGCCCCGCGATCGGTGTCCGGACCGACGCTGACCCCGCGGGTCACCGTCGACGGCAACGGGAACCTGGTCTACGGCGAGTACGTGAGCGCGGCGCCTGCGGCGCAGTTCCTGGCCGGCGCCCGCAACGTGACGTCCGCCCGGCAGGGGCCCGCGATCGCAGGCGCCCGCGAGCCGTGGCGACGGCTGCTCGGCGTCTACGAAGACGTCGGCGTCCCCGATCCGGGGAACGAGTGGATCGGCTGGGCGCGGGGCGCCGACGGCACCCTCTGGGTGCTCGATTCGTCGCAGGCGCTGGTCAAGGTCGGCGCGAGCGGCCCCGGCCAGATCTGGAACACGGCCATTCACGGCGGCGCCTTCAACCTGACCGCGCACCCGACCCACCCCGGCAAGCTGGCGGTGGCCGGAGCGAACGGCGTGTGGGTCACGAGCGACGGCGGCATCACGTTCCGCCTCTTCGGCGACGTCACCGGGACCACGGCGGCCGTGGCGTACGCGCCGGACGGCACGCTGTTCGCGATCGGAACGCACCTGGCGCAATCCAGCGACGACGGGCTCACCTGGTTCAACTACGGGTCATGGCCGACGCCGTCGGATCCACCGGGCGAGATCGCGCTTCGCCCCGACGGCTCGCTGATGGCCGTCTCGCTCCCCAGCGCGCTCCCGCGCGCCGGCGTCTGGATCGGGAGTCCCGGGGGAAGGCTGGCTTACTCCGACGTGGGGCTGTCAGCCGATCACGCCTGGGCGACGGCAGGGCTGACCTTCCTGCCCGACGACCGACTGCTCATGGTCGTGACGTCCGCCGACGGTGGCGACGCGGGCGTGGCGATTGCGCTCGCCTGCGTCCGCTCACCCGCCGGGACGTGGACGACCTTCGAGCTGCCCGCCCGCCCGCCGAGCGACGGCCCGCTCCCGGTCTTCTTCGATCCGCGCGCCGGCCACGAAGGCGACTATTACCATGCGCGCCTCCGCACGCGGGACGGCGGCGTGACCTGGGAGCTCGATCCCGCTGGCCGGGCCGTCGGCGCGACCGCCAGCGGCGGCCAGTTCGTCCTGCTCACCGTGCAGCAGCCCGACGCCGCGCTGCCCGCCACCTCGCACCGGTCCACGGACGGCGGCGCCACCGCGACGCCTCTCGCGGGGGTCACGCTCCCCGCCGACGGATCCATCTGGTTCAATCCCGCATCGCCGCTGGTCGGCGTCACGGCCGCGGGCACGTACACGACCGACGGCGGCGCCACGTGGGCCCCGACCGCGGGGGGCGGCGGCTGGATCGGGGTGGGCTTCGCCGACGCAGGGCAGGTCCTTGCCACCGCGTTCAACGCGAACCCCGTGCGTTCCACCGACGGCGGCGCGACCTTCGCGTCGTTCGACGGCGTCCGGAGCAACGCCGCCTGCGGCAACGGCGCGCAGGCGCTGCTGGCGCGCGGCGCCGCGGGCACCTTCCTGTCTTACACCTCCACCACCCAGGAGACCGTCACGAACATGGCGTTCCCGGGCATGATCCGCGCCTGCGGCCTCGGCGCCGACGCGGCCACCGTCTACCTGTTGACGTCGAGCACGCTGTGGAAAGGCAAGGCCGGCATCGCCGGCAATCTGTCGCGCCTCCCGTTCTCCCCCACGGCCCTCACCATCGGGCCGACGCCGCTCGTGGTCTCGCCCGATGGAATGAAGATCTCGGCGCGCGGCAGCTACAGCGACACCGGCGGCGAGTGACGCAGCGACGCGGGCGCGTCAGAGATCGCCGAGGTCCGCCAGGATCCGAGCCGCGCCGCGAGCGAGCAGCTTGGTGGCCAGGGCCCGTCCAACCTCGGAGGCGCTCGCCAGCGGCCCGCGCGCTTCGTCCTTCAGGATCTCGCTCGCGTCGGGGCGTCCCACGAGACCCCGCAGGATCACGGTGTCGCTTGCCACGACGGCGTACCCGGCCACCGGCGTGCGACAGCCGGCCCCCAGGCCCGCGAGCAGCGCGCGCTCGGCGGCCACCGTGATCTCGGCCTCCGCATCGGCGAGCGCGCGACACAGCTCGCGCACCCGCGCGTCGTCGGCGCGCGTCTCGATGGCCAGGGCGCCCTGGCCGATCGACGGCAGCATGTCGTCGACCGACAGCCGCTCGGTGATGCGCCCGCCGAAGCCCAGCCGATCCAGCCCGGCCGCGGCCAGGATCGCGGCGTCGACGACCCCGTCCGCCACCTTGCGCAGGCGCGTGTCGACGTTCCCCCGCAGCAGCTCGACCGACAGGTCGCCCCGCAACGCGCGAACCTGGCACACGCGCCGCAGGCTCGACGTCCCGACGCGACTCCCCGGGGCCAGCTCGCGCAGGGGCAGACCGCTGCGGCTCACCAGCACGTCGCGGGGATCGGCCCGCCGCGGAATGGCCGCCAGCGCCAGCCCCGGGGCCAGCTCGGCGGGGACGTCCTTCAAGCTGTGCACCGCCAGATCGATGGAGCCGTCGAGCAGCGCGGCCTCGATCTCCTTCACCCAGACGCCCTTGCCGCCCCGCTCGATGACCGGACCGGTCTGGAAGCGGTCCCCCTCGGTGACGATGATCTTTTGCTCGACGCCGATCCCGGGGTGGAGGCGCCCCAGCTCGGCGGCCACGTGATCGGCCTGCCAGCGCGCCAGGGCGCTGCCGCGCGTGCCGATGACGATCTTGCCCGGGTCTCGCTTGCTCGTCGTCTCCATCAGCTGCCGGTCGCCTTTCCTGAAAGCCGCGTCGCGCCCGCCAGGGTCTGCCCCGCGCCCTCGTCGTCTGCGGAGTCCGCCGCAGGCCCGCTCGCGCTCGGCCCCGCCTCCGCCGGCTCCTTGATCTCGAGGCTGAACATCCTCTGGGCGGCCGACAGCAGCGATGGACCGTCCACGGGATCGCCGCCCCCCTTCTTCAAGACGACCTGCGGGCCATGGAGCAGCTTCTTGGCGATGGCGTCGGCCAGGTCCAGCATCGCGCGCCGCTCGCGCTCGCCGGCGCCCCCGCTCAGGCCCGCGATGGCGCGTTCGGCCTCGCCGCGGGCCAGCTCGATCACGCGCTCGCGCAGCGCCGTGATGGTCGGCCCCACCCGCCGCCCCCGGAAGGCCTCCAGGAAGCGCGCCACCTCCTGCTCGACCATGACCTCGGCGCGGTCCGCCTCGCCCCGCCGGTTGTCCCGGTGCTCGTTGGCCATTTTCTGCAGGTCGTCGATGTCGGCGACGAACACGTTGGGCAGGCTGGCGCAGTCCGGCTCGACGTCGCGCGGGACGGCGATGTCGATGAGGAACAGCAGCCGGCCGCGCCGCTTCTTCTGCGCGGCCTCGACCAGCGCCCGTGTCAGGACGGGGCGGCGCGCCCCCGTCGACGCGATCACGATGTCGGCGCGGGCGAGGGCGCCGGCCAGATCCTCGAACGGGTGCGTGCCCGCCCCGATGCGCGCGGCCAGCTCCTCGGCGCGGCCGGCGGTCCGGTTCGTCACCAGCAGGCGCGCCCCCTGCCCGCCCAGCGAGCGCGCGGCCAGATCGGCCATCTTCCCCGCTCCCACGATGAGGACGGTGCGTCCCTCGAACCCGTCGAAGATCTTCCGGGCGTACTCGATGGACACCGAGCTGACCGACACCGGGTTGCGCGCGATCTCCGTCTCGCGGCGCACCCGGCGGGCGATCCGGAACGCCCCCGAGAAGCAGGCTCCCAGCACGGGCCCGGCCGTCTGGACCGCGACGGCCTCCTCGTGCGCCTGCTTCACCTGGCCCAGGATCTGCGGCTCACCGATGACCAGCGAATCCAGGCTGGAGGCGACGCGGAACAGGTGGTGCACCGCCTCGACGTCGACCCGCACGTAGAGGTGCGGCGCGATGTCGTTCTCGGTCGTCCCCGCGCGCTGGGCCAGATCCCGCCGCAGCGCCTCGATGGCGCCGTCCGGATCGGGGGACGCCAGGTAGACCTCGACCCGATTGCACGTCGACAGGAGCGCCGCCTCCCGCACCGGCCCGAGGCCCACCAGCTCGCGCAGGGTCGAGCCGACCTGCTCCGGCACGACGGCCAGCCGCTCGCGGACGTCCAGGGGCGCGGTCTTGTGGGACAGGCCCACCACGACGAAGTCGATCCCGCCCGGCATCCTTCAGCCCAGCGACCGGAGGATGTAGAGGAGGAGGACCGACAGGGTCCCCCCGAAGCCACCCAGCGTCAGCCAGGCCGCCCGCTTCCCACGCCATCCGGCGCCGACCCGCGCCAGCAAGAGCACACCGAACGCCAGCCAGGCCAGGACCGCCAGCAGGTACTCCGGGCGGCGCGCGTCGACCGAGCTCAGGCCACCGAGGCGCGCGATCCAAACCGCCCCCGTGACCAGCGCGAACGTGAACACCGGGAAGCCGATCGACACGCAGCGAAGCGCCAGCCGGTCGAGGGTGCTGAGCGAGACATCCTCCAGTCGATCGAAGCGCTTCTGCCGCAGGCGGCGCTCCTCGCGCAGGTACAGCACCGCCAGCACCGCCGCGAACGCGAACACCGCCACGCCGACGGTGGCCAGGAACACGTGGGTCAGGCCGAGCGCGCCCATCCGAGGGGCTCCGGGCTCGGCCGGCACGACGCGCGCCAGGACCAGCAGCGTCAGGGACGCCGGGACCACGAACGCGCCCGCGGTCGTCAGCTTGTAGCGAAGGCTCGCGCCCAGGAACGCCCCGGCGATGAGGAAGCCCACGAAGCTGGCGGCGTTCGGGGTCGATGACACCGGGTTCTCGCCCGCCACGCACCGGACGCCGATGTCGACGAGCTGCAACACGAACGCCCCCGCGAGCAGGATCCGCGCAGCGCGCGTCGCCGTCACCCGCTTCGTCAGCAGGTGCCCGAGGAACAGGGCCGCCGCCAGGGCGTAGGCCAATATCTCCACGACGGTCAGCGTGGCCACAGCCCGGGTTTTTACCATGTCATCTCGAGTGCCGCGCGGAGGCGGATGCCAGGCAGGCCAGCACCTGAAAGGCGGGGGTGCGCCCGCGCCCCCCCGCGTCGCCGCCTCCATGACAGGGCCCGCCCCCCATGCTAAGGACTGCGAACCATGGCCAGCCCGAACATCCTCGAAGTCACCGACTCCAATTTCCAGGCGGAGGTCCTCGACTCCAAGACCCCGGTCCTCATCGACTTCTGGGCCGCGTGGTGCGCCCCCTGTCGGGCCATCGCGCCCCACGTCGAGGCGCTGGCGAACGAGTACAGCGGCAAGCTGCGGGTCGGAAAGATGGACATCGACTCGAACCAGGGCGTGCCGCAGCAGTACGACGTCCGCAGCATCCCCACCCTGCTCGTGTTCAAGGAGGGCAAGGTCGTGGGCCAGCTGGTCGGCGCCGTGCCTCGCGCCCGCATCGAGGACCTGGTCAAGAAGGCCATCTGACGGCGGCGCCGTCGAGGCGCGCCGCAGACCCAGCCCCTCAGGCCGCGTGACGGGTGACGCCGTTTCCGGACGGCGTCCCGAGCCCCAGCGGCGAGACCTCGTGGAGCGAGGACTGGTGGGCGGCGTGACCCTCGAAACGGAAGCGCCCCACCAGCCGGTCGAGCTCGGCGGCCATGCGGGCCAGGTCCTGGGTGGCCTTGCCCACGTCGGTGATGGCGACCGTCGTGTTCCGCGCGCCCTGCGCGACCGAGGCCACGCTGGACGAGATCTCGCCGTTGCGGCCGGCCACCTCGGTGATGCTCTGACCGATCTGTGAGGTCGCGGCCGCCTGCTGCTCGACCGCGCTGGCGATCGTCGTGGAAATGCCGCTCAGCTCCTCGATCACGCGGTGGATCGAGCCGATGGCGGCGACCGCGTCGGTCGAGTCGACCTGGATGGCCGCGACCCGTTCCGCGATCGTCCCGGTGGCGTTGCTGGTCATCTTCGCCAGCTCCTTGACCTCGTTCGCCACGACGGCGAAGCCCTTGCCGTACTCGCCAGCGCGGGCGGCCTCGATGGTCGCGTTCAGCGCGAGCAGGTTGGTCTGCCCGGCGATGGTGGTGATGACCTTGAGGACGTTGCCGATCTCGGCGCTGCTCGTCCCCAGCTTGGCGACGGCGTCGTTCGTGGTCTCGACGGAGCGAACCGCGTCGGACGCGATCCGCTGCGCGGTGGTGGTTTGACGGGAGATCTCGCGGATGCTCGCGCCCATCTCCTCGACCGCGGCGGCGACGGTCTGGACCGTCTCCGTCACCAGGTGGCTGGCGCCCGCGACGGTGCCGCTCTGCGCGGCGGTCGTCTCGGCGGACGTCCCCATCTCACCGCTCAGCGCGGTCAGCTCCTCCGACGAGGCGGCCAGGGTCTGCGAGCTCTGCGCGATGAGCTGCAGGGCGCCTCGCATCGAGGCGATGGCCTGGTTCAGGGCCGCGTTCATGCGGCCGAGCTCGTCGCCCGAGTCGACGGCCAGCTCGACGGTGAGATCCCCCTCGGCCAGCGCCTCGAGCGCGGCCACCGACCGGGTCAGCCGGCGGACGATCTGGGCCGCGATCCCCCAGGCGACCAGCCCGCCGAGGAGCATGGCCAGCCCGCCGAAGATCAGCTGAATCCGGACGATGCCCTCGATCCGCCCGCGCGCGTGCGTCCGCAGCGCTTCGACGGCGTTGGTCATCGCCTGGTGCAGCTTCTGGCCGGTCTCGAGCAGCGCCTGTCGATGGGCCGCGAACGCCGGTGCGTCGTGAGTCGTCGCGCGCAGCTCGTCCCCGCGGACCACCAGCTCGGCGAGGAGGCGCTTCTGCTCGTCGAAGGCCGCGACGATGTCGGCGGTGGGAGCGGCCGGAAGCATGACCTTCTCCGGCTTGCCCGAGCGCATGATCACGGGAGCCTCTCCCCCGTCGCGCAGAGCCTGGAGCGTGTCGGCGAGCATGGCGGCGGTGCCCTGAAGATCGGCCTTGGCCCCGTCGGCGGCCAGCAAGACCTCGCGCTGGTAGCGCTGGTTCAACGCCCGCTGTCGGCCGGCCAGATCGATCACCAGGCTGTCGGTCGCCGTGGACGCTATGCGGATGCCGGTGTAGCCGATCGTCACCGCGAAGCACACCACGAAGACCGCTGGGATGGCGGCCATCTTGGTCTTGACACCCAGGTTGCCCCAGGCGCCCGGCGCTCCGTCCGTCGCGATCGTCGCGGCGTGGGCGGCCTGCGGCGAAGTCCTCGTCCGGGCGCTCGTCAGGGTCTTCATCGCAGCCTCATCGGACCCCTCATCGGCCCGAGGCACCGTGTTCTTGAGATTTTGGACGCGGTGCACGGCGGGTCGGGGCGGGCCCACGGCGGGCGCGCATCATTGATAGGATCGCGGCCCATGCGATCCTGGGTGCTGCTTGGCGCGGCGGGCATCATGCTCGCGGCCTGCTCGAGAGGGGACGCGTCGGCCGGGAACGGAGGACGGGCCGGCCCCGGCGACGGCGGCGCCCCGGCCATCGGGGGCGCCAACGGCTCGGGCTCGGGCGGCACAGGCGGCACGGCCTCGACCGGCGGCACGGCCGGCACCGGCGGCACGGCCTCGACCGGCGGCGCGGGCGGCACCGGCGGCGCGGCCGGCGCGGCCTCGACCGGCGGCGCGGGCGGGCGCGGTGCTGCAGCCGGCGCGGGCGGGCGCGACATGCCCGGTGCGGGCGGCGGCGCGGGCGGCTCGGGCGCTCTCGATCGCTTCGGGATCGAGATGCTGCGCCCCACCCGCGAGGGGGGAATGACGTGGTTCTCGAAGTGGGACGACGGACAGGCGCGCACGTTCACCGGCGTCGATCCACGCGACGACTGGTTCGACGCCGACCACGGGGACGCGAGCTACCGGACCGACGGCAGCGGGATCCTCCGGATCACCGGCGACGTCCCTCGGATGTACATCCACGATCCAGCGCGGGAGCGGCAGTGGCGCGACGTGGAGATCACGATGTACTTCATGCGCGTGGCCGATGACGGGACCGCGTGGGGCGGCCTGGTGGCGTTGGCCCGCACGAACCACGGCACCGTGGGCAGCGAGACCGCCAACCCGTGCGACACGCGCGGCATCGACGCGCGCATGCGCTACGACGGTCGCATCGACTTCGAGAAGGAGACCAGCCACCCCGACTCGACGGCGATCATGGGCCGCACCCACTGGAGCGGCGGGATGCCCAAGAACGTCTGGATCGGGTACAAGCAGCTCGTGTACGACCTGGCGAACGGCGACGTGAAGCAGGAGCTGTGGATCGACGAATCCGACGGACAGAGCGGCGGCGCGTGGACCAAGCTCATGGAGCACGTCGACGCCGGGACCGACTTCGGCGCCGGCGGCAAGGCCTGCCGGACCGGGATCGATCCCGCCGCCAGGTTGACCAACGAGCCGGCGCGCGCCGGCTCGGAGTCGGGCAAGCCCAACGTCACGGTCTACTTCCGCAGCGACGGCGTGGGCACCGAAGGGCTGCACTACAAGCGCGGCAGCGTTCGCGAGATCGCGCCGTGACCGGCCCCGCCGCCCCCGCGCGCGACGCGCGCGCCCTGCGGGTCGCGTTCGTTCATCCGGTCCTGGGCCTGGGCGGCGCGGAGCGACTCGTCGTCGACGCCGCGCTCGAGCTGCGCGCGCGCGGGCACGCGGTGACGATCTTCACGGCGGAGCACGACCCCGCGCGCGCCTTTCCCGAGACGTGCGACGGCCGCGTCGACGTCCAGGTCCGCGGGCGCTTCCTGCCCGCCGGCGTGGGCGGGCGGCTCCAGGCCCCGTGCGCCATCGCGCGCCTGTGCTGGCTGGCGGGGACCCTGGCCGCCCGCGGCGACCGCTTCGACGCCATCGTCTCGGACATCGCGCCGTACGCGCTGCCGCTCTTGCGGGCGGCGCGCGCCCTCGATCCCCGCGCAGCCGGCGCGCGCCGCCCGCGGCTCGTCTACTACTGCCACTATCCCGATCAGCTCCTCGCGCCGCCCCGCGCCGGCTGGTACCGCGCCTACCGGGCGCCGCTCGACGGTCTGGAGGGGCCGGCCATGCGCGCCGCCGACCTCGTGCTCGCGAACAGCCACTTCACGGCGCGCGCCGTGGCCGCGCTCGGCGTCGAGACGCCGTCGGTGCTCTATCCGAGCGTCAACCTCGAGGACTGCGCCCGCATCGCCGCTCAGCGCGGTGACGAGAGCTCGTTCCTGGTGGTGAGCCGCTTCGACCCGCGCAAGAATCAGCGCCTCGCGGTGGAGGCCTTCGCTCGCCTGCGCGAGATGGCGCCGGCGGTCTTCGCCCGCACCTCGCTGACGCTGGCGGGAGGGCTCGATCGAAGCCGCCGCGAGGACCGCGACACCGCCGCCTCCATCGGGACGCGCGTCCGCGAGCTCGCGCTCGACGACAAGGTCACGCTGCGGCCCTCGCCGTCGGAGGCCGAGCGCCTGGTGCTCTTGGCGCAGAGTCTCTGTGTCGTGCATCCGGCGCCCGACGAGCACTTCGGCATCGTCCCGGTCGAGGCCATGGCGGCGGGGCGCCCCCTCATCGCGGTGGCGCGCGCCGGCCCCCTCGAGAGCGTCGTCGACGGCGTGAGCGGCTTGCTGCGCGATCCGACCCCGGAGTCCTTCGCGCGCGCCATGAGCACGGTCGCCGAGGACGCCGCGCTCCGGGCGCAGCTCGGCCGCGAGGGGCGCGCCCGCGCCGCCCGCTTCTCGCGCCGCGCGTTCGGCGACGGCCTCGAGCGCGCCCTGCGAGACGTGGTCGGCGAGTGACGTCCCTGGTACCTCGAATCACCCGAAGGCCTCCTGGATCGAAATCTCGGGCTTACCCCTGCCGCGAGCGCCGAAGGCGCGTGACTCGGTTAAAGTATCGGACGCACCGATGACGGACTTTCCGCGGGTCTGGACGATCTCGCTCGTCTCGCTCGTCTCGCTCGCAGCCGTCTCGTTCCAGGTCGACGCGCGCGCCGCGCCGCCGCCCTCGCCCGCCGCGCGCGCGACGGTGCGGCTGGACTACACGCGCGGTCCGGGCGCCGCGCTATGTCCAGACCGCGACACCGTCCGCGCCGAGGTCGCCCGCCGCCTGGGCTTCGACCCGTTCTCCGAGCGGGGCGAGCGCGCCTTGCGATGCGACATCCGCGCGGACGGCCCGGGTCTTCGCGCGCAGATCGCGGTCCAGGACGCCGAGGGGCGCCCCGCCGGGCAGCGCGTCCTGACCTCGCGGCGAGCCGACTGCAGCGACCTGATGCCGGGCTTGCTGCTGGTGCTCACAGTGGCCGCCACGCCGCCCGGGCCAGGCGGTCCTGTCGCCACCGGCTCGGCCCGGGGGACCGCCGGGGCCACCTCCGCGACACCGGCCGCTCCGGACACGGGCCTGGCACGGACGCCAGCACCGGCCGCCGCCTCGTCCCCGCCCCCCGCCGTGCCCGCGACTCCCACCACGGCCACCGAGCTCGCCGGTCCCCGGATCGAAAGCCGGCCCCCTCGTCCCCGGCCCGAGCCGCCGCGGACCGACGCCCCACGCGCCGGCGACATCCCCCCCCGAGAGGTCAGGCCACCCACCCCGCCGCCGGCCCGGCCCGCGCCCATCGACGCGGACGCCGTGCGCGACGAGGACGCAGCCATCGATGCGCTGGTGACCGCGGCGGCCGACCGGCGCGGCGGACAGGCCCCTGCGCCGCGC
>Ga0068853_100001299_pt1 | contig 17940 bp, 20 predicted proteins | sample KBSCornC32_FD_65655 | JGI IMG/M metagenome (GOLD analysis project Ga0068853, IMG submission 65655) | Corn rhizosphere microbial communities from Kellogg Biological Station, Michigan, USA - KBS Corn C3-2 | ecosystem: Host-associated > Plants > Roots > Rhizosphere > Soil ...
GCCGGCCGGCTCATGCGCGCCGGCCACAGGCGGAATGAGAACGTCTTGCGTGTCCGCAACCATAGAAGCACGCCAGTCACTACGAAGAACAGGCCGCAGATGGCAGCGACGCCAATGATGACTTCCCCCTTATCACCGGCGAAGAGATGATGATGGAAGTCGAATAGCCAGATCTCCGGCCGTTCCCACTGATTGGTCCATCGCATGACGGGCCCGCCGTTCTGATCGACATAGGCACCAGCGCCGCCCTTGTAGGACAGCCGATCCAGTCCAAAATCCTTGGTAGCGAAGAGGATTGATTCCGGCCGGGTTGCCGGATCTTCCATGATCTGCTGCGTGAATTGAGCCAGATGCGCTGTGCCTTGAATTTGCGCGTCGGTTGCATGGGGAAGCGTCACCCACGCATCCTTGTGGACGAGGATTGCGCCGGACAGGCCCAGGATTGCCAGCAGCAGGCCGACGACGCCTCCAGTCCAGCGATGGAAGGTATCGATGAGAGTCATCCGAAGCAAATGGCAGCAAGTGGCTGGATTGGTTTCGCGGGCATCGCTTTCCTTTTTGGCGCGGAACAGTGCCGAATATTTATGCTGTTGAATCATTATCGACAATGAATTGAGTGCCGTAGACTCGGAGCTACTTCAAAACGATCGGCAGGCCAGCTGTGACCAGCATCACGCAATCGACACGGGCAGCCACGGCCTGATTGATCTCACCGGCGATGTCGCGGAAACGGCGCGCCAGCGCGTTGTCAGGCACGACGCCAAGACCAACCTCGTTCGACACGAGGATGATTTTGCCCGGCGCACTGTCCATGGCGGCGCACAGCCCGGAAATCGCCGCCGCAACACCTCGCTCGGCCAACATCAGGTTGGAAGCCCATAGGGTGAGGCAATCCACAAGCACAACGCTGTCCGGTCGGCTCTGGGTGGCAATTGCCTCTGCAAGATCGAGCGGTGCCTCGACCGTATCCCAGCATGGCCCGCGATCGTCGCGATGCCGGGCAATGCGGTCTTCCATTTCCGCGTCGAGCGCCTCGGCCGTGGCGAGGTAGACATGCCGCCCTGACAATGCCTCGGCTTGCCTCTGTGCATAACGGCTTTTTCCCGAACGCGCGCCACCCAAGACCAGCAATTGGCGGAATGCATTGCTCATGCCCTGCCTCCCGCAGAACCGGAAGCGGATCGCTCGGTCATGGCCAGAGCCACCAATGCATCGATATCGAGATGCTCCTCCAGCGCACATGCGATGTCGTCCAGCGCCCGTTCGACCGAGGAACCATAGTCGCGGCCTCCCGCCTGGACGTCCATTCGCGATAGAAGCGCGCGGCGCTGCTCGGCATCGGCCAGCAGGCCGTGAACATAAGAGCCGAACACCGTCCCCGCCGCATTCACCGCCCCATCACGGCGCCCGTCGGAGACTAGGGCGAACGGCCGCTCGGTATCCGGGCCACCGGTTCGGCCCATGTGCATTTCATATCCTTGAAAGGGCGCGCCCATCGCCATCCCGCTTACCGGACGCAGCGCCTTATGGGCGTGCAGGGTGGTTTCGACATCGAGCAGGCCAAGGCCGCGTGAAGTGCTGGCCGGACCTTCCAGCCCGGCGGGATCGGCGATGCCTTTTCCGAGCATCTGGTAACCACCGCAAAGGCCCAGGATCAGTCCTCCGCGCCGGTGATGCGCCAGAATATCGATGTCCCAGCCTTCGTTCCGCAGCGCCGCCAGATCGGCGATGGTCGCCTTCGATCCGGGCAGGATGATGAGCGCGGCCTCCGATGGGATCGGCTGGCCGGGCGGAACCATGTGCAGGTTGATACCCGCCTCGAGTTTCAGCGGATCGAGATCGTCGAAGTTGGAGATGCGCGGTAGAATCGGACAGGCGATCATCTTGCGCCCCCCGGCTTGTGTCTTGCCGCGCTCCAGCACCACGGCATCCTCGCTGGGAAGTAGGGCGGTTTCGCTCAGCCAGGGAACGACACCGAATCCTCGCCAGCCCGACAGGCTCTCGATCTGGCGATAGCCGTCGGCGAACAGGGCGGGCTCGCCTCGGAACTTGTTGATGATGAAGCCCGCGATCATCGCCGCATCGGCAGGATCGATGATCGTTCTTGTGCCGACGATGGCGGCAATGACCCCGCCGCGATCGATATCGCCGACCAGGACGACCGGCACGCCCGCCGCTCGCGCAAAGCCCATGTTGGCGATGTCCCCGGCGCGCAGGTTGATTTCCGCCGGGGAGCCGGCACCCTCGACCACGACGATGTCGCAAGCGCGCGTGAGCCGGTCATAGCTGGACAGAACCTCGCCCAGCAGGCTCCCGCGCGCCTGCCGGAAATTGCCCGCGCCCAATGTGCCGCGCACCCGGCCATGAACGATCAATTGGGATGTGCGGTCGGCCTGCGGCTTCAGCAGCACGGGGTTCATGTCGGTATGCGGGTCCACCTTGCAGGCAATCGCCTGCAGGGCCTGCGCCCGTCCGATCTCGCCGCCATCCCTGGTTACAGCCGCATTGTTGGACATATTTTGCGGCTTGAACGGCAAGACCCGCAGGCCACGCTTCACAAAGGCGCGGCACAGCCCCGCCACAAGCACCGACTTTCCCACATCGGAACCTGTGCCCTGAAGCATTATAGCGCCCATGCCATACCTCCCGCCATCAAACACAGCCACAGGCAGGCCGCGCGATAAATGCCAAGTCCGCTACGAATGTCCTTCGCCCCGGCTGGGCGGCTCCCTTCGCCGATCCAGCGCTTGTCCAGAACAACGCCGTCATAGGCGATCGGCCCCGCTAGCCTCAGCCCCAATGCCCCGGCCATCGCCGCCTCCGGCCAGCCAGCATTGGGCGAGGCGTGCTTGGGGGCATCGCGCCACAATATCCGCCAGCCGCCCCCGCCACACAGGCAGATTAGCAGCCCCGAGAGGCGCGCGGGCAACAGATTCATCGCATCATCACTGCGTGCAGCAGCCCAGCCATAGGCGCGCCAACGCTGCTCGCGATGGCCGATCATGCTGTCAGCGGTGTTGATCGCCTTATAGGCCCAGAGACCGGGCAGACCCAGTAGGAGCAGCCAGAACAGCGGCGCCACCACCCCATCACAAAAACTTTCCGCCAGGCTCTCGATGGCGGCGCGCGCGACCCCCGTTTCATCCAGCGCTGCGGTATCCCGGCCGACGATCATGCCGACTGCGGCGCGCGCGCCTGCGAGATCCTGCCGCTCCAGCGCCTCGGCAACGGGCCGGACATGCTCGTGCAGGCTGCGTTGCGCCAGCCCCGGCCAGGCGAGCAGCGCGATCAGAGGCCATGCCCAGGCTCCGGCAAAGGCCACACACAGATTTTGCAGCACATAGCTCGCGCCGCCCACCGCGCTCAGCAGGATCAGAACGGTGACCACCCCCGCAATGCGTCGCTCGCCCTCAGGACGGGAATGGTCGTTCCAGCGCCGCTCCATTGCGGCGATGATTCGGGCAAAGGCGCCCACCGGATGGCCGATCCGGCGATACAGCGACTGCGGCCAGCCCATCGCCGCATCGAGCATCAGCGCCAGCACGGCGGTCGCCTCAACCACCGGTCCCCCCATCCTCAGCCAGCGCCGCATCCAGCCGGTCCAGCGCCTCGCGGCTGGCGGGCAGGCCCAGCCGGAGCCAGCGCGGATCATAGTCGAACGGCCGCGTCAGGATCGCCGCCTGCGCAAGGCGTTCAAACAGGGCGGCGGCATCGGCGGTCTCGATCAGCCGGAAGAGCGGACAGGCGCCCACTGCCCTGAAACCGCGCCGGGCCAGAACCGCATCGAGCGCCTCCGCCGCTTCACGCAAGGCAATCCGCGTGGCGGCTATCCATTCCGTATCCCGATAGGCTGCGGTTCCGATGGCCAGCGCCGCTGTCGATAGCGGCCAGCCGCCCAGCCTCTGGCGATATTGCGCGATCAGCGCGCGGGGCCCCAGCACAAAGCCGAGACGCACCCCGGCCAGCCCGAAAAACTTGCCGAACGAGCGAAAGACGATCAGCCGCTCGCCGTCATGCACATGGGCGGCAAGGCTGCTCTGCGGAGCGGCATCGGCGAAGGCCTCGTCCACCACCAGCCAGGACCCGCCGGCGCGGCCATTGCCGTGCCGCGCCCCCAGCCAGCCGAGCAGCGTGGCGGGCGGCGTGATCCGTCCATCGGGGTTATTGGGATTGGCGAGGATGATGGTCGCGTCCTCCGCCCCGGTCAGATCGGTCAGGGCCACGGGGCGGCTGTGGGGAATCAGCTCGCCATGGGTACGATAACTGGGCAGGGCGTGGATGGCCGGTCCAGGCACGACGTCGCCCAGCATCCGCAAGCCGATCTCCGTGCCCGGCACGGCACAGACATGGGCAGGGTCCGTGCCGAAGCAGGCAGCGGCGGCGGCTTCCAGATCATCCAGCGCGCCGGCATCGGGCAAGGCCCGCCAGTCCACTGACAGATTGCCGACGCCGGGCCAATCGTGCGGATTGATGCCGGTCGAAAGGTCGATCCACGGCGCTTTGCCCATGCCGAACTGCGCCATGGCGTCGGCAAGCCTGCCGCCGTGGAAGGTGAAGCTGCTCATGTTGCCTGCACCCATCGGGCGGTGACGGACAGGCTCAACAACAGCGCGGTTTCGATCAGTTCGATGCCCGCGCCATGGCCATCGCCGGAAATCCCGCCGATCGTCCGGCGCACATGCCAGCCCCACCACAGGATGAGCAGCGGCGTGACCAGAAGCGCCGGCGTGAACCATGATGCCGCAGCCAGCGCGGTGGTCCAGCCGATGAGATCAAGCGGACCGATGGCGGAGCGGAATCGTGCCGCCACTCCCTCATGCAGCGGCAGGAGCCACCACGTCCAGACCAGCGGACCGACGCGCGCGGCAAACGGCACCAGGACAAGCGGACCGAACGCACGCGCATCGACCAGCATATGCAGCAGCGCCAGTTTGCTCAGCAGTTGCAGGACAATGGCGACAACGCCGAAACTGCCGACATGGGGATCAGCAAGGACGGCCAGCAACCGCTCGCGATCTTTATGGACGGCCCCGCCGGCATCGGCGAGGTCGGACAGGCCATCAAGGTGCAGCGCCCCGGTCACGCCAACCCAGACAATCAAGGCGATCAGCGCGCCGATCCAAGGATCGACCAGCGCGCCAGCCCATGCGGCTCCCGCGACCAGCGCGCCGATCATCAGCCCCGCAGCCGGAAACCAGCGCATGGATCGGGCGAACGCGGCATCGTCAACGACGACCGCCGGTGTCGGCAAGCGGGTCAAAAACTGAAGGGCGATGATGAATCCCTTCATGGGTAGAGTCCCACGATCTGGGCTGTGGGCCGCTGATTCGGCCCTCCTGCGGGCCAGACCCGCAGCGACAGAAGACCGCTATACGGCAGGTCGAGCGCCCATGTCTGGCGCATATCAAACCCGCACAGCACTGCCAGCGCCGCCCGCATCGCGCCGCCGTGGGTGACAACCAGCGTCGGCCGCGCCGCGAGATCTGCGGCGGCGGACGTCACGCGGTGCACCAGCGCCGACCAGCACTCTCCGCCCGGCGGCGCATGACCATCGGGATCGTCCCAGAAGCGGGACAGCGCAGCGCCGTCGACCTCCGCTGGCGCAAGGCCATCCCATGCGCCGAAGTCCAATTCGCGCCAGCGCGGATCGATGGAAAGAGGCACGCCGCTTTCGCGCCCGATCGCTTCTGCCGCCAGGCGCGCGCGGGAAAGATCGGACGCAATCAGCACCTCGGCTTCCAGATCCCGGGCCTGATCGACGCAAGCCGCGATTCCCCTGGCAGTGGGCATGGCATCGGTCCGGCCGATCAGCCGCCCCGCGCCTTCCGGTTCGCCATGGCGCACGAGATAGAGCACAAAGCTGGTCACAGGGCGCGTCTCATGGTGGCGCAGCTACCCCGGCCTCGGCAAAGGTCGCCATGCCGTTGTGCGCAGCCAAGGCCGCTCGGATAATCGGCACCGCCACCGCCGCCCCGCTGCCTTCGCCCAGCCGCATATCCAATGACAGCAGCGGATCGAGGCCCAGGTGCCGGAGCAGCCAGACATGCCCCGGCTCGGCCGAACAATGCCCCGCCAGGCAATGATCGGTGATGGCCGGATTGAGGGCAGCCAGAGGTGCAATCGCAGCGCAGCTGATGAAGCCATCGAGTACGACCGGAATGCGCAATCGGCGGGCCTCCAGCACGGCTCCGGCGATCGCGGCGATTTCCCGCCCGCCCAGGCGGCGCAGGGTCTCGAACGGGGCATGTTGGGCATCCGCGTGGCAGGCCAGCGCCCGCTCCACCACCGCCACCTTGCGGGCGATGCCCTTCGCATCGACGCCTGTTCCAGGCCCGACCCACTGCACCGGCGCGCCGCCATAACTGCGCGCGCAGAGCGCGGCTGCGGCGGTCGAATTGCCGATGCCCATTTCACCGACCACCAGCAATTGCAGCTCCGGCCGCACCACCGCCGCCCCGGCGGACAAGGCGGCAAGGCACTCTTCTTCGTCCATGGCGGGCGCGATGGTGAAATCGGCCGTGGGCCGGTCGAGATCGAGCGCGATCACCTCGAGATCCAGGCCAGCCGCCGTGGACAGCGCGTTGATTGCCGCGCCTCCGGCAGTGAAATTGCCGACCATGGCGGCCGTCACGCTGGCGGGAAAGGCGCTTACCCCGTGGACGACGAAGCCGTGGTTGCCGGCGAAGACCGCGGCACGGCCCCGTTCGATCACGGGTCGGGGATTTCCCTGCCACCCGGCGAGGAATACCGCGATTTCCTCCAGCCGCCCGAGCGAGCCGGATGGTTTGGTCAGTTCACCCTGGCGCGCGCGGGCGGCGGCGATGGCGGCGGCGTCAGGAACGGGCAGACACGCAAGCGCCGCCTCGAACGCAGCGATCGAGGAAAGTCCGCTCATTCGGCGACAAACCCTGGCGGCGGGGTGCGGGTGATGAAATGCCCCTTCACGCCCTGCGGCCATTGCTTGAACGGCACCCGGCCGTGCTCGCTTTCCGCATAGTGAACTGCATAATCGAGGATAGCGCCCGCCGCGTGCTCATCCGGCGTGAAACGGCCCAGCACATAGCCGACCTTGCCCGGCGCACGCAGATGAATGGTGCAGAACTCGGTGCAGGCGAACAGGCAGGGCATCTCCTGCACGGCAATGCCGGCATAGCGGGCGTCGCTTTCGCGCACCTCGCGCAGGGCCTCCACCATTCGCGCGCCCCCGCGCATCCCGGCGTCATCCTCGCGTGCGTCGGCGCTATGGCGGCACGTGTTGCAGGCCACGATGGCGGGACCATCGTCCACGGGGGTCAGCATTGTGTTTTGCTCCTTGGATTGGGGATCATCGCTCGAACACCCGGTCGGCCAGCGGCTCCCGGCCTTGCCAGCCCCGCGCTTCGAGTTCGGGCGTGTCGGTTTCCTGGTCCGGATAGCCGAGGCACAGCAGCGCGATCAGCGACCAATGAGACGGCACGTCAAGCATCGCAGCCATGGCCTGCGGATCGAGGATGGAGACCCAGCCCACCCCGATGCCGCGCAGGCGCGCCGCCAGCCACAATGTGTGCACGGCGGTCACGCACGAATAGCGCAGCATATCCGGCATGGTGGCAATGCCGAGCCCATGTCCCACTTCGGTCTGCTCGTCGCAGAATACCGCCATCAGTTCGGGTGCTTCGCGAAGGCCGTGAAGCTTGAGTGCAACATAGGCGTCGTAGCGCGCTTGTCCCGCATAGCGCTGTGCGGCGTCGGCGTTTTGCGCATCGACATGAGCGGCCAACGCATTACGGACTTCGGCCGAGCGCAGGCGAACGAAACGCCACGGCTGTGCATGGCCAACCGAAGGCGCAAGCGATGCACAGGCCAACAGCTCGCGCATGTCCGCTTCGGTGACGACGCGAGACGCGAAATGCCGGACATCGCGCCGCCAGCGCAGCAGCGCTTCGAAATGCCGCGAGAATTCCGCGTCGAACAAGGGCGGCTGGTCGCTCAGAATTCGATTCCTGCCTGCGCTTTCACGCCGGAGCGGAAGGGATGCTTCACCATCGTCATCTCGGTGACGAGGTCCGCCGCCTCGATCAGGGCATCGGGCGCGTTGCGACCGGTGACGATGACATGCTTCATCTCGGCCCGCCCGGCGAGAACCTCGAGCACCTCGTCCAGCGGTAGATATTCGTAGCGCAAGGCGATGTTCAACTCGTCGGCCAGCACCATGTGATAGGCCGGGTCCGCGATCATGCGTTTTACCTCATCCAGGGCAGCGCGCGCCGCGGCCATGTCCCGCGCGCGGTCTTGCGTATCCCAGGTGAAGCCTTCACCCATCGGCTTGAACTCGACGTTGCCCGGAAACGCGTCGAATACGGCCTTTTCGCCCGTCGCCATCGCGCCCTTGACGAACTGGACGACGCCCACCTTCATGCCGTGTCCGATCGCGCGGATGACCATGCCCAGCGCCGCGCTGGTCTTGCCCTTGCCCTTGCCGGTGTGAACGATCAACAGGCCCTTTTCGCGGGTCTTGCTGGCCATGATCGTGCCGCGAGCGGTCTGCTTCTTGCGCATTTTCTCGGCATGACGGGCATCATCGTTCGCCGCTTTCAGATCGCCATCAGACTCCATCGGCTTCTTCCCTTCGCATGAGATAGACATCCATGATCCAGCCATGGCGCGCCCGAAGCTCCGCCCGGCGCAAGGCGATCCGGGGGGCCGCCTCGGCAAGCGCGCCCCGCTCCAGCGCCTCATGCGCCATGCCGAGGTAGGCGCCCCACCAGATGGTGACGCCTTGCGGAGCCAGCATCTCGAAGGCGCAGCAGCTGTCGAGCATGACCACGATCGTGTCCGCCCCGTCCGGCCAGCCGTGTGTGCGCAGCTTGCGCCCGGTGGTGATCGTCACCGAACCGGCCAGCGGGTTCAAGGGAATGGCATGAGCGGCGGTCAGCGCCTGTATGCTGGTGATGCCGGGCACCACGCGAACGGCGATGTCCATGCCCGCATGGGTCAGCCTCCCCGCGATCCGCAAGGTGCTGTCGTAAAGCGATGGATCGCCCCAGACGAGCAGCGCCAGTTTACCCCCGTCCGGCAAATGTTTGACGATCTGTGTGGCCCAAGCCTCAGCGATGGCATCGTGCCAATCATGAACCGCGTCCAGATAAGGCTCCGTCGCATCCCGGACCGGCTGGTCGAACTCGACGATCCGCACCGGTCTGGTGAGCGCCGCAGCACAGATCGTCCGGCGCAGATCGATCAGGTCGGACTTGGCGCTGCCCTTGCGCGGCAGCAGGATGAGGTCGGCATCGTTCATCGCCGTCACCGCCTGGACAGTCAGGTGGTCAGGGTTGCCGGTGCCGATGCCGATGAGCTGGAGATCGATCATTTGACCTCCCCTCGAGAAATTGGCGCGATCATGTGAAAATAGCTGCCGGTCGCAAACCCGCGCTGCGATCCGGTTTCCGCCACTGCAGCGCCGTCGGCATCGGTGACGCGCGCGAGTGGCGCATCGTTCTGCTCGACAATGGTCGAATAGTGGAACTCGTGTCCGCGCAGCTTCGTCCCGGCGGCAAGACCGGCGATGGGCGCCAGCAGTTCGGCATGACGATAGCCGAGATGCATCCGGCGCTGGGCGTGGCTGGTGACCAGCCCCAGCAGGCCCGCCATGCGGTGCCGCTCCCCGTGCTTGTCGATCAGCGCCTTGCCGAGCACCATGTAGCCACCGCATTCGCCGTGGACGGGGCGTGTTTCCGCGTGGCGACGCAGACCGGACAGGAAGGTTGCCGCAGCGGCGATCGTGCCGGCGTGCAGTTCGGGATAGCCGCCCGGCAGCCAGACCAGATCGGCATTCCCAGCGGGCGCTTCATCGGCGAGCGGTGAGAAGGGCAGGATCTCCGCCGCGGCCCGTCGCCAGCCTTCGAGCAGGTGCGGGTAGACGAAGGAAAAGGCGGCATCGTGGGCGATGGCGATACGCTGGGCTGGCGGCGGCGGCAGCCGTCCGGTGTCGCCCCGCACTGCCGTCCCGCCCGCGCCGGCCGCGCGGCGAATGGCGTCGAGATCGGCATGGGCGCGCAAAAACGCGGCGTAGTCGGCTATCGCTCGATCGAGGTCGGGATGTTCGACCGCTTGCACCAACCCCAGATGGCGTTCGGGCAGGGTCAGGTCACCCCGCCTCGGTAGTGCGCCGAGGACCGGTATCCCGACTGCCTCCAGCCCCTTGCGCACCAGACGTTCATGGCGGGGACTGGCGACGTGATTGAGGATCACGCCGGCAAACGGCAGATCCGGATCGAGGCTCTTGAAACCCAGCGCGGTGGCCGCGGCGGATTGCGCCTGTCCGGACACGTCGACCACCAGGACGACCGGCCAGCCCATGCGCCGGGCCATGTCGGCGCTGGCGCCATTGCCGACCGCGCCTTGGCTGGCCACGCCATCGTAAAGACCCATGGATCCTTCGGCGAGCACCATATCCGCGCCCGCAGCTTCCGCGGCTATGGCGTCGATCAAACCGCCATCCATCGCCCAGCTATCGAGGTTGAAGGATGGCCGCCCGCAGGCCGCGCGGTGAAAGGCCGGATCGATATAGTCCGGCCCGCTCTTGAACGGCTGAACCGACAGCCCATCCTCGACCAGCGCACGCAGCAGGCCCAGCATGACCGTGGTCTTGCCCGTCCCCGAAGAGGGGGCGGCAATCATCAGGCCCGGAATCTGGCCGCGCGTGTTCATTCAGCCGCTCCGGCAAAACGAGAAGTCGCATCCTGCGGCCGGAAGCGTCGGTCGTAGCCGCGCGAATAAAGGCTGCTCTCGGCAAAATTCTCCGCGCCCAGCACCCGTCCGACCAGGATCAGCGCAGTGCGCTCCATGCTGCCGGCAACGGCCTGCTCGATCGTCGCCAGCGTGGCCCGGACAATCCGCTGGTCGGGCCAGCTTGCCCGCCACACCACGGCCACCGGGCAATCCGCACCATAGTCCGGCGTGAGGTCTGCGACGACGCGGGCGAGGTTGTGGATCGAAAGGTGAATGGCGAGCGTGGCCCTGGTCGTAGCGAAATTGCCGAGGCTTTCCGACGCCGGCATCGCACTGGCCCGGCCCGGCGTGCGGGTCAGCACCAGCGACTGGCCCAATTCCGGCAAGGTTAGTTCAGCCTCCAGGGCAGCCGCAGCGGCGGCGAAAGCCGGGACGCCGGGCGTTATCGTGAAGGGGATGCCCATCGCGCGCAGGCGGCGGAGCTGCTCACCCATTGCCGACCACACGGAAAGGTCGCCGGAATGCAGCCTCGCGACATCCTGTCCGGAAGCATGGGCCGTGGCGATCTCGGCCACGATCTCATCCAGTTCCATTGGCGCGGTGTTGACGATCCGTGCGCCGGACGGACAGTGATCGAGCACGGCCGCCGGGATCAGCGAGCCGGCATAGAGGCACACCGGGCTTGCCGCGATCAGATCGCGTCCGCGCAGGGTGAGAAGATCGGGCGCGCCGGGGCCGGCGCCGATGAAATGCACGGTCATGTCGAATATCCTTCGGCGATGGCGCAGGTCGCCGTGCGGTCGGCGGAGATGCAGCGCGGTGACAGCAGACGGGCGCCGGGGCCGGCGGCAGCGAGCGCCGATGCCTCGGACACGCTGCCGGTGCGGCGAGCCGCAAGGCTGGCGGCGGAACTGGTAAGCGTTGGCGCCTCGACCAGCCGTTCGGGCAGGACACCAATCAGTGGCAGCCCCAGCGCCTCGGCGAGCGGGACGAGCGCCGGCACCTTGTCCGAGGCCGTGGCAAGATGAGTGACCGACGGCAGCCCGTGCTGGGCCTGCACCAGCGCCGCACGCAGGGAGGACAAGCCCGCGCTGCTGCGAAAACCGAAGCCAGCCACGATCACAGCATGACGCTCCATTGCACCACCGGATAGCGCGCGCGCCAGCCGTGCCGGCTTCCGAGTGGAACCGCATCGGCCAGTTCGATCCGCAGGAGCGCGCCGCCCTTCATCCCGTGCCAGCGGACAAGCAAGGCTTCAGACTCCAGCGTGACGGCATTGGCGACCAGCCGGGTTCCACCGGGAAGCCGTGCCGACAGCGCTTCCAGCAAAGTCTCCGACAGCCCGCCGCCAACGAACACCGCATCGGGCATAGGACCATCCGGCAGGCCCTCGGGCGCGCGTGCGGACAGAACTTCCAGCCGATCCACGCCTAGCGCAGCCGCATTGACCTTCACGCGTGCTGCGCGCGCCGGATCGGCCTCGATAGCCAGTGCCCGGTTCGCCGGATGCGCCAGCAGCCATTCGACCCCGACCGACCCAGAACCCGCACCGATGTCCCACAGAAGTTCGCCAGGACGTGGAGCCAGGCTGGAAAGCGTCAGGGCGCGGACCGGGCGTTTGGTGATCTGCCCGTCGGAGACGAACAGATCATCCGGCAGGCCGGGGGTCGCGGGCAAGGCAGGCCCCTTGCCTGCGACCTCGATGGCGACCGCCACCGGATGCGATATATTCGCGAGGGCAGGCGCCTCGGCGGTGACCGCGCGGATCCGCTCACGCGCGCCGCCCAGCGCTTCCATCACGTGAAGCGTCGATGCACCGAAGCCCAGGCACGTCAGGTACTCCGCCAACCTTCCTACCGCCTGGCCATCCCGCACCAGCACGAGCACACGCCGGGCCGTCGCGAGATGCGGGCGCAACCGTTCGAGCGGCGCTGCATGCAGACCAAGGCAAGCCGTGTCCTGCAAGGCCCAGCCCAGCCGTGCGGCGGCGAGACCAAAGGTGGATGGGGCGGGATGGGCGATCCACTCGTCCGGTTCGAGATGGCGGGTCACGCTCGTTCCCGCACCGAACCAGAAGGGGTCGCCCGAGGCCAGCATGACCACGCGCTGCCCGCGATGCTCCAGCAGGGTGGCGATGCCGTCGGCAAACGGCGCTGGCCATTCAATCGCCGGGCACGTAAGCCCGGGCAGCAGCGAAAGGTGGCGGGGCGATCCCATGACCAGTTCGGCCGCCGCCAGCGCCGCCCGGCATGCGACGGAAAGGCCGTCCATGCCGTCTTCGCCGATACCGACGATCGTCAACCATGCGAGAGGAACAGGATCAGCCATGCCCAATGTCCTCCTGCTGGGCGGCACGACCGAGGCCAGTGCGCTGGCGCGCCAGCTCGCCGGCAGGGGCATCGCCGCAACGCTCAGCTATGCGGGCAGGACGGACAATCCCCGCGGCCAGCCGGTGCCGGTGCGGATCGGTGGCTTTGGCGGTGTGGTGGGTCTGGCCGGCTATCTGCGCGACCACGGGGTGACCCATCTGGTCGATGCCACACATCCGTTTGCCGCGACGATGAGCGCCCATGCGGTCGAGGCGGCTCGGCTGGCAGGTGTCGCCCATATCGCGCTGACCCGCCCGGCCTGGGAGCCTGCCCTGGGGGATCGCTGGACCCATGTCGCCGATATCGACGGTGCGGTGGCGGCGCTGGCGGGGCCTGCGCGCCGGATCATGCTGGCGCTGGGGCGGATGCATGTCGAAGCCTTCGCCGCGCGGCCGCAGCACCACTATCTGCTGCGCTTCGTCGATGCGCCTGACCGCCCGCCCGTGCTGTCCGACCACAGCCTGGTCGTCGATCGGGGGCCATTTACCATCGAGGGCGACCGCGCCCTGATGCAAACCCACGCAATCGACCTGCTGGTCTGCAAGAACGCGGGCGGAAGCGGCGCCGAAGCCAAGCTCATCGCCGCACGTGCACTTGGCCTGCCGGTCCTGATGATCGACCGTCCCTCCGTTCCCCAACGGGCGGAGGTTTCGCGTGCCGAGGACGTGCTCGCGTGGTTCGGTCATGCGGCAGCCTCCGGCACGGAGCGCGGCGTATAAAGGATCGGTCCCGCGGCTCGTCCGATCATCCGGGTCCGGCTCGATCCGAGGATCACCATCGTGCGCATGTCAGCCATCTCGGGTCGGGCATCGCCCAAGGGCACGATTTGCAATTCTTCTTCCGGCGTGGAGACCGCCCGCGCGAACAGCACCGGGCGATCGTCGCCGCAAAGCTCGCGCAGCATCGCCAACACACGCGCGAAGCCGTCCGGGCGCGCTTTCGACCGGGGATTGTAGAAGGCCATGGCAAAGTCGGCTTCGGCGGCCAGCCGCAGCCGTTTCTCGATCAGTGGCCAGGGCTTCAAATTGTCGGACAGGTTGATGGCGCAGAAATCGTGGCCCAACGGCGCGCCGGCCCGAGCACTGGCGGCCAGCATGGCGGTGATGCCCGGCAGCACGCGGATGTCGAGCAAGCGCCACGCGTCGGGGCCGGCCTCGAGCGCCTCGAACACGGCAGAGGCCATCGCGAATACACCCGGGTCGCCTGATGAGACGACCACCGCACGCCGCCCCTGCGCAGCCAACTCCAATGCCAAGGCGGCCCGGTCCAACTCCACCCGATTATCGGAAGCATGCAGCACCAGCCCCTCACGCGGAGCGACTCGCGCAACATAGGGAATATAGCCGACTACATCGGTGGCCTCGGCCAGCGCAGCGCTGACTTCAGGCGTAACCAGCGCCTCGTCGCCCGGACCGAGCCCGGCGATCGCCACCCAGCCGCTCACGGCATGCGCCGCGTTCATGGTCTGCGTCCTTGGCCATGGATCAGCAGGATCGAAAAATAAGGCGTGACGTTCTCGGCCTCGATCAGCCGGGTCACGCGCTGGCCGGGCATAGCGGCATATTCGACCAGCCACGCTGCATCCTCGCGTCCCGCCGCCGCCACCGCACGGCGCAATTTGGGCAGGTTGCGCCCGATCTTCATCACCACCAGCGCATCGGTATCCCGGATGCGCCGCGCCAGCTCGTCTTCGGGCAATGTGGCCATGGCCACGGTCAGCACGTCGTCGCCCCAGGTGATGGGAATGCCGGTCGCATTCCAGGCCCCGGCCATGCCGGTGATCCCCGGCACCACCTCCACCGGAACCACGCCTGAGAGCCGGGCATGAAGGTGCATGAACGAGCCGTAGAAGAACGGATCGCCTTCGCACAGCACGACGACGTCTTCTCCCGCGCGGACCAGAGCCGACAGTCGCTCGGTGCATTCGGCATAGAAGGCAGACAGGCATTCGCCGTAGCGTGGATCGGAGAACGGAATCTCGGTCGTCACCGGATATTCCATCGGGATTTCGATGGCGTCGGAGCGCAGCATTCCCTCGGCAATGCGCCGCGCCTGCCCCGGCCGTCCCGCCTTACGAAAATAGGCGACATGGCGCGCACCGCGCACCAGCCGGTCGGCACGCACACTCAGCAGATCGGGCGCTCCCGGGCCGAGCCCCACACCGTGGACCGTTCCGCAAGGCGCGAATGGAATCGATGGAGGCACGGTCATTCGGCGCGGCTCGCAAGCGCATTGATCGCCGCCACCGTGATCGCGCTGCCGCCCAGCCGTCCTTCGACGACGCAGCACGGCACCGGCGGCGCAGCCCAGAGCGCCGCTTTTGATTCCGCCGCGCCGACAAAGCCCACCGGGCACCCGATAATCGCCGCCGGCCGGGGGCAGTCCGGGTCCTCCAGCATGTTCAGAAGATGAAAAAGAGCAGTGGGTGCATTACCAATGGCGACCACTGCATCCGCCAGATACGGCCGCCACAGTTCCAGCGCGGCGGCGGAACGGGTGTTGGCCATTGCCCGCGCCATGCCGGGAACCGCCGGATCGCCAAGAGTACAGACGATCTGATTGGCGGCGGGCAGGCGCGCGCGCGTGATCCCTTCGGACACCATGCGGGCATCGCAGAGAATTGGCGCCCCATCGGCCAGCGCCTTGCGCGCAGCCTCGGCAAAGCCGGGTGAAAAGCGGACATGCGGTGCCAGCTCGACCATCCCGGAGGCATGAATCATGCGCACCGCGACTGGCTCCTCCTCGGCGGAAAAGCGGGCAAGACCGGCCTCGGCCCGGATCGTCGCGAAGGACTGGCGATAGATCGCCGCACCGTCGGTTTCATAGACATGCGGCATCAGGCGGCTCCGAAATGGGCGAGCAACTCTGCGCCGGTCAAGGCTGAGCGAATTGGGGGCGAACCGGCCTCGGCGTTGAGGGCGAGGTCGTAGAGCCCCGCCCGTCCGGTGAGGGTCACATCGGCGGGACGCGAACGGGCGCAAGCCTTTTCGCAGCCCGAAACGTGCAGATGCACGGCGATGGAAGGTGCCAGCCGTCGGGCCAGATCGCGGGTCTCGACCGTGGCCTGCACGCAGTCCGGCGCACCGGGGCAGGCATCGACGCGCAGCAAGGGATCGGCGGGGTTGTCGACCAGCCCGTCGATAGGGGCAAGGGTCGTGTCTTCGAACAGGAGGACGCGCCACGGGGTAATCCGCAGGGCCGGTGCGGAGGCCAACGCCAGCGTTCGGACATCCACCCGTCCGAAGGGCGTCCCATAGGCCGCGCCGAGCGCGTGCGTTCCGGGCGTAATCGGAGCGGCCGATGGCGCGGGCAGGCAGGTTCCCGCCAGTCCGGCAGGTAGCTCGGCTTGGTGGCGCGCCATGCGCCCGGCGCTCGCGCCGCCGCTTTCCGCAAACCACCGGGCAAGGGCGATCAGCCCATCGACCTCCCGATCCGGCGAAACCCCGACGCCGCAAGGCCGCCCCTCGGCGCGCAGAATCAGGCCGCCAGCCTCGCCTCGCTCGATACGGAAGTCACCCGGCTCTGCGGCAAGCATCCTCACCGGGCCAGCATCCACCACGAACCCGGTCTTGCCCGGAAGTTCAGGAAGCTCGCGCAACCGGACCAGCAATTCCGACACGATACGATGGCTGTTGTCGCCCACTCGCCAATCGGGCGCAACGAGCACATTGCGGCGCGCTTCAATCGCGGCATCGGCATCCACCAGCCCCTGCGCGATCAACCGTTCCAGCAAGGCCGGCCAGCCTGCTTCTGCCACGCCCCGGATCTGCAGATTGGCGCGGCGGGTCATATCCACCAGCCCGTTGCCCCAAGTGCCCGCAGCGTCGCACAGCGCCAGCACCTGCTGGCGCGTGAGACGGCCCAACTTCGGCTTCACGCGCACCAGCAGTCCGTCACCAGACATCATCGGGCGCCAGACATCGGGGCACCAGCCCCTCACCGCCCAATCCCTTGCCGTGGCATCGCTCATGCTTCGCTCCCCAGGCCGGCGAGGATCGAATTGCGCCGAGTGGACCATAGCCCGGAAGCATGAAGCGCGGCGAAGCGAGCCTCCATCGCCGCAAGTGCGCCGGGATTCTCGCGTTCCAGAAAGGCACGCACTTCGGGCTCACCCAGAGTGGCATCGTGATAGAGATCGAACAGCTGCGATGGCACGCTGCCCGCGAGGTGCGCGAAGGCCCCGAGATGGTCGAGTGTCGCCGCCAGTTCCGCGCCTCCGCGAAAGCCATGCCGCATCATGCCAGCCACCCAGCCCGGATGCGCCGCTCGGGCGCGCACCACTCGTGCGATCTCCTCAGTCAGCGTGCGCAAGGCTGGCCGGGCCGGATCACGATTATCGAGATGGTAGAGCGCTGCCTCCCCACCGGTCAGTGCCTTGGCAGCGGCAAATCCGGCTTCGTGCGCGGCATAGTCCATGCTCAGCAGCAGGTCGGTCTCGGGCAGGTCCTGCAGGTGGACGAAAGCATCGGCCCCTGCCACGCGGCTGCGCAGACCCTCGGAATCGGCGGCGATATCGGGCAGGTCCAGCGCATGATCGGAAGCCGCGAGCCACGCCTCCCCGGCGGCGCGGCGCGCCTCGCCGGTATAGACCTCGGCCGCATCGCCCAGTCCCAGGCCATATCGGCCCGGCTGCGGTCCATAGACGCGCGGGGCAGCCTCGCGTCCAGAAAATGGGTTCCAGTCCTGCGGCTCGTCGCGGGCATACAAGGCCCTCACGGCCTGGCCGAACAGTACGGGTAACCCGGGGAAGGCATCGCGAAACAAACCCGACACGCGCAGAGTAACGTCGATCCGGGGCCGGTCCAGCAGGGCCAGCGGCAAGATCTCGATTCCCGTCACCCGCTCCGACGCCATGTCCCAT
>Ga0068853_100001301_pt1 | contig 17934 bp, 14 predicted proteins | sample KBSCornC32_FD_65655 | JGI IMG/M metagenome (GOLD analysis project Ga0068853, IMG submission 65655) | Corn rhizosphere microbial communities from Kellogg Biological Station, Michigan, USA - KBS Corn C3-2 | ecosystem: Host-associated > Plants > Roots > Rhizosphere > Soil ...
CCGCCCCTTCACTCGCTCTCTCTTTCACTTCGCTGTGATCTCCAAACTCGTGGCGCTCGCGACCATCCTAATGGTCGCTACTGGATGTGACAAGGCGAAAGAGTTCGTGCGCGCGGGCGAAAAGTCCACGCCCCCGCAGCTCGCGCCCGGCGAGGAGCTCGATCTCGCCGGCAAGCCCGATGTGCTCTTCCAGGTGTTCGGGGAGAGCAGCGATCCGCGCATGGTGCCGATCGCGGCCATCGTTCACGGCCAGATCAAGCCGATCCGCCTGTCGGCCTCGGGATGGCGCAAGTTCGACGCGATGTATCAGCGGCCCGGCACGAGCTATTCGCTCTATCAGAGCGGCCTCGCGAGCGGCTCCGTGGATGTGAAGCGCGGCATGTGGTCGGACTCGGGTGACGCGCTCTATGCGCTTCCCGGCTGCGCGGCGCTCACGCCGATGTCGAGCGTGAAGGTGAACGGACGTCCCGCGTCCGACTTCACGCTGGAGTTCCTGGCGTCGAGCGCTCCGGTGGCGCCGAAGGCGCGCACGGCCGCGACGATGAGCCAGGACTCCGTGAATCACATCGCCCGCGCGGTCGCGCGCGATGTGGCGGCGTCGGTGGGAATCAACGATGCGAAGCTCGACTCGCTCAACTTCCGCGCGATGGCCTTCAACACCGGCGCGAGCGCGGCGCCCACGATCCTCGCGTCCTTCATCGACGAGGCTGCCGACCGGCCCGCCTCGATCGCAACGCGCACCACGCATCTCGTGGTCATCGCGGACAGGGACTCCTCGGGCACATACCACGCGACCTATTCGCACCGCATCAACGGCCCGCTCGCAGCCGCCGCCTTCCGCCGCTACTTCGATCACCTCGACATCAACGGCGACGGAATCGATGAGATCGTGCTGCAGGGTTGGCAATTCGGCGGTGACACCTTCCTCTCGGTGCTCGCGTGGCGCGAGGGGAAGTGGCAGGAGATCTACCGCACACGTCCCAACTGGTGCCTGGACGAGCGCAAGGCCGCCGACTGACATGCGTGGCCGACAAGCGCTACCCACGGAACCGTCTTAGAAAAAGTCGCAGCGCCTGAATGAGAATGAATCCTTCGACGACGGCCGTTCTCCGTTTGGAAAAAACGATACTCGACGCGCTCGTTCTCACTTGCTCCGCGCCGGCTTCGACGGCCGTGCCGTCTACCCGCCGAACGACTGGTACAGCTCCACGAGCCGGCGCACTCCCGCGATCACCTGCTCGCGCGGGGCCGCGTACGACAGGCGCACCCAGTCCGGAGTGAAGAACGCCGCACCGGGAACGATCGCGACCTCGTGCTGCTCGAGCAGCGCGGCCGCGAATGCGGTGCCGTCGCCACCCCGCTCCGTGGCGACGTTCGCGTACAGATAGAACGCGCCCTCCGGATAGACGAACTCGAGCCTCGGCGCAACCGCCATCTCCTTCACGATCGCATCGCGACGCGCCTGAAACTCGGCGACCATCGGCGCGATCGCCTTCTCCGCCGCGTCCACGTTGGTGAGCGCCTCGAGCGCCGCGTGCTGCGACGGCGCGGCGGCATTCGACGTCGTGTGCGACTGCAACGCACCCATCGCGGCGCTCACCGCGCGCGGAGCGATCGTCCACCCGATGCGCCATCCCGTCATCGCGTACGCCTTCGCCACGCCGTCGATCACGATGAGACGATCGCGCCTCGTCGACAGGTCGAGCACCGACGCCGCCGGCCCGTTGTACGAGATGCGGCGATAGATCTCATCGCTCAGCACCCACCAGTCGCGCTCATCGGCGAGCTCGAGGATCTCGCGCAGCTCGCTCTCGCTGTACACAGCGCCCGTCGGGTTGCACGGTGAGTTGAGCATCACCCCAGCGGTGCGCGGCGTCGATGCGGCATCCAGAAACGCCGCCGTCACCTTGAGCCCGTTCTGCGGATCCCCGATCACCGACACCGGCTTCGCTCTGCTCAGCGCGACCATCTCGTAGTAGCTCGTCCAGCTCGGAGTCGGGATCAACACCTCGTCCCCTTCGCCGAACAACGTGAAGCACGCGTTGAACAGCGACTGCTTCGATCCGTTCGACACGACCACATCGGAGGCGGTGATTCTGTCGCCGCTCCAGCGCGCGCTCGCCTGCGCGGCGATCACCTCGCGCAGCGGCATGATCCCCTCGGTGGCCGTGTACTTCGTGGCGCCCGCGTCGATCGCGCGCTCCGCGGCCCGCTTGATGAAGTCCGGCGTATCGAAGTCCGGCTCGCCCGCGCCGAGGTCGATCACCTTTCGTCCCTGCGCCTTGAGCGCTCGCGCGCGCGCAGATACGGCGATCGTGGCGGATTCCTTCAGGAACGAGACGTTGGAAGAAGGCGCAAACGCGCGCAGCGTCGTGGTTTCGGTCACGGCGTAGCTCTGAGACTGGAGTGAGTTTGGTCGGTCATGTATACTTTACTACGTCGGCGCGTTGCCGGCCATTGAAAATCGGGGGTTTGGTGGAGCAAGACTCGGAAGAGCGTGAGCGACCTGCTGTCGCCCGCAACCAGAACGTTCTGCACGTCCTGCCGCACGACGCGGCCGCGGTTTCGCAGTTCATCGACCCCGCCATCGAGCGCCTGGACCCCGAGAGCGCGGACACGCAGCTCCTCGTGCTCACCCCCGATTCCGAAACGGCGGTTCTGATCGCCGAGGCCGCGACACGCGCGCGCGCCGGCACTCCCGCGCGTGTGCTCCCCGTCACAGCGTGGCGGCGCGCCTCGCGCCTCCTGCGCGTTCGCCCCGCCACCGTCGTCGCGGGCACGCCATCCGACATCCTCGAGCTCATTCGCGCATCCGCGATCAAGCTCGACTCGGTCAACACGCTCGTGCTCGCGTGGGCCGACGTGATGAGCGATGCGGCCGGCGAGCCGCTGGAAGCCGTGATGGCCGAGGTGCCGAAGGATGCCGCCCGCGTGATCGTCGCGTCACATCTCACGCCCGCCGTGGAAGCCCTCGCCGAGCGCTACGCGCGCCGGGCCCGGCGCAGCCACGCGACACCGGTGGTGGAAGGAGTTCCCGTCGATCTGCGCTACGTCGCGATCGCGCCCCAGGCACGGGTGAGCGCCCTGCGCCGCCTGCTCGACGACACGGATCCCGAGCGCGCCGCCATCTACGTGCGCTCCGAGGACGCCGCGAGGGAAGTCGCGAACACGCTCCGCGCCATCGGTATCCCCGAACAGGATCCGTCGATCGTGATCACGCGCGGCGAGCCGGTGGAGAACGTCTCGCTCATCGTGCTCTACGAGTCGCCGATGTCCTCCGACGTGCTGCAGACGCTGGCGGAGAGTGGCAGCGCGGTGATCGCGCTCGCGACGGCACGCCAGATCCCCGCGCTGCGCACGCTCGCGAGCGGTGGCCGCGTCACGCCGTTCGTGCTCTCCGGTCCCGGCGCGCGGGCGCGCTCGCGCGACGAGAAGGTGCGCGACGAGCTGCGCGCCGCGCTCGCCAGCGGTGTCAATGCGCGCGAGCTCATCGCGCTCGAGCCCCTGCTCACGGAGTTCGACGGAGTGGAGATCGCGGCCGCCGCGCTCAGGCTGCTCGAGCGCGATCGCGAGCGCGACAAGCCGGCAGAGAAGCCGGAGAAGACCGACCGCATTCTGGCGCCGATTGCCGAGCGTGCGGCGCCGACGGAGCGCGCCGAGCGAGCGGACCGGGCGCCGCGGAGCGAGCGCGGTGAGCGTGAGACTCGCGCGCCTCGCGGCGAGCGCCCGGATCGCGAGCGCGGTGCGCGCCCCGAGCGCGGCGATCGCGACTCGGCGCGCAGCGGATCGGCGCGCGGCGCGCCCTCGCGCACGCCGGCGTCGCGCGGCGAGATGAGCCGCCTGTTCGTCAACGCGGGCAAGGCCGACGGCATGACGCCGCGCGACCTGGTGGGAAGCATCGCGAACGAGTCGGGGATCAGCTCCGATCAGATCGGCAAGATCGAGCTGCGCGACACGCACTCGATAGTCGAGATCTCGACGCCCGTGGCGGAGCAGGTGGCGTCGAAGATGAACGGCATCACCGTGCGCGGAAAACGGCTCACGATGCGTGTCGACAACGACAGGCCGTCGAGCCGCGCGGACCGCGGCGAGAGCGGAGAGCGGAGCTCGAGCCCGCGCTTCGAGCGCTCGGAGCGCGGCGGCCGGCCCGAGCGAGGCCAGTCCGATCGCGGCGCGCGCGGTTACACGCCGCGCAACGATCGTGGCGGGCCGCCCGCGCGCGGCGATCGTCCCTCGTCGGGTCCGCGCCGCGATGCGCCGCGCCGCGACGGGCCGCCGCGCACGCGCCGTCCCTCGTAGGCGGCGATGGACCCGGTTTTCTTCGGGGCTCGGCGAGGATGGGTGGAGGTCGTCACCGGCGTCATGTTCAGCGGAAAGAGCGAGGAGCTCATCCGCCGCGTGCGCCGCTCCATCATCGCGAAGAAGAGCGTCCAGATATTCAAGTCGCATCTCGATGACCGCTACGGCGGCGTCTTCTCCATCTCGAGCCACGATGGTCGAGTGGTCGAGGCGATTCCCGTGGACTCGTCGCTCCAGATCTCGCAGAATCTGCGCGACGACACCCAGGTCGTGGCCGTGGATGAGGCGCAGTTCCTCGACGCCGGAATCATCCCGCTCGTGGGCACCATGGCTGCGCGCGGCGCCCGGGTGATTCTGGCCGGCACGGACACGGATTTTCGCGGGGAGCCCTTCGGACCCATGCCCCAGCTCATGGCGGTTGCCGACCTCGTCGATAAGCTGCACGCGATTTGCGTAGTGTGCGGCGGCCCGGCGAGCCGGAACCAGCGGCTGATCGATGGGCGGCCCGCGCGCTACGATTCGCCCACGATCATGATCGGCGGCCGGGAGAGCTACGAGGCACGATGCCGTCATTGCCACGAGTTGCCGCGGCGGGACGAGGATCAAGTGCCGCTGCTGTGAACTGTTCTATTGCGTACCGTGTAGGTGCTCCTTTATCGTAAGCCATGCGCCTGATCGGCCTCACCGGCAACATTGCCTCCGGAAAATCCACCGTCTCCCAAATGCTGGCGGACCGTGGTGCAACGATCATCGATGCCGATGAGCTCGCCAGGGAAGCCGTTGCCTACGGCAGCGACGGACACCGGAAGATCGTCGAGCGGTGGGGCGACGATATCCTCAAGGCGGACGGTGGGTTGGACCGTGTCGCCCTCAGGCAGATCGTCTTTCAGGAGCCCACCGAGCTCGAGGCCCTCAACTCGATCGTCCATCCCGAGGTCTCGCGGCTGCGCGATGATCTGATCAACGAAGCGCGAGAGCGGGGCGACGAAACGGTCGTCTGCGACATTCCCCTCCTCTTCGAAAGGCGATTGGTAGACGACTTCGACCAGATCGTGCTCGTCGACGCTCCGCGGCCTTTGCGCCTCGAACGGTTGATCCGCGACCGTGCGCTGGGTCAGACGGAAGCGATGAACATGATCGCGTCCCAGATGCCAGCCGAGCTCAAGCGTGCGCGCGCGGACTACATCATCGAGAACGACGGGAGCCTCACCGCCCTCGAGGCGCGCGTGGACGAAGTCTGGCGCGCACTGCACGCCACCGGCTGACCTCGCCATGAGCAGCGTGCCGGACGAGCTCCTGTACTCGGAGGAGCACCTCTGGGTCGGCTGGACCGACGACGAAGTCACGATCGGCCTCACCCAGTACGGTCAACAGGAGCTCGGCGAAACGATCTTCGTCGAGCTCCCCGCCCTCGACGAAAAGTTCTCCCGGCTCGACGTCTTCGGCACCATCGAGGCGGAGGAGGCGGTGTCGGAGCTCTTTGCGCCGATCGGGGGCGTCGTGGTCGACATCAATCTGCTTCTGGCCAAGGATCCGACGCTCGTCAACTCGGATCCGTACGGCGAGGGATGGCTCCTGCGGCTTCGTCCCACATCGCTGGCTGAGCGGGACGAGCTGCTGGGGCCCGAGGAATACCGCGAGCACACGGGCGACTGAACCATCGGCGGAACTCGATCGTCATTGCACAGGAGAAATCCCGTGCGCGGCGGCAGTCGGCTTCGGGTCGCCCCGCAGTAGTGACCCGGGTCCACGTGCTTAGCTTCCGGTGAACGCCATGCGCATCGCCCTCCGCACTCCAGCCATCCTGCTCGCGATCCTCGCCGCCTGTGGCGGCCCGGGCCACTCCGCGTCGAAAGCCCATCCGACGACGCTGGTCATCACGTTGCCGGCCGATGCGAACACCCTGCTCCCGCCACTGAGCACCAACGAGACATCCGCGCAGGTGGGCGCCGTGCTGTTCGAGAAGCTCGCCGAGGTGGGCGATTCGCTCAACGTGGTGGGCGACGAAGGCTTTCGCCCGTCGCTCGCGGACTCGTGGACGTGGGCGCCCGATTCACTCTCGATCGCATTTCATCTCGATCCGAAGGCGCACTGGCAGGACGGTGTGCCCCTGCGCGCGGCCGATGTGGTGTACAGCTACCGCATCAACGTCTCGAAGGATGTCGGCTCACCCGTAGGACCGCTGCTCGCCGGCATCGATTCCGTGACCGCCCCCGACAGCGTCACCGCCGTCTTCTGGTTTCACTCGCGATCGCTCGAGCAGTTCCTGAATGCGGGAACGCAGATTCGCATACTCCCGGCGCATCTGCTCCAGAACATGCCGGATTCCATGCTGAGGACCGCGGCATTCGGTCGAACTCCCGTGGGCAGTGGGCCGTACAGGTTCGTCCGATGGGTGAGTGGAAGCACCATCGAGGTCGTCGCGGACAGCACCTTCCATCGTGGACGCCCGAAGATCGATCGCATCATCTGGAGCATCGCAGGCAATCCCGACGCGGCGATGCTGCGGCTGTTCTCCGGGGAAGCGAACTTCACGGAGACGCTTCGCAAGCAGGATATCGAGCAGATCGCGAGCCATCCGAATCTCAAGGCCGTGCGGTATCCCTCGATGACGGTGTTCTACGTGCGCTTCAGCGAGCGCTCGCGCGGGTGGCACGGGCCGCACCCGGTGTTCGGCGATCGCGACGTTCGTCGTGCACTGACGATGGCGATCGATCGCCGGCGCGCCGTGAGCACCGTGTTCGATTCCTCCGCACGCGTCGCACTCGGCCCGTTCACGTCCGCGCTGTCGACGTACGATCCGGCACTCCCGCGCCTTCCGTATGCCCCCGACAGCGCCGCGGCGATCCTCGACCGCCGCGGCTGGGTGATGGGCAAAGACGGTGTGCGCCACAAGGGTGCCGTGCCGCTGCGATTCGCGCTCCTCGTTCCGGGCACGAGCACGCAGCGCCAGCAGATGGCGGTGTTGCTGCAGGATATGTTCAAGCGTGTGGGCGCACGCATGGACATCGAGCACGTGGACTTTCCGACGATGAACGACCGTGAGGAGAAGCACGACTTCGACGCGGCCTTCGAAGGCATGACCGTCGACCCGACGCCATCGGGGATCCGGCAGGAGTGGAGTACCTCCGCCGCGCGCGCTGGCGGGACGAGCAACACCGGCTACTACACCAACCCGGCGTTCGATGCGCTCATCGATTCGGCCGTGGCGGCATCGAGCCCGAAGGCGGCGATCGCGCAATACCGCCGCGCATACGCGACACTGATCGACGATGCGCCCGCGATCTGGCTCTACGAGGGCACGACGACGGCGGGCATGGGAACGAACGTGCATCCGTCGCACATGCGTGCGGACATGTGGTGGGTGAATCTCGCCGACTGGAGCATCGACGATGGTCCGGTGGCGAAGGGCGCGAGCGTCGCGCTCGCGGCGGGCGCACACTAGCGAATGCGGCGGCTGCTCGCGGGCCGCCTCCTCCAGGGGCTCGCCGTACTCTGGATCGTTGCGACATTCACGTTCACGCTGCTGCATCTCGCCCCCGGCGATCCCTACTCGTATCACGGCGATCGTCGGATCGCGCCCGAGATCCTCGCGCACTGGCGGCACGTCTACTGCCTCGACCGCCCGCTGCCCGCGCAGTATGGCTGCTATCTCGCGTCGCTCGCGCGCGGAGATCTCGGGTTCTCGATCTCACAGTCGCGCCCCGTGCGGGACATTCTCATCGACTACGTGCCTCGCACGCTCGAGCTCATGACCCTCGCGCTCCTCCTGAGCTTCGCCGTGGGAATCGCGCTCGGCGTGCTCGAGGCTCGTCGCCGCGGCACCTTCGCGGACTGGGGAAGCCGCGGCATCGCGCTCTTCTTCTACTCGATGCCGGATTTCTGGCTGGCCCTCATGCTCGCGCTCGTCTTTGCGTACTGGCTTCCGATCTTTCCGATCAGCGGCATCGAGAACGTGATCGACGCGCCGACCTTCGACCGGTGGCAACGCATGGGCGACCACCTGCGCCATCTCGTGCTCCCGGTCACCACACTCGTGTTGATGATGTGTGCCGGCATCGCGCGCTTTCAGCGCGCCGCGATGCTCGACGTGATCCGGCTCGAATTCGTGGTCACGGCGCGGGCGAAGGGAGTTTCCGAGAACGTCATCGCGCGCCATCATGTACTTCGCAATGCGCTGCTCCCGATCATCACGCTCGCAGGGCTCACGCTTCCCATGCTTCTGGGGGGTGCCGTGCTCGTGGAGCTCGTTTTCTCCTGGCCCGGAATGGGATACGTCACTGCCACGGCAATCGGAAGCCGCGACTACGCGCTCGTCACGTCCTCGGTGCTCGTGACGAGCGCGCTCGTCGTGGTCGGAACCATCGCCGCGGATCTGCTCTACGCGCTCGCCGACCCTCGCGTGCGCGCCGCATAGGTGCTCGCGCTCCACTGGCTCTGCGCGGCGGCGCTGATCGTCGCGCTCGGCGCTGGGCTCCGGCGCCTCTCGCGCCCGGGCCCGCGCGCGAGTCGCGCTCGCATCGTGCTCGCCCGCTACGCCACGCAGCCCTCGGCGGTGATCGCGCTCGGCGCGCTGCTCGTGCTCTACATCCTCTCGGCCCTCGCGCCGTGGCTGGCGACCCACGACCCGATCGAGATCCTGGCACAGACGCTCGTCAACCATCCTCCCTCCCGCGAGCTCCTCTTCGGCACCGATTTCGCCGGGCGCGACGTGTTCAGCCGCGTGCTCTACGGCACGCGCATCTCTCTCACGATCGCGCTGCTGGCGACGTTCCTCTCGGTGGTCATGGGCATCGCGTATGGCGCAACCGCGGGCTTCGTTGGCGGGCGCCTAGACACGGTCATGATGCGGCTCGTCGACGCATTCCTCTCGATCCCGCGCATCGTGCTCCTCATCGCGATCGGCACGCTCTGGGCGCCACTCAGCATCACCTCGCTCATCGTGCTCCTCGGGCTCACGGCGTGGTTCGGCACGAGCCGCCTCGTGCGCGCCGAGGTATTGTCGCTCAAGGAGCGCGAGATGGTCGCGGCCGCGCGCGCGCTGGGTGCGCGCGATCTCGCGATCGTGCGACGCCACGTGCTCCCGAACCTGCTCTCGCCCGTGATCGTGGCCGCCACGCTCGGCGTCGCGGGCGTGATCGTGAACGAAGCCGCGCTCTCGTATCTCGGGATCGGCATCCCCGATCCCACGCCGAGTTTGGGCAACATCATTCACGACGGCACTCCGTACCTCGCGACGGCGTGGTGGGTCGCGCTCTTCCCCGGAATCGTGCTCGTGGTCACCTCACTCGCGTGCAATCTCGCCGGAGACGGCTTGCGCGATGCGATGGACCCGCGTCAGGTTGACCGGTGATGACACCCAGACCGTTGCTGTCCGTCCAGGAGCTTCGCACCTACTTCCGCACGAGCGCCGGTGTAGCTCGCGCGGTGGATGGCGTCTCCTTCAGCATCGCCGCCAACGAGTCGGTGGGTGTGGTGGGCGAGTCGGGATGCGGCAAGTCGGTGACGTCGCTCTCGCTGCTGCGGCTCATTCAGCGTCCGGGCACCATCGAGCCCGGGTCGAAGATCGAGTTCGAGGGAACGGATCTGCTGTCGCTCGACGATGAGTCGATGCGGAAGATTCGCGGCAACCGGATCGCGATGATCTTCCAGGAGCCGATGACCGCGCTCAATCCGGTGTTCACGGTCGGCGCACAGCTGGCGGAGGTTCCGCGCGTGCACGAGTCGTTAAGCCGCCGGGATGCGTGGGCGCGCGCAGTCGAGATGCTCGGCACGGTGGGAATTCCCGACCCCGCGGAGCGCGCACACGCGTATCCGCATCAGCTCTCCGGTGGCATGCGGCAGCGCGTGATGATCGGGATGGCTCTCATGCTCTCTCCCGCCCTCCTCATCGCCGATGAGCCCACCACCGCGCTCGACGTCACGATCCAGGCACAGATCCTCGAGCTGCTGGCCGAGCTGCGCGCGCGCACATCGATGTCGGTGCTGCTCATCACGCACGATCTGGGGGTGGTGGCCGAGTCGACATCGCGCGTGATCGTGATGTACGCGGGCGAGATCGTCGAGCAGGCCGGGGTGCGCGAGCTGTTCGCGAAGCCCCACCATCCCTACACGGAGGGGCTCATGGCGGCGATGCCGCGTGCCGGGACGAAGCGCGAGCGACTCACGGTGATCCCCGGCGCCGTGCCTTCGCCGTACGAGTGGCCCGGTGGCTGCCGATTTCACGAGCGCTGCCCGTATGCCTGGGAACGCTGCGAGCGCGAGCATCCGCCGCTCTACGAGATCGGCGCGGGGCACGTCTCGCGCTGCCACCTCGCCGTGGAGCCGGAGCGGCGGGCTACGCCGCACCTCCCCCTGGCCGCACGCGCGGGAGCGGGCGCGTGACGCTCGATACTCCTGCGGCCTCACCGCTTCTCTCGGTTCGCGATCTCACGAAGTATTTCCCGATCACGGGCGGCGTGATGCGCCGCGTGGTCGGCGCCGTGCGAGCCGTGGACGGAATCTCGTTCGACGTCGCGCAGGGCGAGACGCTCGGACTCGTGGGCGAGTCTGGATGCGGCAAGACGACGGCCGGGCGCGCGATTCTCCGCCTCATCGAGCCCACCTCGGGCGAGATCCACTTCGATGGGGAGGACGTGCGGGCGCTCGCGAAGGAGCCGCTGCGAAAGCTGCGACGCCGAATGCAGATCGTCTTTCAGGATCCGTTCAGCTCCCTCAATCCGCGCATGACCGTGGGCGCATCGGTGCGCGAGGGGCTGACGATCCACAGGCTCGCCGAAGGGAGCGCGGCGGATGCGCGCGTGCGGCAGCTGCTCGAGGAGGTCGGGCTGCGCCCCGAGCACGCCTCCCGCTACCCGCACGAGTTCTCGGGCGGACAACGGCAGCGCGTGGGAATCGCGCGCGCACTCGCGGTCGAGCCGAAGTTCATCGTGTGCGATGAGCCCGTGTCCGCACTCGACGTGTCGGTGCAGGCGCAGGTGATCAATTTGCTCCAGGACCTGCAGCGCGCGCACGGCCTCGCCTATCTCTTCATCGCGCACGATCTCTCGGTGGTCGAGCACATCGCGGATCGCGTCGCTGTCATGTACCTCGGCCGCATCGTCGAGCTCGCGAACGCGGACGACCTCTACGCCATGCCGCTCATGCCGTACACGCAGGCGCTCCTCTCGGCGATCCCCGTTCCGGATCCCGAGGCGAAGCGCGCGCGCATCGTGCTCCGCGGCGACGTCCCCTCCCCCGCGAATCCGCCGTCGGGCTGTCCGTTCCACCCGCGATGCCAGCATCCGCAAAAGGACGCCGCCTGCTCGGTGATCGTGCCGCCACTCGAGCTCAAGGAGCCACACCACTGGGCTGCGTGTATCAAGCAGCTTCCCACGCGCGTGTCGTGGGAGGAGCAGCAGGCCGCAGGCGCGACCAAGCCACCTGAGCGCATCGTGCCGATTCGCGCCACGGCGTGACGGCCCGCATTCTTGTCGAGCCCTAGCTCAGGAGCACCGTGTCCGCCGCCGTAGACATCCTCACGACCGCCACCGACAGGCCGCCCGCGCTCGACGATACCGCGCTCTTCGGGCATCCTCGCGGACTAGGCCTGCTGTTCATGACGGAGATGTGGGAGCGCTTTTCCTACTACGGAATGCGCGCCATTCTCATCCTGTATCTGGTGCAGGCGCTCCACTGGAACACCGCGCGTGCGGCGAGCCTCTACGGCACGTACACGGCCCTGGTGTTCATCACCCCGCTCATCGGCGGCTATCTCGCGGACCGCTTCCTCGGCACGCGACGCTCGCTCGTGATCGGCGGGCTCGTCATCGCTTCGGGTCATTTCTGTCTGGCCGTTCCCTCGATGACCATGTTCTACGTCGGCCTCACGCTCATCATCATCGGGACCGGGTTCTTCAAGCCGAACGTGTCGACGATGGTCGGACAGATCTACGCCGACGGCGATTCACGGCGTGACGCGGGTTTCACGATCTTCTACATCGGCATCAACACGGGCGCCCTGCTCGGCGGTACCGTTTGCGGGTATCTCGCGGACCAGACTCGCTTCGGCGACCGCGGCTGGCATTGGGGATTCGGCGCCGCTGGTGTCGGCATGCTGATTGGCCTGACCGTGTACGTCGCGTTCCGCGACAAGTACCTGCCGGGCATCGGCGTACGCGCGACGAAGCAGATTCCGGACGCGGCGGCGCCGGTCATCTCTGCGGATTCGAAGGTGCTCGTGCACGGCATCATAGGCGCCGTTGCGGGCATTGGCGCGAGCCTGCTGCTGGGAGGCTTCGACCTGGTGGGCGCCTTCGTGGCCGCGACGATCGGTGCGTCGCTCGCGGTCACCGTTCTCGGCTCGCACGGCGAAGAGCGGAAGCGCGTGATCGCGATCTTCATCGTGGCGTTCTTCGTGGTCGTCTTCTGGACGTGCTACGAGCAGGCGGGAAGCTCGATGAATCTGTTCGCGGCGAACAACACCAATCTCCAGGTCGGGTCGTTCCACATCCCTCCGGCGTGGTCGCAGAACGTGATTCCCGTGGTGATCATGCTCTTCGCGCCGGTGTTCGCATGGATCTGGGTCAGGCTCGCGAAGATCGGTCGCGAGCCGTCGACCGCGATGAAGATGGTGATCGGCCTCGCGCTGCTCGGCTTCGGATTCGTGTTCATGGTGATCGGCGGTGCCCGCGCGGACAACGGAGTGCTCGTCAGTCCGCTGTGGCTCGTGGCCGCCTTCACGTTCAACACGTGGGGCGAGCTCTGTCTCTCGCCGGTCGGGCTCTCGTACGTAACCAAGGTGGCGCCGCTGCGCTTCGCGTCGCTGCTCATGGGCGTGTGGTTCCTGGCGAACGGCGCCGCGAACAAGATCGCGGGAACGATCGCCGAGCTCACGCCGACGCCGGGCCAGGCGCCGCCCGCGCCCGCGAGCGGCGTGCTGGGCATGCTGCAGCACGTGGCGAGCACCAATCACGGCTTCTACACGATCTTCCTGGTCATGGCACTCTCGGCGTCGCTGCTCATGATCTTCTTCGTGCCGCTGCTCAAGCGTCTCACCCGCACGGTGAGCACCTGAGCCTGGGGAGCAGGGATGCATTGGTACAATGGTCCTTGCCGTCTGTGTCCGTCTGTGTCCGTTTGTGTCGTTCTTCACAGTTGCCTTTGCAATTCCCTGCCAACCGAAGCGCTGACTGCGAGGGAGCTCGCGAGTCGGGCACTACAACTGTGATGGAGCGACACCAACGGACACTGACGGACACAAACGGAAGAAGCCAAGCTGGCAAAGCGCAACGCTTTCAGTGAAAGCCCCTTCCGTTTGTTTCCGTCTGTTTCCGTTTGTTTCGTACCTCACATCAGTCAGTGCCAGCCCGAGCGGGGGCTCTCGTTGCGACGAATAGTCCTCGCAATGCGGGCGAAACAATGTGATGAAACGAAACAAACGGAAACGAACGGAAACAAACGGAGACAGCGAAGTAGCACCCGCGTCACGGCCAGGTGAACACCGAGTTCGGCGTCACCAGCTCGCGGCCCGAGCGCACGTCGCGAGGCTCGCGATTGAGGAAGCGGTCCGCGTTCACGTAGCTCACGCGGAATTGCCAGCGCGCGCGAAGGTCGGGGGATAGCGCGCGCGCGATGTCGAGTCGATAGGTGACCTTCGATCCCGGCGGCACTGCCACCAGCACTCCCAGCCCCGCGCCGTATTTGAGCGGCGTCGTCACGCCGTAGCCGAGCGGCGCATCGCCCTGCCACACGCGCCCCGCATCGCCGAACACCGCCATGCCGACATCCGCCTGGTCGCGCAGCTTGCCGAGGTACCAGCGGTCCTCCAGGTGCGTCACGAAGCGGATGTTGCCTGCGTCCGGCGACGCGTGGTAGCCGCGTACGCCGCCATCGAGCTCACCCAGCGGAAGCTGTACCGGCACGCGCTGCTTCCAGATACCGGCCCAGTCCACCGACCCGACGAGCGTGTGCGAGCCCATCAGACGCTGGTACATCGTGATGCGCGCGCTCCCGACGATCCCGTCCCACCGATCCTCGGTGTAGCTGTTGCGCCCTTCGAGCGCCGCCTGGAGATACGCGAAGGTGCGCCTGCCCCCCGCACCCGCGTACAGATTCGTCGCGAGAAAAATGTCGTCGTCCGTGGAGCCCAGCACCTGGAGGCTGCGGCCGAGCAGCGTCGACAGCTGAAATCCGGACTGCACGTCCTGCTCGGCGTTCAGTGCATCGAACCGCTCGACGCGCACGAAGTCGATGCTGCGAATGCCCCAGAGCAGATTGAGTCGTGCGTTCTTGTGGCGTCCTAGAATCTGCATGAGCGTATCGTACGGAACGCCCGGCGTGAGCTCGGGTGGCAGCGCGGGCGTGTCGTCCTCGCTCGAGAGACTCATGCCGAACAGGCTCAGTTTTCCGGGCTGCCCGAGGCGCACCACGCCGCCGATGTCGACGAACTTGCGTGAGAAGTCGATCACGGCCGACGTGTCGTTCGACCGACGGAAGGAATAGATGTCCTGATGATCGAGCGCCACCGCACGCCAGGCGAAACGCTGTTCGTCGGTGTAGAAGGGATGGGCGGCCCCCAGGAGCCAGTTGCTGATCCCCGCGTCGCCGCGCAGTCCCTGCACGTCGAGGCGCCACGGACGGCCCAGAAACTGATAGTCGGTGTAATTCGCCCCGAAATAGTCGCGGAAGTCTCCCTCCGCCCAGTGCGCGCTCACGTACTTCGCGTCGCCCAGGAAGTTGCCGTCGCCCAGCGTGAGCCCCGCAATGTACGGGCTCGAGGCCGACGTGCGGCCGTCGATGATCGTGGTCAGCTCGTCCGTGGTCTGCGCGACGATGATCACACCGCCGTTTCCATCGTCGTACGCCCTGACGGACGCGCTCGCGATGAAGGGCTGCGCGCGCAACAGGCGCTCGGATTCGCTGCGCCGCCGTTCCTCACACGGCTGTCCCGGCGCCACGATGAGAAAGCGGCGCACGACGTCCGGCTTCGTGTTCGAGTGGATCGAGCTGAGGATCCCGATCGGGGATTCCCACCACTTTCCGTGACGTGGATAGTACGGCGGCCGCGTCTGGACCTGGATGTCGCTGATGATCTGCCCTTCGCAGCGCACCGCGTTCCCCGCCTGCGCGCTCGCGCGCGGCGCAAATGACGGGACGAGCGCGATGGCGCACGCCGTCATCGCGATTGCGAAGCGCATCTCGCGAACGGAGCTCGTTGGAGCAGGTCGCAACGTTCGAGCGGCTACTTGCCCATCCGGCGCTTCAAATCCGCCAGACGACGTTCGGCCTCGGCCTCACGCTCCGAACGATCCGCGCTGCGCCGAAGCGAGTCGAGCTCGGAGAGATCGCTCGCCGCAGGAGCTTCCTCCGTGCCCGAAGTGGAGGCATCGGGCGCCGGAGAGGAGCCTGCGTCGCCCACACCCGTGAGCCGCTTGAGCTGCGCCGTCATCTCCGCGGTCTCGCGCTCGACGAGCGCCACTTCCTGCTCGAGCGCTGCGAGCTTTCTCTCGAGCACGGCGATGCGCTCCGTGTGCTTTCCTTCGTACTCGGTGGCGAGGCGCACGGTCTCGGCGTCGTTGATCCCCGCCGCCAGCTGGCCGCGTCTGCGCACGGTGGCGAGCTCGGTGCGCTCGCGCTCGAGCTGCGCGCGCGCGGCGTCACGCGCCGCGCGGCTCTGCGACAGCCCGACCTTCGCGTCCACCAGCGCTTCGCGCATCATGCGTGCGCGCGCGCGCGATGAGGGATCGTTCAGCATTGTGTCATCCCGCGCGCGAGCGATGCGCTCCCGCCTTGCAGACTCTCGTCACCAGTCGTTGCATCGCGAACGATAGGGAGCCGCTACAGCCGGGCGCAAGCGTGAGCGCGCGCTAGGATGCCCAGCGCCAGGCGGCCTCCGCGCGCACCTGTCGCATCAGTCGCTCGGGGGAGCTTCCGTTCGGGAACAGCAGCGTATCGCTCACCTCGTTGAGGGCGCAGCGGAGGGCGGCGAAGCGGCTCGCGGCCACGCGCAGCAGCGCGTCCAGCCCGTGCTCCTGCGCCAGCCGGTGCTCCGCCGCGAGCGTGAAGCCGCGGCGCCCCATCTCCTCGTAGTAATCGAGATCCGGGCCACCGCGTCGCCAGCGCGTATGCTCGATACGGTCCGGAAACATCCCGCTCGACCACAGCGCGAAATTGCCCAGGTGCTGGCGCACGAGGAAGCTCCGCCGCGCATCGGGAGTGTCCACCTCGCCCAGCAGCTCCGCGAGAGTGCTGAACAGCTGGTCGTCCGTCTCCGAGATGCGGTCGGCCCGTCCCCGCATGCCGAAGTGCAGCAGCACCGCGGCGACGTAGTCGGCCAGCGCACGATCCTCCTCGCCCACGCGGCACAGCGCGCGACGCACCACGACGTACCAGAACAGTCGCACCGACACCTGCATCCCGCTGCGCGATTCGATGATCGCGGGGAGCAGACGCGGGTCGTCGAGGATCGCGTCGATCCCCTCCTCGCGCAAACGTGCCTCCGCCGCATCGAGCTCGCGCGCTTCCCCGTGCGTGAGCAGACGGAGTGCCAGCTGTGCGTCGTCCCGTGTAAGCGAAGCGCGTACGTTGCCGAGCAGCATGCGTCCCCCTGAGTATTGAATTCAATACACCGAGCTGGCGCCCGTGGTTCGCCCCTCTTTGGGTGACGACTACACGAGGCTTGCGTTACTCGGGGAGCCACTAACGCAAGAGCGCTGCCGGCAGCGGGCGGGTGGGAGAGTTCGCCACTGCTGTGCCGATGCGCAGGATCAACGTCGCCACGCGCGACATCTTGTCGTAGTCGATCTTGTCCGGCGAGTCGGTCACCTTGTGATAGTCGGCATGTAGCCCCGTCGTGAAGAACACGATCGGAATGCCGTGCTTCGCATAGTTGTAGTGATCGCTCCGGTAGTAGAGCTGCTCCGGATGCGACGGCGCATCCCAGTCCCGATTGATCAGGAACGGCCGGCTCGATGCGCTGTTCACCGAATCCACGATGGCGCCGAGCACACTGCTCTGCCCATTGGGCGCGGAGCGTGGACCGATGAGGTAGAGCGAATCGGGATCGTTGCGCCCGATCATGTCGACGTTGAGCTGCGCGACGATGGAATCGAGCGGCACGGTCGGATGCGACGTGAACCACTCCGAGCCGAACAGGCCGAGCTCTTCGCCGGTGTGCCACACGAAGAGCAGTGAGCGTTTGGGGTGCGGCTCCGTCTGCGCGCGCTTCGCGATTTCGACGAGCGACATGCTCCCCGACCCGTCGTCGTCCGCGCCGTTCGCGATCGAATCGCCGTTCTCCGCCGGCTGAATGCCGATGTGATCGAGGTGCGCACCGAATGCCACGTACGTATGCTCGAGCGACGAGTCGGAGCCCGGAATCGTCGCGACCACGTTGTAGGTGGCCACGCCATCCTGCACGAGATCCACCTTGCCCGTGAACGAGCGGCCGTCCAACGGGCGCGAGCGATCGTTGCGCGGCCATCCTGTTGGCAGAAGCGCGGCGGCATCCCTGGCGCTTCCGAAGAGCACCATCGGCAGCACTCGCGGGCCGTCCAGCGGCGGCTGCAGTCGCAGAGACGAATCGGTGAGCCCCGCTGCGAGCGCCGGGAGCTCGTTGGCCTGCCTGCCCGTGAAGAGCACGATGATCGCGGCGGG
>Ga0068853_100001302_pt1 | contig 17931 bp, 22 predicted proteins | sample KBSCornC32_FD_65655 | JGI IMG/M metagenome (GOLD analysis project Ga0068853, IMG submission 65655) | Corn rhizosphere microbial communities from Kellogg Biological Station, Michigan, USA - KBS Corn C3-2 | ecosystem: Host-associated > Plants > Roots > Rhizosphere > Soil ...
TATTTCGAGAAGGACCGCGCGCTGGTGCGCCGCTTCCAGAAGATCGATGTGGCGGAGCCTTCAATCCCGGATGCGGTGAAGATCCTCAAGGGCATCGCGCCGTATTATCAGGAGTACCACAAGCTCCGTTACACCTCGGAAGCCATCAAGGCGGCCGTGGAGCTCAGCGCGAAATACATCAACGACCGCAAGCTTCCCGACAAGGCGATCGACGTGCTCGATGAAGTTGGCGCGTCGCAGATGCTGCTGCCGGAATCGCGCCGCAAGAAGGTCATCGGCGTCAAGGAAGTGGAAGACGTCATCGCCAAGATGGCGCGCATCCCGCCAAAATCCGTGTCGAAGACCGATGCCGAAGCGTTGCGTACGCTGGAAGACGATCTGAAGCGCGTCGTGTTCGGACAGGATCACGCGATTCATCAGCTGTCGTCGGCGATCAAGCTCGCGCGCGCGGGTTTGCGTCAGCCGGAGAAGCCCATCGGCTGCTACCTGTTCAGCGGCCCAACCGGCGTCGGCAAGACTGAGGTCGCGAAACAGCTCGCCGCCATCATGGGCGTGGAGCTGATCCGCTTCGACATGTCGGAGTACATGGAGCGCCACACGGTCAGCCGCCTGATCGGTGCGCCGCCGGGCTATGTCGGCTTCGACCAGGGCGGGTTGCTTACCGACGGCGTCGATCAGCATCCGCATTGCGTGCTGCTGCTCGACGAAATCGAAAAGGCGCATCAGGACCTGTTCAACATCCTGTTGCAGGTGATGGATCACGGCAAACTCACCGATCACAACGGCAAGAAGATCGATTTCCGCAATGTGGTTCTGATCATGACCACCAACGCGGGCGCGTCGGACGCCGCGAAGGACGCCATCGGCTTCGGCCGCGGCAAGCGCGACGGGGAGGACGAGGAAGCGATCAAGAAGCTGTTCACGCCGGAATTCCGCAACCGTCTCGATGCCACGATCAATTTCGCGCCGCTCAGCCGTTCGACAATCGACCATGTCGTCGAGAAGTTCGTGCTCGAACTCGAAGCACAGCTGGTCGACCGCGACGTGACGTTCGAACTCACACCCGAAGCCACGCGCTGGCTCGGCGAAAAAGGCTACGACGACGCCTTCGGCGCGCGGCCGCTCGCACGCGTGATCCAGGACAACATCAAGAAGCCGCTAGCCGACGAAATCCTCTTCGGCAAGCTGAAAGATGGCGGCACCGTGCGCGTCCTCCTGGATCGCGAGATCGACAAACTCGCCTTCGAATTCGTCCCGGCCGACGCCAAGCCACGGCCCCCAGCGTCCCGCCGCAAGAAAGCCGAGCCGGAAGAGAGCGTTTAACTCTCTATCGCGGCGATGTTTAGCGGCAGGCTACTCTTCGATTGGCTTTTTCAAATCGGACGGCGGCGTGGCAGTAGGTTTATTTTCTTGGATCAAAACGCCCGCAGAAGCTTGAGAAGTTCCTGAGGCATGGGAAGCCGCGCTTTTCCCGCTTGCGAATGTAACGGCGCGATCAATGGTGTTGGCGAATCCGCTCATCACCGCGAACGCATCGGCAGTGACGATGGTTGAGAGCATGGTCGTGCTACGCGGCATGGAGATTTCTCCTGTAATAGGTCGCCGGAAAAGAAAACGCATCGATAACGCAGATGGGGCACATCCTTAGGTGGCAAGTAGGTTTTTTGCCATTAAAAGATTTTGATTTTGCCAACAAGAACGGGCAATCAGGAATGGCGGGCATAAGTTTCGCGCCTCCTCTCCAACTGGTCGAGCCGGTAAAGCATCACAGAAATTCGCTGTGCTAGTTCCTGTAGGAACCTTTCACAGAGAGGATTGTCGCATAAGCCGCCTCTCAGATTATCGACGCACAGGACTGCCCAATAGGGAAAGGGCAACTTCCAAAGGGCGGGGACGCCAGCGCCCAAGGTCGCATTATAGTCGACGCGCCACTCATCTCTAAGGTTACGGTAGTTCGTGAGCTTGTCGAGGTTATCATTACCCCAAACTGCTTTTCCTTCACCCATTATAATTTCGGTTATTGTGTTGTCGCCGACTTCATACTCGCCGCCGTTCCGCGTGCTGCGATGGATATTCCCGCGGCTGCCTAGATCTCTGTACTTTGTGATGATCGGAGCGTGACGTATATCGGAGAAATTTCGTTGGGGCGGCGACAACACCTTCAGACATGCGGCGCACTCGGTTCCCGTAAAAGCACTGATTATTTTTGCCGTACTGGTTACGGTGTTTTCGATATTGCGATGTACGATGCCGATGGCATTCTCGATCGCAACACGACGATCTGCTGACACATGGCGGCCCCAGTTGACGAGTTCATCAATTGTTGTCTTGGCTGTTGAGAAGTTTGGCACCATCGTGATCGCTTGTTCTGCGCTCTTTAAGCGAACTTCAATGTCCTCGGCTATGAAAACTCCTAGCTGTTCGAAGAGTTTTTGATCGCACTCGGCATGCTGCATCGCCAGCTCGGAAAAAACGCGACTCACATCGTGGAATCGGTTCAACTGAGTTTCTGATTTGGATTTTCGGCTCAGCAAAATGGATGCTGGGATCAGCAGTATCGACAAAAAGAAAAAGCCCAGTCCGATCTCAAGATATAGGACGGGCAGACCGTAGGCCTTCTTTGCGGAGGTTACTGCGAGGCCGACAAGAAAAGCAGAAATCGAAGGCCAAAAGCTCTCAATGAACTGAAGCAGACCGAGATAGATAACTTCTTTTCCCGCTCTGCCAAGCCATCCAAAAATGCCCCCACCCCCGCCGTCGTGCTCACCCGAAGCGCGAGGAAATTTCCTCGGATTGTGATTCATCTATTTCCTGAATATGCCGCCCCAAAAAAAGCTATATGACCGTTTGATAAATTACAATGGGGAGTTGAGAATTCGCAGAAGCATACGTGGGTTGCTGGAAGCAATCCCAGCGTGCTTTTTCACTGCTCATTCCGCGGCACTCCATCCTCACCGATCTCGTAGTAATCGCCCTTGTCCTTCGTGAAGATGTGGATCGCGAGTTTGGTGCCGGTGGGTTTATCGAACGCGCCCATCGCGAGGCCGATCCAGTCGCGGTAGATGGGATCGAAGAGCATCGGTGAGCCGCAGGTCTTGCAGAATCCGCGGCGCACTTTCTCCGACGTGCGATACCAGGTGATGTTCTCGGTGCCTTTGAGGGTCACGCGCTCGCGCGGAATGTCGGTGCCGGAATAGTAATGGCCGGAGGCCTTGCGACAGATCGAGCAGTGGCACGCGTCCGGCGGCACCAGCGCGCCGTCCACCGTGAAACGCACCGCGCCGCAGAGACAGGATCCTGTGTGCTTTTCCATTCGTCGCTCCTTGCAATGCGCCCGCGCGCGCCCATTTCTACGGGCTCTGCCGCGCGGGGGCAATTTCGCCGCCGCAACGCAGCGAAGGAGAGCGATTGTCGAGGTGGATCAACAAGATGTGTGCAGCAAACGGTATTCGAATTGCGAAAAACGCATAAACTCATCTTCGCTATCGAACACCTCGGTTCTGTATGCTGCAAAAATCGCAATTCAAATACGCAAGATGATTGCGCGCGGGAGACCTGAATGAGCGACACGATCACCGGCGGGTGCCTGTGCGGCGCGGTGCGCTATGAAGCGCGTGGTGAGCCGCGGTTTGCGGGCTTCTGCTTCTGCAACGATTGCCGCCGGCAATCGGGCGGCGGCTATATCGGCTTCATGGGATACGACGCCGGCGACGTCACGATCACCGGCGCGGTGCAGACCCATTCGCACAGACTGAGCGACGGCCGCGTTGCGGATCGCAATCACTGTGCGGCGTGCTGGAGCCTCGTCTATGGCGGCATCCTCGGCGAAACCGACAACCACACGCTCTATGCCGGGACGCTTGATGATCCGTCGCGATTCAAACCGACCATCGGCATCTTCGGGAGCGAGAAAGCGCCGTGGGTCGCGGTGCCGGAAGGCGTCACGGTGTTCGACCGCTTTCCACGCGGCTGATATTCCTCAAAATACCCTATTGACTCATATTATTTGGAATAATAGTGATAAATAGTGATATTTTGGAGTGGCCGCGATGGCCGAGAATTTCTATTCCATCGACGAGGTGGCGGAGCGGCTAGGCCTGCATGTCCGCACCGTCCGCAACCATGTCCGCGACGGCAAGCTCAAGGCCGTGCGCATCGGCAAGCAATACCGCATCGCGCGCGAAGACCTCGAGGCGCTGACCGGCCGCGAGGTGCGCCGCACGCGACACAGCGAAGTGTCGAGCATCGTCACCATCGACGCGCTGCCGCGCGAGCTGGCGGACCGTGTCTCGACATCGCTCACGGCATCGGCAAAGAGCCGAGACGAGGGCGATCAGCGCCTGCGTATCGACACGATCTATGACGAAGAGCGCGCGTCGCTGAAGGTGATCATCACCGGCGGCATCGCAACGAGCGCATCATTGCTCAAATTCATCGACGTGCTGTTGCAGCAATGAATGCGATCTACAAATCGAAGCGCGGCGCTGAGGCCGTTCGCGAACGCTATCTGCAATTTCTCGACCGCTGGCCGTTGCCGAGTGAACGCATCGTCGTGCCGACGCGTGAGGGCGTCACCTTCGTGCTCGCCTGCGGCCCGAAAGATGCGCCTCCGCTGCTGCTGTTCCACGGCTCCGGCGCCAACGCAACGATGTGGCTTGGCGATATCGGCGAGTGGTCGAAGCACTTCCGCTGCTACGCCGTTGACATGATCGGCGAGCCGGGCATGTCTTCTCCGTCGCGGCCGAAGTTGGACAGCGACGCCTATGCGCTGTGGCTCGATGATGTGCTGAAGGGATTGAAGATTGAGCGCGCGTCAATTGTTGGCGTATCGCTCGGCGGCTGGCTCGCACTCGATTATGCGACGCGCAAGCCGGAGCGTGTGACGAAGCTGGCGCTCCTGTGTCCCGGCGGAGTCGGGCGGCAGAAAAGTACCATTCTGCTCGCGTTACCGCTGATGTTCTTCGGACGCTGGGGGCGCACAAAGCTCCGCAGTTTCGTGCTCGGTCACACCATGCAGGATACGTCGGGCATGAAGGAGATGTCGGAGTTCGCATCTTTGGTCTTCGCGAATTTCCGCCCGCGCCGCGGCAAGCTTCCCGTGTTTAGCGACGCCAAGCTGCGCGCGTTGACGATGCCATTGCTGGCGATTGTTGGCGGACGCGATGTGCTGCTGGACTCAAGACAAACCGCGCGCCGGTTGGAGCGCGCGGTGCCGAAAGCGGATATCAGGTTCTTGCCCAAGACGGGCCATCTGATCCGTGGTCAGACGGCCGCCGTCCTGGAATTCCTCAAGCGCGCCTAGCGTTAGATGCGGCGGTTGGTGCGCTGGCCGGTGAACGGAATGTGCTTCGGCACTCCCTTCTTCGGCGCCTTCGCGGTGTCGTAGGGATTGTGATAGCGCAATGCCTTTGCGAGATTCATGCCGCGCACGATCCCGGCGGAGTGATAAGCAAGCCCCCACGAGTCGATCGACGACATGTCGGGGAACACGCAGGCCTCGAGCACGTCGTTCGGATCGGTGTTCAACACCCAGCCGCCGCCGGCCGCGTTGATGCCGCCGAACAGATCGGTGCCGCCCAGCAGCGTGCAATAGCAGGAGCCCGGATTGCCGTTGCAGCTTCCCATCGGTACCTGCGCGTAATAGGCGAGCGCGGCGAGGGTCGGCTGCTTTGTCTCCAGCGTGCTCAGAAGCACATTGATCTGGCTACCGTCTTTCTGTGAGGTGAACTGGCAGAAGTCGGCGCTGCCTGCGAGCGTCAGCGGATCGCCGCCGTTCGTGCCGTAGGTCGGGATGCGCGTCTGAACCACGCCGCCATTCTTGATGCAATGATGCGCGGCGTTTGCGGTGTTCGCCGCGTTGGCCGTACCCGCCGCGAACAGCAATCCCGCGATCACCGCGAGACCGAGTTTGATGTTCCTGAAACGCATAAGCCACTCCCGTCCATGTCTGAACAGGAGACTCTCACGTTCCCGCGGGCGCGGCAACGTCAGCGATTAATAAGGACGGCTTGCCTCGATAATCCGGCGGGCGCGGCGTTCCTCGCGGGCATGATTTATCGACAGAACGGCGTGCAGCACGCCGATCGCCCAAAGAATGAAACCCGCGTGGTGGAAGATGATCGTGATCCACAGCACGAACGACAGGACGTAGAGGATCAGATTGGCGAGCGCCTGAAACGGCTTTCCCGTCAGGAGCAGTGCCAGCGGCGAGCAGAAAAAGGCCAGCAGATAGATCATCGTCGCCCAGATATAAGGGTAAGTTCCGCGAGTTAAAGGGTCGCGCGGATTTTCGCGGCGATAGGTTCCAGCGTGTCCGGCTTGACCATACCACGCCCGTGCAGCTTGAGGTCCAAACCCTCCGAACGCGGCAGGATATGGAAATGGATGTGCGGGATGCTCTGTCCTGCCTCCGCGCCGTTCAGCTGCACCAGCATGATGCCCGGCGCCGCGAGGGCCTCCTTCACCGCGCGCGCAACCTTCTGTGTGGTCTTGATGAGCGCCGCAGCACCTTCAGCAGAGAGATCGAGAATGCCCTCCGCCGGCTCCTTGGTGATCACCAATGTGTGACCCTCAACCGAGGGCATGATGTCCATGAAGGCGAGGGTGAGATCGTCCTCATACACCGCCACCTTCGGCAGCTCGCCACGCAGGATGCGCGCGAAGATATTGTTGTTGTCGTAGGCCATCAGTCTTCTCCGTAATCGGCGCCAGTCTTTCGGAATGGTCCGTGTTCGGCAAGTTCGCCGATGTGCTCGGCGACGGCTTCGCGTTCACGTTTCAGATAGTCGTCTACCGCGCGGCGCAAGCCGTGATGTGCGATGTAGTGCGCGCTGTAGGTTGTCTTTGGCATGTAGCCGCGCATGAGTTTGTGTTCGCCCTGCGCGCCGGCTTCAACCTTGCGCAGGCCGCGCGCGATCGCGAAGTCGATGGCCTGGTAGTAACAGGTCTCGAAATGCAGGAACGGCACGAATTCGGTGCAGCCCCAATTGCGGCCGTAGAGCACGCCTTCGCCGAAGAAGTTGAGCGCGCCGGCGATGTAGCGGCCGTTGCGCTTCGCCATCACCAGCAGGATCTGATCCGCCATACTCGCGCTGACGCGGCTAAAGAATTCGCGCGTGAGATAGGGATGACCCCATTTGCGGCCGCCCGTGTCCATATAGAACTCGAAGAAGGTGTCCCATATCGCTTCTGTGAGATCGCTGCCGGTCAGCCAGTCGAATTCGACACCTTCGGCGCGCACTGCTTCGCGTTCCTTGCGCAGGTTCTTACGCTTTGGCGAATTCAGTTCGCCAAGGAACTGGTCGAAGCTCGTGTAGCCGCGGTTCTCCCAGTGGAACTGTTGGTCGGTGCGCAGCAGATACCCCGCCGCACCCGCCGCGCGCCATTCGGCTTCGGTGAGAAATGTGATGTGCAGCGATGAGGCGTGAAGTTCTTTCACCGCATTTGCGCCCGTCGAAAGCAGCGCCGCGCGCATCGCGTCTGCGTCGACGCCGGGCGCGATCAGCATCCGCCGTCCGGTCGCGGGCGTGAACGGTACGCTCGCCTGAAGCTTTGGATAGTAATCGCCACCCGCGCGTTCCAGCGCGTCGGCCCAGGCGTGATCGAAGACGTATTCACCCTGGCTGTGGTTCTTCAGATAGAGCGGCAGGATGCCTTCAATACGGCCCTCGCGTTCGACGACAAGATGCAATGGCCGCCAGCCGGTCTTTGCGGTGGCGGAGCCTGATCCCTCGACGGCATCGAAGAATTCGTAGCGTGTGAAGGGGTTCTCGGTCCCCGCGCAGGCGTTCCATGCCGCGCGTCCGACATCGAACGCCCGGCCTGCCAGACGTGCGGTGAACTCCGAACCCGTCACGCGATCTCGAACACTGCCTCGACTTCGGCAGCGACGCCGCGCGGGAGCGAACCGGCGCCAACCGCCGCGCGCGCGTGCTTGCCGGCATCTCCGAAGACTTCCTGGAAGAGATCGGAGGCACCATTGGCGACTTCGGGATGCTGCGTGAAATCCGGCACCGCATTCACGAACACGCCGACCTTCACACAGCGCTTCACGCGATCGAGATCGCCGCCGCACGCTGCCTTCACCTGTGCGATGACGTTGATGGCGCAGAGGCGCGCCGCTGCCTTGCCGTCTTCGAGTGAAATATCGGCGCCGACCTTGCCCACATATTTGAGACCATCGGCGGCCATCGTGACCTGTCCGGAGATGAAGACCATGTTCCCAGTGACGACATAAGGCACATAGCTCGCCACCGGCGCGGGCGGGGCGGGCAGGGTGATGTTCAGTTCTTGCAGGCGCGCGTCAATCTTGCCGGGCATGGGTCTTCCTTTCGTGATAACCGAAGCTACCGCGCCGCCGCGCGCCACGCTATAGAAAGCCGGATGATGGAACGCCTTGACGCAGACAATCCGTGCCCCGTGCGCGACGGGTTCATGTGGCCGGCCGAATGGTCGGAGCATGTGCGCACCTGGATGTGCTGGCCGTGCCGCACCGAAGCGTGGGGTGGGCCGGAAGGATTGCTGCGCGCCAAGCAGGCGTTTGCGCGTGTCGCGCGCGCGATCACGACGTTCGAGCCGGTGACGATGGCGGTGCGCCCGCACGATGCGGCGGAAGTCCATCTCGCCTGTGCCAATAAAGTCGAGACCTTTGAAGTGCCGCTGGACGACAGCTGGGCGCGCGATATGGGCCCGACATTCCTGCGCGGACCGGACGGCGCGCGCGCCGCGGTGCAATGGCAGTTCAATGCCTGGGGCAACAAATATCAGCCCTATGACGAAGATGCGCAGCTCGCGACGCGGATCGCGAAGGCGAGCGGCGTGAAGATCTATAACGCGCCGCTGTTCAACGAGGGCGGCGCGATCCACAGCGACGGGCAGGGCACGCTGCTGACGATGGAGCAGACGCTGCTCAACGTAAACCGCAACGCCAATCTCACACAGCAGGAGGTCGAGGAAGTGCTCGCGCTCTATACCGGCGCACGACGCGTGATCTGGCTGGGAGAGGGTTTCTCCGACGAAGAAACGGACGGTCATGTCGACAACATTGCCTGTTTCGTCGCACCGGGCCGCGTTCTCGTCGGCGTGCAGCCAAACAAGTCACATCCCGATTACGAGCCTGCTCGTGAGGTCGTGCGTCGCCTGAAAGCCGCGCGCGATGCGAACGGCGATACCATCGACGTCATAGAGATCGAACAGCCGCGCAAGGAACGCATGGACTGGAACGGCCGCCTGATGCAGGCGAGCTACATCAATTTCTATCTGCCCAATGGCGGCGTGGTGATGCCCGCGTTCGACGATCCGAATGACGAAAAGGCGCGGTCCTTGCTCGCCACCTGCTTCCCGGACCGCGATATCCTACAGATCGACGCGCTCGACATCGTCGAAGGCGGCGGCGGCATTCACTGCATCACCCAACAGGAACCGGCATGAGAAACATTACACTGGCCGCGACGCAGTATGCGTGTTCCTGGGATGCGCCGAAGAATATCGCGAAGGCGAAAGAGCTTGTGCGTGCCGCGGCGGCGAAAGGCGCGAACGCGATCCTGATCCAGGAATTGTTCGAGACGCCGTATTTCTGTCAGGACCAGTTGGTCGATCACTTCAAGCTCGCTGCGCCGGCGGAAGGCAACCCGCTGATCGCGGGTATGTCCGATCTCGCGAAAGAACTCGGCGTCGTGTTGCCGGTCAGCTTCTTTGAGAAAGCCGGTCACGCACATTTCAATTCGCTGGCGATGATCGACGCCGATGGCCGGGTGCTGGGCGTTTATCGCAAGTCGCACATCCCGGACGGCCCGGGCTATCAGGAGAAGTACTACTTCACACCTGGCGATACCGGCTTCAAGGTCTGGAACACGAAGTTCGGCACGATGGGCGTCGGCATCTGTTGGGACCAGTGGTTCCCGGAAGGTGCGCGCACGATGGCGCTGATGGGCGCGGAGGTCCTGTTCTATCCGACCGCCATCGGCACCGAGCCGCCGCCCGCGCCACCGGTCGATAGCCGCGACCACTGGCGCCGCACGATGCAGGGCCACGCCGCCGCGAACATGACGCCGCTCGTTGCCTCCAACCGTATCGGCACCGAAAAGAGCTGCGCCGAAGGAAGTTCGAGCGAGATGACGTTCTATGGTTCATCCTTCATCGCCGATGAGACCGGCGGTCTGGTCGCCGAGATGGGCCGCACCGAAGAGGGCATCATCACCGCGAGCTTCGATCTCGACGCCATCGCGCGTGCCCGTACGTCGTGGGGACTGTTCCGCGACCGCAGGCCGGATCTCTATCGCGCGATCGGCAGCCACGACGGCCGTTAGTGGCCCCCATCTCCGTGCCCGCTATCAACACAGTGACCTGCATCGCCGCAATGTGGAGCGGTGTCGAACGACGCGTCCGGTAATCCGAAATCGCCAACCAATGCCGGTGCAACAATGAGCGCCGGTGCGCTTCGCGAATTCCGCATAAAGGCGCGCCCGCGAAGATAGAACGCTGCCAGCACCGCGATGAAGCCGGCGAAGAGAAGGGCGGGAAACATTATATCGATCACGCCAAACACATAACATGTTTTGCGGCTTTCCGGAATGCTCTCAGGATACCCCGTCCTGATCTTCCGCCGCGGTTCTTGCAGCACGCTGTTTCGCACGCCGCTCGGTCCAGCGGTCGTTCATGGAGCGGAGCTTCTCAATCACGCGCCGATCGACATCTGGCGTCGCGAGGACATGGTTGTGATGAATCTCGCCGATCTCGCGATAGCCGAGCGAGAGAATGTTCTGCTGATGCCATTCCGCGCTCTTGGGGAGCGTCTCCAGAACAACAAGCGGCCGGCAGCGTTTCAGAAGGCTGAGTGCACCTTCCAGCGCCTGTTGTTCGTATTCCTCGACGTCGAGCTGGAGAACGGAGATGTGCCTGTCCTGCGGGATCATGTCGTCCAGCGCCACGATGGGCACGGCTTCGTAGACTTCTCCAGCGGCTTTCTCTTCCACCAACCGGCTGGCCCCGCCATGCGCTTCGCCATCCAGAGAAATGCAGAGAGAGCCGATCCCTTCGCGCGCGCCGAGGCCCGCGTTGGTCAAAGTCACATTCTTGAGATCGTTCAGCGCAATCGTTTGCTGCGCACACAGGAAGTTCTCGCGCGACGGTTCGAACGCCCAGAGGCGCGCGCCAGGCTGCAAGGCTTTTGACAGACCCGGCAGGAAGTCGCCGAAGAATGTGCCCGCATGAACAATGTCGCCATCGCCGCAATTGTTCGCGACAAAGCGGATCGTGCCCTGTTCCCAGACTCGTCCGGCGAGAATGGCCTTTGCCGCGGGCCGCGCGCTTGAAGATTTCGGCACGCAGAAGCGGCCGTATTTGTTCTCTCCGATGATGTGATTCGGAAGGCTCATCTTGCCGGCGTGCGCAATCCACGCCCTTTGCCAAGCGCTTCACCGCCGAACTTGGCGCGGACCTTGTCCATCGCGTGTTCCGCCTTCGCACGTTTGCCCGCGCCTTTGTCGACGAGATCGTCGGGATCGCATTCGCTGGCGCCGCAGATGTTATGCAGGCCCGCGCCGATCAGGCGGTAATAGGTGCCGTCGATCTCACGCTTCAGCATCTCTCGCGCGACGCGGAAGATGCGGTCCGCAAGTTGCGTGGGTGCGTCGAGCGACATGCTGCGCGTCTTGATCTTAAACCCGCCGGTGCGGAGCTTGAGGGTCACTGTCCGGCCACCCAAGTCCATCGCCTTGGCACGGGCTGAGACCCGCTCGCATTGCCGCCAGAGGATTTTCTCCAACTCGTCGTAGTCAGCAAGGTTCTCATTGAATGTGGTCTCGGACGAGATGCTCTTCATCTCGCCGGAGGGATCGACGGTGCGCGAGTCCTGCGCATGCGCCGCGCGATAGAGCCACAGTCCTGTGCTGCCATAGCGGCGCGCGAGGTCGCGTTCGTCGGCGTCCTGTAGCTGGCCAATGCGCGTGATGCCGTCTTTCGCAAGCTTGGCCTGCAACGCCGCGCCCGCGCCGCGGACCATGCTAACGGGCTTATCGCGCAGGAAAGAAACCGCTTCCGCCTCGCCGATCACCGCGAAGCCGCGCGGTTTGTCGAGTTCGCTGGCGAGCTTGGCGAGAAACTTGTTGTAGGACAGCCCGATCGACACGGTAATACCGATTTCGGCCTCGATGCGCTTGGCGAGTGCGGCCATCGTCTTTGCAGCGCTCCGGCCGTGGAGTTTCTCTGTGCCGGAGAGATCGAGATAGGCTTCATCTAGCGATAGCGGCTGCACCATCGGCGTCAGGTCGCGCATCATCGCGCGAACGCGGCGGCCTTCTTCGACATATTTCGCCATGCGCGGTTTGATGACGACGGCTTTGGGGCATAGCTTCAGCGCCTTGAACATGGGCATTGCCGAACGCACACCGTCGATGCGTGCGATGTAGCAGCAGGTCGAGACCACGCCACGCTTGCCGCCGCCAACGATCACCGGCTTGTCGGCAAGGCTCGGATCGTCGCGCTTCTCGATGGCGGCGTAGAAGGCATCGCAATCCAGATGCGCGATGGTGAGTGTATCCAGTTCCGCATGCGAAACGATGCGATGGCCACGGCAGTGCGCGCACCGTGTCGCGCCGTCGGCGGCATCGGTGAGGCAGTCGCGGCAGAACGCGCTCATTTTTCCGGCCAGAGCCACGCCGCGCCGCGCACGCCGCTGGAGTCGCCATGCTTGTTCTTGACGATCAGGCTCTCGCCCTGAGGTGAGAACGCGTAGCTCTCCACCCGCTTCGGCAATTCGCTGTAGAGCAAATCAATATTCGACAGTCCGCCGCCAATCACGATGGCATCGGGATCAAGGATATTGACCAGGCTTGCGATGGCACGCGCAAAGCGATCCAGAAAGTGCTCCATCGCGACCTTGGCATCCGCATCGCCATTGAGAGCGGCAGTGGCAATGTCGGCCGCCTTGAGCGTTTTGCCCGTGCGTTCCTTGAACCGCGCTTCGAAGGCCGGTCCGCTGCACCACGCTTCGATGCAGCCCTTGCGCCCGCAATAGCACTGCGGCGCGTGTTCGACTTCTTCGACGGTCGGACGGGGCAGGGGATTGTGGCCCCATTCGCCCGTGATCGCGTGCGCGCCGGTCAACACGCGACCGCCGATGACGACGCCGCCGCCGACACCCGTGCCGGCGATGACCCCGAAGATAATGTCGCGTCCCGCCGCGGCTCCGTCTGTCGCTTCCGACAGCGCAAAACAGTTCGCATCATTGGCAACGCGCACGTCGCGCCCAAGCGCCGCGCCAAGATCCTTGTCAAGCGGGTGGTCGATCAGGCGCGTGGCGTTGGCGTTCTTCACAAGCCCGGTGGTGGGGCTGATCGTGCCGGGGATCGCCACGCCTACCGTGCCGCGCGCATTCAATTCGCTTTCCGCACCGGTGACCAGATCGCGCATGGCGCGGATCACCTCGTCATAGGATTCTTTTGGCGTCGGAACACGGCGGCGCAGAAGTTCGCGGCCATCATCGCCAAGCGCGATGACTTCTGTCTTGGTTCCACCGAGATCAATACCTAAACGCATCTCATGCCTTTAACTGCGGGCGGATGAACGCCTCCGCCGACGGCCAGTCCTGCGCGTAATGATGCGCGTGCGGCGAGGGCGCAAGCAACGGCTTCAATCTTTCATCCCCGATCAAATGGATACGGCGGACGTCCGGCGCATGTTCCGCGGCTGACGCCAGTTGCTGCGGGATATCGTCCACAAAGAACGTCGCCGCTTGCGCATGGTTCGCCAGATCGCGCACGGCCGGGCCTTTGAGGCCGCTGTTGGCAATAAGCGGCAGGTCGAGCCCGAGCGTCATCAGGTTGCGTGTGCGCGGGCCAGCCTGCGCTGGCGAGATATTGGTCAGGACGACAATACTCGCATCAGTGCCGAGTGCCGCAAGAGCGGCCTGGGCTCCATCGACCGCTTCAAGCCAGTCCAGATCGCTGCGAAACTCTTCGAGCAAGGCCGTCACCTCGACATCGAGGATCGGCGTGTTGTCGTCGAGGCGTTTGACGTTCCCATGCAGGCGATAACTCGAGAGATCGAGATACAGTCCACGTTCACGAAGGAATTTGTCGAACCCGGCCACGAAGCGCAGCAGCACTTCGTCAGCATCGACGATCACCAGCGGCCGTCCGCGCGCGATTCGCGGCAACGCCGCGCCAAGGCTGAACGCCACGCTCACGCGCGCTCCGACTCAAGCTGATCGAGCGTGCTGTTCATTAATTCAAAGAGACTGCTTCCAGATTTCGGCATGCCGTAACAGAGGACAATCATCTCTTAACTGCCGGACAGGGTGTGGCGGGCCATGTGGACGGCGCGCACATCGGTTTGCGAATCGCTGCAAAAGTCGACCAGAAGCTGCTCATTCACCAGCAGAAAATCCAATAGCGAGACAAGGAATTCCGGTTCATCCGCCAGTGCGCGTAGGCTCGCCCGGTCGGCGCCGGACAGTTCGAGGAACTTGTCGAGATCGGGTCCCGAATTCACGAGAAAAGCCAACCCTTTGAGGGCGATTGTCGCGGCCTGATCGGTGGTCATGAAATGGGCATCGTCAAGGGAGCGTTAAGACATCCAATCTAATACTGGGTCACCCAGACCCGGTCTCAGCCAGGGACCGTCGCCGGGACACGATTGGGCGCGTTCGCGCTTCGGAGAGTCAAGTGATGGATGCCAAGGCCAAGACGGTTCTGATCGTGGAAGACAACGAGCTCAACATGAAGCTCTTTCACGATCTTCTGGATGCACACGGCTACCAGATCCTGCAGACCAAGGACGGTATGGAAGCGCTCGATATCGCGCGCGAACATCACCCCGACCTGATCCTCATGGACATCCAGTTGCCGGAAGTGTCCGGCCTCGAAGTCACGAAGTGGCTGAAGGAAGACGATTCGCTGAAGTCGATCCCGGTGGTCGCCGTGACCGCGTTCGCGATGAAGGGCGACGAGGAAGTCATCCGCCAGGGCGGATGCGAAGCCTACATCTCGAAGCCGATCTCCGTGACCAGCTTTCTCGACACTGTTCGCCGCTTCATCGGGTAACGCATAACAAGAATTTTGGGTAGGTCATGACCGCGCGGGTACTGGTCGTCGATGACATCCTCTCGAACGTCAAGCTGCTCGAAGCCAAGCTGAGCGCAGAGTACTTCGAGGTTGTCAGTGCATATAACGGCCTCGACGCTCTTGCTCGCATGGAAGAGCAGGTCCCCGACATCGTCCTTCTCGATGTGATGATGCCCGGCATGGACGGCTTTGAAGTCTGCCGCCGTATCAAATCCAATCCCAGAACCGCGCATGTCCCGGTCGTTATGGTGACGGCGCTGGACCAGCCCAGCGACCGTGTTGCGGGCCTCGATGCCGGCGCCGACGATTTCCTGACCAAGCCTGTCGACGACGCTGCTTTGTTCGCGCGGGTGCGCAGCCTTGTCCGCCTGAAAATGATGACGGACGAACTCCGCATGCGCGAAAGCACAGGCCAGAACATGGGCCTGCTCGATGCGACGGATTCGCTGCAGGATGCCAATCCGACAGGCCGTATTCTGATCATCGATGACCGTCCGGAGTCCGTGGCGTGGTTCTCCGGCGCGCTGAAGGCGAGCCATGAAATCTCAGCCGCCGACACATTCGAAGAGGCACTCGTTCGCGTTCGTGGCGGTGATTACGACCTGATCGTCGTCAGCCTCGGCATGCGTGGGTTCGATGGGTTGCGCCTGTGCTCCCAGCTGCGCTCCATCCCCGAAGCGCGACAGGTGCCCATTCTGGTGATCGTCAGCGATGGCGACCGTCGCAAGCTGACTCAGGCGCTGGAGATGGGCGTCAACGACTATCTCACGCGGCCCGTGGACAAGAACGAGCTCGTCGCGCGCGTACGCACGCAATTGCGCAAGAAGCGCTATGCCGACCGCCTGCGCCGCAATGTGCAGCTGTCTCTTGAGATGGCGATCACCGACCAGCTCACGGGCCTGCACAATCGCCGCTATATGGCGAGCCATCTCGACAATCTGATGAACCAGGCCACGCGCACGGGCAAGCCGCTCGCCTTCGTGATCATGGATATCGACTACTTCAAGTCGGTCAATGACAATCATGGCCACGACATCGGTGACGAAGTGCTGCGCGAATTTGCCAAGCGCATCGGCGCGAATGTGCGCGGTATCGATCTCGCCTGCCGCTATGGCGGCGAGGAGTTCGTCGTCGTCATGCCGGAGACTGACGCGGCGTTCGCGTTCTCGGTCGCCGAGCGTCTGCGCAAGAGCATCGAGACGACACCGGTCGTGATCAGCCGTGCGCCGGGCAAGCTCAGCATCACGATCAGCATCGGCATCGCGGCCTCGGAAGGCGCGGGCGATACGGCGGAGGACCTTCTGCGCCGCGCCGACCAGGCGCTCTACAGCGCCAAGCGCAGCGGCCGCAACCGCGTCGTCGCGGACGCCGCTTAAGACAATTTTCATCACAAAATCCGGATTTCCACCCGGAATCAGTAGCTTGGCCGCCTTGTTGTCGCAGGGGCTGGAACTCTTGGGCGGAGAGTTCGTTTTCGTACTGTTGGGAAGAACGCCATGTACGAGTCGAGCGGGTCGCCGCAAATAGCAATGGACGAGGGTGTATCAGTGGCGTCGCTGCGTGCGCAGGCCGAACGATGCCGCCACCACGCAAAATTCATCAACGACGATATGGCCTGCAAGGCGCTTGAAGCGCTGGCTTCGGAATATGACAGTAAAGCGGCGGAGCTTGAGAGCCGGCACTGAGCCCGTTTCTGGACGTTGCCGCACAGCTCGTTATATTTGCCTCATGCAAATCGACGTTATCTCCGACACGGTCTGTCCCTGGTGCTTTATCGGCAAGCGGAGGCTTGCGCGCGCGATGGAGATGCGGCCCGAGATTGAGTTCGAAGTTCTCTGGCGGCCGTACCAGCTGGATCCGAACGTGCCGCGCGGCGGCGTGGATCGCGCGGAATACATGAAAGCGAAATTCGGCGAGGGTCCGCGCGTCTCCGCAATGGGCGAGGCGCTGAAGGCCGAAGGTGAGCGCGAAGGGATTTCGTTTGCGTTCGAGAAGATCGAGCGGCGTCCGAACACGCTGGATTCGCATCGCATGATCCGCTGGGCCGCGACGGCCGGCATTCAAGACGCGGTGGTCGAACGGTTGTTCTCCGCCTACTTCCTTGAAGGCCGCGATGTCGGCGATCCGGCGGTGCTGGAATATCTCGCGGCCGATGTCGGCATGGATTCGATCGAAGTTGCGGATCTGCTGGCGGGCGACACAGACCTTGCCAATGTCGAGCGGGAAACCAGGCTCGCGGGCGAGATGGGCATCACGGGTGTGCCGACATTCATCTTCGCGAACAAATACGTGCTCTCCGGCGCGCGCGAGGCGGAAGTGCTGGTGCAGGTGATCGACAAGGCGCTGGAAGCGGGCGAAGAGGCCGACGAGGCCGCTGCCGAATAGCGCTTCCGGCGCGTAAACGTTGCCAGCGCGGGCGCGTCTGATAGTTTTTCCTATCGCTATCAGAGGAGTTGCGCATGGGCCCGTTGCACGGAATTCGGATCGTTGAGTTCGCAGGCATTGGCCCGGGTCCGTTCGCGGCGATGCTGCTCTCCGATCTCGGCGCGGAAGTGATCCGCATCGACCGCAAGGGCGGGCGCTCGCCGTCGAAGATGGAAATCTACATGCGCGGTCGCAATGCCGTTGCGCTGGACATGAAGCATCCGGAAGCGGTCGAAACTGCGTTGAAACTCATCGACAAGGCCGACGCGCTGATCGAAGGCTTTCGGCCGGGCGTGATGGAGCGTCTCGGCGTCGGTCCCGATGTGTGCCTGAAGCGCAATCCGAAACTCGTCTATGGCCGCATGACGGGTTGGGGGCAGACCGGTCCGCTTTCGCAGGCCGCAGGTCATGACATGAACTACATCGCGATCAGCGGTGCGCTGCA
>Ga0068853_100001307_pt1 | contig 17886 bp, 16 predicted proteins | sample KBSCornC32_FD_65655 | JGI IMG/M metagenome (GOLD analysis project Ga0068853, IMG submission 65655) | Corn rhizosphere microbial communities from Kellogg Biological Station, Michigan, USA - KBS Corn C3-2 | ecosystem: Host-associated > Plants > Roots > Rhizosphere > Soil ...
CGGGACATCTCTCTACCAGCTAGCCTGTTCGCCGTAGCAGCCCCGGCAACGCCGGTCAGCTGTTTTACTTCGTTCTTGAAGTTATTCTCCCGCTGTATAAAAGTGGAATCGAAATTCGTCAGCCTCGGCGGCTTTATGGCGACGATATGATCGATATTGATCCCCAGCTCCTGACCGCTCATATACCTTATCTGACGGTAGACCACCACCGACCCGATGATCAGCAGGATGGTGACCGCAAACTGCCCGATGACCAGCCCCTTCCGCAGGACCACGCCTTTTTTCGAAGCGCGGAACTTCCCCTTCAGCACCATGATCGGCCGAAAGGAAGACAACACAAACGCCGGATAGAACGCCGAGACGAAGATACCCGTCAGTAACAGCGCCCCCAGGCCTATCGCCAGGGCATAACCGCCCGAGCTCCTCGTAAAAAGATCCGCCATCGACAACTTCGTCTGTATCAGCTGGTCGAACGCCTGCTGGGTCAGCAGCACAAGGCTTATCGCAATGACGAAGGCCAGCAGGTTGACGATCAGCGATTCCACCAGGAACTGGCGGATCAGCTCGCCCCGCGTCGCCCCCGTGACCTTTCTTACCCCTACTTCCTTTGCCCGCTCCACCGATCGCGCCGTGGACAAATTGATATAGTTGACCCAGGCGATCGCGATCACAAATACGGCAATGATAAAAAGCCCCCAGACCACCGTGGCGCTGCCCGTCACTCCGATCTCGTACTCATAGCTGGAATACAGGTGCGCCCTTGCCAGTGGCTGCAGGTGAAACTTCTCCACGCTGCCCGATACCTTATTCCCCTGGAAATGACGCTCGCTGAATGCACCGAACTTTGTCTCCAGCGCCCTGTAGTCCGTCCCGTGCTTCAGCCGGATATAGTGCCAGAAATCCGAATCCCTCCAGTCATAATCGGCCTCTTTATAAGGATACCTGCCGGAATACAGGGAAACATACGAAACGAGCATGTCGAACCGCAGGTGCGAATTCTCCGGTACATTCGCCATCACGCCCGTCACCTTGTAGGGCATCGAATCTTTGTTCAAAATGAACTGCTGCCCGACTATCCCGGAATAATCCCCCTTCTGATCGCCAAATATCTTGTCTGCGGTCGCCGCCGTCAGCACCGTTGAATTAGGCTCCTTTAGCGCCGACCGGGCGTCGCCGGCAATAAAAGGATAGGTGAACATGGACAAAAGACTATTGTCGGCCGCCACCGCATCGATATCCCCCACCTTCCTGTCGCCATATCCCACTACAACGGCCCCAAAAGGCATCACCCGCGCGTGGTCGGCGACTTCGGGGAAATCGTCCTGCATAGCCTTGCCAATGGCGGAATACGTGATCGTCCCGTGCTGAACCAGCTTCCCGTTCTGATAACGGTCATTCCCTACCCTGTATATATCGGCAATATTTTTATTGAACTGGTCGAAGGAGAGCTCGAAATTGACATACTGCAGGATCAGCAGACAAATAGCCATGCCGATCGCCAGGCCAACGATATTGATAAAGGAAAAAACTTTGTTCTTTTTTAAATTACGCCAGGCGGTGACCAGATAATTCCTGAACATGGGCAGTCGTTTCGGAAAAACTCACAAGGCCTATGCCACTAGATAACCAGCTAATTGACAAGCAACTACACCAGAAGCAACAACACAACTGTCCGATTCCGGACAAGCGCTGACCGGCACCGCAACACTAGTCCTGCTTTTTATAGACGACAAATCCTGCCGGAGGTACCCGGATCAGCATGGCCTTGCCGTTCCTTCCCTCGACCACACCCTCGGGCAACAGGGGTGAAGAAGGATAGATACACGCAAAGACGTCCCCGACCCCGTTGAGGCCATTGTCGACCGTAACCCAGGCGATGAGCTCTCTGGTAACATCGGTATTGATCGCCAGCACGATCTCCTCCTCGTCCATGATCCTCGACCAGGCGATGATCGACATCAGCCGGTTGGAACCGCCCATATACGACGGCGGGCCGAAATTGATACCGTCTCCGGAGATATCGCGCAGATACTGTCTCCCCCTGCGAAGCGTCACGTATTTCCGGCGGACGGCCGCGATAGCTGCCACGGCATTGTATACTTCGCCCGTAACGTCGAAGAAATGAACGCCCCTGCTGCGGAATGCGCCGAAAGGCCCGCCAAACATGTCCTCCCGGATATATTCGTCGCTGCCGTCTCCCCCGCCGCTGCCATCGAATCGCTGCTCGCTGCCATAGTAGATGCAGGGTATGCCGAGCGTCATCAGGTTGACCGCGAGCGCGGCGACGATCAGCACGTCCCCCTGATCAAAAGCACAAAAACGGCTCTTGTTATTCCCCTGTATGATCTTGTCATGATCGTCGAGCATGACCACTACTTTATTGCGCAACCAGGTATGCGACCCCTTCCCTATCAGAATGGAATTGCGGAACAGCGAGAAATAGGTCTCCGGCGCCGTCTTACCCTTTACCATATCCGAAAGCGCGCCCTGCACGTCCGCAATGCCCAGCGCCGCATCGATACCGGTGACCTGCAGCTTACGCATGGCATCGTCGCGCGAACCCGTGATCTCGCCGATCAGTAAGAACCGGTCCTTGCCTATCAGCTGCGCAAACTCATGCATCGCCGAAGCAAACAACCGAACCGCACCATCCTCCATATGCTTCACCGTATCGATGCGATAGCCGTCGATATCCAGAACGGCTATCCAGTATTTGTAGACTTCTATCAGATACATCAGCGCCGGAGACGCGACCCACCCATCCACAGGCCCCCTGCCCAGATGAATATCCTTCAGGCTAAAAAAATCCCCGTCCAGGAACTCCGGACTGGCATCCCAGTTGACGATCTCCCCTTCCTGCGTAAAAACCGCCGGATCACGAAACTCTACCGGCCACACCGCATCATCCGGACCAGCCTCAACTCCAGCGGAAAAAGCAATATCCGGGAGCCCGCTGAGATCATTAAAGCCTTTTACCGGATAACGCTGCCCGGTCCACACCGGATCATCGGCCACATAGCTGAACACATCTCCGCTGTGATTGACCACGATATCGAGGATCACCGAAACACCAAGCGCATGCGCCTTGTCCACCAGTTCCTGCAGATCGGCCAGCGAGCCAAAATGGCTGTCCACTTCCAAAAAATCCTGTATCCCATAACCATGATAGGTAGGCTGAAAACTGACCTGCTTAAAAACCGGACTTATCCACAGCGCCGTGATGCCCATATCGGCAAGATAGGGCAGTTTGGAGACGACTCCCTTCAGATTGCCACCCGTCCACCCCTGTCCCGCGGAACGCCACGCCAGCGCATCGGCAGGCGTCCTTATGGCATTACCGTTGTCAGAAGAAATATACATTGGTATGGTACCGGCAGGATCGAAACCGGCTTCGCTGTTGTCCGAGAACCGGTCGGCGAGCAGAAAATAAAGCACCTGATCCTCCCAGGCGGAAGGAGAAGGCGTATAACGGCGCTGTGTTAGTTGTTTGAGATTGATGGTTCCAAGACTCTGGCTCATGGGTTTTTGATTTCGGCAAAAAAATTACCCGAAAAAATAATTTTTTGCCTCAACACCTTTAATGTCTGTACGCTCGACCAGGGTCTCGCGTACAAACTGGACTCCGTCCAGTTTGGGTTCAAATGAATTTACAAAAAAACCACCAGATAATTGTATTTTTCAGGGATAAAGTCCTCATATGAGATCAACCGCTGTCTTTCTTTTTTTCTTCCTGTTCTCCGTACCGGCGCTATTCGCCCAGCGCATCGTCGACGTCAGCTACACCACCGACCAGCAGGGCAACTACCACTTCACCTGTAACAATAAGGCATTTTGCACCTATGTACTCCGCGTCGAACTGCCTACGATGAAAAATCTGAAGTCTGACCATCCCGTGCCCTTCGAAGCGGAAGTCAAACCTGGATTTAATCAGCTCTTCGTTCTTTCACCGGTCAGCAAGACAGAAGATACACAGGTCGGCTTCAAAGCCAGCAACCGGAAAGGCTGCATGCAGCCCGTGGTCAACCCCGACTTTGTCTACCTTCTGCCCATCGGACAGGGAATACAGACCCAGGCCTTTCGCATCAACGCGGTCCACAGCACCGGTCAGGACAGCGCCTACACCGTCAGACTGAAGATGAATATCGACGATACGATATTTTCGGCCCGCCGCGGCATCGTCACCGCCGTTGACGTCAGCAATACCGAGAACGACGCCGGAGCCACCACCACCGGTAGCTGGAACTACGTAGAGATCGTCCACGCAGACTGCAGCTTTGGCCAGTACGGCGTCTTCAAAAAAGACGGGGCCTTCGTCAAACCCGGCCAGCAGGTAGAAGCCGGCACTCCGCTGGGCCTCGTCGGCGGAGACAGATACGGCCGCGGCTCGGACGTACGCTTCACCGTCGTCTACCCCGGACAACAGGGCAATACACAGATAGCCCCCGTCTTTTGGACAAAGGGCAACGGAAAAGGCCGGCTAAGACAGGGGGCCACCTATACCAGCGAGTTCCCGAAGACGATCCTGACACTGGAATCGGCCAAAAAACCCACAACAACTCCCAAAAAAACAACAGCCAAAAAGAAAGCATAATGGACAGAAGAAAATTCCTGAGGAATGGTTCGCTGGCAAGCATCGGACTAACCGCCCTATCCTTCACGATCCCCGCAGACCAGGAAGCCGCCGGTTTCGAACTCAACGAAGCCACTATTGACGAGCTCCAGCAAAAGATGAGCAGCGGACAGCTGTCGTCCAAAGCCCTCACCAAACTATATCTCAAACGCATCGCCGAAATCGATAAAAAAGGCCCCGCACTCAACGCCGTCATCGAACTCAACCCCGACGCACTGGCCATCGCCGAAAGCATGGACGCCGAAAGAAAGGCCGGCAAGTCCCGCGGCCCGATGCACGGCATCCCCGTACTGATAAAAGACAATATCAACACCGGCGACAAAATGATGACAACAGCAGGATCGCTGGCGCTCGAAGGCCACCACGCGGCACAGGACGCATTTATCGTCGCACAGCTTCGAAAGGCCGGCGCCGTCATACTGGGCAAGACCAACCTCAGCGAGTGGGCCAATTTCCGCAGCACGCGTTCGACCAGCGGATGGAGCAGCCGCGGCGGCCAGACAAGGAATCCCTACCGCCTCGACCGCAATCCAAGCGGGTCCAGCGCGGGCTCCGGCTCGGCCGTAGCCGCCAACCTCTGCGCCGTCGCAGTAGGTACCGAGACCAACGGTTCGGTCGTCTCCCCCTCTTCGATCAACGGCATAGTAGGCATCAAGCCCACCGTAGGCCTGCTCAGCCGAACCGGTATCATCCCGATTTCCGCTACCCAGGACACCGCCGGACCCATGGCCCGCACCGTAAAGGACGCAGCGATCCTGCTCGGCGCCATGACAGGCGTCGACCCAAATGATCCCGTCACCCAGGAAAGCAGAGAGAAAACAAAAACCGACTATACCGTCTTCCTCGACGCGGACGGCCTCAAAGGCAAACGCATCGGGATCGAAAAATCCTTCCTGACCGGCGGCCACGAAGGCGTCCAGGCCCTTTTCCAGGAAGCAATAACCACGCTGAAGGCCAAAGGCGCCACCATCGTGGAGGTAGACCTCTTCAAATTGCTCACCGAACCCAATTCGGTGGAAGGCACGATCCTGCAGTACGAATTCAAAGACGGTCTCAACAAATACCTGGCAGCCGCTAACGCAGGCGTACACACGCTCGCCGACGTCATCGCCTTCAATTCCGCCAACGAAAAAAAGGCCATGCCTTATTTCCGGCAGGAGACGCTCGAAAAAAGCCAGACCCGCGGCGCCCTCGACAGCGCCGAATACCAGGACGCCCTGAAAAAATTACTCACCACCCGCACTATCATCGACGACCTGATGGCTCAGAACCAGTTGGACGCACTCTCCGCCTGCACCACCGGCGTCGCCTGCTGCATCGACCTCATCAGCGGCGACTACCGAACAGGATCAGGATTCTCGGGCCCCGCCGCGATGGCCGGCTACCCGCATATCACGGTGCCGATGGGTCTGGTGATGGGACTGCCCGTAGGCTTCTCCTTTGTCGCCGGCGCTTACAAAGAGCCCGAGCTGCTGCGTATGGCCTATGCTTTCGAACAGGCATCGAAGAAAAGGACCGCCCCTGTCTTCCTCACCGGCTCGATCCCGGGTTGACGATCTGGTCGATATTGCGTTTGTAAGCTTCCCCGATCGGGATCTCTACCGCTCCCAGACAGACAATATCCCGCTTGATCGCGGTGATCCTCCGGGTGGCGACAAGATAGGATTTATGCGTCCGTACGAACGCCGCCGCCGGCAGCTTCTCCTCTATGGCCTTCATGCTCATCCTCGTGAGCACCGGCCTGGGCGCAGACGCCAGATGGATCTTGATATAGTCCTTCAGTCCCTCGACATAGTCGATATCGGCGACGACGATCTTTACCAGCGTATACTCGACGTGTACAAAGAATTCCTCCAATCCCGGACTGGCGGCGGCAGAACCCTGTAACCGGAACAACTCATAGGCCCGGTTGCAGGCCTTCAGGAACCGTTCGAAAGCAAACGGCTTCAGCAAATAGTCGACGACATTGAGATTGAACCCCTCCAGCGCATACTGCTCGTAGGCGGTAACCAATATCACCAGGGGTGGATTTGACAATGACTGTAGAAACTGCAGCCCCGTGACCCGCGGCATCCGGATATCCAAAAAAAGCAGGTCCACCTTATCCCGCTGCAGGAGCTCCGCCGCCTCCAGCGCATTCTTACAGCTGCCGGCCAGCCGCAAATAAGGTATCTGCCGGATATTGTCTTCCAGCAGCTCGCGCACCAGGCGCTCGTCGTCGACAACCAGACAGGACATCATAACAGCTGTAAAGTTAAGACGATGTGGAATACGCCGTTCGCATCGTTGATCGACAGCGTGTATTTATTCCGGTAGAGGAGATTCAGCCGCGACAAGACATTCCCCAGGCCGATCCCCGACGATTCGTCCTTGGCCTCCGCCGGCTCGGGCTCGTACTTATTCCTCACCTCAAAGGTCAGGGTCTTATAGGCGACCGACAATCGCAGCACGATCCCCGGACGACCGCTATAGCCCACACCGTGCTTAAAGGCGTTCTCTACGAACGGGATCAGCAACATCGGCTCGATCGTATACGCCATCGCTTCGCCATCCGCGTCGATCCGGCTGTCGATTTCCACGTCATTGCCGAACCGCAGCCGCTGCAGGTCGAGGTAGTTGTTGAGGTATTCGACCTCCGTCTGCAGCGGCACTTTCTTCCCCTGTGTGTCGTACAGCATATACCGCAGCAGCTCGGACAGCTTGATCAGCGCCGGTTCAAGACTGTCCGACTTTTTTCTCGCCAGCGAAACCAGATTGGTCAGGACATTGAAAAGAAAATGCGGGCTTATCTGCGAACGCAGGAACTTCAGCTCGGTCAGCAGCTCGGTAGCCTGCCGCTCCTTTTGCTCGCGCTCCGTCCGAAAACGGTCGATCATCAGCCTGTAGAAAAAACTCAGAATAAAAAAGGCTACCGACGAAGGGAATATGAATCGGTAGGTAGACACTCTTCTCGCTACCTCCGGGTACCCCGCCGACAGAATATACCATTTCAGCTGAAACGACCCGATGACCAGCAGCAGGGTCGTCAAAATATAGACCCACCAGTTGCGCCGGTTGAAAAAAGCCGGAAATATCCAGTAAGCATGAAGATAAAAGATCGCCATATTGATCATCGTCACATAGGTCAGAAAAAGCGCCGGAATACCGTCGATCCCGTTGCCTTTCCCCGTCGAAACCACAAAAGGCAGCGACAGGATCACCGCCCATATCAAAACCTGCAGGGTTATAAACCAGTATCTAATTGCCAATTTCATTGGGTGTAAATTTACTATAACCAATATACCATTCAGCCAGCACCAGATGAAGAGAAAACCCCAACCAGAACGCCGTCCCGAAAAACACCTGCGGCGGCAAACCCGAAAATACGAAGAACAGCACCACTATCGGCCGGATCGTGCCGACAGCGACCCCTATGCTGAACATCCGGATCATCCACTGCCGGTGACGGATGAGATCCCTCCTCAGGATCGCGCGCCAGGCCATGGTAAGCGAAATCAGAAAATAGACGGCAAACAGGCTAGTGGCCACGGCCTCGTTCAATCCGCCGACAGGACGCAGGACAAAGGGCATGACAAGCGCGGAGACCCCGATGATATACCCGCACACGATCACCGCCAGTCCGCTGCGACGGTGCCACCGGGGATAACCGTTCCGTATCCGGGGAAGGAACTGCAGGGGACCGAGTATCATGAACAGCGCTCCGGGAAGGATATGCACGAAGGTTATAAAGGGGTGCCGGGAGAAATCGGCGTCAAAGCCCGCCGCCCCGGGAAAGGGCGGGGAACCGGTCGCAACACCCCCGATCGCCAGGCTTCTCCTGATCACCATCGCCAGGCCGATGGCAGCAGGAAAGAACATAAGCACATGCAGCAAACGCGAAATTCGTTTCATGCCGTAAAACTAGCACAGCCCCTCCGCGCCGGAAGCCCTCCGGCGACATCTCCGGCAATTGTCGCGATCAACCCTACACAATGTCGCTTTTGCACCATCCCCGAATAGTTTTTATCCGCTAGGTTTGTCCTGTCAAATTAATCGACAACAAAAACTATATTTTATGCAAAAGATTCATCCCTTTCTGTGGTTCGACACCCAGGCCGAAGAAGCCGCCAATTTTTATGTGTCCATCTTCAGGAATTCAAAGATCACCGACACTATGCGCAACAACGGATCGGTGCTGACCGTTGGCTTCACGCTCGACGGAACAGACTTTACCGCACTCAACGGCGGGCCCCTGTTCAAATTTACAGAAGCCGTATCCTTCGTGGTCGACTGCAGGGACCAGGAAGAGGTGGACTATTACTGGGACAAACTACTCGCCGGCGGAACACCAAGCCAGTGCGGATGGCTGAAGGACAAATACGGACTATCCTGGCAGGTCGTCCCTAAAAGACTGATCGAACTGCTCCAGGACAAAGACAAGGCCAGAGCCGCACGCGTCATGCAGGCCATGATGAAAATGGTAAAAATAGACGTTAAGACCCTTGAAGAAGCGTAAAAAGGATCACCTCCGCGATGTCGTTCAGCACCCGCCTGTCGGCTCCCGACCGGGCAGCTACCCGCAGGCCCGAAATACTGCTGAACAAATACCGCGCAAAGGCCCGCGCCGTCTTTTTCGTGGAGAACTGTCCATCGGTCTGCCCCTTCTTTATCAGCCGTGTAAGGGCGTCCTCGACGCTTTTATTGTTCTGACTGACCAGTTCGCCGATCTCTTTATCCTGACCGGAAAGTTCGACGGCCGTGTTAACCATGAAACACCCTTTATTGAACTCGTCCTCCGTACTCTCTTTGATGATGTTCTGGAATATCTGCTGGACGGTCTGCCGGGCATCGGTTGATTCATCAGCCATCCGGATGATAACACTTGTATTGCACAACTGGTATTGCCTCAACGACTCCTTGAAGAGGTTGCGCTTGTCGGTATAGGTATCATACAGACTGCTCCGGCTGATACCCAGTTCATCCACCAGATCCTGCGCGGACGTCGCATTATAGCCCTTCCGCCAGAAAAGGGCAAGCGCCTTGTCCAGCAGGATCTTTTCGTCAAATTCTTTTTTCCTTGCCATAACCTATTTTTATACTACCGCATTGACAGTCAGCCCACCATCAACCGTAATCTCAGTACCCGTGATATAGCTGGCGTCATCGGATGCCAGAAAACGAACTACATTCGCTACTTCTTCCGGATTGGCGAACCGGCTAAGCAATACCTTCGAACCCAGCACCTGCCCAAATCCCTCCAGTTCTTCCTGCTTCATCCCAAGCTTGTCATACAAAGGAGTGGCCACCGGACCGGGAGAGACGGCATTGACCCTGATCTTCCTCGGCGCCAGCTCTTTCGCCAGCACTTTATTGATCGCCAGCAACGCCGCCTTACTCGCAGAATATATACTGCTCCCCGGCACGCCAAGCACCGCATTCACCGACGTATTAAAGATGATCGAAGCCCCGTCGTTCAGCAGCGGCAGGAATTTCTGAACGGTAAAATACACGCCCTTGACATTCAAGTCCATGATCGAGTCGTAGTGCTCTTCGGAAGCCGTCTCCACCGGACTGAAACTGGCTATTCCCGCATTCAGAAAAAGAATATCCACCTTACCCGCTCCAGCCCTGACCTCTTCCGCAAGCCGGCTGATATCCCCCAGCTTACCCTGATCGGCGACAATACCCGTCGCTCCCAGTTGACCTGCGGCCTTATCCACAGCCGCCTTGTTGCGGCCCGTTATAATGACCCTCGCGCCAAGACTGATCAGTTCTTTGGCCGTTGCATAACCGATGCCGCTGTTACCACCGGTAACCACGGCTATTTTGTTCGATAGATTGCTCATACTTCATTATTTAATGTTTGAACCTCGTTTTACTCCACAAAGGTACTATTATTGGAACGATCGTTCCAAATTTATTTTACAATATCTTCAAATTCCGGTGGAGCGACCCGCCGGATTCCTTCCTAACTTTAGAGTCATTAAACCGATATGTTATGGCGCAAAAGAAGATCCTGTTCCTCACCGGCGACTACGCCGAGGACTACGAGACAATGGTTCCCTTTCAGATGCTGTTAATGGTAGGACACGAAGTACACACCGTCTGCCCGGGTAAGAAGAAGGGCGAAAAAGTACAGACCGCGATCCACGATTTTGACGGGGCTCAGACCTATAGCGAAAAACCCGGACACCTCTTCGAACTCAATTTCTCCTTCGACGAAGTCGACCCAGGCGCCTATGACGCCCTTTGCATCGCGGGCGGCCGCGCGCCGGAATACCTGCGGCTCGACCAAAAGGTCATCGATCTCGTGCACCATTTCAACCACTTCTCCAAACCCATCGCCGCAGTCTGCCACGGCATCCAGATCCTCACCGCAGCCAACATCGTAGTCGGCCGGCGCCTCACTGCCTACCCCGCCGTAGGGCCGGAAGTAACCATTGCGGGCGGTGAATACGTCAGCGTGCCCGTCACAGAGGCGGTCGTCGACGGCAACCTCGTTACCGCTCCGGCATGGCCCGGCCATCCACAATGGATCGCCGCCTTCCTGAAGGTACTGGGTACAAAGATAGAGCTGTAGTTTATCGCTCAACGCGCAGCGTGACCACATCCTGTGCAGCCATAGTAATATCGCCCGTCACCGGAGCGCCGGGAGCCTCGCTGGTATTACTAAAACTCGTCTCCTTCACGGGCGCCCCCCACTGAAGGCTGACCGACTGCGCAGTAGAACCAGGATTGAAAAGACTTACTATCCACGCCCTGCCGTCATCGCTTGGCTTCAGCGCCTGGACGAGCACCGATTCATTGCTCAGCCGGAGCAACGGCTTGCCGGCTTCACCACCGCCTCCGGAGGCAACCACCAGCGGCTGGGCCAGACCGGTACCAAACTGCGCAGCCGTCGCGGGATCGAACGCCCCGTGCGGCCGCAGCACATAGCGGAAGGTAATGATGCCGTCCTGATACGCGCGATAGTTGGTCTCCCAGTGATTGTTGATCGCCCAGGAATACAATTTCTGCGTCGGCTCTATAGTCTTGCGCCACACCGCGGGATTGGTCTGTCCGCCCAGCAGCGTAGCCGTTACCCCGCCTACCTCTACCAACGGCGCATCGAGACTCGCCCAGGTGATCCCCAGATCCTTGTTGGAGACATCGGCCCAGGCGCCCACCTCCAGCCAGTTCTTACAGGCGCTCGGTATCTGGTCGGCCTCCGGCCGCATGACGGCCATCGGAATATCGATCTTCATGTCTCCGCCCGCCACGTGAAAAGGAAATCCGAAATTTACACTCTCCTTCCCTCCCACATTCGCCCAGGCATAGTCGCCGGGCACCGGGTCCAGCTCAGCCGGCTTCTTGTCAAGTATATTCTTAACCTCCACATAGTCGAGCCCCCGAACCACACAAACCTCCCTTACAAGGCTATTGCAACCCGGCGCTTCACTCCGGATCGAGAGCACAGCCATCACCGGCCCTTTCTCTTTTACGCTGATCGACACTGGTCCGTTGCGCTGCAGATCGGCCAGCTTGTTGCCGTGCAGAAAAAGATAGTCGTTGAGATTCTCCCCTGAAGCCGAATCCGAGAAATTATTATCGATCGAATGGTTGCGCAGACTCTTTATGGCGCCGGTCGTTTCGTCAACCACCACCTTTACCACCCCATTGTCAAGGCTGTTCGCCGTAACGGCGATTCCCGCACCTGCCGCTGACCTGCCCTTTCCAATTGTATACCGCCTGGCCGCGAAAGGCTTCACATCCGACGCCACAAAAGCAAGTTCGCCCGTGGACAGTCGCTGCGAGACAACCACATTCCCCTTGTCGTCCTTAACGACATCCCCCGCACCCGACTGCTGCGGCGTCAGCAGGACGAGCCCGCTTCGCACCCAGGAGTTCGTATTGTACACGTCGATCGAAGAACCTCCCACCGCAGGCAGAGCCGCGTGCAGCAGCTTTTCGGAGAACAGATGCGCACTGTCAGCATAAGACTTCTTGATCTCCCACTGCTCCTTCGTCTTCTGACTCAACGGCCGCGTGATACTGCAGTCCGCCCCCCAGGTATGCTCTGAATAAAGGATGACCTGCTGCCAGGCCTTCCGGAAACTATCCACCGGGAAGCGCGCAGGCTGCAGCATCGAATACAAGGCCTCCGCCTGGCTGAGACGCGACGAACTGTTCCTGTTCATCCCCGTTTCCAGCGCAGAAGAAGCGGCCCCGTCCTCCCAGTAACCGGTCCAGTCACCCTTGACCATCGGCAGTTTGTCGCCATATCGCTTTTCAAAACTGCTGAATGCCCGGCTCGTCGAAGAAATGACGAACTTCGGCCAGGTATATTTGGTATTGAAATCCTTGACAAAATCGCTGATCGAGATCTCCGGTTCCGCATTGTCCCCGTGACCACTCCACCGCACATAGGTAATGTCATAGGGATAATTGACCCTCGTCAGCTGATCCATATAGTCCGCCGCAAAACTCTCGGACAACCCAGGCAGGCCGTGCGACAGCGCATACCCCTTCCAGGGTATCCATACCAGCAGCTTGTCCTTCCCCGAAGGCGAGACCCAGTAAAAAGGCTTGTCCTCCCACTGCACCAGAATATTCCCGATGCGGTCGAAATAATTGGGCGCCGCCGAAAAATACTTGATACCCGCCTGCGCCATCGCCGCTATCGTCCCCCAGGTATAACCCGGTACATCACTGATCATCGCCGCATCTACCTTCACATGACATTCCGCCCCCAGCTGCGTCGCCCGGGCAAAAAGCCGCAGCAACTCCTCCGGCCGGCACAGACCGGTCAGCGTGTTCAGATACATCCCGTTCAACGCCACACCCCCATCTTTTACCGCCGCATAGAAATCCTTTTTCTGCGCTTCACTCATCCGCTGCAGGAACAGGTCGGCCGCATAGACGCCTTCCAGGTTCCAGACGAAACGGGCCCCTTCCGGATAGTCCTTCGTCCGCTTCGCAAAATCGATCCCCTTCAGCAGGTTGTTGATCTGCTTGTTCTCCACCGCCGACTGTATCTCCGTATATCCAATATCGTTATGCGAATGAGGCAGCACATACACGGTGATCCTCCGGACCGGCCGCAGACCGATATCCCTCTTAGCCACCAACTTCTTCCCCTGCTTCACCGACAGCGCAACGGTCGAGTCCGCCTTCACCGCGGGAGCCATCACTTCTACAGACTGGATCCCGGAGCCAACTTCGAACGACCGGGCCTCCATCCCCCCAACCTCCACGCTCACGGATACCGGCGCCCCCGTGTTCATGAATGACAATTCAGCCGGCTGGTACTCGCGGCCATTTTTCTCAGCAATGAACGGTCTCGCCGTAAAACTCAGCAGATCCACACCCGGCTCGACCACCCTGAGCCGATTGCCGGCGCCCGCCTCCATCCCGATCCAGTCATATACTATCCAGCTCCCATGCGCATTCGTTATTGTAATATCATTATTCCCTTTCCTCAGCAAACCGGCAGGGAACCGGATATCGAAGGCCTGTTTCTTACCTTTCGACGGATCGCCATAAATCCCCTCCCCAGCGCCCTGCGGGAGACTGCTCGCAAACTCCTGCCCGTTGATCCCTATGTCCAGCTTCACCGACGAAGGCCCCACATCCACCAGCCGGAAATGCAGCGTACAGCTGTCACCCACACCCGCATTCTCCAACCCAAATACAATAGTATAGGTGTGTGGCTTAGCCCCCGCCCAGGAATCCCTCGGACCAGGATGCGAAAAAGGCCAGTCCTTCTTTGCATCCGACTTTCCTACAAGAAAAAGACCGTCTTTGACAAAATGGGACTCGGAACCCGCACCAGGCGCAGGCGCCAGAGCAAATTCCGAAAGATCGTTGTCCGGCTTTCCGATCTGCCACAACAACTGCTGTGCGCTACTGCTGCCGGCAAGCCCAATGACGAAACAAGAAAGGAAAACAAGGCGAAGAAAAGGGGCGCTGTTTTTCATGCGGCGAAAATTTATTTGAACTTCGATGGACCGTAGTTCTCTGGCCCATCTCGGTCATTAATTAATCCAGGCCTCCCAGGACCCGGCACTTTTAATATGTCTGAACATATGAACAATCAAATGTAGGGAAAATTTTATCTTCCGATGTGCATTTTTTAACCAGTTTCAAAGAAACACCGGCCAAACCCATTGACAACCCATCGAATGCAGTTATTTTTCTCCTATGAAACACTACATACTCTTCTTTCTCTTTCCCCTCCTTTTCTCCTGCTCAGGACACCGCCGCCTCCTCCACCCCGAAGACCCGGTCTTCAGCGCCCAGGCCCCGGCCGAATTCCGCGTACAACTACAGACGACAAAAGGCAATATTCTCCTCGAAGTAAAAAGAGAATGGTCCCCCAACGGAGTCGACCGCTTCTACAACCTCGTCCGCTATGGCTACTATAACAACGCGGCCGTCTTCCGCATCCGCAGGGAGTTCTGGGCGCAATTCGGCGTAGCCGCAGACGGAAAGATCGCCAGCGCCTGGCGCCACCAGAACATACCCGACGACCCCAGAGTCCTCTCCAATACCCGCGGCACCATCGCCTATGCCTTCAAAGACCCCAACGGTCGCACCACCCAGATGTTCATCAACCTCCGCGACAACAGCGCCACCCACGACAAAGAACCCTTCGTCCCCTTCGCCCGGATCGTCGAAGGCATGGAGGTTGCCGACTCCCTGTACAACGGATATGGCGAACACTCCGGCGGAGGCATCCGCGGCGGCAAACAGGACTCCCTCTTCGCCGAAGGCAACGCATGGCTCAAATCCCGCTTCCCCAAACTCGACTATATCAAACGCGCCCGCATAGTCTCCTAACAAAAAAGGCTCACTAACGCGTGAGCCTTTCATTTATCTTGTCCTGCATTTCCCGTTTGACATCCTCATCCAGTCTCCGCTCCTCCCCGGCGGTCTCTTTGAACATTCCCTTCACCACCCGGTTAATCATCCGGCTCTGCTGCTGGAACAGCCTGCAGACCGAACACCCCGACAGATGTATCAGCAGGTGTATCCTCTCCTTTATGGACAGCCGCACGTGCTGCCTCTTTTCGATGAGATAGGTCGCCTCCCGGCAGTTGTATTGTATCTTCTTTATTGCTCCCATAGCTTATACCCACGCCTTTTGTATACAGGCCCTCAAATTCAGCTTGGCCCGGTGAATGATCACCCAGAAATTCGAAGGGGTCAGCTTCAGTTGATCGCATATCATTTCTGTCGCCGCCTCATCCATATGTTTCATAGAGAACACCGAAAACCACAGCGCCGGCAGCTTCTGAAGACAGCGCTGCAGAATAGACCCCAGTTCCTTATTGGTCAGGGGATCCGCGTCCTCGATACCCAGGGCCCGGGGAGCATAGGCTTCCTTCCAGTGTCCGTTATCCGCCTCGAAGAACTCCTGCTCCGGCTCGCGGTCCGTGCCATCCATCTCCGGCCGGTCAGCCCCACCCGTTGCCCGCAAACCCGAATTGCGCCTCCGGTAGACGTCGATGACCTTATGCTTCAATATCGCCGTCAGCCAGGTCCGCTCAGAACTCTCACCTCTGAACTGCTCCGTTCTCTCCAGCGCAGCCAGAAACGTCTCCTGCACCAGATCCCTCGCCTGCTCCTCATCGCCAAGCCGGGCGACGGCATAGGAATACAAATAGTCGGCGTAAAGGCTCACCCACTGACGGGGCTCAAGAACAGCAATTTTTGCCATATATTTTAAAGTCCTGAATAATAGTCATATCCCTGTTCGGCCCAATAGTCCCTCGGCCTGGTATCGCTAAAGCTCATCGTACCGATACGTTTCAGGTTCTTGATACCATATTTTACGGGGATGATCAATCGCAAAGGCGCTCCGTGCCCATCCGTCAACGGCCGGTCGTTCATCTCGTAGGCCAGTATCGTCTGCGGATGAAGGGCGCTCTCCCGGTCAACGCCAACATAATATTTGCCATCCGGCGTCTCAAGCCCCATATACTTCTTTTGCGCCGACTCCTCCAGCTGAAAATGCCGGATAAAATCGACCATCCTCACTCCGGCCCAGTGCTGTATCTGGTCCCAGCCCTCCACGCATTTGAAATCATAGACGATCTCCGTTTTCGGAAGCGCCCTGATATCATCGATCGACAGCTGCAGCTGCTTCCCATCGACACCCGTCACCACCAGTCGCCAGTCTTCCACACAGAACCCCGGATCGCGCATCCCGATATGGCTGTTCTCCCGAACCCGCTGCGCCGCCCTCGACTTCGGATAGGTCCTTACCAGATGATCGTCGCTGAATATCCGCCGGAACAATAGCTCAGTCTGATTCAGCGCGCGCCGCAAAGGTTTATGCGCACGACCCGTCACCCCGGTCTGCTCCGCAGGACTATTTAACAACCACTTCCATCCACCGAAAGCCGCACCGCCAAGAGCAAAAAAGGTCCCGAAGGAGATCAGATTTCGTCTGGCAATCTTCTGTTCTACCGTCAACGGCTTCTTTAGTTTCTTTATTTTTTTCATTTTTTGGGCGCCCCCTCCTCGCCTTCCACTACTTCAAATCCGGAAATGACCGACCTGAAATTATTCCAGCCGGCTAATATTACCTGCACGACGTGTACGATAAAGAACAACACGTATCCGATCGTCAGGAGAAAATGCAGGATACGCGCAAAGCTATACCCGCCGCAAAGCCAGGCAAGCCAGTACAGCTGCACCGGCTTGTAAATGGCCAAACCCGTGACCAGCGATCCAAAACCCATGACGATGATAGCAGTATAGGCAATCCGCTGCGCCGCATTGTATTTCTTCTGCGGCGGCGCCATCCTTCGGATATGCAGATCGTGCAGTACCACCAGCCAGGCCTCTTTAAAGGAATGCCGGTTGGGCACGAGCAGCCGCCACTCCCCCGAAAGAATAGTGTAAAGCACATAGAAAAAGCCGTTCAGCGCAAAGAACCACATGAACAAAAAATGAAAAGCCATCCCTTCCGCCAGGCGGCTCGGAATATGCAGGGTCTTGTAGAACCAGTCGGGAAAGAATTTCACGAAGGTATGCCCGAAGACCGTAACGGTATAAACGTCATTTGCCCAGTAGATCAGCAGCCCGCTCCAGATCATGATAGCGAGGATAGGGAAATTGACCCAGTGGGTCCAGCGCATGACGAGCGGATGTTTTTCTTTTATGACTTTCATATGATCTTTTCTATTCTGCTTGCCGCGACGATCTCGCCGCTACCCCTGTTCTGCAGGAAAGCAATAAGCTCCACATCTCCGGCCTTTATCCCCGCCGGCAAGTCCATCCTTCCCGACCCG
>Ga0068853_100001308_pt1 | contig 17886 bp, 18 predicted proteins | sample KBSCornC32_FD_65655 | JGI IMG/M metagenome (GOLD analysis project Ga0068853, IMG submission 65655) | Corn rhizosphere microbial communities from Kellogg Biological Station, Michigan, USA - KBS Corn C3-2 | ecosystem: Host-associated > Plants > Roots > Rhizosphere > Soil ...
CGCCAACACAAGCATCACCTTCACCATCGCGGTTATTGCGCTTTCCGCCAAGATGGCGAAAGCCGACGGCGTCGTCACCGACGAAGAGGTGCGCGCCTTCGAACGCCTGTTCCGCGTGGCACCGGACGAAGTGGCCAATGTGCGCCGCATCTTCGACATGGCGCAACGCGATACCGCTGGCTACGAGACCTACGCCAGCCAGATTGCGCGTGCATTCGCCGGCAATCCAGGCCTGCTCGAAGACATCCTCGATGGCCTGTTCGAGATCGCGAAAGCCGACGGTGTGCTGCATCCTGGCGAAGCTACTTTCCTGGAACGCGTCGCGGATATCTTTGGCTTTGCGCCGAACGAGTTCCGTCGCATCCGTGCGACTCACTTCGCGCCCGACAAGGCCGATCCCTATGTCGTGCTCGGCGTCGCCTATGATGCAAGCGAAGATGAGATCCGACGCACCTATCGGCGCCTCGTGCGCGAGAATCACCCCGACAGCCTCATCGGCCGCGGCGTGCCCGAAGAATTCGTGCGGCTCGCAACCGACAAACTCGCCGTGATCAACGGCGCATATGAAAAAGTTGTCGCCGAGCGTGGCTTCCGGCCCTAACAGTCCTGCAGCAGACCGGAAACGAGCGCCGGCAACCGGTCGACATCGAATGGCTTGTTCAGTGTGTGCAACGCGGCGCAGGCAACTGCATCGGGCACACTGTCCCGCGCATAGCCCGTCACAAGCAGAATTTTCATCTTGGGCCATTGCGCGATCGCGGCTTCCACAAGCTGATAGCCATTCATGCGCGGCATCTGGATGTCGGTCATCACAAGATCGACTGCGGATTTGTGCAAAACCTCCAGCGCTTCGACTCCGTCGCCGGCTTCCAGAACCTCAAATCCCGCGTCTTGCAGAGCCTCGACCACGACCATCCGGAGCAACGGCTCGTCCTCGACCACGAGTATCGTCGACGCAGCCATCAAGCTCTCCTGCTCAACGTTTCGACATAACGGCGCGGCAGAAGAATGCGGATCGTGGTTCCCGTGCCCATTGCACTACTGATGTCGAGATAGCCCGCAGACTGGCGAATGAACCCAAAGCTCATACTCAGCCCAAGACCGGTACCCTTTCCATGCGGCTTCGTCGTGAAGAATGGATCAAGTGCCTTGGCCCGTACTTCCTCGGTCATGCCCGTCCCGGTGTCGCGTATCAGCAGCTCAACATACTCACCGGCAATGATATCCTCTGCTTCTTGTGCGGCTTCATCGATCTCGCAGTTGCGCGTCGAGAATGTCAGGCGCCCGCCTGTCGGCATCGCATCGCGCGCGTTGATCGCGAGATTCAGAAGCACGTTTTCCATCTGGTTGGTGTCGCAATAGACCCACCAATCCGCTTTCAAGTCCGTATCTACTTCGACACTTCCGCCGACAGACTGCCCTATCAAGGGCAATGCCTGACGCACAAGATCGCTGAGGTTGTTGGGCTCTGGCGTTAGCGGTTGGCGGCGGGAAAAGGCGAGAATGCGCTGCGTGACGCTTACCGCACGATCAACACCCTGCATCGCGCCATCAACATACTTTTGAACCTCCGGCTGGCGCTGTTCCACGCGACGCTTCAGGAGCTGCAGGTTACCTTTGATGATCATCAGGAAATTATTGAAATCGTGCGCGATCCCGCCGGAGAGTTGCCCTACCGCTTCCATCTTCTGACTTTGCCGCAACGCGTCTTCGATCTTGGCGCGCTCTCGCATTTCATATTGCAAATTGGAGTTGGCCTCCAGCAGGTCGCGAGCTTGGAGCTTCAGTCTTTGATTGATGCTCGAAAGCTGTCGCTGCGCGTTGGCGAGAACTGCGAGCAGGATGGCGGCCATGGCCGCAATGAGTGCAATGACGCCGTATTTCAAAAGCCTGCGGCGGATCGAATCAATTGTCCCGCGAAGATAGACCTTCCCGAGGACCTGCCCGCCTTCGGAAACTGGAACTACCGCGACCACGTGATTGCCGATGATCTGCGGCGCCAATACCGGCTGTGCAGGCAACCGCACCGGCGCACCGATGCGAGAAAATTGCGCGACAATTTTCCGTTGTTGATCATACACCGCCGCGACGTCGAGTTCTGGGTTGGCCTTGAGCGCATTGACATATTGCTGGGCGGCATTGCTGTCGCTGAAAGACAGCGCCGCACTGACACTGTCCGACAGAATCCTGGCTTGAATGGCAACGTCGCGAATTTTCTGCGATTGATAGAGCTGATCTTCGTAAAGCGATCCCAGAACTCCAAGCACGCTCACCACCACCGCGCCAAGAAGTGCGAGCGCCGGAACGGCAGCACCGGTTGAGCGGAAGGAAGTACGGGGCGCCACAGATTCTCCTATTTCGCTTTCTGATACGCGAGGCTGAGCAGCTTCGAACTCACGGCCAGATGACTCTGTTCCGCCGCGTGTTCGTCGATCTCAAACCGAACCTTGTTGTCTTCGACTACGAAATTGACGATGCCGCGATCGGCCTGGTTTGCAGCTGCATCGGACACCGTCAGAACCGGCTGGCCGCGCAATGCTTCCACGACGGCGCGATCCGCGGATGCTCCAATGTAGACGATGTGACATCCGGCACTGGCCGCTATTTCCGAGATGCGTCGCACAGCAAGCGCGCGACCTTCTATCCGCTGACCGGCAACCGCTTGATCGAGCGTCTGTCCGAACGGATCTTTTCCGAATACGCAAATGTTGATCGGGCTATCGGGCGAGTAAAACGACGACGATGGCCAACCAATGAATGGTACGAACTTGTAGAGATACGTCGCCTTAACGGCATATTCGAGCGATGCCGCTAATACGCTTCCGCTCGTCAGCAGCAGCGCCCCGAAGACGAGCGACAGCTTGCCAGTTCGGCCGAAATAGCGCGCGGCCCCACGACCCATATCAAATCGCCCAGCGTGTATTCACACTATAGCCCACTCATTGGGGCACGGCGGCTAATGTTGAAATCGCCAAACATGATGCGTTGCTCCCCTAGAATTCATGACGGCTCGCCCAAGAAAAGAACGGCTATTGCGTATAAAAAGTTCCATTGAACCCAACAGGAGACAATTTAGATAAGTCTATGAAAACTATGCATTTCCTATGGACAAGCCCATTTACGCACTATCGGGTCTGAAACTCTTTGAGAGACCCGCACGTTTCAATTTCATGAGCGAATTCTCAAACAGGCAGATCAATCAACCCTCCGGCGAAGTGACACTTCCGGATACGGAAGCGCGACAGGGCAAAACGGGACTGGGCGTGCGCTACGTGCTCGCAATCAGCTTGGGCGCGGTGATCATTATATTCGCAGTTCTATATCTTGCCTTTGGTTTCGGTTCTTAAGCCGTAACGCGTTCCGCTGAAGCCGACCGAATGGGCTCGGCGATCTCTCCTTCGGCGCCTTCACTTGCGAAAACGAGTTCGACACAGGTGCCTTTCCCTAGATTGGAGACAATAGACACGGTGCCGTGAATCTGACGGCCAAACACCTTCAGCAGGCGGTCTCCTATGCCCGGCTTGGTTTCGCCAGCGGCAAACCCAACACCGTCGTCCTGGATGGCGAGCCGATAACCAATTCCATCAAGCCGCCGAAGTGTGACTGATACGCTTCCACCCTTTTGGGGGAAGGCGTGTTTAAATATGTTCGTCAGCGCTTCCACAGTGAAGAGAGCCAGCGGGACCGCTGTTTCGCCCGCAACAGACAGAGAGATCGCGTCGACATTCACCACGACCTCAGACCGCTGAGGTCCGAAACCATCGACAACCTGCCTCGTCAACTCGCTGAGCAGCCTCTTCAAGTCCACGCTTGTTTGATCTTCAACCTCATTCAATAGCCGGTGCACCAGTGCGAGCGCATTGATGCGCGCCTGTGCCTGAGCCAGCGCTTCGCGCACTGTAGTATTCGTAGACTGAGCGGCCTGGAGACTGAGCAGACTCATCACAACTTGAAGATTGTTCTTCACGCGATGATGCGTTTCGCGAATCTGATGTGTTTTCTGCGCGACGGCTTCGCGCAAACTCTTATCGCGATCCTGGATGCCGGCGGCCATATCCTCCATGGCGCTGCCAAGGAGCTTGAACTCCGCTGGCGCATTTTCCAGCTGGGGACGAAGCCGATAATGACCACCGCGATAGGCAACGGCCACACGGCGCAAATAAGCTATCCATTGGCTCACCTGCCGCTCGGTCGCGATCCAGATAGCGCCCCACGCAAGCGCGATCATCAGGATCGGCAACAGCAAGTCAGTAATCACACGGAGATAGGTCGGTCCGAATAAGCGAGACTCGCGCATCGCGAAACCAACAAAAATATTGTTTCCGAGCAGAGGCGCTGCCGCGAACGTCCACGAGTTGTTGTTCCCGTCGTCCCGCGTTTCGAGTCCACCATGAAGTGTCTGAGCATCGGGAAGCTTACTGAAGAGCGCGCCCGCGACGGCCTTGTTATTGGTCGCGATTATTGTGCCGGAACGGTCAAATACGGAAACGACAGCGCCCTTGGGCAAATCGCGCGCCTTTAGAACGTAATCGAGCCAAAGTGCGTTGACCCCCAGCCCCACAGCTCCCTGAAATTGTCCGCGAGTGTCGCGCAAAGGGAGCATTGCGCCGATGACCGGCCCATGCGTGACCGGACTCGTGATCTGCCCGCTGACCGTGAGCGACATGGAATGCTTTGCTGCATCGAAGATATCCCCGCGCGCCTGAAGCCCTTTGGCTCTTGGCAACGCCGAACAAACAACCTTTCCGTCGGCATCGACACGCGAGAGGTTTGTCAGGAACCTCACGCCGATCAAGACATCGGCAAGCGTACGATCGCATTGCGCAGTAGCATTCCGAACATCGTCGAGTTGCGCGAGTGCGTGCAGCAACTGCTCGCCTGATGTCAGAACATCTTCTTCGCTGGATGCCGCCATGCGAACGGACTCCACCAGGCGATCGTGCACATTTGCCACGTCATTGCGCGCACGATCCATGCCTTGGAATACACTCACGATCGCGATCGGTGTCAGCGCGACTGTGACAACGAAGATGAGGCGAAAACGAAGAGATACAACGCCTTTAGGCAGAAGATCCTTTGACGCGTCGTCTTGGAGCGCTCTCGGGCTCGTCGGTCGAAGCCAGGCGGTCAAGTTGCGCCATAATGTCACGAGCCGCGTCTCCCTGATCCGGCCGTTGGGTAGTCGGCAGGCTACCCTCCCCCTCTAAAATTTCCATCAGCGCCTTGCGCGCTCTCGCGACGCGGCTTTTCACAGTGCCAACAGCACAATGACAGATCGCGGCCGCATCCGCGTACGAGAAACCGCCCGCTCCTACAAGAATCAGCGCTTCGCGCTGTTCGTCCGGAAGCTGACGTAACGCCCTCGCTGTGTCGGATAAGTCCGCGGACCAAGCCTGATCTTGGCTCGTTCCCGGCAGTCGCTCTGCGGCGTCTTGATCCCAAGGTGTCTGACGCCAGGCGCGTCTGCGATCGGAATAGAACTGATTGCGCAAAATCGTGAACAACCACGCCTTCAGATTTGTACCGGGCGTGAAGGTCGAGCGCGACTGCCACGCTTTGACAAGCGTCTCCTGCGCCAGATCGTCAGCCGCATCCTGGTTGCCGGTTAGCGAGCGTGCGAACGCACGCAGGAACGGAATAAGCGCCAGCAATTCGCTCTTAAACTCGGGCGAATCCTGCTGGCCCGACGACGGTGTTTGGTGTTGTCCGGTCATCACGATTTCTTCTCGGCAGGCTTGTCGCCCGCGTCGTCCGCATCATCGATTTGGCGCAAGAGGTCTAGAAACTCGTCTGGAACGGCCTCGCTCACAACGCCGTCATACATTCGGCGCAGCTCGCGCCCTATGGCACGTTGCCTAGCCCGGATGCCCCGGGTTTTATCGCGATCCGGGTCGTCATCTTTGGTCAAGTTCTCTGTCCGTTGTGCGCGTACGCCCGACAAAATCCATTCTCCAACGTGCAAGGCCAATGTTTCAATCCCGATGTGACCAGCCTCTGGCCCTCGGGATAGCGAACGCCTTGGTGGGACGTTGGTTCCGGGGTCATGGAACTTTTTGCGCTGGTGCGGGTTCCTATTTGGCTGTTTTCTGCAATTTCCTAGATTTGGAGCCTGGGCAATGACCACAATCGAGACACTTGCGCCCCACCTGCCCTATCTGCGCCGCTACGCCCGTGCGCTGATGGGGACGCAGGAATTGGGGGACTCGCAGGTCAGGCGGGCGCTGTCGGCGCTCTCGTCGGGGCAGCGAAAGCTCCCCGAAGGCGTTACCCCCAAACTGGGCCTCTATCGGACGTTTCAATCGATGTGGTCCGGTGACGCCAATGCCGCGCAGCGCGTTGGCAGCTCCGAGGAGACGACCAGGCCGGACAATCTGCTGAGGGCAATCTCGCCCACCAGCAGAGCGGCACTGCTGTTGACCACTGTAGAAGCGTTTAGCCTCGAAGAGGCGGGCTTCATCCTCGACAAAAGCCCACAAGATGTCGAGCGCAGTATTGTTGAAGCGCAAGACGTGATCGACCGGTTGCTCGCATCGCGCGTGTTGATCATCGAAGACGAACCGATCATCGCGCTTGATCTGGAGAATCTGCTGACAGAACTCGGGCATGATGTCGTCGCCACGGCAGCGACCCGCGATGAAGCCGTCGCCAAAGCGCGATCGGAACGTCCCGGACTGGTTTTAGCGGATATCAATCTGGGCGAAGGTGGTTCGGGTATCGACGCAGTCAGTGAGATCCTTGAGAGCTTCGACATTCCGGTAATCTTCGTCACAGCCTATCCGGAGCGCCTGCTCACCGGCGAACGGCCGGAGCCGACCTATCTGATCGCCAAGCCCTTCCTCCCGGAGACCATCCAGGCAACTGTCAGCCAAGCGCTTTTCTTCCACCCCGAAACATCTCCGGTCTGACGAAGAGGAACTTTCCTGCGCTTTGCATGTTCTGTCGTTGCAAGCGGGAGGACCTCAGCGTGTTGGGCTGGGCGTTGACATTTTTGGGTCTGGCGATTGTTGCCGCCTATCTGGGCTTCTTTGGCCTTGCCGGGCTCTCGGCGACTTTGGCAAAGATTCTCTTAATCGTCTTCCTGGCCTTGCTCATTTTAAGCGCAATATCTGGGGTCTGGAGCCGTCGTCCCCGAGCTTAGTTTCCAGTCAAGTGTATTATTTCGAACGACGTTGGCGGTGTCGTCAGCGTCCGCATGATTTGCGTCTGGACAGCGGAACAAAAAAGGCAAACTCTTTCGCGATATTTCAAGCGGGGCGCCTTGGCGCCATATGGCATAATCTGTGACCAACGACCGGCCGACCGACGCGACCTCACAAGGCACGCCGATGCTCCTGAATGCCGATCTCACGCGCAGAATTCTCGAAGCTGCTCCTACGATCCTCTATGTCTACGACCTGCAAAAGGAGCAGAGCATTTTTCAAAATCGACGGTTTGGAGAATTACTCGGCCATCCGTCAGCCAAGATGAACCCGAGCGATTGGACGACTTTTATTCACCCCGATGACGCTGTCCGATTTCCGGCCCACCGCGAAAAGCTAAAGACAATCCAAACAGGCGAGGTTTTCTTTTGGGAATTTCGCATGCGCGATGCCAACGACAATTGGCGTTGGTTTCAGAGCCGCGATTCTCTTTTGTCGCTGGATTCATCGGGCAGCCCGCTGCTCATTGTGGGCAGCGCCTCCGAAATCACGGAGCAGAAGGATGCGGAACAACGCAAACAGCTGCTCGCCGACGAAATGCGTCATCGCGCACGCAATCTTGTCGCAATCGTTCAGGCCATCGGACGGATGTCGCGGCCCAAAGGCCAGCCCGAGGTCAACAAATACATCGACACCTTCATGGGACGATTGCTGACCCTGCTCAATACCGGCGGCATCGTTTTGTCTTCCGATGCGCGCACCGCAGATCTCGCCACGATCGCGGAATCGACGTTGGCGCCGTTCGGAAACGAGATACGGCCATCACGAATCTTGGTGAAAGGTCCAGCACTGGCGCTACCCGAACGCGTTGCCGGCGGTCTTGCGCTTGCTTTTCACGAGCTTGCGACCAACGCCTTGAAGTACGGCGCGCTTTCCACAGAAGGCGGCTCAGTATCTCTGACATGGAATTTGTCGGAGAAGAACGAAGAGACTTTGGTCGAAATAGAATGGAAGGAAGCTGGGGGGCCACCTGTGTCGGCGCCTACCTCGGAAGGGTTTGGGGGAATGGTTGTCCGCCAAAGCGTAAGTCGCGAGCCCGGGGGGCAAGCTGTCTACGATTATGATCCCGAAGGGTTGCGTTGTTGTCTGAGCTTCAGGACGAACAGGCGCACAGTTTAAATTGGCGGCGCGCGGCCACGCATGGTGCCAGATAGCGCACTGATCAGGAACAGCACGACAAATGCGAAGAGTAGCAACTTTGCGATTCCGCCCGCCATTCCAGCGAGCCCGAAAAAGCCCAAGAATCCGGCCACCAGGGCCAAAATAAGAAAAACCAGTGCCCAGCCGAGCATAGAACTGTCCTCAGATCGTCGGAATGAGAACCCGTTACAATCCCCGCCGTTCCCTAAGTATCAAACCTTCCTGAGTAATTCCGGCAAGCGTGGCGTCGAGGCTACACTTCCGCTGGGGTCAGCAAATGCAAAAATTCTCTGGGAACCGGCTCAGCGACTACGGCATCGAAGTAGCTCTGCAGCCCCTTAGCAATGGCCTTATGCCGAACCCGCGCGGCTCTAAGGATCGCTACGTGAGAGAGACGTGACTGCGCCGTTCCGCCGTCTTCAGCAGAATCGCCGCCTTTTAGCTCTGGAAAATCCTGACCTCTGCTGGTCATCGTCCTTCCCGTTGTCGAAGATATGGCAATCCCGAGAACAAAACTCCCGATACATCAAACCGTTCCCCCACCGGGAACCTTCTTTTTTTCCGCACGTTATCGCTACCAGTTCGGTTTGATTTAAGGAGGGGACATTTCATGACGATGACCGCTACGCTGGGCCCGCACCTGCCCTATCTCCGTCGCTATGCACGGTCGCTCACCGGATCGCAGACCAGCGGTGACGCCTACGTGCGCGCGTCTCTGGAAGCTATCCTTGCTGGTAAGGCCGAACTGACCAAAAACGTTCCGCCACGGATTGCCCTGTACCGGCTCTTTCATACCCTCTGGTCGTCGTCGGCAGGCGAACTACCTGCCAGCGTCGACGGAAATTCGATGTCAGTCGCCGAACAGAGATTGCAATCTCTTCAACCCGGAAACCGCGAGGCAATTCTGTTGACCTCGGTCGAAGGTTTCTCGGTCAATGAAGTGGCGATGATCCTTGGCTGGCCCGTCGATGAGGTGGAAAGCGCGATCGCCGCTGCTTCGCGCGCCATTGATCGCGATCTCTCATCTCGCGTGCTGATTATCGAAGACGAAGCCATCATTGCGCTTGATCTTGAGAACCTTGTGACGGAGCTGGGTCATACGGTTGTCGGCGTCGCCGATACCCGTAGTGATGCGGTAATCATGGCATCTGAGCATAAGCCGGATCTGATCCTGGCAGATATTCAGCTCGCCGATGGTAGCTCGGGAATTGATGCCGCGACCGAGATTTTGGGTGGACAGAATATCCCGGTCATTTTCATCACGGCTTTCCCGGAATGTCTGCTTACCGGAGAACGTCCGGAGCCGACCTATCTGATTCAGAAGCCGTTTTCACGTGACACTGTGCGTGCAACGATCGGTCAAGCGCTATTCTTCCACAAACCGGCATCCCTGAAGAAATCTTCCGGTGCACTTGAAGACAGCAACGTCGCTGCCCGAGCAAGCTAAGGACCCCGACTCTCGAAGCAAAAAGAGTGCGGACTTCTCCGCGCTCTTTTTCTTTGTTCAAAACGATTAGTTTCGATCGCTGTTTTCACGCAACGCGTCGCGTGCGCCGCCTATCGCATTCTCTGCCTTACCTTTAATCTTGTCCGCAGCGCCTTCTGCCTGAAGCTTAGAATCGCTTGTCGCTTTTCCAACAGCCCTTTTGACGGAACCCTTGGCTTGATCAGCCATGCCTTTGACGCGGTCTTTGTCCATACCTCAAATCCTTCCTATGAGGGATTTGGAGAACGCTTGGAGAGCAGGCGTGTCCCTCTTAGGGCTGCAGCGCGCAGCGCAACTGTTCGATATCAAACGGCTTTGTGAGATGAGTGGCACCTGACGGCAGTCCGCCGGAGTCCTGTTCAGAGGAATAGCCGCTCGCGATAATAATCTTAAGGCCGGGTCTGAAGCGAAGTGCTTCTTCCATCAGTTGGCGTCCGGTCATACCTGGGAGACCGAGATCCGTCAGCAAGATCGTTACCTCAGGATCGTTCTGAAGGATTTCCAACGCATCCTTACCGTTGGCGGCTTCGGCAGTTCTGAACCCGACTTCCTCCACCATGTCCACCGTCGTCATCCGTATAAGCCCGATATCCTCGACGACCAGAACTTTACCAGCCATGGTAGCAGGCCCTTGATATGAAGCTGGCGCCACGGAAGTAGCAGCGGCAGCCGGCTTTGCGTCAAGCAGACTTCGAATCTTCCGCGCGAAATCGTCACGGCGATAGGGCTTGCTCAAAAGAAAGACATCCTCGTCGAGCTTGCCGTTATGCACAATCGCGTTCTGTGTGTAGCCGGACGTGTAGAGAACGCGCAGGTACGGCTGCAGCTCCTGCGCCCGTCGCGCCATCTCCCGCGTGCCAATTGGACCTGGCATAACGACGTCTGTGAACAGAAGATCGATCGCAGCACCACTGCTCAATATTGTGAGCGCCTGTTCTGCGTTCTCCGCCTTGAGAACCGAGTAGCCGAGTTCGCTGACCATCTCTACAACGGCGTTGCGCACCGCTTCATCGTCTTCCACCACCAGCACACGCTCGGTGCCCCCCACAACAGCGCTTGTAGACACGGGGCCGATACCTTCCTGCGGTTTGCGCGTGCGCGGCAGATAGAGCTTTATCGTCGTGCCCTGCCCCATTTCGCTATAAATCTTGATATGGCCGCCGGACTGTTTGACGAAACCATAAACCTGGCTAAGGCCCAGACCCGTGCCACGGCCTTCGGGCTTGGTCGTAAAGAAGGGTTCGAACGCCCGTGCAATCGTTTCGGGCGACATACCGCTGCCGGTATCGCTGACCGCGGCCATGACGTACTGCCCTGCGATCACTTCGGCATGCTGGATCGCATACGCATCATCCAGGAACGCGTTCGCGACTTCGATCGTGAGCTTGCCTCCGTCCGCCATCGCATCGCGTGCGTTGATCGCAAGATTCAAGATGGCGTTCTCGATCTGACTTGGATCGATTAGCGTATTCCAAAGACCGCCGGCGATGACACATTCCACGTCGATGGACTCACCGAGCGTCCGGCGTAAGAGATCGGTCATTTCCTGAACGATCCGGCCAACATTGGTCGAGCGTGGGTCGAGCGGCTGGCGGCGTGCGAACGCGAGAAGCTGGCCTGTCAGGCGTGCGCCATTGGCCACGGCGTTAATCGCTGCCTGGAGACGCTCCGCGCCTTTCGGGTCATCGCGAAGCTCTCTCGCCGTGCGTTCGAGGTTGGCGCCGATCACCTGGAGAATGTTGTTGAAGTCATGCGCGACGCCACCGGTCAGGTGCCCGATCGCTTCCATCTTCTGCGCCTGCCGCGCCACAAACTCGGCTTGCACGCGCGCGGTGACATCGACACAGACGATGATGAATCCGCCTGTGGGAACAGCGGCACGATACACGTCTAGTTCACGGCCGTTGAGCGAAACACGCTGGAATTCCTGGTGCGGGTCAGCCGACGAATGTTCTTCGAAAATCGCTCTGCCACTGCGGTCCGCCCGCTGAAGATCAGCGAGATAGGTGCCCTTTCTCGCCAGCGTTTTCGGCAATCCAAAGAATTGGAAGAAGTTGTCATTGAACACGCAGAGTTCGCCGTCTGAGGCAAACATCGCGATGCCGTCGCGGATCGTGTCCAGCGTCGTTTGCAGGATCGCGGATTCGTTCTCGAGCTTCTTTTCGCTCTTGGTCAGGCGCTGATTGCTGCGAACGAGAAGAAGCGCCGCTGCCAAGAACACAAGAAGCGCGATGAAGGCTGCCGCGCTGGCGGCAAAGATCTCATTACGCTCCGCTTGACGCCGTTCGGCAATGCGCCGCGCCAGCAAGCGCGTTTCTTCTGCGCGGCCAAGAGTTAGCTCCTTGCGGAGGGTATCCATCCGCAGCTTCCCCTGATCCATTGCCGACAGCAGTTCGGGCGTCGCGGTCGCTTGTGGGGCCTTGGCGGAAAGCGTGACGTCGAGGGCGTCTATTCGCGCTTCGACGAGTTGGCGCAGTCTTTCGGCGCGCGCATGCTGGACCGGGTTGTCGGAAGTAAGGGCCGCGAGCCGATCCAGATCGTCGCGTGTGCGCGCGACGCCGGCCTTGTAGGGTTCAAGGAATCTGGGCTCGCGTGTGATGATGTAGCCACGCTGGCCCGTCTCCGCGTTCTGCATGTCTGACAGGACGGCTTGTAGCCGGTCGATCACCTGATAGGTATGTACGACCCAGGTCTGCTCCGTCCGTTCATCGACGGCGAATTGTACTGAAAGGTACGCGACCGCCGCCAAGACGATGAACAGCGGCACGATGGCAAGCAAAACGCGGCGATTGGAAACCAATAGTCCCCGCCCCCTATATCCCGGAAGCCACAACGGCGTTGCGCGGCAATGGTTCCGCCGCACGATAGAGATAGGGGATTACATTGGGACCGGAAATGGTCCTTTTGGATTTGCGGCGGGTTCCGTTGCGACAGATTTGCTCTGCCCAATGCAGACCTGCCGCTCAAGCCAGTCCGTTGTCAGGTCAATGACCTCATCGGCCCGCTGCCAATGGAACAGGAGATGCGGGCCGCCCTCAAACTCCTTGCAGGTCTTGGGACCGGCAAGCGCATCATGCAGCCGCGCGATGCACTTTGTGTAGAGGAAGTCTTCTTTCGAACCGACCATTGTCAGCGTCGGCACATTCACCTTCGCCGCCGCTGAAACTGTTGAAACCGCCAGATCAAAGAGCCCGGCTGCCATCGCTGGCCGCACACCACGCAGTACCAAGGGATCGCCCAGCAGGCGTATCGCGCCGGCCGGGGTGAAGTCGCCGCCGCTGATGCGCTCAATATTAATTTCGCTTTGCGGCGCAAAATAGCTCACTACGCGGATCAGCGCTCCCCAAAGAAGACGCCGGAAGGCATCTGAAACAGCACCTGGCGCTGCGAGGACGATGCCGGAAATGTTGAGCGCCGACTGCGCGGCAACAGATTGAATTGCGATATCCGCGCCCATGCTTTCGCCAATGATGAAGACAGGAAGATCGCCGAAGCGATTGCGCAAGAAGCCGACAGCATCGGCGACGTCGTGGACCATCCGCTTGATTCCGCACCAGTGCCGCCGCGAACGCGTCGCGCCGAAGCCGCGTTGGTCAAACGCCAGTGCAGAGAACCCTCGCCCGGCGAGTTTCGGCCCGATCTCGTCGAATGCGCCGGAGTAATCAAACGCACCGTGAAGCAGCACAAGAAGCGCTTTGGGCGCTTCGGCCTGCCAGAGCCGGTAGGGCGCGACCGCGCCGTCGGACAACGCGAACGTTCCACTGACCAAGCCCGCAGATGGATCGGCGGCCGCGAGTGACCAGCGCCAGTCCTCGACGCCGGTTCTGCGCCTGCGCGGCGCGATGCGGTGGAATGCAAGTCGGAATACGCCGGCCAAGGAAGGTCTCGCTCTCGTTACATAGAAGAGACAGTGCCGCCAAAAGTTCCACCCCTGCGCTCCTTTCCCACACCGGACTGGAACGGTCTCTAAAGACCGGCGTTGTGTGCTTGAGACGGTGGGAGACGGCCATGAGTTTGGCGCACGACATTTGGCACGATGAGCGGGACTGGAGCGCCGAGTGGCGTTCGATCCCGAAGAACATGAAACCGATGAATCTGCTGCTGCCGAGCGCACGGTTCACGGTGTTCGCGATGACGGCGATTGTCGCCGGCGCGGTGCTGGCGTTTGTGACGTAAGAAGCCTTTGTCCCGAGAGGGTTATCTGGGCCGCTGGTGGTGACGCCAGTGGCCTTTTCTGTGTCTTGCATTGAGGGCCGGGGTGGGGATAGTTCGGGCCCGCAATTAACTATCGCCCGCCAACCGGGCCCGTCACAGAGGGCATGTCGATGAAAGCACTGGTCAAGTCCAAGGCCGAAGAAGGCATCTGGCTTCAGGACGTGCCGGAGCCGAGTTACGGCATCGACGACGTGCTGATCAAAGTGCTCAAGACCGGCATCTGCGGCACCGACGTGCACATCTACAACTGGGACGCCTGGGCGCAGAAGACGATCAAGCCGGGAACGGTTGCGGGTCACGAATTCGTCGGTCGCATCGCCGCGGTGGGCGCGAACGTCCAGGATCACAAGGTCGGCGATCTGGTCAGCGCCGAGGGCCACATCGTTTGTGGCCACTGCCGCAACTGCCATGCCGGCCGCCGCCATCTCTGCGCCAATACGCTGGGCGTGGGTGTGAACCGCGACGGCGCGTTTGCCGAATACGTTGTCGTGCCGGCGCTGAATGTGTGGCACTGCGACGACAAGGTGCCGCTCGAGCTGTACGCGATCTACGACCCGATGGGGAACGCGGCGCATACGGCGCTGTCGTATGACCTGGTCGGCGAAGATGTGCTGATCACGGGCGCGGGTCCGATTGGCGTTGGCGCGGTGCCGATGGCGCTGAAGGCGGGTGCGCGTTACGTCGTGGTGACGGACGTCAATCAATATCGCCTCGACCTTGCGAAGAAGATGGGCGCGACGGCGGTCGTGAATGTCGCGACGGAAGATCTGAAGAAGACGATGAAGGACCTCGGCATGAACGAGGGCTTCGATGTGGGTCTTGAAATGTCGGGCAATCCGGGCGGCCTTCGTCAGATGATCAGCGCGATGGCGCATGGCGGAAAGATTGCGATGCTCGGCATTCAGTCCGGCGAACCGGGCGTGGATTGGGACGCAGTGGTGTTCAAGGGCCTGAACCTGCGCGGCATCTATGGCCGCATGTTCGGCGAGACCTGGTACAAGCTCACCTCGATGATCCAGTCGGGCATGGATATTCAGCCGGTCATCACCCATCGCTACTCCTACAAGGATTTCCAGAAGGGTTTCGACGTCATGCGCTCGGGCAATTCGGGCAAGGTCATTCTCGACTGGAGCGAGCTGTGACGGCCGCGCTCGACGAGAGCCTGAACACCGACCTGTCGGTGATGGCGAAGGCGGGCACGCTCAAGACCTTCCGCCACATCACCGGACCGATGGATACCGAAGTCACGATGGCGGAGAAATCCGGCAAAGTGCTGGTGCTGTCGTCGAACAACTACCTTGGCCTTTCCGATCACCCAGATGTTATTGCGGCGGGCCGCAAGGCGCTGGAAGAATACGGCGCGGGCACCGCATCGGTACGCTTCATCTGCGGCACCTTCTCGATTCACGACGAGATCGAAAAATCGCTGGCGAAGCTTTCGCGCACCGAAAGCGCGCTCACCTACGTTTCTTGCTGGACCGCCAACACCGGATTGATGCCGGCGATTGCGGGCGAGAACGATGCGCTGGTCTCTGACGAACTCAACCACGCCTCGCTGATCGACGGTTGCCGCGCCTCCAAGGCGCGCCGCCTCGTGTACAAGCATGCCGACATGGCCGATCTCGATGCCAAGCTCGACTCCGTCAAGGGTTCGCGCCGCATCTTCATCGTCACCGACGGCGTCTTCAGCATGGAAGGCGATATCGCGCCGCTCCCCGACATCATCACGCTCGCCAAAAAGCACGGCGCATCGATCATTCTCGACGACTCCCACGGCACCGGCGTCATGGGCAAGCACGGTCGCGGCACGGCGGAGCATTTCGGCGTCGAAGGCCAGATCGACATCATCACCGGCACCCTCGGCAAAGCGCTGGGAGGAGCCGCGGGCGGATACGTCGCCGGATCGAAGACCGTCGTCGATTACCTGATGCAGGTTTCGCGGCCTCAATTGTTCTCCAATGCTTTGCCCGCGACCATCGCGGCAAGCGCCGGCAAGGCCATCGATATCCTCAACAATGAACCGCAACGCGTGGCACGCCTGCATGAGATCACGCGAAACCTGCGCGAAGGCCTGAAAGCGCGCGGCTTCAAGCCGCTTGAAGGCGAGAGCGCGATCGTGCCGATCATCGTCGGCGACACCGCGTTTGCCATCAAGATGAGCCAGGCGCTGCTCGCCGAAGGCATCTTCATCACCGGCTTCGGCTATCCCGTCGTTCCCGAAGGCACCGCGCGCCTTCGCATCCAGGCCTGTGCCACGCTGACCGATGCGCAGATCGACTTCGCGCTCAAGACCTTCGAGAAAGTCGGCAAGCAGCTCGGCGTGATCTAAGCCGATACGCCAACGGCGGAAATAACGCGCACGCGGACCTTTCTTTTTTCTCAGGTCCCCGCACGCGCGAACCCGCCACGACGTCAGACTTTCCGGCGGGCCGCCAACATCCGTTTCGAGGCGGATCAGAACGGCGCCTTTAAATCTCCCCGGACTTCGCGACGCGCGGAGGGCGTTCGACGGCAACGCTGTGCCTCTCGAGACGAACCTCATCCGCCGCGTCTCCCAGATGCGCGCAAGGCGGCATCCTTGTCCTGTATGTCCCTGCGCAATTCCTGGTCGGGCTCAAAAACGTCCCGGCATTGGTCTCATCCTTCGATAATCCAGAGCGGAAAATGGTTACTTTGAGATAGGACTTCAAGTACAGAAATAGGATTTTTTTCTGAATTTCCGTCAGCCTGCCCTCTTATTTAGCGATTAAGTCGCAAGAACTGAGCCTTTCCAATCACTTCGTTCAGAGCGCATTAACCGCTCATGGGCCAGAAATTAACCATCACCCCGTATCGTCATGGTCAGCGGATCAGTCACGCGGGTGGATATCTTGGCAGGCAATACGCTCAGGGGCAGAGCGCAAGAGCGCAGTGTAATGCGCGCCATGCGAGCGGCCGCGATGTCGATGGTGGCGATCGGCGTCCTCTGTGCGAGCCCCGCCAATGCTCTCCCGAGCTTTGCGATGCAGACGGACCAACCGTGCTCCGCCTGTCACGTTGGCGCGTATGGTCCGCGGCTTACGCAGTTCGGGCGCGACTTCAAGCTCTATGGCTATGTCGCGAACGATACCAAGGAGCACACGCTTCCGATTTCGGTGATGGGCGAGTTTTCGTTCACCCATATCGACAAGGATCAGGTTGCCAAGGCGCTGAACAATTCCAACGACAATGCCGCGGTCGACGCGATCTCGCTGTTTTATGCTGGCAAACTTTTCAACAAGGTCGGCGCGTTCATCGAGGTGGCGTATGACGCTGTCGAAAAGAGTCTCCATTGGGAAGACTTCGACATTCGCTATGCCAAAGAGTTCAAGGTCTTCAATTCCGATGCGGTGATCGGCGCGACGGTGAACAACTCTCCGTCCATCGGAGATCTCTGGGATACCAAGCCGGCGTGGTCCTTTCCTTTCGTTGAATCGTCGTATCAAACATCGCCCAGCGCCGAGTTCATCGTCGACAAACTCCCGTCCACCGTGTTCGGTGCCGGCGGCTATGCGATGTTTGATGACACGATCTATGTCGAACTCGACCTGTATGGCGGTCTGAGCCACGGCGTTCTGCGCGCGCTCGGCACGGAGCCTTTAAACGGGGCGGACAGCCTGGACGGTCCGACGGTTTACTGGCGCGCCAACTGGCAACGCGAGTGGGAAGAGGGCCGCCACTACGTCTCGCTTGGAACGCTCGGTTCGCACACCGATGTTTATCCGGGCGGCGTGCAGGGGTTTGGTTCGGACGCCTATACCGATGTCGGCTTCGATGCGACGTATCAGTGGACCGCAAAGCCAGAACTGAGCACATCCGATCGCCTGT
>Ga0068853_100001311_pt1 | contig 17870 bp, 25 predicted proteins | sample KBSCornC32_FD_65655 | JGI IMG/M metagenome (GOLD analysis project Ga0068853, IMG submission 65655) | Corn rhizosphere microbial communities from Kellogg Biological Station, Michigan, USA - KBS Corn C3-2 | ecosystem: Host-associated > Plants > Roots > Rhizosphere > Soil ...
TGGGAGGCGAGGCGGCATCGTTCTCGACGAAACCGAGAGGGCCTATATGTCCCGCACCACCGGTCGCGACGGCTACCAGCGCGCGCTCAACGCATGTACGGCGACGAAAGGATTTTACGACTCGATACCAATGTTATGAATGCACATTGATTTGGAGAGGATTATGCGACTTTGGATTTCGGCGGGCGCGATGACGCTCGCGATTGTTGTCCCGGCTTTGGCGGCGGATGATGCGGGGCTTACCCGAATGGCGTTGTGTCAAGACTCATGGCTGGAGTGGACCAAGACGGAGCCGAAAACGTTCGAGGCGTTCCACGGCAGCCTTATGGGACAGTTCGCGATGCCGCGCGAAAACAAGCCTTCGTGGATGCCGAAGACTAATGTGACGGTTCTGGGTATGCATGTTGCGCAGGCGTTTCCCGACAGCGTCGGCATGGGTGTGGGCTTTTCGCTTATGGTCGACGCGCCTTACGACAGGGCGCGCGCCGCCGTCGAGAAGGCCGTCGGCAGAAAGCTGCAGCATTGCGAAGCCAGCGATGGTTCGCGCGGCTGCGAACTCGATGTCGCGCCGCAGCGGACGATCAAACTGATGGCCGAGGACAATCCAAAGAGTCGCCAGACGCTGATCGGCTGCTATTATTTGTACGAGAAGTGAATCGTCGAAGCAGGGGCAATACCGTGAATCCTTTTCCAGAAGATATCTTCACCGAGCCGGAAGATGTCGATCCCGATACGCTGGCCAATCTCGGTCCGCTGCGCCGCCTTGCGGGCGTGTGGCAGAGCGAGAAGGGCGTCGATCTCGCGCCGAAAGCACCGGGGCCGGAGCGGCGCGAATATATCGAGCGCATCGAGATGCAGCCGACCGACCCGCAGGCAAACGGGCCGCAGCTGTTCTATGGCCTGCGCTATCACGTGCACATTAACACGAACGAGGAAGACATCACCTTCCACGACCAGGTTGGCTATTGGCTATGGGAGCCAGCGACTGGTTTGGTGCTGCAATCGCTGACCATTCCGCGCGGACAGGTCGTCCTCGCATCGGGTCATGCGAAACCGGATGACATGAAGCTGATCGTCAGCGCCGCGCGCGGCCAGACGAATTATGGTATTTGCTCAACCGATTTTCTGGAATACGCGTTTCGCACGGACTCCTACCGGCTGGAGATCACGTTCAACGCCGACGGAAGCTGGAGCTATATCTCCGACACGATGCTGAAAGTGCGTGGGCGCGAGGAACTGTTCCAGCACCGCGACCGCAACACTTTGGTGAAGGTGGCGGAGCCGACGCCCAATCCACTGTTCCGGATCGTGAGCAGCCGCAAGTAGGGTCGAACAATCGCTGGCCGCGAAGGCGTTGCGGGAGTATTTTCCGGCGATGACCGTTTTGGATCAGCCTGTGGCGACAGACCGGGCGCCGCCCGTCTTGCAACCACGTGCACTCTCGGCCCGCGCGGTGCATATCAGCGACAGGCTTGTCGTCGATCGTTCGCGTTACCCGCGCGTGGTCTCCTCGGTTCCGTTTTGCTATCGCGAGGGCGACGGCTACGTCGTCGTCTTCCGCTATGGCGTCGTGGTATTCGCAGGTCTGACAGAAGCCGAAGAAAAACAGACGCTCGCGCAGTTCCAGACCGAGGCGCCGCCGTCAGGTCCCATTGAAGAAGAACGTGTCGGACTTGAAATCCGCGCAGGCGATGAAGAAGGCGCCGCAGCGAACGGTGTTTTTCAGATCAGAGAGCTAAGTCTCGCGCATGTGCTTGTGCTCGGCGACATTCTTGCAAAAAGCGTGGCGCTGGCGCGCTACGAACGCGAGATCGCATCTGTCTTCGACACGATCGAGCCGGAAGCGAGCCGTCTCGCAGTCAGCGGAAAGCTGCCAAAATCGCGCGCGGCGCTGTTGCGCCTTATCGGAAGCGCGTTGCTGGCGCAGCACCGCGTCTCAGGCCGTATTGCGTTTGCCGAAAAGCCGGACGTGTTGTGGGAACATCCCGAACTCAGCCGTCTCTATGCGCGGCTCGAGGACGAATACGAAATCATCGAGCGCGGCACCTTGCTCAACGGCAAGGTGACCGTGGTCGGCAGTGCGGCGGAAACCTTCACTGATATGATGGATACCGCGCGCTCCGCCCGGCTGGAGCTGCTGATCGTCATCCTCATCCTCGCAGAACTGCTCATCGGCGCCGCCGCGCTGTTCAGGCCCTAAGCAGCATCGGCAACCGCGCTCGGCCGGATGCGTTGTCTGAACGGTAATCCTCAAATCGCATGGAGACACACCATGACGGGCAACAGCCGAAGCGAACCCGCAGCACCAAGGGTCGTTGACAGAAACGCTTTCGACGTAGAACTGAACGCCTTGCGCGCCCGGGAGAAGGCGCACACGCATGAAGGCGACGCCATAGCCGCCGCGCGCAGGCGGCTTCCGATGGTCGAGGTGGACGCGACAATTCCGGTAATCGGCGAGAACGGGCCGGTGACGTTGCTGGATGCGTTCGAAGGCCGGCCGCTTCTCCTCGCCTATTACTTTATGTGGCATCCGGGAAAGTCCGCGGCGGAGCAGTGCGAGGGTTGCACCTGGGTAACGTCGCACATGCGAGAGCTGTCCTATATTCATTCCCGCAACGCGACGTTCGCGGTGTTCGCGCAGGGGCCCTTCGCCGAGAGTTTGCGCTATCGCAATTTCATGGGCTGGACGATGCCGTGGTATGCGCCGCCGCAATCTTCGCTCGAAACGCTTCTCGTTGGGCGCGAGATTGGGATGATGCACATCGTCTGCTATCTGCGGCGTGGCTCGCAGGTTTTCGAAACCTATTGGACGACGCGGCGCGGTGTCGAGGTGATGGACAACAGCTTCCACCTGCTCGATCTCACCGTCTATGGCCGGCAGGAAGATTGGGAAGACTCGCCGAAGGGCTGGCCGCAAGGCCGTGACGGCAAACAGCGCATGCGTGTCGATGGCCGTCCCATTGCGCAGTGGCCGCGCGTAAGGGCGGGAGCTTCTGACGATCTGGGGAATGACGGCCGCTAGGCAAGGCGCTTCGCGGCCGCAGTCAGGCCTCAGGCGAAATCCGACTCTTCGTATTCCGGCCGGATTTCGATTTCGGAGTCCGTAAGCATCGGGTTAGGGCAGCGCTTCAGCCATTCGACGGCTTCGTCCATCGACTTGACCTCCCAGATCCAATAGCCGGCGACCTGTTCTTCGGTCGGCGAGAACGGACCGTCGATCACCGTGCGGTCCTTGCCGGAGAAGCGAACACGCATGGCCTTTGAAGTCGGCCTCAAGCCGTTGCCGGTCTTCATGATTCCGGCCTTGATGAGCTCCTCATTGTATTTGCCCATCGCCGTCAGCAGCTCTTGCGTCGGCATCACGCCGGCTTCGCTGTCTTTGGTCGCTTTAACGAAAATCAGGCATTGCATCCTGGTTTCTCCTCAATCCGGAATGTTCGGCTCGACGAGCTTGATGAGGTTTTCCAGCGATTGCTGCCAGCCGAGATAGCACGCCTCAACCGGGATCATGTCGGGGATGCCGGCCTGCACGATGGACACATCGGTGCCGACGGAGACTTTCTTCAGCTCCACGGTGACTTCCATCTCGCCGGGCAGGTTCGGATCGTCGAACTTGTCCGTGTAGACAAGCTTCTCGTTCGGAACGAGCGCCTTGTACGTGCCGCCGAAGGAATGGCCGTTGCCGGTGGTGAAGTTGCGGAACGACATCCGGAACGTGCCGCCGACCTTTGCATCCTGATGATGCGACGTGGCTGCGAAGCCATTCGGCGGCAGCCACTTCGCCATCGCGTCGGGCTCGAGGAAGGCGCGGTAAATCTTGTCGGGCGTGGTCGCGATGACGCGATGCAGGCGAACGGTTCCGGGCATGGGTCTCTCCTTATTCTTGTTTTCGTTAGCGGCCGGGGATCGGCATCACTGGCATGACTTCGACGCCTTCGCCAGGGAAGATGGTGAAGTGCGGGTGGTTCTCGAACAGCTTGGCGGCTGCTTCATGCGAGTCCGCTCTCACGACCACGAAGCCGCCGAGATTGTTGGAGACATCGGCGATGCCGCTGCTCGACACTTTCTTGGTCTTGCCGAGCGGCCCGCCTTCGCCGACCACGACGCTGGCATGCTTCTGCATCCACGCGCCCCAGGCCGCGATGCCTTCTTGCTCTTTCGCTTTGCGTTCGGCGTCGGACATCTTCATCCATTCGCCCATGCGCGGGTTGTCCTTGCTACCGACGAAGACGGCGAGATAGTTGCTCATGATTTTGCCTTTCCCTTGGTTTGGCCCTTGTTTTTTGGGGCGTTGAACAGAAGTTCGATGTAGCGGTGCAGGTGATCCACGCTCTCGATCGCGATCTCAGCGCCGCCTTTGGCTTTCGCCAGAATGAATGCGCCCTGCAGAACGGCCTGCGTATGCAGCGCGAGACTTTGTGCGGTGAAAACGTCTTTCACGCCGTACAGTTTCATCGCCTCGGCGATATCTGCTTCAAGCTTTTCTGCGTGCCCGCTGATACTTGCGTCACAGGCCTCGCGAATAGCGGGGCTGGTTTCGTAAACTTCCTGCACCATCGTTCCGACAAGGCAGGTGAAATCCGGTACATCGCCTTTGAGCAGCGCGCGACGGAAATCGATGTAGCCGAGCACGCGGTCGAGCGGATCTTTCGGCGCATGATAGGGCGCGGAGGCGAAGAGGGCGCCGGTCGTTTCCGACCAGTAATTCGCCGCAGCGACCGCGAGCGCTTCCTTGCCTTCGAAATGATGGAAGAACGAACCCTTCGCCACACCGGCACGCGCGCAGAGATCGTCCACGGTGGTGGCGACGTAGCCCTTCTCGCGGATCACTGCGAGCGCCGCATCCAGCAGCTTCTGCCGGGCCGGCGCCATACGAGGTTGGGTGGGTGTGTCGGTCATGACGATATTTATACCGACTAGTCGGTTTAGTTGTCAAGCAGGCTTTTTGTGGGCCACGTCGGGCCTCTAGACTCCACATAAAATCCACACCCTGGTGCCAAACCCATGACAACGCCGACCACCAATCTTCTTCTTTCGCTCCTGATGTTCGCGACCGGCGTCGGCATTCCGATCATGGCGGCGCTGAACGGAAGACTGGGCGGGCAGATCGGAAGCCCATGGGCGGCCGCGTTTATTCTGTTCGCGCTCGGCGGCGTGATCTGCGCGGTGGTGATGGCGTTCGCAGGCCTGCCACAGCATGGCTGGTTTGCCACATCGCCGCTTTATTATAGCGGCGCCGTGCTGGTCGCATTCTACGTGCTCGCGGTCACTTACAGTGCGCCGCGTATCGGTGTCGCCAACGCGATCTTCTTTGTCCTGGTCGGGCAGATCGTTGCCGCTGCCGCCATAGATCAGTTCGGGTTGTTTAGCGCGATGAAATCGCCGCTGAACGGCACGCGCCTGTTCGGGATCGCGTTGATGCTCGCCGGCACATACTTCGCGCGACGCGTGGCCTAGAAGCCGAGCGATTGCTGCGCGGGCTTGGGCGCGAGGCTTACGCCTTCAAGTTCGAGCATCTTCACTTTCGTCGCGGCGCCGCCCGGCGCTGAGAATCCGCCGACCTTGCCGCCGGCAGCCAGCACGCGATGGCAGGGAATGATCAGCGGTACAGGGTTCTTCGACATCGCCTGGCCTACCTCGGGCGCGATTTCCCAGTCGTCGCCGAACTGTTTGGCCATCGCGCCATAGGTTGTCGTCTCACCCCAGCCGAGCCTGCGCGCTGCGGCGTAGATGTTCTCGAACAGCTCGGTCTGCTTGCCGAGATCCACGGCGACGCCGGTGAAATCTATCTTCTCACCGGCAAAGTAGTGTTGTGCCGCACTGACGGCCTCTGCGATTGTCGGCGGCGGCGGGGCCGGCGTCGCGTCCGGCAGACGGCGCAGCAGCGATTGCTCGGTGGCCTCGGCGTTAGCCTCTGGCAGGCGAAAGCGCACGATGCCTTTGTCGCTCCATGCGATGGCACAGAACCCAAGCGCGGTTTCGAAGACATGATAATGAATGGTCACGACACGACTCCCGCGTTCATTCTATCCCGAAAATGGGAGCGCGGGCGCGCAGCTTCCACCCGCTTCTTGCTCTGACATCCGCGCAAAGCTGCCGCGCGCAATTGCACCGCCAAAGACGTACGCAGCCGTCTATATAAGAGCGATGACATCCGACTCGAACCCGCTCGATTATCCCATCCGCACGGCGTTGATGACGCGTCAGGCGCATCTGGCCGAGATCAATGGCGGTGCGCGGCGCTATCCGGCCGATATTGCACCATTCGCATCTGTGGAAACGCAGACGCTGGAAGATTGGGAAGCGTTGCACGCACTGATGGGTGTGGATCAGCCGGCCGTGATGTTTACGCCGGAGCCTGTCGTGCCATCAGGTCCCATAGAGTTCGTGGCGGCGATGTCCGGCGAACAGATGATCGGCGCGCCGACGGAGTTCGATGGCACGATGCCTGAGATCGTCAAGCTCGGCGACGCGGATGCGCCGGAGATGCGCGCGCTGGTCGAACTCACGCGGCCGGGACCGTTTGGTCCGCGCACGCATCAGCTCGGCCGCTTCTTCGGCATTCGTGTCGATAGCCGTCTCGCTGCGATAACGGGCGAGCGTATGACGCCGGGCAATTATACCGAGATGACGGCGGTGTGCGTCCATCCCGATTTCCGCGGCCGCCGCTACGCGCAGGCGCTGCTCGCGCAGGTGTCGCGCCAGATCGTAGCGCGTGGCGAGGTGCCATTCCTGCACGTGTTCTCGGAAAACGCGCCGGCGATTGCGCTCTATAAGCGCCAGGGCATGACCATCCGCCGCCGCCTGCACGTGACCGTGCTCGGCCGCGTCGGCGACAATCTCAAAGAAAAGATGCCGCACTAACGTTTCAATAGCGCGAGCAGAACTGCGGCCTGGTTCATCTCGGCATCTTTCGCGCCATAAAGCAGTGTGACGGTTTTGCCGTTGCCGAGTTTGCGCAGTTCGCCGAGTGCTTCTTTCGACAATTCTTTTTTGTAGCGGCGTTTGAACTCAGCGAATTTCTCCGGCTCGTGGCCAAACCATTTGCGGAGCTCGGTGCTCGGCGCGACTTCTTTCATCCAGAGATCGAGCTTGGCGTCCGTTTTCTTTAATCCCCGCGGCCACAGCTTGTCGACCAGCACGCGCATGCCGTCGGATTTCGCCGGCGGGTCGTAGACGCGCTTGATGCGGAAAGCCATGCGTGAAGATCACCTCAGTTGCTCGTCCACGCGCTTAAGTGCCGATGCGCCGCGCGGACCGCTTCAGGATACGCGACAATATTCTGCGGGAACAGTTCGAGATAGACGCCCTGCATCGATGGTGGTGTGCCGCCCTGATGCTTTGGATAAAGCCCGCGATAGAGCATCGCCCGGAATTCCCTGGCGCTCGTGCAAGCAATGGCGTCACCAGGGTCGGCCCCGCCACAGGCCGCGCCACCGCCCGGATAGATGCCGAGCAGCTCGTTGGTCTGCCACCCGAGCCGCACGTTCGCGGCCGCTGCATCGACCAGAAACTTGGCACGATAGTGTTTGTAAGAGGTGGCATTGGTGGTCGGGTTCAAGGTGAGCGAGTCGAAGCCGACTGCTAGTCGTCCCGGCATCGCGGCGCTGGCGTCGGAAATCAAGGTCTTTCCGAATTGCGACGACCACGCCTTGGCGATTTCAGGTGTGGCGGCAGCGCGGCCCTTCGCGTCGATCCCGGGGAATGCGTTGAACCCGATGAAGCCGATGTTGAAGGCCTTCTGCGGGAAATAATGCAGATAGGATTGCAGCATCGTGTTCCACGCCGCGCGCATCTTGGTCGATGTGTAGCCAAGACCTTGCCACAGCTGAACGGGATCGCTGCTGCACCCCGCGACGGCGGGCAGGCGCAATTCGTCGGTCGTCGTCGTCATGCCGTCGAGCTTCAACATCGCGAGCTTTGGGAATGCGCCCGTGCTGCGCAGATGCGCCGCGAGCTGGCGTAACAGATCGTCGAACGCGGCGAGATAGGCGGGATCGTAAGGTGCCGCCATGGTGAAGGTCGTGCAGCCCTGGCCTTGCACCGCGTCGAACGAGAATGTTGCGTGCTGCGCGCCGAGGCCGGCGGGCGATGCATCGGTGATCCAGCTTGGCATCGCGGCGCCTGTCACAATGCCGATCTCGAAACGCTTATGCGCAGTGGTTGCGAGCTGCACGGCGTTGTCCAGCATGGTCCAGTCATATTGTTCGAGGCCGGTGCTGATCTGGTTCCAGCGCAGATGGATCAGAAGCCCATCGACGCCCGGTGACTGCAAAGCCTGGGCCGTGATCGCGTATTGGTTCTGAAACTCGGCGCCGATGATGGTGTAGACGCCGCCGGGAGCGGGTGCGGCCGCAGCGGGGATGGCGAAGATCAGTCCCGTTAAAGCGCCAGCCAGTCTCTTGCCCAGTGCGCCCATCGCGCCGCTCCTCAGAAAGCCGGACGCAAAGCTAGGCTCGAAAGCCTAAGACGGTGTTGTTAAATAGGCTGGCTTTTAGCGGGTGACGACAAGTATGCCGGGCAGACGCCGCAAATTCGGGTCGTCGCAGAAGGAGCGGATTTTCTTTGCGGCGCTGCCGGATAGCAAGACCGCTGCGCAGATTCATGCTCGTGCAGAGGCGTTCAAGCAGGAGTATGGTTTCGCGAGCAACCTCATCCTGCCGGAGCATCTGCATGTCACACTCTTCCACCTCGGCGATTGGGCCGCGTTGCCGGAAGAGATCGTCAACATCGCGAGTGGGGCGGCGTCTCAGGTTCGCGTCCCGGCCTTCGATGTTGCGTTCAAACGTGCCGAGAGCTTTCGAAATTCAACGGGCGTGTTTCCGTTTGTGCTGACCGGCGACAAACAGCAATGGAGCACGTTGTATGAGGCCCTGCGCGTCGCGCTGACGGATGCCGGTTTAGGTGGTGCCACGCGCGGCGATTTTCAGCCGCATGTCACGCTGACCTACGACCCGGTTCGCGTGAAGCCCCACGCTATTGAGCCAATCACATGGACTGTAAAAGATTTCGTGCTCGTCCATTCTGTGCTCGGCAAGACGACGCACAATCATCTCGGTCGATGGCCGCTCAGTTGACCGTGCCATAGCCGCGCGCCATCGCAGCGGCGAAGATCGGGATCAGCGCGAACAGGATCACTTCCGCCCAGATGAAGCGACGCGCGGTTGCGATCGCACCGGGGGGAGGCATCGCGCTCGCGTCTTTCTTCAACGCGCTGCGCCAGCGGATGAACTGGATCGTCGGCCAGATCGAGAGAATGCCGACCAGTGCGAAGGTCCCGATCTTCGCCCAGAAGAAATGGTTGTGCGAATAATATTCCCAGCCTTTCGCCGCGAAGTTCGCCCGCGCGAAGCCGACGATGAGGATCAGGCCTGCGAGAATGCCGTACCACATGTCAACCGCGCCGACGCGCACGATATCTGCCGCTGTCATGCTTGGCCGCACGACCGCGAACTCGTAAGCGATGATGCCGGCGATCGCGAAGATCAGAACATGATGGCCGATGGCGAAGAGCAGATCGGTGGTCGCGAAATCCATGGCATCCCTCCAGGACAGACCGCCATCATGTATGCGCGTCTTGCGGAATGTCCATGCTGCCAGCGCAGTTGATCGCGGTCCCGTTCGGCCTATGTAGACGTTATCGCCATTCCAGAATTGAGGTGTTCCGTGTCCGATCTCTCCGCATTCCCGATCGCCAAGCGCTGGCCGGCGCAGTATCCAGAGCGGCTGCAGCTTTATTCATTGCCCACGCCCAACGGTGTGAAAGTGTCGATCATGCTGGAGGAGATCGGGTTGCCCTATGAACCGCATCTCATCGACATTACGAAGAACGAGTCCAACACGCCGGAATTCCTATCGCTCAACCCGAACGGCAAGATTCCCGCGATCCTGGATCCCAACGGGCCGGATGTAAAACCGCTCGGTTTGTTCGAATCCGGCGCGATCCTGATCTATCTCGCGGAGAAGACCGGCAAGCTTCTGCCCGCCGATGCCGCGCGGCGTTATGAGACCATCGCCTGGGTGATGTTCCAGATGGGCGGCATCGGCCCGATGTTCGGGCAACTCGGCTTCTTCCACAAATTCGCGGGCCGTGAATATGAAGACAAGCGTCCGCGCGACCGCTACGTCGCGGAGTCGAAGCGCCTGCTCGGTGTGCTCGAGATGCGGCTCGCCGGCCGCGAATGGATCATGGGCGACGAATACACCATCGCCGACATTGCGACGCTCGGCTGGGTGCGCAATCTGATCGGCTTCTACGGCGCGCGCGAGATTGTGGAGTACGACGCGCTGAAGAATGTGCCGGCGTGGCTGGAGCGCGGGCTTGCGCGTCCCGCCGTGCAGCGCGGATTGGAAATTCCGAAGCGCGGTTAGCGTTTTGCGAGATATCCGCCGAGCAACGTTTGCGGCAGCGCGAGCATGACGAGCGTCCACGGATACCACGCCGCGGACTCGCCCTGCATCGTGAGGGCACCCGCCAGAGCGGCCGCCGTTCCGATGACGCCGAGGACGATCACATCCATCATCGGCGCATTCGGTGCGAGCTTTGCAGTAACGTAGCCGCCGAGCACGCCATAGACTGTGCGATAGGCGGTCGCGATTAACAGCAGCGTGTTCGGTGCGTTCTTGTGCGCGAGTTCTGGGAAGATCGTCGCTTGCAGAACCATGTCGGTCGCAACCGACAGCGCAACGACGACGATGATGCCGGCCAGAACGGCTCCGATATGGCGCAGAACGATCATGTGAAATCCCCCAATTTCCGCGGGCATCCTAGACGATCCTTTTGCCGTTGACCGAAGGGCTCACGCGATAGTATGTTCCCGTTATGTTCTCTTCATCGCAGACGATAGATCGGCCGGAAATCGGGGCGCGCCCGCGGGACGCGGCGCTTGTGCCCATCAACCTGTTCTTCGCACTGTTGCCGGAGCCGGAGATGGTCGCGCCGCTCTCCCATCTCAGTGAAACAATCTGTGGCGCACACCGATTTCGCGGCAATCGCAACTGGCCGAACCGGCTACACCTGACGCTTCTTTCTGTCGGGCACACGCAATGGGATGTGGTGGAGATCGTCCGGCGCGCAAAGCTTGCCGCCGCACGCGTGCGCGCGACGCCGTTCGAGATCGCGCTCGACATCACCGAAAGTTTTCCGGTGCGCGGCAGCTTTCCCTTCGTTCTGGGATCGGGCGATGGGCTTCACAAGTTCACGGCGCTCCAGAAGCTTCTCGCGTATGAACTGGCATGCGAAGGGTTCGAGGGTTTGCGCGGGGCCGATGCGCACATGACGTTGATGTGGGCAGATCACGGCGTCGATGAATATCCGATTGCGCCGGTTCGGTGGACCGTGCGTGATTTCGTCCTTGTCTGCAGCCATGTTGGGCAAAGCAGGCACGATTATATAGGGCGCTGGCCGCTGCGCGGCTGAAGAGAGCACATGGCCAAGAGCATCACGATCTACGGCATCAAGAACTGCGACACGATGAAGAAGGCGCGCACGTGGCTGGACAAACACGGCGTGAAATACGCCTTCCACGACTACAAGACCGAAGGCATCGACAAGCCGCGGCTTGAGGCATGGGCAAAGGCCGTCGGTTGGGAAACGCTGCTGAACAAGGCCGGAACGACGTTCAAGAAGCTGCCGGACAAGGATAAGGACGGCATCGCGGAGAAGAAGGCTATCGCGCTGATGCTGGCGCAGCCGTCCATGATCAAGCGCCCGGTGCTCGATATCGGCGGCAAGCTGACGGTCGGTTTCAAGCCGGAAATCTACGAGAAAGTCGTGTGATCGTTCGCGAGGAACATCCCGCCCGTGAAATCAAGAGCCGATGCAACTTATTTGGCTGTGTATGAATTGGGATATGGCTTGCGGCGTTCCACCTGCGTGATTGATTCGTTCTGCGCGTTGCGTCAAAACCGCCGCCCTTTTGTGAGCCGAAAGCGCGAATGGAACAGGAAGTCTACCGTCACGTCCCCTACGACATCGAGGTCGAGCAGGCTCTGCTCGGCGCGATCCTGGTGGACAACCGCCAGCTTGAGGCGGCGACGCAGATCCTGAAGCCGGAACATTTCTACGATCCGCTGCACCAGCGTCTCTATGCGACGATGGTGGAGACGCAAGACCGCGGCTCCATGGTGCTGACGCCGCTCACGTTGCACGCCGCGATGAAGGCCGATCCGGGTCTGCAGGAGGTCGGCGGTCACGCTTATCTCGTGGGCCTTGTGCAGGCCGCGCCCGCAATGCCGAATGTGCGCGACTACGGGCGCATCCTCAGCGACCTTTCGATCCGCCGCTCGCTCATCAGTATTGGCGAGGATGTCGTCAACGCGGCGTATGACTCGCCGCTCGAAAATCCGCCCCAGGCACAAATCCAGGAAGCCGAGAAAGCGCTCTATCGCATCAGCGAAAGCTCGCGCTACAGCGCCGGCCCGATCGACTTTGCAGAAAGTCTGCGCCGCACCGCCGAGCTGGCGGAAAAGGCACAGGCCCGCGGCGGCCGTATCTCGGGCCTCGTCACCGGTTTTACCGATATCGACTCCCTGCTTGGCGGTTTGCAGCCGTCCGACCTTCTGATCCTCGCCGGACGCCCCGGCATGGGTAAGACCTCGCTCGCCACCAACATGGCGTTCCACACCTGCCGCGCCTATGTGCAGGACATGGAAGCCGGTGAAGCCGTGCCGCGCGGCGCGCCGGTCCTGTTCTTCTCGCTCGAAATGGCAGCGCAACAGCTCTCGGCACGTATCCTGTCTGAGCAGACCGAAATCGAGATGTGGAAGATCCGCAACGGCCGGTTCTCCGACGGTGAATGGGAGAAGTTCATCCTCGCGATGCAAGACCTCTCCACCCTGCCGTTCTACATCGACGACACGGGCGGCATCTCCATTGCACAGATCGCAGCGCGCGCGCGGCGCATGAAACGCGAGAAGAACATCGGCTGCGTGATGATCGACCATATCCAGCTCGTCGCCGGGTCCGGCCGCGCCGAGAACCGCGTGCAGGAAATCACTGAGATTTCGAAGTCGCTGAAGGTGCTTGCCAAGGAACTGGATATCCCGGTCATCGCGCTGTCGCAGCTTTCGCGTGGCGTCGATGCACGCGACGACAAGCGCCCGGTGCTGTCCGACCTTCGCGAATCCGGCTCGATCGAGCAGGACGCCGACGTCGTGATGTTCGTCTATCGCGAAGAATATTATCTGAAGTCGCGCGAACCCGATCCCGCATCCGCCGATCACATCAAGTGGCTGGAAAAATGCGAACGTGCGCATCGCCGCGCCGAAGTAATGGTGGAAAAGCACCGTCACGGCGCGACGAACAGGATCGATCTCCACTTCGATGAGCGCTTCACCCGGTTCTCGAACTTCGTCAACGAAGGAACCTGAGCGGCGTGATCGAGTACCTGAGAGGCCGCAGCGGCCGCAAGGAATATTGGGTAAGCATCGGAATCTTGTTGCTCGTCGGCGTGGTGCTGGTGCTGCTGCCGATAAACGGCGCCAGCGGCGCGACGACGTTTCTGTGGTTCATCGTATGGGGCCGCCGTCTGCACGATCTCGGAAAATCTGCCGTCTGGGTACTAGCACCGCTGGTCGCGATGATTGTGGTTGCTGTTTTGGGCTTTGTCGTTGGCGGTCAGCCGATGCTGGATGCTGTGAAATACAGCGAAAGCGGAAAGGGTGCGCTCTCTGAGAACGGCGCTTATATGTTCTTCGGCCTTGTTGTGGCCCTGCTTGCCATCCAGTTGGGCTTCACGATCTGGCTTGGCGTGAAGAAGGGTGACGCGGGTAACAACAAGTTCGGCCCGCCGCCGAAGGACACGCTGACCACTTAGCTCAGGTAACCCATTTTTGGTCATGGCCGCCCTCGTGGCGGCCACCCATACGCACCGTTTGGCGATGAGATCATGGGTGGCCGGGACAAGCCCGGCCATGACGTGGGAAGGTATTATTCAATAGCAGTTACGCAGCTAGTCAGCGCGGTTGTCGCAATCGGAATTGTAACCGCGATACGGCCGCATGCGCTTGCGCTCATCCTCGCGAGAGATCAGGCCAGGATGCTCGTCCTCGATGGGACCGTAGTCGCGATAATGCGCGCGGCCATAGCCATCGACCCACGCACCTTCTGATGCGCTCGCAGTTTGCGTCATGCGCTCTTCGGCGCTCGCCTCACCCGTGTAATGCGCTTCGTCGCCCGGATGATATTCGCGCACCGACGACGATGAGCTTTCGCTGTAGTCCGATGAACTCTCGCTATAGTAAGAGCTCTCGTCATACGAAGACGAATGCTCGCCGTAAGACGCGCTCTCGCTCCAGCCGTGATGACGATGTCTGTGGCGATGCGCGACCGGTGCTGCGGCCTGCGCGACTTGCGCCTGCGGGCAATTACACGCCGGCGGTGGCGCCACGGCGGCGACAGGCGCCTGTGTCTGAGTCTGGTTTTGGCCGCAGCCGAACAGGCTCAGGCAAACGGTCAGGCTCACGGCCGCTGTTGACAACACGCGCATTGCTGCATCTCCACTCAGACTGACCCATTTTGGAGCAATGCGGCGCGCGCGGGATAAAACACTGTGAGGCTGGTTAATTCGCGTTAGGGATCCGCCGCGCTGAGCGATTCTTGTGCATATCGATTCCAGCGCCCGGCAAATTAGCCGCATATTAACCGCGCCAACCGCATCGTCTGGCACGGTTTTTGACGTAGGAAGGCAAAACTCGATATGGTTCTCTGAGTTTCGCGGAAGAATTTGCCGTGAAAACGCCAGTGAAACCGTCAAATTTTGCCCCTAAACAGGTTCGATCGAGTTCTTGCTGATGGCACCCAGAAAGTCCGCCAAGCGCCAGGAGGTTGAGGCCACGGATACTACCGTGACCGCCCGCCCGCGCGTGGTGGAAGACAGCAAGGGCCTCGTCGCCACGCGCATCGGCAAGAGCTTCAACAAGCGTCCCGTCGTTCGCGATGTCAGTCTGTATGTGAAGCGCGGCGAAGTCGTCGGCCTGCTCGGCCCTAACGGCGCCGGCAAGACGACATCGTTCTACATCATCACCGGTCTTATCTCGCCGGATACCGGCAGCATCGAGATCGAAGGCACAGACGTCACGCGCCTGCCGATGTATCGCCGCGCACGTCTGGGCATCGGCTATCTGCCGCAGGAAGCATCGATCTTCCGTGGTCTCACCGCCGAAGAGAACATCCGCGCCACTGCCGAACTGGTCGAACCCGATCCGGGCAAGCTCGAAGCTATGGTCGAAGAACTGCTCGCCGAATTCGGCATCAGCCATGTGCGCAACACGCCGTCGATTGCATTGTCGGGTGGTGAGCGCCGCCGCGTGGAGATCGCGCGCGCGCTGGCGACGCATCCGTCCTATATCCTGCTCGATGAGCCGCTGGCCGGTATCGATCCGATTGCGGTCGGCGATATTCGCGCGCTCGTGATGCACCTGAAAGATCGGGGCATCGGCGTGTTGATCACCGATCACAACGTGCGCGACGCGCTCGAGATCATCGACCGTGCATACATTCTTCACGAAGGTCAGGTGATGAAGGAAGGCACGCCTTCGGAAATCGTCGCCGACCGCGAGGTCCGCCGTGTGTATCTGGGCGAAAAGTTTTCGTTATGAGTGCGAGTAGGGTGTAGCGCGTTATGGCGTTGGGGCAGCGTCTAGAGATACGGCAGGGGCAATCCCTTGTGATGACGCCGCAATTGCAGCAGGCGATCAAGCTGCTGCAATTGTCGAACATCGAACTCGCCGAATATTGCGAACAGGAACTGGAAAAGAACCCGCTGCTGGAGCGCGACGACCGCGAACCCGCTGGAGAGGCGGAACGCGAAACCGTCAAAGCTGAATCTGGCGAGGCCGAAGGTCTGGATGCAGCGCTGTCGCGCGAAGACTTCTCGCGCAACGACGACATGGATGCCTCGCGCGAGGATATGTACGACACACCGGAGACCGGCGCGCCGATGCAGGCCGCGCCGCTCACCGACTGGACCACGGTCAAGAACTCACAGCGCTTCGACGGCGACGAAGACGGACTGGAATCTTCCGTCGCTGCAGGCGGGTCGCTGAAAGATCATCTGGAAGAACAGCTGGCTATCGCCGCGCTCTCGCCGGAGAAGCGCCTGATCTGCATGCAGCTGATCGATGCGGTGGATGAGGCAGGCTATCTGCGCGCCGATCTCGCCGAGGTCGCGGAGCGGATGGGCATTCCGCAAAGCGAAGTCGAAGAGGTTCTGAAGGTTCTGCAGGGCTTCGATCCCATCGGCGTGGCCGCGCGCGATCTTGCCGAATGCCTTTCTATCCAGCTCAAGGCACAGGACCGTCTCGATCCGGCGATGGCGCTGTTTCTCACGCGTCTCGATCTTGTCGCGCGCCGTGAAACGGCAGCTCTCTGCGCGATCTGCGGCGTCGATGCCGAAGACATCGCCGACATGGTCGCGGAGATCCGCGGCCTCACGCCGAAGCCCGGTCTCGCCTTCGGGACTGAACCGGTGCAGCCGGTCGTGCCCGATGTCTTCGTCAAAGAAGGCCCGGATGGCGCGTGGCATATCGAACTCAACTCCGACACGCTGCCGCGCATGCTTGTCAACGCGCGCTATTACAACAAGGTGTCGTCCGCGGCGCGCGACAAGGACTCGAAGAATTACCTGACCGAGTGTCTGAACAACGCCAACTGGCTGGTGAAGAGCCTTGATCAGCGCGCGCGCACCATTCTGAAGGTCGCAAGCGAGATCGTGCGTCAGCAGGACGGATTCCTGACCTATGGCGTGCGCCATCTGCGCCCGCTCAATCTGCGCACCATCGCCGACGCGATCACGATGCATGAATCGACGGTCAGCCGCGTTACATCCAACAAATACATCGCGACGCCGCGTGGCGTGTTCGAACTCAAATACTTCTTCACCGCCTCGATTCAGTCGGTGAACGGCGCCGAAGCACATTCCGCCGAAGCCGTGCGCGATCGCATCCGCGAGATGATCGAGAACGAAGGCAAACGCGAAATTCTCTCCGACGACCGTATCGTTTCGCTGCTCACCGCCGACGGCGTGAACATCGCGCGCCGCACGGTTGCGAAGTATCGCGAGGCCATGCGAATCCCGTCTTCCGTCGAACGCCGGCGCCTGAAATTCGGGGAATCGGCTGGCGTCGAACTGCGTTAATTGCAAGCGTTGACATTGCGGAAGGGCGGGCCTACACGTCGCGCCGCTTTACGGAATGGCGCACCCCAAAGAACGATTTTGAACAGTTCCAAGGTGCGTTTTTAAGGCCCCTGAAACTAAGACTTCGTCGCGTTGGAGCTTCGGGAAAATGGTCCTTAAGACGTTCTGCCTCATGCTTGCGCGCGGCGTCACGCGCGTTGCCACCAAAAGGTCATAAATGAACATCTCCGATCTGCTAGCGCCGGACGCTGTCATTGCGGCGTTGAAGGTCAACAGCAAGAAGCAGCTGTTGCAGGAAGTGTCGGCCCGAGCCGCGGCGCAGACCCGTCTGCCGGAGCGCAAGATCTTCGAGATCCTCAATGAGCGTGAGCGCCTGGGCTCGACCGGCGTAGGGCAGGGCATTGCCATCCCGCATGGCCGCGTCCCCGATCTGACGACGATCGTCGGCGTCTTCGCGCGCCTTGAGACGGCAATCGATTATGACGCCATCGACAAGCAGCCGGTTGATCTCGTGTTCATGCTGCTCGCCCCCGCCGACGCCGGCGCCGATCATCTGAAGGCGCTGGCGCGCGTGTCGCGCCTCCTGCGCAACCAGCAGGCCGTCGAGAAGCTGCGCGCCGCGACGAAAGCGGAAGCGCTCTACGCTATCCTTACCGAGCCGACGCTCAGCGCGAGTTCGCGCGCGGCGTAGTTCATCCTCACATGTCATGGCCCGCGAATGCGGGCCACCCA
>Ga0068853_100001313_pt1 | contig 17854 bp, 14 predicted proteins | sample KBSCornC32_FD_65655 | JGI IMG/M metagenome (GOLD analysis project Ga0068853, IMG submission 65655) | Corn rhizosphere microbial communities from Kellogg Biological Station, Michigan, USA - KBS Corn C3-2 | ecosystem: Host-associated > Plants > Roots > Rhizosphere > Soil ...
GGTTCCATGTATTCGATGGCGAAGCCGACGAAGTTGTCGGGTGGTTTTTGGCCGGCGGCCCAGTTCATGGCGAGGAGGGCCATTTGTTCGCCGCGGTAGACTTTAAGGGTGAAGAGGGGAGAGCCGGTGCCCATGACCTCGAAGGGGGGAGGGGTTGAGACTTTTGGTATTGAAGGTGGGGGCTGCGGCGTTTTTGCGGATGACTTTTTAGGTGTCGCTTTTTTGGTGGTCGACTTTTTGGGTGTCGCGTTTTTGGTGGTCGATTTTTTGGGTTTCGCGTTTTTGGGGGTGGCGGCTTTTCCGGATGGGTTTGTCTTGACGGCCATAAGGGATTTTTTGGTTGAAGAATTTTGGATCGCGTCAGTAGATTGGTCGGTGGCGGCTGGCGCCTGGTCGGGTATTATCCGGTGATTGGTCGGGGTTTTTGTTCTGAAAGTAAACAGCAGAAAGGAAAAATATGGGTTTTGGAAGATTAGTCGGGGAGGGCTTTGACCCATTTTGTTTTGGATTCTATGGGGAGGAGGCGGCGGCCCGGTTTGAAGGGTTCGTCTGTATATCCCATGTAGAGCAGCCCGATCATGCGGTCTTCCTGTCCCAGGCCCAGGAATTCTTTCATGACCGGGGCGAGGGTTGAGCCGCCGGTGCTCCAGAGGACGGCGATGCCGAGGGTTTCGGCGCCCAGCAGGATGTTTTGGACCGCTGCGGCTGTGGCGCATATTTCCTCGAGTTCGGTGATGTTGGGGTTGCTGCCTCTTTGCATGTATACGGCGATGAGGTGGGAGGCTTTGTCGCCGTTGTGCTGCTGTTTTTCGTATTTAGCCGTATTGAATTTTTCGGGCGGGGTGTTTTGCCGGTATAGTTCTGCGTGCCGGTGACAGAACTGCTGTACTGCGTCACCGCTATAGACGATGAAGCGCCAGGGTTCTGTATTGGCGTGGGTGGGCGCCCAGTCGGCGAGAGAAAGCAGTTGTTGTATCTGTTGGTCGTCGATCTTTCTGCCATTCAGGGCGGCTGGTTTTGTACTGCGCCGGCTGGTGATTATGTCCTGTAATACGTTGAATTTATCCATGAAGTAAAAGTACGGAGAAAAAAAATTGACCTTCGGGGAATTAGGGAGGTGGGGCCGTAAGGCTGGCGGAGCCGGGAGTGGAGCAGTGAGATCGATGGTGCCGGTGAGTGAGGTTGGCGGAGGCGGGGTAGGCGCGGGGGTGTAGGGGATGAGGGGTAAACCGCTTATCTTAGAGGTGTATGACGTACGATCGCATTCTGCAAAATGTAGCGAAGCATATCCGGCTGGATGAGGCGGAGGGGGAGCGTTTTGTTTCGCTGCTGAACTTCAGGGAGGTACCGAAGAAGGCTTTTCTTTTAATAGAGGGGCAGATTTGCAAGAGTATCAATTATGTCCATTCGGGTGCACTGAGGGCGTATTGTCTTGACAAAGAGGGGAAGGAGGGAACTATTATGTTTGCGATTGCGGACTGGTGGATAACGGACATGTTTTGTTTTGTCAGCGAGTGTCCGGCGATGATGAATGTGGAGGCCATCGAGGACAGTTGTGTATTTCAGCTGAGCCGGGACAACTGGGAGGGTTTGTTCCGGGAGATACCTAAGTTCGAGCGGTTCTTCCGGATACTTATGCAGAATGCCTATACGAGGGAGCAGCTGCGGGTGATGGAGAACCTTTCGCTTCCGGCGGAGAGGAGATATGATAATTTCCTTCAGAAATACCCGCGTATTGCGGAGCAGGTGACGCAGAAGCAGATAGCTTCCTACCTGGGGATAACGCCGGAGTTCCTGAGCATGATCAGGAAGAATAAGAGTCGGCGGCCGCGATCTTAAACTAGTTTAATCCTACTGTGTTTTTCGAATGTTTTCTTTGTGAAAAAAATATGCTGATACTTATTGCGGGTCCTTACAGGAGCGGGACCAATGACGATCCGGTATTGATGAGGGAGAATTTACGCAGGCTGGAGGCAGTTGCGTTGCCATTGTTCAGGAAGGGGCATGTGCCGATGATCGGGGAGTGGGTGGCGCTGCCGCTGCTGGAGCAGGCCGGGTCGAAGAGGCCGGGGGATGCGGCTTATGAGGAAATATTGTATCCGGTGGCGCACCGGCTGCTGGAGAAGTGTGACGCGGTGTTTCGGATAGAGGGAGCGTCGAGGGGGGCGGACGAGGATGTGAGGATCGCGGACGAGAGAGGGTTGGCTGTGTATTATAGATTGGAGGATGTGCCGTGAGTGGTTAGCCGGGTCGGGAGCGTTGGGGGATGGCCTGGGGTAAGCGGGTTAGCCGGGTTGGGGAACTTCGCGGGGCCTGGTTGGTTAGGGGGTAAATGTAATGGTCCAAAAAGAAACCCCTCCGGGAAGAAGGGGTTGTTGCGTTCGTTGGAAATTTGGTATCCGGTTAGCTGACGGCGAGGAGTTCGTCGAGGTTGCCATGGGCCATAGTGAAACCTTCTTTGAAACCCATTCCGACAATCTTTTGGAGGTCGGCTTCGCTGTCAAATCTGATGTCGACGGTGACGGTGGTCCCGGCGTCTGACGGCTGGAACCGTACCTGCCAGTGCATTTTTGGAAATGCGTCGGTAGGGTTGCCATTCTCGTCGGCGAAGGCGACGGTTGCGATAAAGCTTTTTTGCGGGTCGACGTTCCCAAAATCTACGCGACACGAGGCGGGGGGCTCGTGGTTGGGACCAATCATGGTATAGAGCCAGACGCCGCCGGTCTTAAAATCCATGCTTTTTGTCTCTGCCCGCCATGGTTTGGGCGCCCACCATTTGTCGAGGAGGCGGCTGTCTGTCCAGGCCTGCCAGACCTTAGCGATGGGGGCGTTGAAGGTGCGGGTGACAAGCAGCTCTTTGCCTGAGGGTAGCTTGTCGATCATTGTTGCAATGGTGCTAATCATTTTCGTCGTTTTTAAATTGTTAGGTAATTGTCCGGCGGGTGGTAAGGGATGGGAAATGCAATTATGTGGTTGCAAGATACGAAAGCAACCAATTGGTTGCAAATTTATTTTTTGGAGGGGAGGGCGCACAGATGTGGCGACCCCGGTGAGCGGGAAATTGGTTGATTTTTTCGTAACTTAATAGCAAATACGCTTGCCATGACTAGCTTTGACACCTCTCACGTCAAGAATATAGTCTTGCTTGGTCACGCCGGTTCTGGCAAGACCACTCTTTCGGAGTGCATGCTCTATGAAGCAGGACTTACCACCCGGCGGGGCTCCGTCGAAGAAGGGAATACCACCAGTGATTTTTACGAGTTGGAACAGCAGCGGGGAAATTCGATCTTCTCCAAGCTGTTGCATACCCAGTGGAAGGGGTATAAGATCAATATCATGGATACTCCCGGCTACGACGATTTTGCGGGAGATGTGCTGGCGGCGTTGCGTGTGGCGGACACGGGCGTGCTGCTGCTGAATGCCAATTTCGGCGTGGAGGTGGGGGCGGATATCATATGGGATTATACCGAGCGTTTCCGGACCCCGATGGTGCTGGCGGTCAACAAGCTCGATCAGGATAAGGCGGACTTTGACCGTACTGTGGCGCAGGCCCGGGATCATTTCGGCAATAATGTGGTCGTTGTGCAATACCCGCTGAACCCGGGTCTTGGCTTTAACACGATCATCGATGTGCTGCAAATGACCCAGTACCGATTCCCGTTGGAGGGAGGCCGGCCGGAAAAGCTGCCTATTCAGGAATCGGAGCGGGAGAGAGCCGACCTCCTTCATAAAGAGCTGATCGAAGCGATTGCCGGCAATGATGAGACTCTGATGGAGAAATATTTTGAGAAAGGCAATCTGGACGAGGCTGATATGCGGCAGGGGCTCAAAAAGGCGATGATCAATCATGACCTGTTTCCTTTGTTCTGTCTCTCAGCCAAGAAAAATATGGGTAGTGGACGCCTGATGGGATTTATCGACAATATTTGTCCTGGTCCGGCCGATATGCCGCCGCAGCGGACACTGTCGGGGATGTCCCTCCCCTGCGATCCGGAAGGCCCTCCCTGCCTCTTTGTGTATAAAATCTTCTCCGAGAACCATATCGGAGAAATGTCATTTTTCAAGGTATACTCGGGGACGATCAGGCCGGGGATGGAGCTGGAGAACGGGGCCGACGGGGTGATAGAAAAGATCAATCAGCTGTTCGTCGTGGAAGGGAGCAAGCGTATCCCTGTCAACGAGCTGTCTGCGGGCGATATCGGAGCCACTATCAAGCTGAAACATACGCACGTTAACAATACCCTCCACGCTCCAGGGAAAGACCTGGAGCTTCCGCCCATCGAATTTCCTTCTCCCCTCATGAGCATTGCGATCGAATCTGCGCTGAAGGGCGATGAGGAGAAGCTGGCAGCGGCCATCCGGCAGGTCTGTGAGGAGGACCCTACGGTGCTGCTGGAAATGTCGCAGGAGCTGAAGCAGACGATCATCCACTGTCAGGGTGAGCTGCATCTTTCCGTGATCAAATGGAAGCTGGAGCACTTTTCCAAGAACCTTCGTGCGACATTCAGCAGGCCACGGATCCCATACCGCGAGACGATACGCAAGCCGGTGCAGTCGAGCTACCGGCATAAGAAGCAGTCGGGAGGCGCCGGGCAGTTCGGGGAAGTATATATGCAGGTAGAGCCCTGGTTTGAGGGCATGCCCGACCCGAAAGGTTTGTCGGTACGTGGTCGCGATGAGTTTCATCTCGACTGGGGCGGCAAGCTCGTGTTCCTGAATTGTATTGTGGGCGGGGCCATCGACCAGCGTTTTCTGCCATCCATATTAAAGGGTGTAATGGACAAAATGCATGAAGGTCCTCTAACGGGTTCTCATGTCCGGGATGTGCGGGTTGTCGTGTACGATGGGAAGATGCATCCTGTGGACTCCAATGATATTTCGTTTAAAATTGCGGGTATGATGGCCTTTAAGCAGGCTTTTCAGCAGGCGGATCCCCAGATACTGGAACCTGTCTATACCGTTTCCGTGCTTTGTCCGGACGATCAGACCGGCAGCATCATCAGTGACCTGCAGACCCGGCGTGCCATTATGGAAGGCATGGATACGGAAGGTCATTTTACCAAGATCATTGCGAGAGTGCCTCTGGCGGAAATGCACGACTATTCTTCTTCTCTCCGATCGATGACCCAGGGCCGCGCCAAGTTCAGGATGAAATTCCGGGAGTATGCCTCTGTTCCACCAGAAATCCAGCGCCGGCTGATCGAAGAATATCATCGGGTCGCGGCGCATCAGGAAGCGTGAGCCGGGACGGGTCGTCCCGCGAATCCAGGTGTTGAAACCAAAACTTCGGCATATGAAAAAGTATCTGTTACTGCTGTCACTGCTGGTAGGCTCTTTTTCGTTGACGGCCCAGCAATCCGACTATAGGGTGCTTTTTGATCTTACCAGCCGGGATACCCTCGATCAGAAGAACATCGTCCGATGGCTTAAGGAGATCAGTGAAGGAAATCCGGGTGCAAAAATGGAGGTTGTCATGTATGGCAAGGGGCTGGAACTGGTCGTGAAGGACAAGTCCTATGTGTCGGAGGAGATCGGCCGGCTTACGACCAATAAGAATATCTCCTTTAAGGTGTGTGCGATCGCCATGAAGAACAACAGTATCAGCCGGGATCAGCTGATCGCGGGTATCGATGTAGTCCCTGACGGGATCTATGAGATCATCAGTAAACAAAAGGAGGGGTGGGGGTATATTAAGGCCGCGAGATGACGGGGGTTATTCGGATTTCAAATTTTTTATGGGTGAGGCCAGCGCTGCTTTTATGACATGGAGGCTGATGGTTGCAAGGGTTATGAACAGCGAGAGCCCGGCGGCGACTATAAATACCCACCAGGATATCGGAGTACGGTAGGCGAAGCCCTCCAGCCATTTGCTCATCATCCACCAGGAAACCGGTATTGCAAGCGCGAAGGCGAGCAGGACGAGCCGGAGGAGATCCCGCGATAAAAGGAGAAACAGTTGTGGAAGGCTGGCTCCCAGCACTTTTCGCATGGCTATTTCTTTGCCGCGCTGTTCGGCCGTGAATGCGGAGAGTCCCAATAGCCCGAGACAGGAAATGGAAATAGCGAGGATGGCGAAGTAGGAAGCCAGCCTGCTCACCATTTCTTCGTTGCTGTATAGTCGTTGGTAGGCCTCGTCCGTAAATTGATAGCTAAAGGGAAAATCGGGATTGAATTGTTTGCATGTCTTTTGGATGCCGGCGATGGCCTGTGTGCTTTGTCCCGCGGCGGTACGAATCAGGATGCTGTTGCCTTCGGCTACCCCGTATGCGATGATCAGCGGAGCAATGGCCTGGTGGAGCGAATTGAAATGGAAATCCCTGATAACGCCGATGACCGGTCCTTTTTTACCCAGACAAGTCAGCTGCCTGCCGACGGGGTTGCTGATCCCCATTCTGGTTACCGCCGATTCGTTCAGGATATAGCCCGTGGTATCTGTGGGGAAGTCCCGGGAAAAATCCCGTCCTTCTTTTATTTGAAGCCGCATCGTTTTTGCGAGGTCGTATTCCGAATGGATAATGGCGAAGGCGGGGTGGGTGCTGAGGTCTTTGCCATCCCACTGAATATCGTTGATCCAGTAGTTCTCTGTTTGAACCGGTGATTGTGAGATTTCTGTTGCCTGCAGAATGCCCGGCATTTTTGACAGCTGCTGTTTAAAAAGAGAATATTCTTTGACCAGCGAACCTTCCAGTGGAATAGAAACAAGGTTTTCTTTGTCGAAGCCGAGGTTGGCGGCCTGTACGAATTTTATCTGTTTGGAAACGATAATGGTACCGACTGTCAGCAGCGATGAGAGGGTAAACTGGAATATCACCAATCCTTTGCGGAGGCGGCTGGTGCCGGATCCCAGTCGTACAGGACCTTTTAACACCTCTGCCGGATTGAAGGAAGACAGGAAGAATGCAGGGTAGCTGCCGGAAACCAATCCACTGACGAGGGTGATCGCTGCCAGTCCAGGCCAGAAGCCGGTATCGCCAAAAGGCGGCTGTATCTGCTTGCCGGTGATGGCGTTGAAGGCGGGCAGCAGGAAGGCGAGGGTGCAGATGGACAGGATCACGGCGAGCAGGGCGAATAGGATGGCTTCTCCGATGAATTGAATGACAAGGGCGCTTTTTCCTGCGCCGCTTGTCTTTCGAATGCCGATCTCCTTCGCTCGTTTGATCGAGCGGGCCGTAGTAAGATTCATGAAATTGACGCATGCGATCAGCAGGATAAAGACGGCGATCAGGCTGAACAGCCATAGGTATTCGATGCGGCCGCCCCCTATTTGTTTGTTTTTAAAAGCGCCGTTGAGGTATATTTCGTCAAAGCGCTGCATGTCGAGTTCGACGCGGTAGGTAGCCGTCTGTTTGGTATTGAGATTGTCCAGAAAATGTCTGATCCGTGTTCTGAATTGTTCCGGGTTGGCGTCTGTTCTCAGTTGGATGGTCGTATAGGGGGCGACGTTGGTAAAGTCTTTTGCCCAGGCGTTTTCCCTCTTGAAATATTTCCAGTTGATGAGGTAGTCGAAGTGCAGGGATGAGTTGGCCGGGACGTCGAAAACGGCCGAAATGGTAAAGTCGTCCCTGTTCTCAAACCGAAGGGTTTTCCCGATGGCTGTTTCGGGGCTGCCAAATAAACCGGTGGCCAGGGTTTTGGATATAGCGATACTGGTGATGTTACTGAGTGCGGTACCTGCGTCGCCCCTGAGGAGGGGAAAGCTGAACAGGCGGAAGAAGTCTTCGTCTGCATATTCGCCCCTGGCCTTCATTATCTTGTCCCCTGCCCGAAAGGTGCCGAGGTTGCCCCAGGTGGAATAGCTGGCGGCGCAGGCTATTTCGGGGAAGGTCCGTTTCATCTCTTCGCCGAGCAGGCCGGGGGTTTCATAGCCGATGCCCATTTTGTCGTCGGCGTAGGTACGCTGGATCATCGTGTAGAGTGTATTCCTGTTTGCGTGAAAACTATCCATGTCCCGCTCGTCCTTTATCCAGAGAAGGATGAGGAGGCTGCAGGTGATACCCAGTGAAAGGCCAAGAATATTTATGGCTGAGAAGGTGGGGTTGCGCCGGAGGTTGCGGAGGGTGACCTTTAGATAGTTGATAAGCATTTGACTCGGGGGATTGACTTGTAATATAGTGGATTTGGTGGATTTGGGCAATGGATCGGGGGGTAACTAAAAGCCCCGCGCTTTGGCGGGGCTTGCTGGCCGTTAGGAGGTCGGGGTGGATCTGTGGGTTCGCCTGCCGAGGCCGATGACCGAGAGCAGGCCGATGATGCCGATACCGGCTATCAGTACGCGTCCGTTGCCGGCGGGTGTCTTCCGGATCGCCTGGGCGGCGGCGGCATAGGAGTCGGCGGCGGGGATATTTTTGTTCTCTTCTGTTTTTGCGACGACGTCCCAGTCGTCATAGGTCTTGCCGGTGAGATAGGTGAGCATCTTCAACTCGTCCCTGCGCCGTACTTTCAGTTCGTCGAGGTATTTTTTTCCGGCTTCGCAGTTGAAGTAACCGGTGGCGGGATGGGTGATGATATAGCGGGACTGGAAGTTGGTGGTATTGGCTGTTTCCTCAAAGAAAAGGTCCTGCGGGAATGCCTGTCTGTTATAGCGTACGTGCAGACGGGTGAAATAGACTTTGGCAGGACGATTTGCGTCTTCGTCGTCGGGGTCTTTTCTGCGGGAGGCCCAGTCGACTCCGGCCTGTACGAGGTCGCGGGTGGATGGCGCGGAGGCTATACAGGGGTCGCATTTCACGTAGTTGGAGGGGCTAACGTCCCAGGCATATTCGAGCATGGCGACTGACTTCCCGGCACCGAACCACTGGTGCTGGAAAAGGTTGGAATAGAAGCTCCCGAAGTTGTTCTGGACGAATAAGGGAACGTTTTTTCCTGTTGGGAGGGATATGGTGGGGTAGTTGGTACATTCTATTCGTCCGGTTCTGGTGAATGCGTATACGATCATATCCTGGTCGCCGTCGGCGTTGGCCATGCCGAGGCGGATCGGCAGCATGAACTTAGGTGATTCGAAGGAGATCTGTATGGGGCGAAGGAAATTGCCGGGCAGCTTTTTCTTTTCTTCTTCATTGACTTTGACCACGAAGAATTTCAGGTTGCTGCGTATATAGGGTTCCAGGACCTCGTTGGCTCCGGTCGGGATCTTGTAGCCATTCTCTGTCAGCCAGGTCTGGAGGCCGGAGGATTCTTTGGCGCTGAGGATGAGGATGTCGTATTCGCCGACGAGGTATTTGGCCTCGATGGTGACGCCGCGTTTTTTTGAACTGCCGAATCCGACGACGACGGATTCGTTCAGGGACATGCCGGGGACCGCGCCCTGTAACCTGTAGTCATACGCACGCATTTCGCAGGGATTCTGATCAAAGTATTCGACCAGTCTTGGTTTGCTGTATTCGTTGAAGGTGTTGAAGATCGACTGGTCGACGACGCGGATGTCGCTCTTTTTCAGCACGACCGGTACCGGTACCACCATGGCGAAGTCTTTAGGATCGCCCTGGAAGTCATTGTACATGGTGACTGTATTCCTGTCACCGTCCCGTACGAGTATCACCTGGGAGGTTTTGTTTTTCAGGGTTCCGTCAGCCTTGCTGACATAAAATCCACAGAAGGCCATTGCTTCGTTGCTGATCATGGCGATCATCAGGACCATGGCAGCGAGTTTTCTGGTTTTTGTGCGCATAAAATGTTGTTTGAATTTGAAAAGAAATGTCCCTGGGTGGTGCGGGTCTTTGCGCTGCCATTCGAAGCTGTTGGCGCGGAATGTGTTGTCCAGGAGCGGCACGAGCGGAGCGGCGGCAACCAGTATCCACACGGGGGTATTGTTCAGCCATTTGAAGGCGGACAGATAAAAGGCTATAACGGCGATCCCAACGGCCCAGAGGATCCTCGCGAGGGGATGATTGGGAGAGGTCTTCGGGTCGCTGATCATGAAAAAGCTGAAGAGCAGCAGGCTGCCGCTGCTGATGGAATGGAAAAAATAGTCCTGCGGCCAGCCGAGTGTGAGAACCTGGCGCCAGTATAAAAGGCCTGCGAATGTCAGGAGGAAACCGAGGCTGGTATCCAATTTTTGAACGCGGGTGACGACGATGGTGCCGAGGGTCAGGACGAGGAAGAAGAGAACGGCGCCGTTGCCCCACTGTCCGGGTGATAGCCATGCGTCCTTAGTGACTAATATGGTGGCGGCGATGCCGAAAGCGGAGGGGTTGAAGACGTGTTTGCCTTTGAATCGGAGGATATATTTTGAGATCACGGTCAGGAAGGCTGCTAATAATGCCGTGTAGAGGTGGTTGGTTTTTAGGAGGAGGCAGAGGCCCATGGCGCTGATGAGAATGCTTAGTCCCCATGATTTGAAGCCGGGATTGCCCGTGAGGGGAGGGAAGTTTGGGTGTTTGGTTCGCGCGGATCGGGTTCGACGGATGGTTTCGGCGATGTAGCTGAAGACCAGACAGCCGCCAATGATCGTTATATAATATGGCCAGTCGGGGCTCCAGCGCAGGAAGAGGAGGCCATAGGCCAGGAAAAAGGCCTGGAAGAGGACCTGGAACCAGCGGGGGTCGGGGGCAAAGGATCGTTGCATCATAAGAGCGTTTTTCTTATGATGCAGGTATTTTAGAAATTACATACAGGGGGGCGACTATTCTGATCTCAGGTTTTTTACCGGATTGGCAAGCGCGGCTTGTACACACTTGAAACTCACGGTGATGATCGAGATAAGGAGGGTTATTGCTCCGGCGGCAGCGAATACCCACCAGCTGATACCGGTACGGTATGCATAGCCCTGCAGATAGCTGGATAGTCCGAGCCAGGCCAGGGGGAAGGCGATGGCGGCGGCGAGAGCTACCAGTACTAAAAAGTCTTTGGACAGGAGGGTAACGATCTGCGACACGCCGGCGCCGAGGACTTTGCGTACGCTGATCTCTTTGACCTTGCTTTCGGCGGTATAGGTTACCAGCCCGAAGAGGCCGAGGCAGGATATCAGGATGGCCAGTCCGGCGAAACAATTGAATAGTTGTCCGACGTGTGTATCGCTCTTGTAGAGGTTGTTAAATTCGCTGTCGAGAAAGTTATAGATGAAGTTATAGTCGGGGTTGTATTTTTTCCAGACGCGTTCGGTTGCGGCCAGGGCTTTGGAGGCGTCTTTGCCGGACGTCCTTATATACATCCTCCCCCGCCAGTCTGCGCTATAGTGGAGGATCAGCGGGTGTATGGGGACGTGCATGTCCTGAAAATGGAAATCCTTCGCAACGCCGGCGATCACGCCTTTCACTCCGTGCAGGGTGAAGCGTTTGCCTACGGCCGGCTGGCTTATTCCCGCCTCCTTTATGGCGGTTTCGTTGAGGATAAAGTTGGTGCTGTCAGCCGGCGTGCCGGTAAACCCTTTCCCTTCCGCCAGGCGTATGCCCATGACTTCGAGGAAATTTTTTTCGACGGGCATCTGGTGGATAGTGAATGCCTGCTGGTCGGGTCGTTTGCCGTCCCAGCTGACGTCTACGGTGCCGGAGTGGGCGTCGATGATGTCAACGCCGGATTCGGTGACCCCGAGAATACCCGGCTGTCTCAACAGTTCGGCTTTTACCGCTGCATAGTGTTTGTCGATGTTCAGCATCCAGAAGGTGAAGACGTTTTCCTTGTCGTAGCCGAGGTTCTTTTCGCGAATATATTTTAATTGTTTTCCAATGATGATGGTGCTTGTTATAAGCATAATGGAAAAGCTGAACTGTACGACGACCAATACTTTCCGGAAGTTGTTTTTACTGCCTATGCCGCTGATCCTGCCTTTTATGGCCCCGATGGGTTTGAAGGAGGACAGGGTGATGGCGGGATAGATGCCGGCCATGAGCAGTGTCGCCAGTAGCGTAAGTCCATATACAGCGAGTACTTCGGGTGACCAGGGCCGGAAGACGATGTTTTTATCCGCTATATTGTTGTACAGCGGCATGGCGATGAAGATGAGGCACGTGGCCAGCGCTAGTGAGATCAGGAATATTGTGAGCGACTCAGTCAGGAATTGGAGGAAGAGGCTGGCTTTGCCTGCGCCGATGATCTTGCGCAGGCTTATCTCTTTGCTCCGTTGGATGGCCCGGGCGGTGACGAGGTTGACATAGTTGATACAGGCGATGATCAGTACTATGACGGCGACGAGGAAGAATATCTTTACGATCATCATGCCCTGTTCTTTACCGTCCAGCGTATACAGGTGCAGCCGGGTAAGGGGGCTGAGGACGTAGCCGAGGTGTTTGGAGAAGTCATCCTTTTCGTTGCGGCGGTGTATTTCAGCCAGTTGTTGTTCGGTGTTGGCGGTGTTTGTGTTTGGCTTTAGCAGCAGGTAGGTGTCGTAGTCGAACTGGCCCCAGCTGCTGTTCAGGCTTTTCCAGTACCGTGTGGTATCGAACTCTTTCACGAGTTGGTCGAAGTTGAAGGCTACGTTGAATTTTATGGATGAGTTTTCCGGTAGGTCTTTCATCACACCGGTGATGTGGTAGGGTTTTTTGTCGTTGCCACGCAGCACTTCGCCGATGGGGTTTTTGTTGCCGAAGATCTTTTTAGCGGTGGTTTCAGAGAGGATAATGGAGTAGGCGTCTGTAAAGGGGTGTTGCGGATTTCCTTCGACGAGAGGGTATGTGAACATGGTAAAGAAGGAGGGATCGACGAACTTGTTTTTCCATTCATCGAACTTTTTTCCGTCGTATTCAAAGAATGACATTCCCCAGTTGTCGATCATGCGGCAGGCGTCCTGGACTTGCGGCAGTTCGTTTTTCGCGTATATGGCGATGGGGGCGGAGGTATTGTTCCAGACGGCGGTGTTGCTGCCGTTGGTGACTTTTGGTGAGAGACGGTAGAGGTTGGCTGCGTTGGTATTGAAGCGGTCGTAGCTGATCTCGTCGTTGACCCATAGCAGCAGCAGTATACTGACGGCGAGGCTTATTGACAGTCCGGTGATGTTAATGAACGAATACATTTTGCTTTTGCGGAGGTGGCGCAGGGCAATTTTGAAGTGGTTGTTCATTTTAGTTGGTTGTGGCGTGGACAGAGCTGTTGACCCAGTAAGGTCACCGGAAAGCAACTATTGTTGCATGGAGGGGGGCGGACCGGGGGGAAGAACCGGCGGCCGTTGGGGCCGCCGGTGATATGTGCCGTTTTAGAAGTAGGATGCGAACGCGAGGTCTTCGAGCAGGCTGGGTTGTGCGGGCTGCCAGCCCAGGGTGTGGCGGGTTTTTGCGCTGGATGCGGGACAGCCGAGGGATGCAAAATGTGTAAACCAGCCGAAGTGGGCTTCTGCGTCCTTGCCGGATCTGGAGGTTGTGGGCAGGTGAAGGCCGTGGCCGATGGCTTCGGCGATATCGCGAAAGGGGATGCCTTCTTCTGCGACGGCGTGGTAGACCTGCTGCTGAGGCTGTTGTTCGGCGATCAGGCGGTATAGTACTGCGGCGTCGAAGCGGTGAACCGCCGGCCAGGGGTTCTTTCCTTCGTTGATGAATACGGATTCGCCTTTGGCTTTTGCGATGTCGATGATCATGGGTACGAAGCCGTGGTCGCCTTCGCCGTGTGTGGTTGGGGGTAGGCGGACTATATAGACTTTGACGCCTTCTGCTGCTGCCGCGTTTGCGGCCTCTTCTGTGGCGACGCGGGGCATGACGTCCGAGCTTACGGGAGGCGCGTCGTCTTCTGTAACGGTGCGACCGATGTTGATAAGGCCGATGCCGGAAGTGATGATCAATGGGCGGTCTGAGCCTTTCAGCGTGGCCGCCAGGGCTCCGATGACCTGCCGATCGGCTTCGCAGTTGGCCTTAAATTTTGAGAAGTCGTGGTTGAAGCCGGTATGGATGACGGCTTCGCATTCGGCGGCGCCTTTTTGGACGCTTTCCAGGTCGTCGAGGTCGCCGCGGTGTACCTGGGCGCCGGCTTTTATGATCTTTTGGGCGGAGCTGTCTGATCGGGCCAGGCCGAGTACCTGGTGGCCGGAGGTGATCAATTCGTTGACTATCGCCGAGCCGACGAAGCCTGAGGCTCCTGTAACAAATACGCGCATAGTAGTTGTTTATTTTATTCAGCAAAATTGGGCCGGGATGGTCCTGGAAAAAAGGTCATTTGACCATAATTTGGAGGGGGGCCGGGAGCGATAATTTGGACGGGAGGCGGGAACGATAATTTGGAGGGGGGCGGGAGCGATAACTCCGCGGCGGCGTGGATGGGGCTGGCGACTAGCGTCGCAGCTGTGCCTGGCGGATGCGGGTAAGGGTTTTGATCGAGATGCCGAGGTAGGAGGCGATCATGTGAAGTGGCAGGCGGGCGAGGTAGTCGGGGAAGGTTTGGACGAACTCCTGGTATTTTTCTTCCGGTGTCGCGCTGAGGGCTGTCAGTATGCGCTGGCGGCTGTTATAGATATTGCGGGAGATGAGTTGTTGGGAAAGGTCTTTTAGCTGGGGGAGGGTTGAGAGAAGGTTGTCGAAGTCAGTTTTGGGCCAGAGGAGGACTTCGGAGTTTTCTATCGCTGCAATGTTGCTGTGGGCGGGTTGCTGGCGGTCGTAGCTTTCTACGTCGAGGGTCCAGCTGTGTTCGGGTGCGAACTGGAGGATGTGCTCGCTGCCGTCCGCAGCGGTGCCGAATGTCCGCAGCATGCCTTTGCTGACGAAGATCTTGTATCGGCAGACTTCGCCTTCCCGGAGAAGGAATTCGTTGCGCCGCAGTTGCCTGGGGATAGCCAGGGACAGGATGTGGTTGATATCCCCGGTGTTAAGATCGGTGCGGGCGCGAAGGTATAGTTCGAATTCGTCCATTGGGTCAAAGGTAAAGAATTCGGGGGTTTTGGCGATTAGCCTTATTCTGTTCTCAAAGTTTTGACGGGGGTTTGTGGCGGCGGTTCACGCGGTTCACATGATGCCGAGCCGGTCGCGGAGCGTGTCGCGGTAGGTGCTGCCAATGGGGATCTTTTCACCATTGACAATGAGCTGATGGACTTCGATCATGCTGATATGCCGGATGCCCACCACGTATGACTTATGTACCCGTATAAAATCCGCCGGCGGTACAAGGTCAAAAATGTCACCCATATTTTCACGGATCAGTATATTTCCCTCTTTCCGGTGGAGGGTAATGTAATTGCCGTTCTTTTCCAGATATAGTATCTCGCTCACCCTGACCCGGAAGGTCTGCGGCCCGCTTTTGATAAATATGGCGGCGTCTTCATCCGGACTGGTGGTATTTTTTGACGACAAGACTGCAGAGGCTTTATTGATTGCCATAAGGAAGCGCTCAAAAGTTACAGGCTTCAGCAGGTAATCCAGGGCGTTCAGTTCATAACTTTCCACGGCGTACTGGCTATAGGCGGTAGTGAAAATGATCAGGGGCCGTGGCGACAAGGTTTGCAGCAATTGCATTCCGCTGATATCCGGCATATTGATGTCGAGGAAGATCAGATCGACCTTTTCGCGGTTGAGAAACTCGATCGCTTTGAGGGGTTCGCGAAAGGTAGCCCTGAGGCTGGTCAAACTGATCTTTTGGCAATACCGCTCTATCACCTCCAGTGCCTTCGGTTCGTCGTCAATGGCTATACAGGTCATCATATCAGGTCGATTTCGAGTTTAACCATAAATTTTCCCTCTTCATTTTTGATGGTTAGCCGGTGTTTGCCAGGGTAAACCAGTTGCAGCCTTCGCTGTATGTTTTCCAGCCCGATGCCGCTGATCTCCATTCCCATTTTTTTGATCGGGCTGTAATCCGTGTTGACACAGGTAAAGATCAGTTGTTTTCCGGAAACGGCTATGGCGATTTGTATGGCCGCTGTTTGTCCTATTGCGACGCCGTGCTTAAAGGCATTTTCCACAAAGGGGATGAAGAGCATAGGTGCGATGCTGATATCGGTGGTTTGACCGGCGTGATCAAAGGTTACATTTACTTCTTCATCGGCATAGCGCAGTTTGTTAAGGGTGATGCATTCTTCCAGGTAGATGATCTCCTTGCTGAGCGGAACAATTTCCTCATTGCTGTCATACAGCATATAGCGCATCATCCCGGAAAGTTTTGAAATGCCGTCGGCCAGCTCATCGTTGCCTTTGGCTTGTGCCATCGAGAACAGGTTGTTGAGCGTATTGAACAGGAAATGCGGGTTGATCTGTGATTTAAGGAACTTGATCTCGGTACTCAGCTGGTTCGCCTGGAGCCGGGTTTGGATGAGTTCGCTTTTTGCCCATGCGTTGAGAAAGAAATAAGCAATGGATATACCCAGTATGACAAGGAAGGCGAACAGTATGACGGGCTGGATGTGCCGCCAGTCACTAACCATGAAGTTGATGGCGTCGACATGAGAAAGGGCAGCAGGGTTATCCGGGATCAATTTTCCGAGGGGGCGCCCAAAAACGGAGTCCCGTCTTGAAGTAAGAAGCCAGGCCGGCGGTTCGGGGATTGGGTTCGCCTGATCGAAGAGGGGACCAGCGATGAAGTAATTCGCGCCAAATATCATTGAGAACCATCCGGCGCATATGGCCAGCCGGGTGATGCTATTTTTATTTCGGATAACTTTCGGGAATACCCAAAATATATTGCCGTAGAAAAGCGCCGCCAGTGAACCCAGGATAATATATACATATGATGAGACGCGGGATTCATTATACTGGTCTCTGACCACATGACCAACCCTGGCCCATACATGAATATGCGGAACACTTAGTGTCGACGTAAGCACATAAAAAACACCCGCCCAAAACACCAGGTGTAGTAATATTTCGATCCAAAGTCTTTTATTGGCCGGCAGCATAGTAACAAAGATAAATTATCACGCCTGTCGTCAAAGAATTAGGTGGTTAAATAGCCGGATTGACAGGCAAATGAAGCGTTTTTGAAATCCCGGATAACAAATATCCGGGTTTCGGCGCTACCGAACGCTCATTCACACCAACGTTTTTCGGGAGTGGCGTTCCGGGAATAGTATTGTTTAAAAATAGCAGGAGTCATGAAAAAGCAATTACTACTGGCCGTCAGTTTGCTGGCGGCATTTATCAGCACCAGAGCGCAAAAACCCGATACGGCCTGGTTGATGGTGCACTACAAATTTACCTACGTGAGGGACACTAACAACCGGGCGCACCCGTACACAGAAAATATGGTATTGTTTGTAGGCAAAAATGCGAGCGCATATAGAAGTTATGATGGACTGGTAGCGGATCAACAGTTCAAAAAAGCTTATGCCGAGGCGGCAGCGAGCAGTCCGGATGGACACCCCGGTATCAACCGGATGGGAAGGGGTTCACGTACCCGATATTACCAGTATCCGGGGGAGCAGAAATTGTTCACAATGGATGTCCTGATGGTTAACGACTACCTGATCGAAGGCCCTATGCCTGCTATAGGCTGGAAGATTAGCGCAGACACGGCGACTCTTGGCGGACTGCACTGTCAGAAAGCTACCGGCCATTTCAGAGGCCGGGACTATATCGTATGGTTTTGTGGCGATCTGCCGGTACACACCGGCCCCTGGAAATTGAACGGCCTGCCGGGAGTGATCGTAGACGCCCATGATATGAAAAACGAAGTGGTATTCAAGTTTGACGGGGTGGAAAAAACGGTCCCTTCGGCGCCAAAGGGTCAGTCGGCGGCCGGGAATACGGATGAAAATGACCTGCCGCCTATATTGCGGGGTTTGAATTATGACCCGAATTTGATAGAACCGCCGGCCCGGCTGGTCAAAACCACGCAGAAGGAGTTCGATAAGCTGCGGACGACCATGGAGAAGGACCCTGCTGCGTTTGCACAGGCTATTAATGCCGCCAACAGCCGGGACGGAGGCCCTAAGATGGATCAGGTGAGGGTTGGTCCAAAGGGTAACGGTCCTGTCTTCAATAATCCCATAGAATTGCCCGAAAAATAATGA
>Ga0068853_100001320_pt1 | contig 17830 bp, 11 predicted proteins | sample KBSCornC32_FD_65655 | JGI IMG/M metagenome (GOLD analysis project Ga0068853, IMG submission 65655) | Corn rhizosphere microbial communities from Kellogg Biological Station, Michigan, USA - KBS Corn C3-2 | ecosystem: Host-associated > Plants > Roots > Rhizosphere > Soil ...
ACTCGTCTACGTCGGCGACATCGACGCCTCGATCGACAACGAAGCGTGCTTGAACGACGCGGGCGATATCGCATTCACGATCTCAAACACCGGCGTCGGCAACAGCCTGTTCCTGTACGACGCGACCGCCGGCAGCGCCGCCGCGGTGAACACGCTGCCCGTGATCCCCAACTCCTACCAGTCGCCGTGCGTGAACGCGAACGGCGACATCGGCTTCCAGGCGAGCTTCTCCAGCGGCCGCGCCTACGCGGCACGGCTCGGCGGCTCGACGACGATCTACGTCGGCGACGCGGCGGTCGCGCCGGGCAGCCCGTATACCTATCTCTACACGCCTTCGTTCAACGCGACGGGCACGATCGCGGCGAAGGTCGCGACCTCGGCCGACCAGTTCACGGCCGTCGAGATCCGCGCGTTCGCGAGCGACGGGACGTCGCAGGTCCTGCTGAAGAACCAGGCGACCGACGCCGCATCGCCGTATTCGAAGTTCGACAACAGCCTCGCGCTCGCCGACGACGGCACGATCGCGGTGATCGCGACGCGCGCGGCCGACAACCGGCGCGTCGTACTGCGCAGCGACGGCACGACCACGACCGAGATCGCCGCCGTCGATCCCGCCGGCACCATCCTCGAACTCGATTCGTTTCCGCCCGCGATCAACGGCGCGGGCTGGGTCGCCTTCCGCGCCCGCGATGCGCAAGGCCAGGCGATCTACCTCGGCGACGGCACGAACCTGCTGCGCGCCGTCGGCAACGGCGACGTCGTCGCGACTGATCTCGGCACGGCACAGCTCGGCCAGCACGACAGCTCTCCGGTGTTCGCGGGGCACCCCGCAATCAACGCGCGCGGCGACATCGCGTTCGTCGCGGGCGTGTATCCGCAGGGCAACAACCAGGTCGAATGGGGCAGCGGCGTGTTCGTCGCGTACGCGACGCCGACCGTCGTCGACCTGATCTTCGCCGACGGCTTCGATTTCGCACCGGCCCGATGAATCGTCCGCGCTCCGGCCGGTCGCGGCCGGAGCGCGGGTGCGTCGCACTACAGCACGCGCAGGAACGCGACGAGGTCCTTCTTCTCGTCCGCACTCAGCTTCGTCTCGAGCACGAGGTTGAAGAACTCCACCGTGTCGTCGAGCGTGAGCAGGCGATCGTCGTGCAGGTACGGCGGCGAGTCCTTGATGCCGCGCAGCGGGAACGTCTTGATCGGGCCGTCCGCGCTCGCCATCACGCCGTTGACCAGGTGCGGCTTGTAGAAGCGCTCCAGCTTGAGGTTGTGCATCGTGCCGTCGGTGTAGTACGGCGGTGCGTGGCAGGTCGAGCACGTGCCCTTGCCGAAGAAGATCGCCTGGCCGCGCAGTTCCGCCTCGCTCGCCTTGCGCGGATCGAGCTTGCCGTACACGTCGAGCTTCGGCGCCGGCGGGAAGTCCAGCAGCGCCTCGAACTCGGCCATGAAATGCACCTGGCTGCCACGCTCGAGGATGTTCACGCCCTTCTTCGTCGCGATCGCGGGATCGCCGTCGAAGTACGCCGCGCGCTGCTCGAACTCGGTGAAGTCCTCGACCGTCTTCAGCGCACGCTGGGAGCCGAACAGGCTCTGCACGTTGACGCCGCGCAGGCTCGGCGTGTCGATGCGATGGCGGAACTCCTGCGGCCGGATGTCGCCGACGAGGTGCGTCGATGCATTGGTGTGTCCGTTGGCATGGCAGTCGAAGCAGACCACGCCGCGGCTCGGGCGCTCGGACCGGCGATCGTCGGTCTGGTTGAACTGCTGTTGCGGGAACGGCGTGACGAGCAGGCGCAGCCCTTCGATCTGCTTCGGATTGAGAATGCCGTTGAACAGGCCGTAGTAGTTCTCGATCGTGACGAGCTTGCCCTGCGAGACGTCGCCGAGATCCGGGCGCGTGGTGAGATAGATCGGCGCGGGGAACTCCGGCAGGAAATGGTCCGGCAGGTCGAAGTCGAGATCGAAGCGGGTCAGGTCGCGCTGCTCCTGCCGCTTGATCTCGTCGATGTGGAACCGCGGGAACAGCATGCCGCCCTCGGCGTGGTTCGGGTGCGGCAATGGCAGGAAGCCGGCCGGGAACACGCCTTTTTCGCGTATCTCGTCGGCGCTCATCGCGGCAAGCTGGTCCCAGCTCGTGCCGTTCGGCAAGCGCACGCGCACGCCGTCCTGCACCGGCTTGCCGCGCGACATCGTGACGCCTGCGGCGGGCCGGTTCGACAGGTCGTAGCGTTGCTCGAGCAGCGCGGCCTGCCGCTTCTCGATGGCCGCCTTCGCCGCCTTCATGCGCTGCATGACGGTGGCGAAATCCTCCTCGACCGTGGGTGCGTAGCTCGACGGCTTCTTGCCCGCCGGTTCGGCCTGCGCGACGCCGGCAACGGCGAGCGCGAGCAGCAGCGAGCGTGCCGCGGCCTGTCTCCGTATCGACTTGCGGATCATGGCGAAGTCTCCGTGGATGGGGAGCGTGTTCGCGCCGCGCACGCGCGCGGCGCATCGGCCACGCTATGCGCGCCCGGCGACCGCGGCCAATGATTCGTTTCGATGAAATCGATCGCGAACGCCTATCGAACGGCCTGCTGCAACGCCGCAGAGCCGGCGACTCCTGCGCTGCCAACGCCGCGCGGCGCCGATGGCGCGCCGCGCCACGGCAGCGCACCGGACCAGGCCGCAAGACTATGCTTCGCGCGCCGCGGCCGCGATAATCGCACTCCCTCACCGCTGCCCCCTCCATGGCTTTCGTCCCCGGTCAACGCTGGATCTCCAACGCCGAGCCCGAACTCGGCCTCGGCACCGTCGTGCGCCTCGACGGCCGCACCGTGCAGGTGCTGTTCGCGACCGCGGGCGTGTTGCGCCACTACGCCAAGCAGGCGGCGCCGCTCGCGCGCGCGGAGTTCCGTGTCGGCCAGAAGGTCAGCGGGCAGAAGCAGAATTTCGTGGTCGAGCGCGTGAGCGAGGCGAGCGGCCTGCTCACCTACCACAACGGCACGCGCGCGCTCGCCGAATCCGAACTCGACGACGCGCAGCCGGTGTCGCGCGCGGACGAGCGCCTGCTGTCCGCGCGCGTCGACGCGCCCGACCGCTTCGACTTCCGCCTCGCCGCGCTGCGCCGCCGCGCCGCCGCGATGCGATCGCCGGCGTGGGGCCTCGCCAGCGCGCGCATCGACCTCATCGCGCACCAGTTGCGCGTCGCCGCGATCGTCGCGCAGCGCCGCCCGCCGCGCGCGCTGCTCGCCGACGAGGTCGGCCTCGGCAAGACGATCGAAGCCGGCATGGTGCTCGCACGCCTGCTCGCGAGCGGGCGCGTCGCGCGCGTGCTCGTGCTCGCACCGCCGAGCCTCACCGCGCAGTGGTTCGTCGAGCTGCTGCGCCGCTTCAACCTGCCGTTCGCGTTGTACGACGAGGAGCGTTGCGAAGCGATCGAAGTCGCCGACGCTGCGCGCAACCCGTTCGACGACGAACAGTGCGTGATCGCCGACGTCGACTGGCTCGCCGGTACGCCCAAGCGCGCAGCGCAGGTCGGCGACGCCGACTGGGACCTCGTCGTCGTCGACGAGGCGCACCACCTCGAATGGTCGCCCGAAGCAGCCAGCCCAGCCTATACGCTGGTCGAGCGCCTCGCCGCGCGCGCGCCGGGACTCGTGCTGCTCACGGCGACGCCGCAGCAGCTCGGCCGCAGCGGCCACTTCGCGCGCCTGCGCCTGCTCGATCCCGCGCGCTACACCGACCTCGAGAGTTTCACGGCCGAATCCGAGCGCTACGCGGGCCTGTCCGCGGTGGCGACGCGCCTGCTCGACGCGGCACCGCTCGACGCCGACGTGCGCGCCGCGCTCGCCGCGCGCTTCGCCAGCGATGCGGATCTCGAAGCACTGCTCGCGCGCTACGACGAGGATCGCGCCGCGAACGCGCCGCTGCTGCTCGACGCGCTGATCGACCGGCACGGCACCGGCCGCGTGATGTTCCGCAACCGGCGCGCGCAGATCGGCGGATTCCCGAAGCGCGTCGCACGCATCGACGTGCTCGACGGCACCGAACTCGACGACGGCACGCGCCAGCGCCTGCTCGCGGAATTCCACGCCGACGCGCAGGCGCATCCGCCCGCGGGCGAGATCGACTACGCGACCGACCCGCGCCTGCCGTGGCTGGTCGCGCTGATCGAGCGCCTCGCGCCGGCCAAGCTGCTGCTGATCTGCCGCACGCAGGCGAAGGTGATCGCGCTCGAGGACGCACTGCGCACGCGCAGCAGCGCCAAGGTCGCGCGCTTCCACGAAGGCATGAGCATCCTGCAGCGCGACCGCAATGCGGCGTTCTTCGCCGAGGGCGACGGCGCGCGCGTGCTGCTGTGTTCGGAGATCGGCTCGGAAGGCCGCAACTTCCAGTTCGCCCACCACCTCGTGCTGTGGGACCTGCCGCTCGATCCGGACCTGCTCGAACAGCGCATCGGCCGCCTCGACCGCATCGGCCAGCGCCACGACATCGAGATCCACGCCGCAGCGTTCCACGGCAGCGCGCAGCACGCGCTGCTGCGCTGGTACCACGAAGGCCTCGATGCGCTGCGCAGCAGTCCGTCCGACGGCCGCGAGATCCTGCGCCGCTACGGCGCGCGCCTGCTCGCGGAAGCCGAACGGCATGCGCTCGGTGGCGAAGACCCGGACGTCGAGATCGACGCGCTCATCGGCGAGACCGCGGCGACGCATCGCGAGCTGTCCGAACTCGTGCAAGCCGGGCGCGATCGCCTGCTCGAACTCGCGACCGAACGCCAGGCACGCGACCTGCCGCTCGCCGACGCGTTGCGCGCGCAGGACACCGACACCGGCGCCGACGAGTTCGTCATCGCGCTGTTCGAACAGTTCGGGGTCGACGCCGAGGAGACCGGTCCGCGCACCGTCGTGCTCGATCCCGAGTACCTCAGCACCGACGGCTTCCCCGGGCTCAAGGACGGTCCGCAACAGGTCACGTTCGACCGCGCGACCGCGCTCGCGCGCGAAGAACTGCCGCTGCTGCGGCTCGACCACCCGCTCGTCGTCGGCGCACTCGACCTGCTGCTCGAAAGCGAACAGGGCAACGCCGCGATCCTCATGGATGCCGCATTGCCGCCGCGCACGGCGCTGCTCGAATGCGTGTTCGCGCTCGAATGCGTCGCCGACCGCCGGCTCGACATCGGCCGCTTCCTGCCGCCGCTGCCATTGCGCACGGTCGTCGACACGCGCCTCACCGCGCGCACCGACTACGTGCCGAACACGGTCAGCCTCGCGCGCGCGCGCGAGCAGCCGATCGACGCGGCGCGCTATCGGCCGTTGCTGGCCAAGCTCGTGCCGCCGATGCTCGGCGCGTGCGAGACCGAGGCACGACGCCTCGCCGCGACCGAGGTCGGCCACGCGCTCGCCGCCGCGCAGCGCGAACTCGACGCGGAGCAGTCGCGCCTCGCCGCACTCGCCAAGGTCAATCCGTCGGTGCGCGAGGACGAGATCGCGGCGATCGCGAGCGAACTCGACGCCCTGCGCCACGCCCTCGCGACCGCCGCACCGCGCCTCGACGCGATCCGCTTCGTCTGCAGCGCGGATATCGCCGCACGCTGACCCTCGGCGAGCTACTCGCGCTACTCTTGCGCGATGAAGGCGACGCACTACCGCTTCGCGGACTTCCGCCTCGACGTGGCGGCGCGCGAGCTGTGGCGCGGCGACGAGCGCGTACAGATCGCCGCCAAGGCGTTCGATTGCCTGGCGTACCTGATCGAGCATCGCTCGCGCGCGGTCGGGCGCGACGAGCTGACCGCCGCCGTCTGGGGCCTCGCCGACGGTGGCGACAACCTCCTCACGCAGGCGATCTGGCGGCTACGCCGCACGCTCGGCGATGACGGCGACGGCGAGGGCCCGTTGCGCACGGTGCCCCGATTCGGCTACCGCTGGACGATGCCCGTGCAGGTCGACGATGCGGGCATCGCTGCCGCCGACCCCGCGGATTCGCCGGCGGAATCGCCGACGAGCGCCGGGCCCGCCACGGTCGCCGACCCGGCGCATGCGGCGACGCTTCGACAGCCGCCGCCCGCACCGCACCGCGCGGCGCGTTCGCGTTGGCTCGCCGCGTGCGTCGCGCTCGTCGTCGTACCCGCACTGGCGATCATGTTCGTGCGCGATGCGCGCATCGCGGTCGGCCCGACCGCATCGACCGCTCCTGCGAACGATTCACGGACCGTCGTCGTGCTGCCGGTCGGCGTGAGCGAGACGAGCACGGATCACGCGTGGCTGCGCTACGGCGCGATGGACTACCTCGCGTCCCGCCTGCGCGACGCACGCCTCGGCGTGATGCCGAGCGACCGCGTCGTGGCGATCGCCCGGTCGGCGCCTGCGGGCGGACCGGATGCGGCTGAACGCGAGCGCCTGCTGCAGGTCACCGGCACCGGTTACCTGCTCGTGCCGCGCGCGACGACGGCGGACGGTGTCTGGCGCTTCTCGCTCGACGCGTACCATGGCGAGCACGCGCGGACGTACGTGGCCGAGGCGGCTGCGCCGCTGCCAGCGGTCGACGCCGTCGCCGCGCAGTTCCTTGCCGACCTCGGCATCGGCGCCTCGACGCGCGCAGCCGGTGCCGTGGACGAGCTCGCGCAGCGCGTCGATGCGGCGACACTCGGCGGCGATGTCGCCGAGGCGCGTCGTTGGCTCGATACCGCCACGCCCGAGCAAGCCGGCGATCCGCGGCTCGTGCTGCGACGCGCGCGGCTCGAGTTCCGCAATGGTCGCCTCGAGGAAGCCGAGGCCGCGTTCGAGCCGCTCGCATCCGGGACCGTCGACGTGCCTGCCTCGATGCGCGCACTCGCCCAGATGGGACTCGGTGGCATCGCCATCCGGCGGCGCCACTACGGCGAGGCGGAACCGTTCTACTCCGCCGCGATCGCCACGCTCGGCGAGCAGGGCGACCCCAGCCTGCGTGGTCGCGCCTACAACGAGCGCGCAGTGGTCAACGGCGGCCTTGGCCGGCTCGACCTCGCGCTCGCCGACATGGGCCGCGCGCGCAGTGAACTGGAGCGCAGCGGCGACCCGATCGGCCTTGCCTACGCCGACATCAATACGGCGCTGCTCGCCGGCCAGCACGGCCAGCAGGCGGATGCGACGGCGGCGTTCGATCGGGCGATCGCGACGTTCGACCGCTTCGGTATCGCCGACGGCCTCGCCACCGCGCTGGCGAACAAGGCCAACGCTCGGCTTCGCGTGCTCGATGCACGCGGCGCCGTCGACAGCAGCGCACGCGCCTGGCGCTTGCTGCCCGGATTGCAGGACCATCGCCTGATCGAGTACGTGGCGCAGAACCACATCCGTGCGCTACGCGAGAACGGCCGGCTTGCGGAAGCGCGCACTGCGCTCGCCCGCTTCGACGGCGACGCGACCGCGAGCGCCGACCCCGCCTTCGCGACGTTGCGCGCAGGCCTGCTCGTCGACGAAGGCAAGGGCGCGCTCGCCTTCAAGCTCGGTGGCGAGATCCTCGAGCGCATCCGGCACGCTCCCGCAGGCTCGTGCAGCGACACGATCCCCGAAGCGGCCGTGGTGTTGACCGAAGCAGCCCGCCAGGGCGGTCGCGCCGACGACGCGGGCGCGCTCGTCGCGCGGCTCGGCGAACTGCTCGAATCGCCGGAAGATCCGGGTTGGGCGTTCGCCAGCGAGCTCTCGCGCGCGCTGATCCTCGCCGCTTCCGGCGATGGCGAAGCCGACCACCACTTCGCGGCGGCACTCGCGCTCGCCCGGAGCGCGGCGGAGCCGACCGACATCGTGGCCGCAGCGGCGCCGTACGCCGACTACGTGGCGCTGCGTGGCGACCGCGCCCGCGCCACGTCCCTGCTCGCCGCCATCGAACCGTACGTCGAGCGCGACTACCGTGCTGCGCGCGCCGCGGCCACGCTGAACCGCGTGCTCGACCAGCCGGATCCGGCAACCCGGGCGGAGCAGCGCGCGCGCGAACTGGCGGGCGAACGCATCGCCGCGAGGCCGTGAGCGCGCGGCGCCGCGCGGGCGAGACGTTCCGAGATATTTCCGAGAGCCTGCGCGAATGCGCGGGATGGCGCCCCGGCCGATGCTGGACGAGGTTGCCCGCGACCGTCGCGGGTGGTTCGGAGACGCCCCTGCCATGAGATCGGTTCAGCTTGCTCCTCCCCGCAACACGTTCCGCCAGCGCTCGCTCGCGCTGTTCGTCGGCCAGCTCGCCGTCTGTGGCGTCGCGATGGCAGCACCGATGCGCTCGGCGCCCCCTGCACGGACCGATGTACCTGCGCCCTGGATCATCGAAGGCGGCGCGCCCAACGGCATCGTCGGCCTCACCGTCGCGACGGCCGACGTCGACGGAGACGGCTACGCCGACGTCGTCTCGAGCCAGCAACTCGCGGACCCGGTGAGCGGTGCCGCCCGCGATTCGATCGTGCTGGTCTACTACGGATCCGCGAACGGTCCGCAGCTGCCACCTCAGCAGATCGCCAATCCCGCCGCCGCCGACGGTTTCGACTACTTCGGCGAGAACGTCGCCTCGGCCGGCGACGTGAACGGCGACGGCTACGAGGACATCATCGTCGACGACGAGCGCGGCACGGATCCGGGCAACCCGAACGGCTTCGATTTCCGCGGCACCGTCTACCTGTTCCTCGGCTCCGCCACCGGCCTTTCGCCCACGCCAGCGGCGCGTCTGGTCGGCGACGACATCGACGGCTGCAAGTTCGGCTTCGGCCTGTCCGGCATCGGCGACGTCAATGGCGACGGCTACGACGACGTGGCGATCGGGGAGAATTCCACCAACCCGGTCCTGCCCGAAACGGTGTTCGTCTACTACGGCTCGCCGCAAGGGCTCGTCGAATCCGCCCGCACGCGCCTGAGCGCGCAGACGACCACGGCGAGTTTCGGCTTCGCGGTGCGCGGCGCCGGGGATGTGAACGGCGACGGTTACGACGACCTCGTCGTCGGCGCACCGGGCTACCAGTACCAGACCAGCGGCGGCGGCGCATTCGTCTATCTCGGCTCGCCGAACGGCATCGTCACGGATCCGGCGACCGTGTTGACCGGCGATACGTCGCAAGGCGACTTCGGCTTCGCCGCGGTCGGGGTGGGTGATCTCGACGGCGACGGCTACGACGACGTGATGATCGGCACCGACTGCGAGCCGACGCCGGCCGCCGGATGCGATTTCCTTTCGTTCCCGGGTGCCGCCTGGCTGTTCCGCGGCGGCGCCGACGGCCTCGCCTCCACTGCGGCGGTCAAGCTCACCCTCGCCTCCGGCGACGGCACGCCGGCGAGCTTCGGCGTGCACATCGAGCCGGCGGGCGACTTCGACGGCGACGGCCATCCCGACGTCGCGATCACCGCCTTGCAATACGACGGCCTGGGCAGCGTGATGATCTATCGCGGCCCTCTCGATGCAACGAGTACGCCCGCGACCGTCATCGCGGATCCGAGCGCGAGCCTTTCCCTCTATGGACTGCGCTTCGCGTTCGGCGACGTCGACGGCGACCATCGGCTCGACGCGGTGGTCGGTGCGGGCTTCTACAACGCCGATGCCGAGGGAGCGATCTTCGTCTACCCGAATCGCGATCCGGATCTCGTCTTCGCGGACGGCTTCGATTCGTCGCCGTGATCGGTGGCGGCGTGGCGCACCCGGCCGATGCGCGCCGCAACGGCGCGCATCGCGGCGGCGACAGGCCGGACTCCGAAGGCGCCACCGTTCCGTGCCGTCGACGCGGGCGGTCGTCGATCCGTCTCAGCGCGAACGGTTCGCCGCGTCGACCGCGCCACGCAGGATCGCCGGCGACGGCATCGTGCAGTCGCGCGCCGGCGACGTCTGCGTCGAGGCGACGCTGCCTTCGTCCGGGTGCGCGTCCTGCCAGCGCACGCGGCAGGTTTCCGGCATCGGTTCGGGCACGTGCGCGCGTTCGTTGGTGATCACGCGCGCGAGCACGGCGGCGGCGACCCACGAGCCGCTCGCGTCGGGATGGCCGTCGTCGAGCCACGGGCGCACGCGGCTGCGCGCGAGGAAGCGCTGCATCGCCGCGCCGACGTCGGCGAACGCGACGTCGCAGTCCTTCGCCGCGCGTGCACCGAGCTTGCCCAGCGCGGCCTGCGCCTCGGCGAGGCCTTGCCAGGTACCGAACCAGATCGGTCGCGCACCGGCGTCGCGCACGAGCGTCGCTGCTTCGCACATCGCGGCGACCGAGTCCGCGCAATCGCGATCGTCGCGCGTGCACAGCGGATAGCCGCCGCGATCCTGCAGCACGACGGTGTCGTAGTGCCTTCGCGCGAGTTCCGTGCGCAGCGTGCCGCGCGCGAGGTGTTCGCGCATCGTCGTGCCCGCGCCCGCGATCATCTCGACCTCGAGCGGCGCGGCGCCGGCCGCGGCGAACACCGCGGTCATGCGCGGCAGGTCGTTGTAGTAGACGAGGCTGTTGCCGACGAACAGCACGCGCCGCGACGCCGGCGATTCCGCCGCCGTCGCGGCGCCGAACGGCATCCCGGCGAGCACCACGAACAGCAGCGCGCGCAGGCGGCGCGCCGCGCGCACGTTCAGGCCGCCTTCGGCTGGCGCATGAGCAGGGCGAGCACCGCGGCGAGCTTGTCGCGCATCTCGCGGCGGTCGACGATGAGGTCGATCGCGCCGTGGTCGAGCAGGAACTCGGAGCGCTGGAAACCCTCCGGCAGCGTCTCGCGCACGGTCTGTTCGATCACGCGCGGGCCGGCGAAGCCGATCAGTGCCTTCGGCTCGCCGACGTTGACGTCGCCGAGCATGCCGAGGCTCGCCGACACGCCGCCCGTGGTCGGGTGGGTGAGCACCGAGATGAACGGCGCGCCCGCGTCGCGCATGCGCGCGAGCGCGGCCGAGGTCTTCGCCATCTGCATCAGCGAGAACAGGCCTTCCTGCATGCGCGCGCCGCCGGTCGCCGAGAAGCAGACGAGCGGCATGCGTTCGGCGAGCGCGAGCTCGGCCGCGCGCGTGAACTTCTCGCCGACGACCGAGCCCATCGAGCCGCCCATGTAGGAGAACTCGAACGCGCAGGCGGCGAGCGGATTGCCCTTGAGCATGCCGCGCATCGAGACGAGTGCGTCCTTCTCGCCGGTCTGCTTCTGCGCGCCGACGATGCGGTCCTTGTACTTCTTCGAATCGCGGAACTTGAGCGGGTCGGTCGGTTCGAGGCCGGCGTCGAGTTCCTGCGTGCTGCCGTCGTCGAAGAACGCGGCGAGGCGCGCGCGCGCGCGGATCGCGTGATGGTGGCCGCACTTCGGGCACACCATCAGCGACGCTTCGAGCTCCGGCTTGTACAGCACGGCGCCGCAGCCGTCGCACTTCTCCCACAGGCCTTCGGGCACCTTGCCCTTGCCCGTCGTCGACGAGCGTGCACGTGGGCCGACGAGCTTCTGCAACCAGTTCATAGGGTTTTCCTCAGCCGTCCTCCTGACGGCAAGATCAGACCGGCATCCATGCCGCGGGAATTCTTGTCGTCCTCCATGACGACGAAGATCAGACCGGCATCCATGCCGGACATCTCAAGTGGAGCAAAAAAAACTAGGTCCGTTTGTCGAGGGCGGCGCGGATCGGGGCGAGGAATGCGCGCGCGCGCGCAGCCGCCTCGCCTGCATCCGCCGCGCCCGCGAGCCGCTCGACCAGCGCGCTGCCGATCACGACCGCGTCGGCGAACTCGCCGATCGCTGCCGCCGACGTCGCGTCGCGCACGCCGAAGCCGACCGCGACTGGCGTGCTCGCCTGGCGCCGGATCGCGGCGACACGCTCGCGCACATCGCCGGTGCTGAGCCGGTCCGCGCCGGTGATCCCGGCGAAGGACACGTAGTATAGGAAACCCCGCGCCGCGGCGCAGACCTGCGCCAGGCGGGCGTCCGTGGTCGTCGGTGCGGCGAGGAATATCTGGGTCAGGCCCGCGTCGCGCAAGGGCCCGGCGGCGGCGATCTCCTCGATCGGGCAGTCGACCAGCAGCACGCCGTCGACGCCGGCGGCGACCGCTTCGGCGCCGAAGCACGCGGCGCCGTGGATCTCGACCGGATTCATGTAGCCCATCAGCACGACCGGCGTCGCGGCATCACGCGTGCGGAATTCGCGCACCCAGTCGAAGATGCGCGCGAGGCCGACGCCCTTCGCGAGTGCCCGCTCGCTCGCGTGCTGGATGACCGGACCATCCGCCATCGGATCCGAGAACGGCACGCCGAGCTCGATGAGGTCGGCGCCCGCCTCGACCAGCGCGTGCATGACCGGCACGACGCTGTCGGGCGACGGATCGCCCGCGGTGAAGAACGGGACGAGGCCGGTGCGCCCGCCCGATGCGAGTTCGGCGAAACGACGATCGATGCGACTCACAGCGAAAGTCCTTCGCGTGCGGCGATCGTGTGCACGTCCTTGTCGCCCCGCCCGGACAGGTTGCAGAGGACGAGGCGGTCCTGCGGCAGCTCGCGCGCGAGCTTGATCGCCTGCGCGACGGCGTGGCTCGACTCGAGCGCGGCGAGGATGCCTTCGCTGCGTGCGAGCTGGTGGAACGCGGCGAGCGCCTCGTCGTCGGTGACGCCGACGTAGTCGGCGCGGCCGCTGTCCTTGAGGAACGCGTGCTCGGGGCCGACGCCGGGATAGTCGAGGCCGGCCGAGACCGAATGCGTCTCGGTGATCTGGCCATCGTCGTCGCACAGCACGTAGGTGCGGTTGCCGTGCAGCACGCCCGGCCTTCCCGCGGCGAGCGATGCGGCGTGGTGCCCGCTCGCGATGCCCTCGCCCGCGGCTTCCGCGCCGACGACGCGCACGTCGCGGTCGTTGAGGAACGCGTGGAACAGGCCGATCGCGTTCGATCCGCCGCCGACGCAGGCGGTGATCACGTCGGGCAGGCGACCGTACTGCTCGAGCATCTGCGCGCGCGCCTCGCGTCCGACCACGGCGTTGAAGTCGCGCACCATCTGCGGGTACGGATGCGGCCCGGCGACGGTGCCGATGATGTAGAACGTATCGGCGACGTTGGTGACCCAGTCGCGCATCGCCTCGTTGAGCGCGTCCTTGAGCGTCTTCGAACCCGACGTGACCGGCACCACTTCGGCACCGAGCAGCTTCATGCGGTAGACGTTGATCTTCTGGCGCTCGATGTCGGTCGCGCCCATGTACACGACGCAATCGAGGCCGAAGCGCGCGCACACGGTCGCGGTCGCGACGCCGTGCTGTCCGGCGCCGGTCTCGGCGATGATGCGCCGCTTGCCCATGTGGCGCGCGACGAGCGCCTGGCCGATCGTGTTGTTGATCTTGTGCGCGCCGGTGTGGTTGAGGTCCTCGCGCTTGAGCAGGATCTGCGCGCCGCCGACCTGCCGGGACAGGCGCTCGGCGTGGTAGATCGGCGAAGGCCGGCCGACGTAGTACTTGAGGTCGCGCTCGAACTCGGCGATGAACGCCCGATCCGTGCGCAGGCGCTGGTACGCCGCATCCAGCTCGGCGAGCGGCGCGATCAGCGTTTCCGCGACGTAGGAGCCGCCGTAGTCGCCGAAGCGCCCGCGCGCGTCGGGGTACACCGAATAGTCGTCGATTCGTTCCATGGTGCTCACTTGCCGATGCCAGCGTCCGCATTGCGTACCGCTTCGACGAAGCGGCGCATGCGCGCGGGGTCCTTGATGCCCGGAGCGGTTTCGATGCCGCTCGATACGTCGACCGCATAGGGTCGCACGAGCGCGATCGCCTGCGCCACATTGTCGGCATTCAATCCGCCCGCGAGGATCGTCGCGCGCCCGAGGCGCGGCGCACGCTTCCAGTCGAACGTCTCGCCACTGCCGCCGAGCGCGCCGAGCGCGTGGCTGTCGAGCAGGAAACCGTTCGCGGCCGGATGCAGTCCGACGTACGCCACCGCATCGTCGACCGATGCCATCGGCACCGCCTTCACGTACGGGCGCGAGAAGCTCGACGAGAACGAACCCGGCTCGGCACCGTGGAATTGCAGCAGGTCGGGTTGCACGCCGGCGATGACTTCCTCGATCCAGCCCGGCTCGTCGTCCATGAACAGCGCGACGGCCGTGGTGAACGGCGGCAGCATGCGGCGAATCTCGCGCGCCTGCGCGATGCCGAGGAAGCGCTGGCTGCGCCGCGTGAACACGAGGCCGACTGCATCGACGCCGAGATCGACCGCGAGCCGCGCATCCTGCGGTCGCGTGATGCCACAGAACTTGATGCGCGTGCTCACAACGTCACCTCGGGCGGAAGATTCCATTCGGCGGGATAGCGCGGCGCGAGGAACGCGAGCCCCGACGCGGGCGCGGTCGGGCCCGCGACACTGCGGTCGCGTCCGTGCAGGAGTTCGGCGAGCCACGCCTCGGCGCGCTCGCCGCGGCCGATCGGCAGCAGCGAACCGACGATGTTGCGCACCATGTGGTGCAGGAACGCGTTCGCCTCGATCTCGATCGCGACTTCGTCGCCGCGCCGCGCGACGGCGATCGCGTGCACGTTGCGCATCGGCGAATTCGCCTGGCACGCGACGGTGCGGAACGCGCTGAAGTCGTGTTCGCCGACGAGCGCCTGCGCCGCGCGCTGCATCGCCTCGACGTCGAGCGGAACGCGCTCCCAGGTGACGAAGCGTGCGGCGAGCGCCGCGCGCACGGGGCGGTTGAGGATCGTGTAGCGGTAGCGCCGCGCGCGAGCGCCGAAGCGCGCGTGGAAACCGTCGGCGACCGGGCGCGCCCACAGCACGGCGACGTCGCGCGCGAGCCGCGAGTTCGCACCGAGCACCCAGGCGCGCTCGCTGCGCGTCGCGTCGCTGTCGAAATGCACGACCTGGCAGCGCGCGTGCACGCCGGCGTCGGTGCGGCCCGCGCAGGTCACCTCGACCGGATGCGCAGCGACGAACGTGAGCGCGGCCTCGACCTCGGCCTGCACGCTGCGCTCGTGCGACAGCCGCTGCCAGCCGCAGAAGTCGGTGCCGTCGTATTCGATGCCGAGAGCGAGGCGCATGGAACCGGGATCGGGAATGGGGATCAGGCAAAAGCGGGATCGTACGGGATGCGGCGCTCCGCGGCGACCGATCATCCGAAAACGGAAGCCCGAAAAACGGAAGGGAGCCGGACTGCCGGCTCCCTTCTGGGTGGATCGCTCGGTCGGGTTCGCGCGTTTCGACGAAGCCGCGCGCCCCCCGCCGTCCGCGTCAGCGCAACTCGGAAATCAAGCGGTGCGCTTCCGCCTTCTGCGCATCGTTGCCTTCGGCGACGACTTCCTCGAGCATCGAACGCGCACCATCCGGATCGCCCATGTCCATGTAGGCCTTGGCGAGATCGAGCTTGGTGCCGATCGCATCCTCGCCGGCGAAGAAATCGTCGTCCAGGGTGGTTTCCTTCATCGCGGGCGCGGGCTCCTTCGCAGCGGGCATCGGGGCGGGCGTCGCCTTCGTCACCGGCGCTTCCAGCGGCGGCAGGTCATCGAACGTGAACGCGTCGGCGGCTGCAGCCGGGGGCGGTGGCGTGTGCGCATGCGTCGGCGTCGGTGCGTCGGCGAAGCCGAAGCCGTAGTCGTCCGAATGCGCCGTCGCCGCCGCGGCGGGCGCCGGCGTGGCCGGCACGTGGCCGTGGCCGTGCTCGTGGCCGAAGCCGAAATCGTCGTCGTGCAGCGTCGGTCGCTCGGCGGTGTCGGCGAACGCGGAACCCGAATCGTACGCATGCGACGAAGCGAACAGCGGATTGTGCGGCGCGAGTTCCTGCCCCATCGCCTGCGCTTCCTGCCACTCCGGCTGGTTCGGATCGTGGACGTAGGCGTGCATTTCCGCGGCGGTGTCTTCGAACTTCGCGACGTCACGCTCGGCGTAGTAGAGGCTCAGCAATTCGAGGTAGAGACCGACGTTGCCCGGCTCGCGCGCGATTTGGTCGCGCAGCGCGGCGGCTTCGGCTTCCATCACGTCGCTCGTCGCGCCACCGCCGCCAACCGGCGAATCGCCGAATGCGTCGGCGATCGACGGTCGCGTGCCGCCCGTCACGGCGGGTGCGGCCTTGCGCTTGCGCATGCCGAACAAACCGAGCAGGACGAGCAGGACGCCACCGCCGAGCGCCGCGGGCTTCACCCACGAAGCGTCGTACCAGGCCGGCTCCGGCTGCGGCGCGGGCGTCGGCTTCTTCACCGTCGCGGCCGGTGTCGGCTTGGCCGTGGTCCCGCTCGTCGCCGTGGTCCCGCTCGTCGCCGTGGTCGGCGGTGTCGCCGGCAGCGGCGTCACGGTTGCGCCACTCGACGTGGCCGAACCGGGCGTCGAAGCGGGCGTGGTCGTAGCCGGCGTCGTCGACGCCGTGGTCGCCGGCGTCGCGGCGCCGGGCGTCGCGGACGGCGTGCCGGCCGCGGGCGTCGTCGAGGCCGGCGTCGCCGCGCCGGAGGCGGGCGTCGTCGAGGCCGGCGTGGACGTGCCGCTCGTGGCCGCCGTCGCCGAAGGCGCAGGCGTCGCGCCCGGCGTGGTCGTCGCAGGCGTCGTGCCCGATGCCGCGTGTGCATCGGTCTTGGTGGCGTCGCTGGCCGGAGCGGCCGCCTTGCCGGCGTCGCCCCAGATGTCCTTCTTGTCGATCGCCGTTTCCTTCGCGCTCGACGACGGCGTGGTCGTCGTCGATGCGGGTGGCGTTGCCGTGGCCGCGGCCGGAGGCGGCGTCGCGGTCGCCGGCGTCGCCGGCTTGCCCGCGGTCTTCGCGGTCGTTTCGGCCTTCGCCTGCAGCTCCTTGAGCTTCTGCTGCAGGTCGGCGATCTCGGAATCCTTGAGGCTGATCAGGCGATCGTTCTTGCCCTTGAGGTCCTCGAGTTCCTTCACCCGTGACTTGAGTTCGCTCGCTTCCTGCTCGCGCGCGGTGAGTGCTTCCTTCGTGCGCGCGAGTTCGCGCTTCGCCTCGGCATTCGCAGCCGAACCGCTGCCCGTGCCGGGCTGGTCGGCCATCGCGACACTGCCCTTGCCCGACTTCGGCGGCACGAGTTCGAGGCGCTCGCTCGCGCTCTTCGCGTCCGTAGCGGCGGTACTCGCCTTCGCGGGCTTCGCTTCCTTCGGCTCCTTCGGCGCAGCCGTCGCGGGCGCTGCCGGGGCTTCGGTCGAGGCGACGCGCGTCGGCGTCGCGCGGCCGCCGCGCCAGTCCTCGAACTGCGAACGGACCTGCGCCGCGGCTTCGCTCGCGGAACCGATCGCCTTCGCCTCGTCGGCGCTCGGGATGCGCAGAATCGCACCGCGCTTGAGCGCGTTGATGTTGTCCTTGTAGAACGCGTTCGGATTGTTCTTGAGCAGCGCGAGCATCATCTGGTCGACGTTGGCGCCGCCGTCCGGGCGCGCCGCGCGCGCGATGCCGGACAACGTCTCGCCTTCCTTGACCGGGCCGTACTCGCCCTCGAGCACCTTGCGCGGCGCAGCCGCGACCGGAGCGGGCTTCTCGCGTGCCGGGGCTGCGGGCTTCTCGGCGGCCGGCGGCTTATCGGCCGCGACCACCTTTTCCTTGTCCTTCTCGCGCCGCGGCGTCGCGGGCACGCTCGGCGCCGGGGCCGGCGTCGCGGCGACCGCGGCCGGTGCACTGCGCGCCGGAGCCGTCACGGGCGGATCGAGCAGCACGGTGTACTCGCGCAGCAGGCGGCCCTTCGGCCAGTTCGCCTCGACGAGGAAGTCGAGGTAGCTGTCCTGCACGGGCTCCTTGCTCGTGACGCGGATGACGACCTGGCCGCTCGCACTCTTGCCGACCGAGAATTCGAGCGGCACGTTGAGGTGGCTGCGCGAGATGCCGACGCGTTCGAAGTCCTCCGCCGCCGCCATGCTCACGAGCAGACCCTCCGCTTCGCCGGCGGTGCCCTGGATGACCGGGATCTCGGCGTCAAGCGGTTGATTGAGCTTGGATTTCACGTGGAC
>Ga0068853_100001322_pt1 | contig 17819 bp, 18 predicted proteins | sample KBSCornC32_FD_65655 | JGI IMG/M metagenome (GOLD analysis project Ga0068853, IMG submission 65655) | Corn rhizosphere microbial communities from Kellogg Biological Station, Michigan, USA - KBS Corn C3-2 | ecosystem: Host-associated > Plants > Roots > Rhizosphere > Soil ...
CCGCGATCTTCAGGGCGGCGTCCGCCGACTCGCGGCGCAGGCGCTGGTCGGCCTCACGCACCTGCTGATCGATGAGGAAGGTGGTCTCGCCCTTGATGCGCGTGGCCCGCTCCTCGGCGGCCTCGATGAGGCGGGCCTTCTCGGCCTCGGCCTCGGCCTTCAAATTGCGGCGCAGCTCGGCGATCTCGGTCTCGAGCGAGCCGAGACGAGCCTCCTGCTTGGCCAGCTTCGCCTCCGCCGCAGCGCGGGCTTCGGCCGCCGAGGCCAGGTCGGCCTTGAGCTGCTCGTGGCGCCCGCGCAGGGCCTTGTTGACGGCCTTGCCACCAAAGAACACCAGGATGCCGACCAGGACCGCGAAGTTGAGGACCTGCAGGCCCAGCTTCTTGCCGTCGATCTCAGGCTCGTGCTCGTGCGCCCCTGCCCCGTGCTCACCATGGGCCGTCTCGTGCCCGCCGCCGTGCTCGACGGCGGCCTCCGGCGTCGGGCCGCCGCCCTCCTCGGCCGCCACCGCGCGCGCGGCGCCGACTCCGAAGGCCAGCGCCAGCGCCAGGACGCCAACCGCAAAGACGGGGAACGTGACGAGCGGGAGGCGACGCACCGACTTGCGCGCCCGCGAGACCATCGGGGAGATCATCATGAGGAAGCCACCTCGCGACCCAGGATCCGCTTCGCGGCCTGCACGCCGATGTCGCGGGCGCTCGCCTGGATGCGGGAGCGCTCCGTCGCGACCACCGCGTCCAGCTTCGTCCGCGCCGTGCCCAGCGCTCGCTGCGCGTCCGCGATCGCCGCCGCCACCAGCTCCTGCTCGCGGACCCGCGCCTCGGCCCGGGCCGCCGCACGGTCCCCGCTGCCCACGCGCCGCGCCTCGGCCAGCTCGGCCTCGGCCTTGGACAGGCGCGCGGCGGCGTCCACCTCCATGCGCTGGGCCTCCTTCCGGTACCCGTCGACGCGCGAGACTCGCTCGCTGCGCACGCGCAGGTACGGTTTCCACAGCAGCTTGGTCAGGATGACCACCAGCAGCAGGAAGAGCCCCAGCTGGACGAAGACGGTGCCGTCGACGTCGATCAGCTGAGGAGAATGCGCCTCGACGGGCGGCGCGGAATCGGCGAGAAGGCTAAGGACTGACATTCGATTGAAAACCCGCGGGACCGCTATCAAATCTAGCCGCTTCCGTCAAGTCGCCCCGCCCGGACCGAGAGATTTGCGGGCGGTCGGGAGGCGCCACGAGAAGTCCCCCCGATCTCGGACTAACCTCCCCGGCGTGTCGTCCGGCTCGCGCGGGATCATCCACATCGACATGGACGCGTTCTACGCGTCCGTGGAGCAACGCGATGACCCCGCCTTGGCGGGTAAACCCGTCATCGTGGGCGGGCACCCCACCCGGGGGGTCGTCCTGGCCGCCTCCTACCAGGTCCGGCCGTTCGGCGTCCGCAGCGCCATGTCCATGGTCGAGGCCCTCCGGCGCGCGCCCCACGCGGTGGTCGTGCGGCCGCGGTTCTCGGCCTACGTCGCCGCCAGCGAGGAGATCGCTGCGATCTTCGAGCGGTTCACGCCCCTCGTCGAGCCCCTGTCTCTCGACGAGGCCTTCCTCGACGTGACCGCGTCGCGCGCCCTGTTCGGCGACCCCACCACCATCGCCAGCACGATCCGCGCCGAGATCGCCCGGCGGCTCCGGCTGCCCGCCTCGGCCGGAATCGCCGCCGTGAAGTTCGTGGCCAAGATCGCGTCGGACGGCGCCAAGCCGAACGGCCAGCGCGCGGTCAGCGAGGCGGAGACGAAGGCCTTCCTCGCCCCGCTCCCCATCGGCCGGCTGTGGGGCGTCGGCCGGAAGACGGAGGCCACCCTCAAGCTGCACGGGCTGCACACCATCGGCGATCTGGCGGCCGCCGATCCCGACCGGCTCGAGCGCCGCTTCCCGGGGACCCGTCCGCTGTGGGAGCTGAGCCAGGGCCTCGATCCGCGCGAGGTGATCCCGGATCGTGCCGCCAAGAGCATCGGCGCCGAGGACACGTTCGACGAGGATCTGGAGGCCGGCGCGCTCGCCCCGCACATCCACGGCCAGGCGGAGCGCGTGGCGCGGCGCCTGCGCCGGGCCGGACTGAAGGCCCGGGTGGTCCAGCTCAAGCTCAAGCTCAGCGACTTCACGCTGCTCACCCGGCGGATCACCTTGGCCGAGCCGACCGACGACGGACCGACCGTCTATCGCACCGCCCGCGAGCTGCTGGAGCGTGCGCCTCCGCCCCAGCGCCTCCGGCTCACCGGCGTCGCCGCGCACGAGCTGCAGAGCGCCGGAGCGCAGCTCGGGCTCTTCGCCGCGGCGCCCAGCCGCTCCGCGCGGCTCAACGCCGCCCTCGACCGGATCGTCGAACGTTTCGGTGACGACGCCGTCACGACCGCGGATCTGGCCACGCGTGAAGAGAGCGACAAGCCAGGCGGTCTCGGTTGAGCCGCGACGCGCGGGAATCCTCCGCCACCGGAGAACGCCGCGGGCGCGGACCTTGTCGACTCTCCCAACAGTGGTTAGGTCGAAGTGGTGAGAGGAGAGCAATTCAAATGGCCAACATCATCAGGAGAGACAACAACAACGACGTGGCGCGCGGGACGAGCTCCGACTATCGCTGGGACCCGTTTCGCATGATGGACGCGCTGTTTCGCTGGGATCCGTTCCGCGGCGAGAACACCTTCTTCGCGCCGGGCGGCGACTTCTCGCCGAGGTTCGACGTCAAAGAAACGAAGGAGGCCTACGTCATCAAAGCCGACCTTCCGGGCTTGAACGAGGACGATCTGAACGTCTCCGTGACGGGACATCAGCTCACGATCTCCGGGCGGCGCGAGCAAGAGCGCCGCGATGAAGGCGATCAGTACTTCGCGGTCGAGCGCAGCGCCGGCAGCTTCGCCCGCACGTTCTCTCTGCCCGACGTCGTCGATCCCGACGCCGTCAAGGCCGACCTGAAGAACGGCGTGCTCACGCTCGAGATCCCGAAGCGGCCCGAAGCCCAGCCGCGCAAGGTGAACATCGGGGGCGGCTCCTCGACGGACCAGGGAGAGGGAGGCAAGGCCAAAGCCTGAGCGGCGGGTCCAGGGCGGGCGGACGCGGGATCAGCTCCCGCGCGCCCCGCCGCGATGACCGCCGCCCCGCCAGGCAGAAGGCTCGACCCCGCCCGTCTCGAGGGTGTCGGGGGCGGCCGCCTGGCGGGCGCGCGCGGCCAGCGCCACGCCGACGGCCCCCATGACGCCCGACGCTTCGTCGAGCGCGGCCGGCGCCAGCTCGGACCGGAACCGCTCGATGAAGCCCGTGTCGTACTCGCCGGCCTCGAAGGCCGGGTGCCGCAGGACCCGGCGATGGAAGGCGAGGTTCGTGCGAATCCCGCCCACGTGATACTCGGCGAGCGCGCGCCGCATGCGGAGAATGGCCTCGTGGCGGGTCGCCCCGAAGGCGCAGAGCTTCGAGATCATCGGATCGTAGTGGACCGAGATGACGCTGCCCGCGGTGACGCCCGAGTCGTCGCGAATTCCAGGGCCGGCGGGGACGCGGAGCGATGTGATCGGCCCCGGCGACGGCAAGAACTTCACCGAGTCCTCCGCGTAGATCCGGCACTCGATGGCCGCGCCGCGCCGCGGGATCTGATCTTGCGCCAGCGGCAAGCGCCCCCCCTGCGCCACGGCGATCTGCCAGCGCACCAGGTCGATGCCCGTGATCAACTCGGTCACCGGGTGCTCGACCTGCAAGCGGGTGTTCATCTCCAGGAAGTAGAAGCTGCGGCTCGCGCCGTCGAAGAGCATCTCGATCGTCCCCGCGCCGACGTAGCCGACCGAACGGGCGGCGCGCGCGGCCACCTCGCCCATGCGGGTTCGCAGGTCGTCGTCGATGGCCGGAGACGGCGCCTCCTCGATGACCTTCTGGTTGCGCCGCTGGATCGAGCAGTCGCGCTCGTTCAGATGGACTACGTTGCCGTGGCTGTCTCCGAACACCTGGATCTCGATGTGGCGCGGACGGACGATGGCCTTTTCGAGGTAGACGGCGTCGTCGGCGAAGGCGGCCTTCGACTCGCGGCGCGCGGCGCCGAGCGCCGCTTCGAGCTTGTCCTCCGAATCCACGAGGCGCATGCCCCGCCCCCCGCCTCCGGCCGCCGCTTTCAACATGACGGGATAGCCCAGGCGCGCCGCGGCGGCCTTGGCCTCCTCGGCATTGGCGAATCCCCTCCCCTCGCGCCCGTTGTCGCCGGGCACGATGGGAACGCCCGCCGCCTGCATCAGCGCGCGGGCCGCCGTCTTGCCGCCCATGGCGCGAATGGCCGACGGAGGCGGTCCAATGAAAATGGCGCCGGCGCGGGCCACGGCCTCCGCAAAGTCGGCGTTCTCGGAGAGAAACCCATAGCCAGGATGGACCGCGTCCGCCCCGGTCGAGCGAATGGCCTGGATCAGCTTCTCGACGACCAGGTAACTGTCGCGCGCGGGAGGAGGCCCGATGGGGACGGCCTGGTCCGCCATGCGGACGTGCACCGCTTCTCGATCGGCGTCGGAGTAGACCGCCACGGTGGCGATGTCGAGCTCGCGGCATGCGCGGATGACCCGGCACGCGATCTCGCCTCGGTTCGCGATCAGGATCTTCCGGATGCGGGGGCTCGGCACGGCCCAATTTCACCATGGCCGACGGGGTGAAGGAATATAATTCGCCGATGATCCTCGAGCGCGCGTCCCGGCAGGCTCTGGTCTCGCGGCGGCAAAAGTTGTCGGCGGCCCTGAGCGCTGTCCACGGCGCGGCCGGCAGGGAGACCAAGGGCGACACCAAGGGCGAGACGAGGAGCGCCAGAGACTGGGCCGCGCTGTTCAGCGCCGGCCAACCCAGGCCCCGCAACTACGCCGCCAACGTCCATCCGTTCCGTCCCGACAGCCACTTCCTGTATTTCTTCGGATGGGGTCCTCCCGGCGCCATGGGGCTGATAGCCGATGGCCGCGCGACCTTGTACTTGCCGCCCGACGAGGCGGACGCGGCGCTGTGGTCGGGTCCGCAGCCCAGCCACGCCGACATCGCGGCCGCGCTCGACGTCAGCGTGGCGCCGCTCGACCAGCTTGGCGAGGCGCTGCGAAGGCGACCCACCGCGACCCTGCCCGCCGTCGATCCTCAGGCTCGCGCGCTCCAGGCCGCGCTGCTTGGCCGCGAGCTCCGGCCACGTCAGCTCGCCGACGCGGACGCCGCCTTGGCCGACGCGGTGATCGGGCTGCGCCTCTGTCATGACGAGGCGGCCCTGGCGGAGATGCGCTTCGCCGCCCAGGCCACGGCGGCCGCCCACGCGGCGGGGATGAACGCCACCCGCCCCGGACAGCGCGAGCAGGTGGTGCGCGCCGCCATGGAGGCCGAGCTCACGGCAAGGGGATGCGCGACCGCCTACGGTTCAATCGTCACCGTGCACGGTGAGATCCTCCACAACGAGACGCACATGAACCTGCTCGACGAGGCCGACCTCTTGTTGGCCGACGTCGGCGCCGAATCGCCGGCGGGCTGGGCCGCGGATGTGACGCGCACGTGGCCCGTCTCCGGCCGCTACGGGACGGCGCAGGCCGACATCTATGACGTCGTCCTGACCGCGCAGACCACCGCCATCGAAGCCGTCCGCGCCGGCGCGCGCTATCGCGACATTCACGTCCGGGCCACAGAGACCCTGGCGCAGGGCCTGCGCGCGCTCGGGGTTCTTCTGGGCGATCCCGTCGAGCGCGCGCACGACGGGACGGCGGCCCTGTTCTTCCCCCATGGCGTGGGCCACCTCCTCGGTCTCGACGTTCACGACATGGAAGATCTCGGTGATCGCGCCGGATACGCCAGCGGACGAGTGAGAGCCGAGGCCGCTGGGCTCCGGTACCTACGGCTCGATCGGGATCTCGCGGTCGGGATGGCCGTCACCATCGAGCCCGGGATCTATTTCGTTCCGGCCCTTCTCGACAATCCGGAAACGCGCGCGCACTTCGGCAATCGCGTGAATTGGTCCCGCGTCGAGACATATTGCCGCGTCCGCGGCGTTCGCATTGAAGACGATGTTCTCGTGACCGAGGGCGGCAACGAAGTCTTGACCGTCGCGATACCGAAAACCCGTCACGACATCGAAACTGTCCTGTCGGCGCGCCGTTGAATGCGAAAAAAAGTTGGAACCCATCAAAATGAGGTTCATAAATTCCGCTATGACGCTCATGGGGAGAAAGACGGTGAAGGGGCGGACGACCTCGGCACCAAAGACTGCGAAGTCAACCGCCGTTCCGGCCGACGCAGCGACGACCGCTGCCGTGTCGGCAGATACAGCGACGCCGCCGGCCAGATCGGGAGTGACGACCGCGTCAGCCCAGCCGCCGAAGCCGTCGCCCAGCCACGAAGAGATCGCTCGCCGCTCGTACGAGATCTATCTCGCGCGCGGGGGTGAGCCCGGCCACGCCGAGGAAGACTGGCTGGCCGCCGAGCGCGAGCTCAGCTGAGGGCGAGGGCCGCGGACAGCCGTCGCCCAGCCACGAAGAGATCGTTCGCCGCTCGTACGACATCTATCTCGCGGCGGGGGTGAACCCGGCCACGCCGAGGAAGACTGGCTGGCCGCCGCGCGAGCTCGGCCGAGGGCGAGGGCCGCGGACGGCCCCGCGTGGAGCCGCAGTCGCCCCCCACCTGAGAGGGCGTGGGGCCGGGTCGCCACCACCCGAGAGGGGCGTGGGGCCGGGTCGCCACCACCCGAGAGGGGCGTGGGGCCGCGGTCGCCACCACCCGAGAGGGGCGTGGGGCCGGGTCGCCACCACCCGAGAGGGGCGTGGGGCCGCGGTCGCCCCCTCACGGATCCCGCTGAGGCGCGCAAGTGCGGCGAAGGCGCGCCTCCCGTCGAACCCTCTCCCTTCGGTCGCTCTGACGTTGCGACCAAGAGCGTCTCCCTCGCCCCGCAAAGCGGGGAGAGGGCCGGGGAGAGGGGTCCCCTGCGTGTGCTCCGCCTGGACAGACCGCGGCTTCGCCTGCGTCTACGCCTTGAAGCGCGACAGGACGAGGGAGGCGTTCGTTCCGCCGAAGCCGTAGCTGTTCGAGAGGACGTGGTCGACCCGGACCTCGCGCGCCGAGTTCGGCACGTAGTCCAGATCGCACTCGGGATCCGGTGTCGTGTAATTGATGGTCGGGGGAATCACGCCGCGCGAGATGGCCAGCGCGCAGATGGCCGCCTCCACGCCGCCCGCGGCGCCGAGCATGTGGCCCGTCATCGACTTGGTCGAGCTGACCATGACCTTGCGAGCCGCGTCCCCGAAGACCTTCTTGATGGCCAGGGTCTCGTGGGCGTCGTTGATCTTGGTCGAGGTGCCGTGCGCGTTGATGTACCCGATGTCCGCCGGCGTGAGCCGCGCGTCCTTGAGCGCCAGCTTCATGCATCGCTGCGCCCCCTCGCCCTCCGGCGCCGGCGACGTGATGTGATGGGCGTCAGCGTTCGCCGCGTAGCCCGTCAGCTCGGCGTAGATCCTGGCGCCGCGCGCCTTGGCATGCTCGAGCTCCTCGATGACGACGATGCCGGCGCCCTCGGCGATGACGAAGCCGTCCCGATCCAGATCGAACGGACGCGAAGCCTGTTGAGGCGCGTCGTTCCGTGTGGACAGCGCGCGCATGCTGTTGAAACCTCCGACGCCCAGCGCGCTCACGGTGGCCTCGGCGCCGCCACAGATCATCGCGTCGGCGTCGCCGCGCTCGATGCAGCGCATGGCCTCGCCGATGGCGTGCGCGCCGGTCGAGCATGCCGAAACGTGCGAGAAGTTCGGTCCCTTGGCTCCGAACCGGATCGAGATCTGGCCGGGCGCCAGGTTCACGATGATCATCGGCACGAAGAAGGGCGAGATGCCGTGGCGCGGGCCTTTCTGCGCCATGGTGATGCAGGCGGCCTCGATGCTGGCGACCCCTCCCAGGCCGGCGCCCACGTAACATCCGACCCGCTCCGCGAACTCGCCCTCGATCTTGAGGCCGGAGTCCTCGATGGCCAGAGCCGCGCTGGCGACCGCGTACTGGATGAAACGGTCGATGTTGCGTGCCTCTCGGTGGGACATCCACCGGGTCACGTCGAAGCCTTTGACCTCACCCGCGAAGTGAGTGGCGAAGTTCGTTGAATCGAAGTGTGTGATGGGGCCAATTCCCGACTGACCGGCCACCAGCGCTTTCCAGGTCTCTTCGGTTCCGACGGCGAGGGGCGTCACCAGGCCCATGCCCGTCAACACGATTCGTCTTCGCATCAAGTGTTCGTGCTCGTTTGCAAGGAGTGTTGGTTGAAAGAAACCGTACCGTCACGCCCGCCGCGTCGAGCCGGGAGCTGAGCCGGCGCGATCGTGTCGCGTGCCCCGCTCGACCGGCTCCTCGTCGCCGGCGCGTGCCCGGGGAGACCGGTCGCCGGCCCCGCGGGCGTCTTCCGGCGCCGGTACTACTTGGCGTGCGTCTTGATGTAGTTGATCGCGTCGCCGACCGTCTTGATCTTCTCGGTGTCCTCGTCGGGAATCTCGAGCTTGAAGGTCTCTTCGAGGGCCAACACCAGCTCCACCACCGCCAGCGAGTCAGCCTTGAGGTCGTCCGAGAACGACGCTTCGGGCTTCACACGGTCGGGTGAAACCTCGAGCTGCTCCACAATGATCTTCTTGACGCGTTCTTCGACGTTGTCGGCCATTTTTTCCTTCCTTCGATCTGCGATCCAGCGTGCTACCGAGCTACCGGGCTATTTCAACTTGCGAGCCTGCGATCGTGCGTATCAAACAGCAATCCGGCCCGCGGCCGGCGCCAGTCGTTGCGCGGCGTACCTTACATTAAGAGTCCGCCATTGACCCGTAAAACTTCGCCCGTCACATAGGACGCGGCGGGGCTGGCCAGAAACGCCACCACCGACGCAACGTCCTCGGGACGGCCGACGCGACCGAGCGGGATGGCCTTCACCAGCTCGGCGCGCCGTTCGGGTGGAAGCTCTTGCGCGGTCATGTCGGTGTCGATGTACCCGGGCGACACCGCGTTCACGGTGATGCCCCGCGAGGCGTATTCGCGCGCCCAGGTCTTCGTCAAACCGATCAGCCCGGCCTTGGCAGCGACGTAGGGGCCCTGCCCCGCCGACCCGGCCTCGGCCGTGATCGAGGTGATGTTGATGATGCGGCCCGCTTCCTTGGCCTTCAGCAACGGGCGCAGCGCGGCCCGCGTGCAATAGAAGGCACCGCTCAGGTTCACGTCGAGCGCCCGCCTCCAGTCTGCGTCGCGCGCCCCCAACGTCAACGCATTGATCGCGACTCCCGCGTTGTTGACCAGGATGTGAAGAGCGCCCTCGGCCGCGACGATGTCCTTGACCGCCGCGTCGACCGCGCCGGCGTCCGCCACGTCGAAGCGCTTGACCGACGCCGCGCCCCCCGCCGCCGTCACCGCCGCCGCCGTCTCGTTGGCCGCCGCCTCCTGGCCCGCGTAGTTGACGATCACCTTCGCGCCTCGCGTCCCCAGCGCCAGGGCAATGGCGCGGCCGATCCCTCGCGAAGCGCCCGTGACCAAAGCAATCCGCCCTTCCAGATCACGCATGTTTTCCGTCCTCCTTCCCAGGCGCGACGTTCTTGAACGCCGCTATCGACGCCGGATCGCTCGCCGCGCGCACGGTCACCGCGGGCGCGATCCGCCGAACGAGCCCGGCCAGCACGACACCGTGGCCCACCTCGATGGCCTGGCTCACGCCCATCTCGACGAGCCGTCGCACCGACTCCTCCCAGCGAACGGGGGCGGTGACCTGACGGACCAGCAGGTCGCGAAGCTCGCCGCCGACCTGGTGCGGAGTCGCGTCGACGTTGGCGACCACGGGAACGGCGGCGTTCTGGAAGTCGATGCGGTCGAGCTCGACCGCCAACCGATCGGCCGCCGGGCGCATCAGCTCGCAATGGAATGGGGCGCTGACGGCCAGCGGAATGGCGCGCTTGGCCCCGCGGGCCTGAGCGGCGGCGCACGCCCGCTCGACGGCCCGCTTGTGCCCCGCGATGACGATCTGCGCGCCCCCGTTGAGGTTGGCCGGCGACACGATCTCGTCCGGGAGCTCACGGCGCGCGTCGGCGCACGCCGCCTCGGCGTCGGCGGCCTCCAACCCCAAGATCGCGGCCATGGCCCCGACCCCGGCCGGCACCGCGTCCTGCATGAACTGACCGCGCAGCCGAACCACGCGCGCGGCGTCCGCCAGGTTCAAGGTCCCCGCCGCCACCAGCGCCGAGTATTCCCCGAGGGAATGCCCCGCCACCACGGCCGGCGCGAGCGCCGTCTCCGATTGCAACACGCGCAGCGCCGCGATGCTGGTGGCCAGGATCGCCGGCTGCGCATTGGCCGTCATGGTGAGCTCCGCCTCGGGTCCCTCGAAGCACAGCTTCGACAAGGAAAATCCGAGCGCCTCGTCGACCTCCTGAAAGACGGCCCGCGCGGCAGGGGCCGCGTCCACGAGCGCCTTGCCCATCCCGATCTTTTGCGAGCCTTGCCCCGGAAACAGGAACGCCACGCGCGGCGCGCCGGGATTGGTGGTCTCCGTGCTCATGTCAGGTCCTCGTCGCGGTGCTCGCTTCGATCCTCGGCCTCGCGCCTCACCAGCGCACCACCGCCGAGGCCCACGACAGCCCGCCTCCCAGCGCCGTCATCAACAGCAGATCGCCCTCGTTGATCTTGCCGAGCTCCACCGCCTCATCGAGGGCCGTGGGCACGGACGCCGACGAGGTGTTCCCGTAGCGCTCGACGTTCAAGTAGAACCGGTCCAGCGGAATCTCGACGCGCGTCGAGACGCCCTCGATGATGCGGAGGTTCGCCTGGTGTGCGATCACCCAGGTCACGTCGCCCACCGTCAACCCGTTCGCCTCGAGCGCGACCTTCGAAGCTTGCGTCATGTTGCGGACCGCGTGCTTGTACACCTCGCGTCCGTTCATCTTCACGAAGTGGCGCTTGGCCGCGATCGCCTCGGGCGAGATGGGCTCTCGCGATCCACCCGCCGGCTGCAGCAGGTACTCGGCCATCGTGCCGTCGGTGTAGAGGTGCGTCGACAGCACGCCCCGCTTCGGATCGTTCTCCGGCCCGAGCAGGACGGCGCCCGACCCGTCGCCGAACAGCACGCACGTCGATCGGTCGCTCCAGTCGATGATGCGGGACAGCACCTCGACGCCGATCACCATGACTCGCTTGAACTGCCCGCGCCGGATGAAGTTGTCGCCCAGCGCCAGGCCGTAGAGAAAGCCGGCGCAGGCCGCCGACAGATCGAAGGCACAGCCGCCCGGGCGCGCGCCCAGCTTCTTCTGCACGAACGCGGCGGTGGCGGGGAAGGGACAGTCGCCCGTCACGGTGCCCACGATGATGCAGTCGACCTCGGACGGCGCGACGCCCGCCCGCTGGCAGGCCGCGCGCGCCGCCTCGGCCGCGAGATCGCTCGCCGACAGGGACGGATCCAAAATGTGGCGCTCGCGGATCCCGGTCCGCCCGACGATCCATTCGTCCGACGTGTCCATCATCCGCGACAGATCGTGGTTGGTGAGCACCTTGGGCGGCACCCCGCGGCCCGTGCCCAGGATCCGGCTCGACGCCGCGCCCACGCTCACGAAACACCTCCCTCGGCCGCCGACAGCCCACCGCCGCGGCCCGCGTCGCCGTTCCACAGGAAGGCGTGCTGGGCCACCGCCGTGGTGCTCTCCTGGCCGAGGCCGCTCTGGGCGAAGCGCCCCGCCACCCGCACCGCGGTGGCGATGGCGCGCGCGTTCGAGCCGCCGTGGCAGACCAGGGCCACACCGTCGACGCCCAGGAGCGGCGCGCCGCCGTACTCCGCGTAGTCGGTCTTGTGCTTCAGCCGCCGCAGCGGCTTGATCATCAGCGCAGCTCCGAGGCGGGCCAGGACGCCGGCCTTCGCGACCTCCTCCTTGACCATGGTCATGATGACCTCGGCCGCGCCCTCCACGCTCTTCAGCACGACGTTGCCCGTGAAGCCATCGGTGACCACGACGTCGACGTCGCCGCGAAAGAAGTCGCGCCCCTCGACGTAGCCGACGTACTCGAAGGCGGCGCCCGCTTCAGGCCCCGGATCCCGGGAAGCTCCCGTCAAAGCGCCCTGCCCTCTCGCTGCCAACAACAGATGGTGTGTTTCGCGCGTCAACGCCGTGCCCTTGTGCTCTTCCGAGCCGTTCGAGAGAAGGCCGACCCGGGGCCGGGGCTTGTCGTGCAAGAGCCGCGCGTACACGCTGCCGAGCACCGCCCACTGGGCCATGGTCGTCGGTTTGGGATCCACGTTCGCCCCCATGTCGAGCAGGGCACAGTCACCGGTTCGAGTCGGCAGGCTGGTCACGATGGCAGGTCGCTCGACGCCGGGCAGGCGCCCGAGCACGAACAGACCGCACGCCATCATGGCGCCCGAGTTCCCGGCCGAGATGACGGCATCCACCTCTTTGGCCTTGGCCAGATCGAAGCAGACCCGCATCGAAGACTTCTTCTTTTGCCGCACGGCCATCGAGGGCGCGTCGTCCATCGTGATGACGTCGGGCGCGTGGCGCAGCTCGATCCGCGGATCGCCGGCGGCGCCCAGAGCCTCGAGCTCGGGGCGGACACGCGCCTCGTCGCCGACCAGGACGACCCTGATCTCGCTTTCGCGCACGGCCGCCACCACCCCCTCGACCTCGACGCGCGGAGCGCCGTCCGCTCCCATGGCGTCGACGGCAATCCGCTGCAACTAGGCCTGCTCCTCTTCCCGCTTCTCGATCACCAGGCGATCGCGGTAGTAGCCGCAGCTCGGGCAAACGCGGTGCGATAGCTTGGGCGCCTCACAACGCGGGCACGGGATCGTGTGCGGGACATCGCGCTTCATGACCTGCGCGCGGCGGATGGCGGAGCGGGACTTCGATTGTCTTCTCTTGGGAACGGCCATGGGATCATCCTCGTTTCGTTTGGTGCCTTGGGCTCTCCACCCGCGGGCGAGAGCGGCTCAGGCGAGCGCCGGAACGGCTCTCCGGATCGGAGTCGGTGTTGCCGTCGATGTCGCAGTCGAAATCACCGGCATCACATCTTCAACTTTCCCAGGGCGGCGCCGAGTCGGGTCGGCGCGGGCGCCTGGCGCGCCACGCAATCGCACGCGGTCCGGTTGCGGTTGCCGCCGCACACCGAGCAAAGCCCCGCGCAATTATCCCGGCACAGCGGGCTCATCGGGATCGCGAGGAGGATCTGCTCGCGCAACTCGGGCGCCAGATCGATTTGATCGCCGTCGAAGCGCATGACGCCGCCTTCGGCCTGCTTGCCGGTGGCGTCGTCGTCATCATCATCGTCGTCGTCGTCGTCGTCGCGGGGCACGAACGTCACGTGCACGGGCAGCTGCAACGAAATCCGCGCCGACTCGAGGCAACGCGCACACACCGACTCCAGCCCGCCCGCCAGCGAGCCGTTCAAGAACACGTCATCGCCGGAACGTTGAAGTCGCCCCCGGAAGGTGAGGCCGCCTGGCGCCAAGCGTGCATCGAGATCCGGGCACTCCGCCTTCAGCCATTCGGCCGTGAGCGGCACCTTCAGCGACAGGCCTTCATCGCCGATCTCGTTGATTTTGTACAGCATTTCCAAAATTTCGCAGGCGTTTCCGGGTCAACGGGGCAAGTAACTATAGGGGGGGGCCCCCACCTGTCAAGCTTGCACCTCGGAGACGCTGAACCGCGCCCCGGCGCGACGCTGAGCGGCCCGGAGGCGTCGCGAGGGCGCCGGCGCCGCACGTCGACGGCCGGCCTAACGGAAATTCGGCTGCATGACGAACGAGAAGTGGCCCTCGAGGGTCCCGATGATCGCGGGCTCCGGAACGGGCACGGTGTGATCCTGGACGGCGATGACCGTGTCGCTGTCGCAGAGCTCGACGTGGAACGCAGACGCCTCCACCGAATCCCCCTTGTTGACCTTGAATTCGTCCGTCTGGAGGATCGGTGTGCCCGGATCGACATGAGGCCCAAATTGTGAGAACGAGATCCACGATCCGCGCCCCGGGCAGACGGTCACGCTGGGACATGACCCGCCCTCGCAGCTCCCGAGCCCGATCGCCGAAAGGCTCGCCCCGGGACAGCTGTACTGAAGGACGAGGTGACTGGTCACCAGCTCCCCTTCCGTTCCGATCCGCATGCGGCCAGGCCCCTGCGCCCCGGGGGCCAGATCGCACATCTCGGTGTTCCAATCCGGAGTCCCGTCGTCGTTCATGCGGCCGCGCGCGCACCGGGCCACCTCCCAGCTATCGTAGACCCAGAAGGAGATGACGTCTGCGAACTCCCAGCCCCCCGAGATGTTCTGCATCCGGATGTTCAGCTGGTTGGCAGGATGGCGCACGCTCGTGGAGTCGTACGGCTCGGCGACGAAGTGGTTCCAGACGCCGCACAGTGTACCGCCCTGGGCCCAGCTCTCCTGGCACTCCGGAAGGTCCTTGTTCGCGAGCTGGTCGCTGGTCGGCGGAAGCGGGGTTCCACCAGCGTACTGGCACGCCGGGACCATGAGGGGTCCCTTGATGAAGCCCGTGCCGTTCTCCGACGAACAGGCGGCGTCCGCCACCAGAATCATCAAGCCGACCAGCGACAGGCGGGCCGCGATGGTCACTTCGCCGCTCCCCCGGCCGCGCTCCCGCCAAACAGGAGGAGAGATTTGAGGTCCTCGTCGTTGAACACGAGCTGGCCCCCGACGAAGAAGTCGAGGCCCCCTGCCGTCCCGAACTTGGCTCGCTTGTTCAGGACGTCGTCGACGCCGCCCACCAGATACAGCATGGGGAAGTAGGGAACCGCCAGCGCGACCCGTCCCTGCAAGCGGGGCCAGGTGTTGAAGAGCGTGTCGAAGAGGTCCGCCGAAAACACCAGCTTGTTTCCCAGCAGGTGGGCATCGAGCCCGACGCCGCCGGTGGATTCCTTGATCCCGAAGCGACCGGTCCAGATCCCGTACGTCTTGCCGAACTGCAACGTGAACTTGAGCTTGTTCTGCGAGTAGGTGGTGACGTTCTTGACGTCGACTTCCTTGGCCGACTCGGTGTTGATGGTCGTGCTCTCGCGCAGGCCGCGCGGGTCGTTGACGATCTCGATCAGATAGAACTTGTCGGGCCTCGGAACGAGCTGGACGGAGAGGTACTCCTTGGGCTGGCGGGTCAGGATGTTGAACTCGGTCCGCAGCCCTACGACCGTCTGCAGCTTCGTGATGCCGCGAATGAAGCCGCCCGCGTCCTCGGTGATGTCCTCGACGTTGCGCGCGATGGTGTCGTCGTTCAGCAGGTGCCCGACGGTCCCCTCGCCCTTGTCGACCTTGCCGGTGATCGACTCCATGTTCTTGACGGCCTTGTCGAGGTTGTCGACGGTGGCCTTCAGCTTGTCGAGCGACGAGCGCACGGCCTCGCCGGTCTGGGCCACCTCGCCGCGGCCCGTCCCGATCAGGTCCTTGACCGACTCGGTGATCTCGCGAACGTTCTCGATCGACTTCTGGATGTTGCCGCCCTCGGCGTCGGTGATCCGATCGATGTCGCCGGCGATGTGATCCATCTTGCTCAGCAGGTTCTGCAGGACCACCGAGTTCGTCTCGATGAGCTTGTTGGCGTTCTCGGCGGCGTTGGCGATGGGCCCCGAGGTGAGCCGGCGGACGTCGTCCAGGATGTCGTGGAGGATCGGCATCAAGGTGCTGACGTCCGAAACCAGATCACCCATGCTGCTCGGCTCGCGCACCCGCTGGATCTGCTCGCCGTTCTTCAGCTGGCGCATGGGGCGCCGCTCTCCGTTCAACACCCCCACGGGCGAGCCGGGATCGATCTCCAGGTAGAACTCGCCCAGCAGCGACGCGGACTTCTTGGAGACGACGGCGTTCTCCCAGATGGTGGTGCCCGGCAACAGGCGAATCGTCACCCGGGCGACCGGCTTCTCCGCGTCGAGCTCGCGCTTCTCGATCTGGCCGATGGGGATGCCCGCGGTCTGGACGCGCGACTTCTGGAACAGGCCGGCCGCGTCACGGAAGTTCGCCCAGAGCGTGAAGCCCTGGTTCGCCGGGGTCCGCTCGTTCGTGACCTTGACCAGGAAGTAGCTCAGGAACCCGACGACCAGCGCGAGCGCTCCGACCGTGGCCGCTGCCCAGCTTCGCCTCATCCGGGTCCGCCTTCCGCGCCGACGGTTTCGCGAGACAGCCCCGCCATGGAGATGAACTCCTGCAGCGGGGGATACGGCGCGTGAATCAGCTCGGCCGGCGTCCCGCTGACCAGGATCTTGCCGTCGTACAACATCGACAATCGATCCGCGATGCGGAAGGTCGAGGCCATGTCATGCGAGATCACGACGCTGGTCACCCCGAAGTCGCGCGAGGCGCGCAGGATCATGTCGTCGACGTTCTTGGTGGCCACCGGATCGAGGCCGGTGGTGGGCTCGTCGTAGAGCAGGATCTGGGGACGATCGATGAGGGCCCGGGCCAGGCCCACGCGCTTGCGCTGTCCGCCCGAGAGCTCGGCCGGGAACTTCTGCTCGAGTCCGGTGATGTGGCCGAGGTCCAGGCGGGTGAGCAGCTCGCGCACGCGCGTCATGATCTCGTCGCGGGAGAGCTTGTACCGCTCGATCAGCGGGAACGCGATGTTCTCGACCACGTTGAGCGAATCGAAGAGGGCGGCGTATTGAAAGACCATCCCGAACTTGCGCCGCAGGACCCCCAGCTCGACGTCCTTCAAGGGGACGATGTCCTGTCCATCGACCAGGATCTGCCCGGCGTCGGGTTTCAACAGGCCCATCAAGTGTTTCATCAACACCGACTTGCCCTGCCCCGATCCGCCGATGACGATGTTGATGCGCCCCCGCTCGATGTCGAGATCGACGCCGCGCAAGACGTGGTGCTCGCCGAAGGTCTTGTGAACGCCCCGGATCTGGATCTGATAGCGCTCGTCGCGGCCAGGATGATCTGCCTGGTTCGCGCCGGACCGTTCGTGAAGTTTTGACATCAAGATTGATAAGGGAAGAAAGTCGAGAGGACGTCGGACAGGAAGTAATCGAGAACGAGAACGGAGACCGATCCCGCCACCACCGCCCGCGTGGTCGCCAGCCCCACCTCCTTGGCGCCGCCCCGCACGTTGAACCCCTGGTAGCACGCCGCCACCGACAACGCCGCGCCGAACACCGCCGCCTTCACCGCGCCCTGAAAGTAATCACTCGGGTCGGTCATGTAGCGGAAGTATTCGATGAACGCCCCGAGGTCGACCTGCTTGAGAAAGATCGAGTAGAGGTAGGCCCCGAACAGGCCGATGCCGTTGAAGACCATCGTCATGATCGGCATCATCACGATGCCGGCCACGACCCGCGGCGTGATGAGGTACTGGATGGGGTCGACGGCGAACGTGGACAGCGCGTCGATCTGCTCCGTGATGCGCATCGAACCGAGCTCGGTCGCCATCCCGGACCCGGCGCGGGCCGTGATCATGAGCGCCGTGAAGACCGGCGCCAGCTCGAGCGCCAGCGACAAGCCCACCGTCGCCCCCACGAAGCGCTCCTGACCGAAGAGGGAGAGCGCCCGGATGGTCTGCTGGGCCGACACCGCGCCCGAAAAGAACCCGACGAGCAAGATGATGGGCAGAGATCCGACGCCCACGAACTCCATCTGCTCCAGGAACAGGCGCATCCGGAACGGACGGCGGAACAGCCAGGTGAAGGCACGCAGCAGCAACAGCGCGTGATCGCCGAAATAGCCGAACAGCCCGCGCACGGGCGCGCCCATCAGCTCGGCGATACGGGCGGCCGTGACGGGGTGCCGGCGCTCTTCGGTCCCGACCGACGCAGAGCTCATCCTCAACCCCTATAGACGCGCGGCACGCGTTTCGAGATGCCGCTCATGA
>Ga0068853_100001323_pt1 | contig 17818 bp, 15 predicted proteins | sample KBSCornC32_FD_65655 | JGI IMG/M metagenome (GOLD analysis project Ga0068853, IMG submission 65655) | Corn rhizosphere microbial communities from Kellogg Biological Station, Michigan, USA - KBS Corn C3-2 | ecosystem: Host-associated > Plants > Roots > Rhizosphere > Soil ...
CTCAATCTTCTCCAGAAGGACGGTCGTCTTTCTGTCAGGGAACTGGCCAAACGGGTCAATCTTTCGCCTACTCCCGTACACGAACGTCTCAGGCGGCTGGAGTCCGCGGGGGTCATCGATCACTATGCCGCGGTTGTGAATCCGGGTCGTATCGGGCAACTGATCGTTGTTTTTGTAAACGTAATTTTGAAAGAGCATTCTACCCGGCTGGGCGGGGAGTTTATCCGGAAGGTCACGGCGTTCCCCGAAGTGGTGGAGTTCTATACCATTGGAGGGGAGCACGATTTTATGATAAAGGTGATGGTTCCGGATATGATGGCATACAGGCGGTTCTTTGTGGATCAACTTGGGGAAGTGCCGAATATTGCGCGCCTGCAGAGTGTGATCGTACTGGACACGATCAAAAATGAAAGCAGGATCCCTTTGCCGGACCGTTGAAAATAATGACCTTGACCTAAAATCAGCCATATGGGGACCGAAGCAGCCAACCCACCAATTTTTTCTACTATCGAACCGGTGCTTCCGGTACGGGATATCAGGGAAACGATCAACTACTGGCAGGAGGTTCTGGGTTTTCCGTCACAGTGGACCTGGGGCGATCCGCCGAATATCGGCGCGGTCTCCTGGCAGAACGTTCATGTCCAGTTCTATCAGCCGGATGAGTGGAAAGACGGAGGTACTCTGGCCGGAGAGTGGAAAGATGGGGGTAGCCAGGCCGGTGAGAAAGGTGGAGGTAGTCAGGCCGGTGAGAAAGGTGGGGGTAGTCGGGCCGATGAGAAAGGTGGGGGCAGTCAGGCCAGGGAGAAAGGTGGAGGTAGTCAGGCCAGGGAGAAAGGTGGAGGTAGTCAGGTCAGGGAGTGGAAAAGCGGGGGTAGCTCGGTCTGGATCAGGCTGCAGCGACTGGAGTCGCTGTACCGGCTGCATCAGGAGAGGAAGGCGGATATTGTCGAACCGCTGGAGCGGAAGCCCTGGGGTCTGTCGCAGTATATGGTAAGGGAGATCAACGGGCACTATCTGTGTTTTGCCGGGCTGATAGAGGAAAGGGAGAAGAGCCTGGGCAGTATGCCCCCGACGGTCCGGATCGTGGGCAGGGTGCCGGGCGTGAAGGAATTTCAGCGGCTACAGGTGAGCGTGGGCTGGGGGAAGGAAGTCGTGGAGGCAAAGTCTCCGACCGAACTGGCTGCTGTCGATGCGATGACGGAGAAGGTCCTTGCGGCGGCGATATTTGGTGTGGTGGCGATGGATACGGTCAGCGGGGACGCCGTTGGCTGCGCCCTGTTGCTGGGAGACGGCGTCAGCTATTATTACGTAAAGGACGTCATGGTCCACAAGAACTGGCAGGGCAGGCGGATCGGGACGGCGCTGATGCAGGGGTTGACCGACTGGCTGGGTAAGAATGCGCGGAAGGGGGCGCTGGTGGGGTTATTTACGAGGGATGGCCTGGAACCTTTCTATAAACAGTTCGGTTTTGCCAACGGTTTTGCGATGCTGCGGTATATGGATAATAAATAAGAAAAGGGAAAACGAGTGTGTTTTCCCTTTAGGGGTTTTCCCTTTGTGCGGGCGATAGGAATCGAACCTACATGGATTGCTCCGCTAGATCCTAAGTCTAGTGCGTCTGCCAGTTTCGCCACGCCCGCTAATTAGCTAAAGATCAAATTTTTACAGCTGCTGTTAAAATCCGGCGGCGGAGGCCGTTCTGCCGGGAAAAGCATTTCTGTAAGGCGTGCAAAGGTAGGCCTTTTTTTTGTAAATTCGTAATGTATGGACATGGAAACAGTAGCTGCAATACCAAAATACAATCTTACGGAAGACCAGGAGAAGAAGCTGATTCTTAGGGAATATCGTGCGATGTTGCGTTCGCTGAAGCCCAAGCTGAAACTGGGGGATAAGGAGTTGATACGTACCGCCTTTGAAATGGCCGCCGAGGCGCACAAGACGATGCGCCGCAAGAGCGGGGAGCCCTATATCCTGCATCCGCTGGCCGTGGCGAGGATCTGCTGTGAGGAGATAGGGCTGGGGGTTAGGTCGACGATCTGCGCCCTGTTGCACGATACGGTAGAGGATACGGATATCACGCTGGAAGATATCGAGCGCGAGTTCAGCGGCGAGATCGCGCGTATCGTGGACGGGCTGACGAAGATATCCAATGTGGTCGACGTCAATGCTTCACGCCAGGCAGAAAATTTCAAAAAGATACTGCTCACCCTGACGGATGATCCCCGGGTCATCCTGATCAAGCTTGCCGACCGGCTGCACAATATGCGGACCCTGGACAGCATGAAGCGGGAGAAGCAGCTGAAGATAGCTTCGGAGACAGTCTATGTATATGCGCCTCTGGCGCACCGTATGGGGTTGTATACGATAAAGACGGAGCTGGAGGACCTCGCGATGAAATACCTCGAGCCGGAGGAGTACAGGGAGATCGCGCGCAAGCTGGCCGAGACCAAGCGGGAGCGTTCCCGTTATATCAACGAATTCATCAAGCCGCTGAAGGAGAAGCTGGAGAAAGCGGGAGGTTTTAATTTCGATATTTATGGCCGTCCGAAGAGCATCCACTCCATCTGGAACAAGATGCGGAAGAAGGGTGTCGCCTTTGAAGAGGTATATGATCTTTTCGCCATCCGCGTCATTCTCGACTCTGCGCCGGAGAAGGAAAAGGAAGAGTGCTGGAAGGTCTACTCGATGATCACCGATGAGTACAATCCTTCCCCTGAGCGGCTGAGGGACTGGCTTAGCAATCCCAAGTCCAACGGTTATGAAGCTTTGCACACGACGGTGATGGGGCCTCAGGGCAAGTGGGTGGAAGTGCAGATACGGTCGAAGCGGATGAACGAGATAGCGGAGAAGGGGTTGGCTGCGCACTGGAAATACAAGGAAGGCGCTGCCGATGAGAGCCGGTTCGACAAATGGTTTCAGCAGATAAGGGAGGTACTGAATACCCAGGACAACGATTCCATCGATTTCCTGCAGGACTTCAAAACCAGCTTCCTGGCGGAGGAGATCTATGTTTATACTCCGAAAGGGGACGTGAAGATGCTGCCGGTGGGGTCGACGGCCCTTGATTTTGCTTTTTCCATCCACAGCGCGATCGGCGTACAGTGTATCGGGGCCAAGGTCAATCACAAGCTGGTGCCCATCAGTCACAAGCTGCGCAGCGGGGATCAGGTCGAGATCATCACCTCGTCCAAGCAGAAGCCGAATGAGGACTGGCTGGGGGTTGTCGTTACGGCCAAGGCCAAGACCAAGATAAAGGACGCGCTGAAGGAGGAAAAAAGAAAGATCGCCGACGAGGGAAAATACGTCGTACAGCGGAAGCTGGAGAACTATGGGGCGGCCTATAATCAGCACAATATCGACGTGCTGACGGCGTACTACAAGCTGAGCTCTTCGCTGGACTTTTTTTACCAGGTGTCGGTGCGGAATATAGACCTGAAAGAGCTGAAGGAGTTTCAGCTATTGGGCGACAGGCTGGAGCCGCCCAGGCCGGTAAAGCCTGTTACGGAGGCAAAGCAGCATGATTCGGCGGTGCCGCGCAAGGACACTGAGCTGATCATTTTCGGCGAAAGCAGTGACCGTATCGTCTATACGCTGGCCAACTGCTGCAAGCCTATCCCCGGTGACGACGTGTTCGGGTTTGTGTCAATAGGTAAGGGCCTGACCATTCACCGGACCAACTGTCCCAATGCGGCCAAGCTGATGGCCAACTATGGTCATCGCGTGGTCAAGACGAAATGGGCGAAGAACAAGGAAATATCGTTTCTTACGGGTATCCGTCTTGTGGGCATGGATGACGTGGGGGTCGTCAACAAGATCACCAATCTTATTTCGGGGGAGCTGCGGCTCAACATCAATGCGATCACCATCGAGGCGAAAGACGGCCTTTTCGAGGGGAATATCCGGATATATGTGCACGACAAGGAAGAGCTGGAAGAACTGGTGACGAGACTTAAACAGCTGAGCGGCATCCATTCGGTCGTGCGGTATGACGCAGAAACCAGTTAGCTTCAATGGAGAAACCAGATAAATCACCTACCTTTGCCGCCTCAAAATAAGTATTAATGGTTGATGTAATATTAGGCCTCCAGTGGGGGGATGAAGGAAAGGGGAAGATAGTGGATTACTTCGCTCCCCGCTATGACGTTATCGCCCGTTTTCAGGGTGGCCCGAATGCCGGTCATACGTTGTATGTGAACGACAAGAAGATCGTTCTGCACCAGATACCTTCCGGCGTCTTCCACGAGAATACCATTAACCTCATCGGTAATGGCGTCGTTCTGGACCCTGTCACGCTGAGGCGGGAGTGCGAGTCCGTCGCGTCCTTTGGCGTAGACTACCGAAAAAATCTATATATTGCCCAGCGTACCCATCTGATCCTTCCGACACACCGCGCTCTCGACAAGGCATCAGAAATGTCAAAAGGACAGGAAAAGATCGGCAGCACCCTGAAGGGTATCGGCCCCGCCTATATGGACAAGACCGGCCGTAATGGGCTCAGGGTCGGCGACCTGCTCGACAAGAGCTTTACCACCCAGTATATCAGGCTGCGTCTCAAACACCAGAAGTTGCTGGACAGCCTCAATTTTCACGAAGACCTTTCCCAGTGGGAGGAGGAGTTCTTCGAGGCGCTGGAGTTCATGCGTCAGTTCAAGATCGTCAACGGCGAATATTTCATCAACGACAAGATATCGCAGGGCAAAAAGGTGCTGGCGGAAGGCGCGCAGGGAAGCATGCTCGACGTGGACTTCGGTACCTTCCCGTTCGTGACCTCTTCCAATACGATCTCTGCAGGTGTTTGCACCGGTCTTGGCGTGGCTCCCCAGAAGATACGCGACGTGATCGGCGTAAGCAAGGCTTACTGCACCCGGGTAGGCAGCGGACCATTCCCTACTGAGCTGGAAGACGCTGTCGGGGAAGACCTGCGCAAGACGGGGAATGAGTTTGGCGCAACCACGGGCCGGCCGCGCCGGTGTGGCTGGATCGACGGTGTCGCCCTGAAGTTCGCGTGCATGATCAATGGCGTTACGAAGATCGTCATGACGAAGGCAGATGTGCTGGATGCTTTTTCAGAGTTGAAGGTATGTACGGCATATAAGGTCAACGGAGAGGAGACCCTCGAAGTGCCGTTCCAGATGAACCGGGTAAAGATCGAGCCTGTTCTTGAGTCCTTTAAGGGTTGGAATGCGGATACCACGCAGATAAAAAAATACGACGCCCTGCCTGTAAAAATGTCGGAATATGTAGACTTTATCAACAAATACCTGGGCGTAAAAATTGCCTATATTTCGAATGGTCCGGGACGGGATCAGCTGATAGAAAATCCTGCATAAACCGTAAAATAAATTAATTTTAAAAAAATTTGGCGGATTAAAAACTTCGCTGAAAATTTACATAACAATCTTATTGGACATGGCACCAAAATCTGATAAGGAGGGAAAGGGTTCAAAGAAATCCGCGCCTCAACCAAAGGAAACTCCGGAGAAACCATCTTCGAAATCCAAGAAAGAAGTGGATGACGATGATGATGACGATTTGGAGGATGATGACGATACCCCAAAATCTTCTGCCAAGAAATCTTCTTCAAAGGCATCTCCCAAAAGCAAGCGGGAGGATGACGATGATGACGACGACGACGGTGATGATGTCGACGAGGTAGATGAGTGGGAAAAGGTCGAGGAGGAGGACGAATGGGATCCTGACTTCGACGAATTCGACATTCCGAAGTCTAAAACCAAAAAGACCACAGGCGGCAATACGTCCAAAAAATCCACCAAGGGTGACGATGACGATCTTGGACTGGACGAGGATTTTAAAGACCTCGACCTTTTCAATGACAGTGGTTTTGAAGAGGAAGAGGACGATTTTTAAAAAAGGCGATCGCCACGCCGGTGCAAAGAAACTACGTTTCATTCCCGATATCCGCTGATCAGGATATTCAACTAATCAAGCGTCAAATGTTGACATGGGCCGCCCCATTCAACATTTGTTGTTTTTTGGATAACCACTCCTATCATTATTCTTCCTCTGCACACTCTGTTGAATGTCTGTTGGCTGCGGGCGCGGCGGACGTCCTCGTTGTCCCCGCCGGAACGGCTTTTGACCGGCTCAGGGAATGGGCGGATGCCCGTCCGGATTGGCTGTTTGGGCATTTTGCCTACGATCTGGCGGGGGAGACGGAGCCTTTGCATTTCGGTGGGCCGGGAGGAGGGGGTAAAGGTCCCGATCGCATCGGGTTTTCCGATCTTTTATTTTTTGTGCCGGAGATACTTATTGAGCTGGACCGGGACAGTGTCCGTATAGGCTCATTTGGGGCGAACCAGGAGGCGATCTGGCAACAGGTGAGGCAGGTTGTCCCTTGCGGGGGACAGGAGGAAGAGCGGCATGTGAGAGGGCAGGGAGAGCGGCGTGTGAGAGAGGAGGAGGAAAAGCGGCATGTGGGAGAGCAGGGGGGGGCTTATGGGCTGGAGGAGGCGGGCCGGAACGGAAGAGAAGACAGGCGGCCTTATGAGTTCGAATCGCGGTTTACCCGGGAGGAGTATCTGGCTACGGTCGTTGCGCTGCAGGGACATATTCTCCGGGGCGACTGTTATGAGGTCAATTTTTGTCAGGAGTTCTTTTCGCGGGACGCGGTTATCGATCCTCAGTCTGCGTGGTTTTCGCTCAGCGCCGCTTCGCCCAATCCATTTGCGGCCTACTACCGGGTCGGTTCGAGCTATCTGTTATGCGCCAGTCCCGAGCGCTTTTTGAAGAAAACGGGGGCCAGGCTTATTTCCCAGCCCATAAAAGGGACTGCGCCGCGCATGTTGCTGGATCCGGAAGCCGATCTGCGGCAGCATGAATGGCTCTATAATAGCCCCAAGGACCGATCGGAGAACGTCATGGTCGTCGATCTGGTCCGGAATGACCTGTCCCGCGTTTGTGTGCCGGGGTCGGTGGGGGTGGAGGAGCTGTTTGGCATCTATCCTTTTCCCCAGGTACACCAGATGATCTCGTCGGTCACCGGCGAGCTGCTTCCGGGCACGGACTGGACGGAAGCCATCCGGGCTTGTTTCCCGATGGGGTCAATGACCGGAGCGCCCAAGAACAGGGTCGTGGAGCTTATCGACCGCTATGAACGTTCCCGCCGGGGCATCTTTTCCGGTGCTGTCGGATATGTCACACCGGAACGAAATTTTGACTTCAACGTGGTGATCCGCAGCCTGATGTACAATAGCGACACGCAGTACCTATCCTATCAGGTTGGCTCGGGCATTACTTTCTACAGCGATCCGGCCGCAGAATATGAGGAATGCCTGGTCAAGGCCAGGGGCCTTATAAAGGCCCTGGAAAAGTAGGCTGGCGGGTGCTTAGCTTATTTTGATGCCACCTGACCACTGACGGCCGTGTTGTCGATGGGTTCTACGCCCATGACCTGGACCGACTCATTAAGAATCTCGTATTTATTGGCAACGAAGAGGTCCATTTTATCCGCCGGCAGCTTGAGTTCGTAGCTATTGTTGGTGCCGGCCATTACCTTGTCGAAGTCCGGGTTGTACCGGTTGAAGGTGGCGATGTCCAGCAGGGTATAGCGGGCGATGACGGAGGAATGGTATTTTCCCGTGACTGCAACCGTCCTGGCGCTGTTCAGTTCGTCTTCGCTGAGCTTACGATAGAAGACGTACATGGCCGAGCCGGGCAGCTGTTGGTTGGCCTCCTGTCTGGTCAGGGTCGTGACGCTGCCCTGTCCTTCGAAGGTGTATTGGGTCCCGATGAACTTTTTAACGTGGTTGCGGGATTCGGCGGGAAGATAGTACTGAAGGTCCCAGAAGTTGCGGCTGCCGCTGCGGCGCATGGCCTGGTTGACCTTGACGGTCCCGGTGTTATAGGCGGCGATCACCAGCAGCCAGTCACCGAGTTCCTTGTAGAGGTCCCGGAGGTAGAGGGCGGCTGCGCGGGTGCTTTTGGAATAGTTTTTCCGTTCGTCGACGTTATGGTTGACCTTCAGACCCAGTTCGCGGGCGGTCTGCGGCATCAGCTGCCAGGGGCCCTTGGCGCCTACGCGGGAGACTGCGGAAGATTTGAGGTTGGATTCGATGACCGCCAGGTATTTGAGCTCCCTGGGAAGGCCGTATTGCGTGAGGATATTCTCAATCAGGGAGAAATACGGTTGTCCGTAGCTGCGGACGTTCTGCAGTTCGTCCCAGTTGTCCCTGACATAGTCCTGGACGAAACTGAGCGCTTTGGGATTGAGGCGTACGCCATTGCTGCCCCCTACGGTCGTAGCCATAAAGAGTTCTTTGGAAAGAACGTCCTGAGCATTGGAATTAGCAACGGTGGCAGCTGTGAGTGAGGTAGCGGCTATTCTTTCCGTGTCGCCGGCAAGGCGGGGAAGGGTAATAGCGCCTTCGGAGGTTAAAGAAACGTTAGCGCGATCAGGGTACATCCATCCGGAACCGATGATGGTGATGCCCAACAATAAAAGCCTTTTGTTGTACATTGTCCAACGATTTAAGATGGTAAAGAGTCGTTATCGACCTTTACAATCTTTCATAGGTAACGGAAAGCGGGAGATAACTTCAAGCCATCAACCAGAAAACGGATTAGCAGTAGAAATGGGGCCTGACGCATAAAATTGGCCCAAATCAATAACAGGTGATTCGCTTCAGATCTCTCAGTCACATAGAGTAGGATTTTCGTAGGACTTTATTGTTGCATCATCAGATGCGAGAATTGAAGCAAAGATAACTCATTAAATCGACTTGTCATAGCCTGCATACCAAAAGGCATGCCATTTGTGTGGGTAAAAAGTGGGAGGGAAATGCCGGGTATTCCGGTCAAATTTGCGTAAACAGTATATATATCAGCGAGATACATAGCAATAGGATCATCCATTTTTTCCCCAAGCCGGAAGGCGGTAGTTGGGGCCGTCGGGAGGACGAGCAGGTCAAAATCCTTGAATATCAGATTGGTGCGATCTACCACCAATTTTCTTACCTGTTGGGCTTTGGTGAAATAGGCGTCGTAGTATCCGGCACTCAATACAAAGGTTCCCAGCAGGATGCGCCGTTTGACCTCGCGTCCGAAGCCTTCGCTGCGGGTGCGTTTGTAAAACTCTGTTAATTCGAGGTCTTTGGCCTTTGTGCGGTAGCCATAGCGGACCCCGTCGAACCGGGCCAGGTTGGAGGAGGCTTCGGCCGTGGTGAGTACGTAGTAGGCCGGGACGATAAAGTCCAGCAACCCGAAGTCGATGGCTTCGACGGTATGGCCGGCTTTACGGAGTGTTTCCAGTCTTTGGAGGAGGGTGTCCCTTATTTCGGGGTCGAGACCCGGGTGTTCCAGGGCTTCTTTAAAATAGGCAATTTTGTATTTGCGGTCGGGGGAACTGAGGTTTTCGAAGGTGCCGGTCCGGGGCTCGCGTCTGACGGTACTATCGAATTCATCCTCGCCGGCGATCACGTCCAGTATCAGGGCGGTGTCGGCAACGGTCCGGGCGAAGATGCCTACCTGGTCGAAGGAGGAGGCATATGCGATCAGTCCGTAGCGGGATACCCGTCCGTAGGTGGGTTTCAGGCCGAGAATGCCGCAGAAGTCGGCCGGCTGGCGTACGGAGCCGCCTGTGTCGCTGCCGAGGCTGGCCATGCAGAGACCGGCCTGGACGGCAACTGCGCTTCCGCCGGAGGATCCTCCGGGCACGCGTGTGTTGTCGCGGGCGTTCAGGGTCGGCCCATAGGCGGAGTTCTCGTTGGTGGAACCCATTGCAAATTCATCGCAGTTGAGGTGACCGATGATGATCGCCTCTTCTTCCAGCATTTTTTTGACTACTGTGGCATCGTAGATGGTGACGAAGTCCTTCAGAATGCCGGAGGCGGCGGTCAGGGGGTGGTCCTTATACGAGATAACGTCCTTGATGCCGATGATCACGCCGTGTAGGCGGCCGGAAGGCCGTCCATTGCGGCGTTGCTGGTCCAGGCGTCGGGCATGGGTGAGCGCTTCTTCTCCGTATACCTGGACGTAGGCATTGAGGTGAGATTCCGCTGAGATCCGGTCTAAATAGTAAAGGACCGCTTCTTCGCAGGAAGCAGTCCCATCCCTTAAGGCTTTATGATAGTCTTGTATGGAGTGAAAGGAGAACAGGCTCAGGCGATAAAAAAATTATTGCTGAGTAGTCGTGCCGGCAGGTTTTGTGTCCTTCTCGGCCATTCCATCTTCGAGTTCCTTCTTGACGTTGTTTTTTGCGTCATTGAACTCACGGATACCACGGCCCAGTCCACGCATGAACTCAGGGATCTTGCGTCCGCCAAATAAAACCAGCACTGCGAGGATGATCAGAATCCACTCACTTCCGCCAGGCATCGAAATCAGGAAACTAGTAACCATAATCAAAGTCTTTAAGATTAGAATTCCAAAGTTAATTCTTTATGAATAGAAAGTCCGGTTTCGGTCGGTAATTAATTGTTATTACAGGAAAAACTTAGGGGGTGAAATGCAGGCCTGCGGGGAGTTGCGGGGGCGGTGAAAAAATAAAAAAGGCCCGCGTGCGCGGACCTTTTTCTTATAATTAATTCTAAACTATTCAGTTGCCATTCTCTTTTCCTTGATACGGGCGCTCTTGCCGCTGCGCTGACGCTGGAAGTAGAGCTTGGCGCGGCGTACGCGGCCAACCTTGTTCAGGTCGAGCGATTCGATATTGGGGGAGAACAGGGGGAAGGTTCTTTCCACGCCTACTCCGTCGGAGATCTTTCGAACGGTGAAGGTAGCCGTCTGGCCCTGACCCTGACGTTTGATCACGTCTCCCTTGAAACTCTGGATACGCTCCTTGTTTCCTTCGATAATTTTATAGTTGACAGTGATATTATCACCGGCTTTAAACTTAGGAAACTCTTTTTTTCCCGTCAGTTGCTCGTGTACAAAAGCTACAGCAGCGTTCATAAACTCATTTTTTTATGTGCTGGAAATGCACTTTCAACAAAACTAGCGCATTCCCAGCAAAGCGCTAATCATTGTCCTTCGGACAAACCGCCGGAGGGCGGTTTTAAAGGATGGCAAAGGTATGCATAATTGCGATACCAACAAAGTTTTTTATCGTGCGACGTTTACGGAGCGTTTTTCCCGGATGACGGTCACTTTGATCTGGCCGGGGAAGGTCATTTCCGTCTGGATCTTTTGTGCGATCTCAAAGCTGAGCTTGTCGCTGTCGACGTCGGTGACCTTGTCGGCTTCCACTATAACGCGCAGTTCGCGTCCGGCCTGGATGGCGTAGGCTTTTTCGACACCGGGGTATGCGAGGGCCAGGTTTTCCAGATCCTTGATGCGCTGCAGGTATTGCTGCATGATCTCGCGCCTTGCGCCGGGCCGGGCGCCGCTGATGGCGTCACAGGCCTGGATAATGGGGGCGATCACGTACTGCATTTCGACTTCGTCGTGGTGGGCGCCGATGGCGTTGACGACGGCGGGGTTCTCACCATATTTCTCGGCCAGCTTCATCCCCAACAGGGCGTGGCTGAGTTCGGTCTCTTCGTCGGGTACCTTGCCGATATCGTGCAGTAACCCGGCCCGTTTGGCCAGTTTGGGGTTCATGCCCAGTTCGGAAGCCATGATGCCGCAGAGGTTGGCGACTTCCCGGCTGTGCATCAGGAGGTTCTGGCCATAGGAAGACCTGAAACGCATTTTTCCGACGATACGGACCAGTTCTTTGTGGAGGCCGTGTATACCCAGTTCGATGACCGTCCGTTCGCCGATCTCCATGACCTGTTCTTCGATCTGTTTGCGGGTCTTTTCGACGATCTCTTCGATACGGGCGGGGTGGATGCGGCCGTCGGCGACGAGGCGCTGCAGGGAGAGGCGTGCGATCTCACGGCGGAGGGGGTCGAAGGAGGAGAGCACGATGGCTTCCGGGGTGTCGTCCACGATAAGGTCTACTCCTGTCGCGGCTTCTATGGCCCGGATATTACGGCCTTCGCGGCCGATGATCTGGCCTTTGATCTCGTCGCTTTCCAGGTTGAATACGGTGATCGAGTTCTCGATGGCCTGTTCGGCTGCGGTACGCTGGATGCTTTGTATGATGATCTTGCGGGCTTCCTTGTTGGCGCGTTGTTTGGCGTCGTCGATGATCTCCTGCTGTATTGCCAGGGCCCGGGTCTGGGCTTCCTGTCTCAGGCTTTCGACGAGCTGGGACTTGGCTTCTTCTGCAGTCAGGCCGGCTATTTTTTCCAGCCGGCGGATATGTTCTTCCTGGTGTTTTTCCAGTTCGGTTCTTTTGAGGTTGACGACTTCGATCTGCCGGTTGAGGTTTTCTTTGATCGCGTCGTTGTCTTTTGCCTGTTTGTCAAGGTTTTCCAGCTTCTGGTTGATGGTCTGTTCCTTCTGTTTGATCCGGGATTCGGCGTCGTTGGCCCTTCTGTTCTTTTCCAGAACCTCTTTATCATGCTCGGCCTTGAGCTGTACGAATTTCTCTTTTGCTTCGAGCAGCCTTTCTTTTTTCAGATTCTCGGCTGCGGTGGTGGCGTCGTTTACGATCTTTTTAGCCTGCTGCTCCGCTTCGTCTACCCTGCTTTGAGTGTTTTTGGCGAACAGGACTTTACCTCCTAAGATCCCGACCACTAGTGCGACAAGTATCCCTACTATAGTAATTATCATTGACTGTTGAATTTAAAACGTTCACAATCATATATTTCTTATTCCGGTTCATGATGCTATGAAATTCATGATTGTATGAAAAATTGTTAGTTGGCGAAGTTATGGAAAATAAGGTTCAACTCAAACGCCGGACTGCGTTGGGAGCGCCTTTTTGGTTGAAAATGTCTCCGTGGGCCCGTCCGGGCGTCCTTCCCGGAGGGGGATTGGTGGGGGCGGAGGTCCGGATATGGAGGGGATGGAGAGCTGGAGGGCTGGAATGGGAAGGGGGTGGATGGCCGGATTTGGGAGGGAGTGGATGGCCGGGTTTGGGAGGGTGTGGAGGGACGGATTTGGGTTTGGGTTTGTGGGGAAGGCAGGATTGGGAGCATTTGCAGGGGTTACAGGGTCCTGTCCAGTTGCTGTTCGATGCGGGAGAGGGCGTCGAGGACGCCGGGGGTGATGGAGGATTCGCTGGCGGGCTGGGTGGCGTACCAGAGGACCACCATGGCTATATAGTCCTGCATGTCGCGGCCGGCAAACTGGGTCTTATATTCAATAATCTTGTCATTTATCGCCTTCAGCGTACGCCGGACGGCCTCTTCGTCTTTGGGTTCGATCTTGATGCGGTAGGTCCGGTCGCCTATCACAACATTTATTGCCATCAAGTCTTGCATAGTTCAAATACTTGTTTTAAATTTATTCACACCTTTTGCACATCGGGGAATTTGATAATGAATAAGGGATAAGGTCGACGTTCATTCACGGTACTCAAACAGAAAAACCAACCCTTCGAATACACATGCAAGATTGCACCAATACCCTATCTAAAAACTACCAGCCATGTTTTTAAAAGTCAAATCCCCTGTCTTTATCGACCATCTGACCTTTCAGGTCGAAGATCCTCAAAAAAGCTATTTTAAGGCGATCCTAAGGGACGACGCCGGCCTTGTGTGCGGCGCCCTTGAGACCGAAGTTGAAAAGGACCAGCAGCAGCTGGACTGGAACGGGCTCAACGATCTGCCTTATGGCGTGTACACCCTGGAAATTTCCCGGGGAAAGGATGAGATGAAAATGCGACTCGTGAAAAGGGTCTGACCGGTCTCATTGCCCCAGAAGCGTAATACACCGGTCGATTTCCCGGATGTACTGGCCAAGCTTTTTCTCCAACGCCTTTTTTTCCCCTTCACTCATAACCGTTGACGTCACTTTCAGTACTTCTACCTGCTGTTGCAGCTGATCGAGTTTCTGCGACTGTTCGTTGTGTTCCTTCTGCAGCTGGGTCAATTCTTCTTTCAGCCTGTTGTTCTCTTTCGACAGCAGATCGCGTTGCCGCAGCAATAGCTGCAGCTTCTCCTGGATCCTTTTGACCCGAAGCTCTATGCCTTCTTCCGGGGGGGTAGCCCGTCCCGCACTGTTGGTATCTTCACTCATTGCCCATTATTTCCTGATCTCGGCCTGTACCTCTTTTTCCAGCGCTCCCATGATCCTGTTTACCATTCCGTCGATTTCCTTGTCGGTGAGCGTTTTTTCTTCGTCGAGGAAGGTAAAGCTGACAGCCAGCGATTTTTTGTTTGCTCCCAGCTTGTCGCTTTCAAATATATCGAAAAGCTTTACGTCCTGCAATTTGTCGAGGCGTGCGCTTCGAATGGCTTTTTCTACTTTCTCATAGGGCAGGGATTTATCGACGATCATTGCCAGGTCGCGATAGACGGCCAGCTGACGGGGTAGTTCCCTGAATTCTATGTTCTTCCCCGAGGCCAGCTCAAGGAGGGCGTCCCAGCGGATGTCGACGAAAAAGAGTTCCTGCCTGATGTCGAACTGTTTCAGCAGGGCCGGATCTATGGAGCCGGCTTCCAGCAGCGTCCGGCCTTCCGTCGTGATCTCCAGTCCGGAGCTCATTTTCGGGTGCTGCAGGGGTTTCCATTCCGGAAGATCCAGGCCCAGCAGCTGGAAGATGCGGGCACAGAGTCCCTTTATATAATAGAAGTCGACGGGTTTTCCCTTTCCTTTCCAGCTGTCTTCGCTGAGCGGGCCGGTCAGATAGAGGCAGAGGTGGTTGGTCTCCGTGTACTGCCCCACCCCGCCGGTGCTATAGGACTTGCCGAACTCGAAGAAGCGCAGCATTTCGGCTTTCCGGTTGAGGTTCCAGGAGATGGATTCGAGTCCCGTCTCCAGCAGCGAGGGCCGAAGGATATTCAGTTCTGCGCTGAGGTTGTTGATCATTTTTACGGCCGTCTCCAGCTGGCTGTCGCTGTAGTAGGCGCTATTGGTGATCGAATTGGTCAGTATCTCGTTGAAGCTTTGTCCCACGAGGTAGCCGGCAACGGAAGTCTTCCATGCTGTCCGGGTGGGGTCGTTTTCTACGGAGGGGGAAATAGTAATGACGGAAGGTATCTGAATATTGTCGAGGCCGTCTATGCGCATGATCTCTTCCACGATATCGGCCGGTAGAGATATGTCGGGTTTATGCCAGGGTACGGCTACGTGTATGGCGTCGATCCCTTCCTTTATGATCTCGAATCCGAGGCTCAGCAGAATATTCTTCACCGTGTCCGGGTGGTAGTTCTTCCCGCTCAGCTTTTTCAGGTAGTGGTGTTTAAGGATGACCTGCGTCTTGTTGCGGGGGTCGGGGTAGGCGTCCACGATCTCGGAGGCGACCTCTCCGCCGGCCAGCTCTTTTATCAGCAAGGCTGCTCTTTTCAGCGCATTTACCGTGCCGGAAATGTCCATTCCCTTCTCGAAGTGGGTTGCTGCGTCTGTGCGGAGGCCGTGGCGGAAGGAGGTTTTGCGGATATCGGTGGGGTTGAACCAGGCGCTCTCGAGGAAGATATTCTTCGTGTCCCCGGTGATGCCGCTGTGGAGCCCTCCGAATACGCCGGCGATGGCCATACCTTCTTCGGCGTTACAGATCATGAGGTCTTCCGCCGACAATTTTCTTTCCTTTTCGTCGAGTGTGACGAAGGGGGTGCCTTCGGGGAGGTTCTTTACGATGATCTTCGCGCCTTTTATGGCCTCCAGGTCGAAGGCGTGCAGGGGCTGTCCCATTTCGTGGAGGACGAAGTTGGTGATATCGACGATATTATTGATGCTTCGGATGCCGATGGCTTTTAGCTTGTCCTGCATCCACCGGGGGGATTCTTTTATCGTGATGCCTTTGATCGTGATCCCGGAATAGCGTTCGCAGCTGTGCTGGTTGAGGATGCTCACCGTGACCGGGAGGCTGTTGCCGTCAATTTTGAAAGCGTTCAGCGATGGCTGTTTGGGGCGGTATTCCTTGTTTTCGTGGTGGGACAGCCAGGCGCAGACGTCGCGGGCTACGCCGAGGTGACTCATGGCGTCCATGTGGTTGGGCGTAAGTCCGATCTCGATCAACTGGTCGGAATAAGGCTGGAAGAAGGATGCGGCGGGGCTGCCCACTTTGGCCGTCGACGGCAGCACAATGATGCCGGCGTGGCTTTCGCCCAGGCCTATCTCGTCTTCGGCGCAGATCATGCCGTGGCTTTCCACTCCCCTGATCTTTGCAACCTTCAGCGTTATGGGGTCGCCTTTCAGGGGGTAAATGGTCGTTCCCGGCACTGCTACCACCACCTTCTGTCCCGCTGCGACGTTGGGCGCACCGCATACGATCGACAGGGGCTCGGGGCCGCCTGCATTGACCTTTGTGAGTCGCAGCTTGTCCGCGTTGGGGTGGGGAATGCATTCCAGGACTTCTCCGATGACCAGTCCTTTCAGGCCTCCTTTTACGGACTCGTATCTCTCTATATGCTCTACTTCGAGTCCGACGGAGGTCAATATTCTGGAGAGCCGCTCTGGTTCGATCTTAACGGGCAAATATTCACAAAGCCAATTATAACTGATGGTCATGGGTCTTTTTTTATTTCCTGCGGGCTATATCCCGGCCTGGTCGGCAAAGATAATATAAAAGGGTCCCGCGGGAAGGGCTGCGGAAATATTTCGGCCCATCCGTCGTTAACAAAAGAACGGGGGCCTTATTCGGTCAGGACTCGGCCCTTAGACGTTATTTTAATATCTTTTTTAATGATAATCAAATGTTAAAGCCTTTAGAAGGCTTTAACTTTACGGACGGAAGAATGTCCTATAGTCAACTCAAAAGCTGATTTATGAAAAAGCACCTGTATATTCTGACCTTCGTGGCCATTGGCTTTGCTGCATGTGGCCCTGTCTATGTGGTACACCAGGATCCGCCGCCTCCTTCGGCTCCTGCGCCGCTGCCGCCTCCGCCTCAGGCCGATCCGTCCGAGGTGACATACCAGAATTTTTATGACGACCTGAGTCCTTATGGGCAGTGGATCGACGACCCGAACTACGGATACGTTTGGCTGCCTGACGTCGGCCCTGATTTCAAGCCCTATTCCACCAATGGGCACTGGGTCTATACCGATGAGGGCTGGGCCTGGGATTCCGGCTATCCCTGGGGCTGGGCTGCTTTTCACTATGGCCGCTGGTACTTCCAGGACGGCTATGGCTGGATGTGGATACCCGGCAACGAGTGGGCTCCCGCCTGGGTGAGCTGGCGCAACAGCGACGATTACTATGGCTGGGCGCCGATGGGCCCCAATATCAGCTATAGCGCTGCTTACGGTGGCGGCTATGCTCCTCCTTCGCACTACTGGTGTTTTGTTCCGCACCGGTATATCGCCAGTCCGCAAATAAATAATTACTATGTCCGGGAGACGAATAACGTCACCATTATCAACAGGACTACGATCATCAATAATACGACTGTCGTTAACAATACCCGGAATGTCCATTATGGCGCCGGACCGGATCCCAATGAGGTAGGAAGGTATTCCGGTGCATCGGTAAGGCCTATATCGGTCCGGAACGGGCGCAATCCCGGCGATCGTTCGGACAACGGGAATTTTACCGTCTATCGTCCCCGTGTCAGTGGCGGTGCAGTGACGGAGAACCGGCCTGGAAATCCTGCTCCCGGCGGTCGTCATTTTGCTCCTGCCCGGGTTCAAACGCTGGGGAATGCAAGACCGGTCAACAGGATGGTCTATGGGAACGGGAATGATAACCGGGGGAACGACAATCGTGGGAATGGGAATGATAACCGGGGGAATGCTAATCGTGGGAATGGGATCGATAACCGGGGGAATGATAATCGTGGGAATGGGATCGATAACCGGGGGAATGATAATCGTGGGAATGGCACTGATAATCGTGGTAACGGCAATGCCTGGGGAAGAGACAACGGGAA